>Ga0115002_10002827_pt1 | contig 22240 bp, 16 predicted proteins | sample ArcticOcean_MG_C_8_FD_89576 | JGI IMG/M metagenome (GOLD analysis project Ga0115002, IMG submission 89576) | Marine microbial communities from western Arctic Ocean - ArcticOcean_MG_CB11_86 | ecosystem: Environmental > Aquatic > Marine > Oceanic | place: Arctic Ocean: Canada Basin | collected... | reverse complement strand
ATCTCTTTTCCTGACTCTTCATAAATATTGAAGCCGTCTCGGAGCCATTGATCGACCACAGCGTTCGGGATCGATGCAACACGCATGAATTCTTTCTCTCTCTGTTTACCAGAGTTGTTTCGTACATCTTTAAGCCTATCTAACCATTTCTGATCAATGTGCTGGGTGTTCTTCATAGTGAGGCCGCCATGTTCGGCAATAAAGTCTGTGTTGACGTTATGCAAAACTGTCTTCTCTTTCTTAGTCGTCATATCTTTAGATCTCCTTTGTGGATAGGGTGTCAGAATGCTACTCCGGGAAGGAGAGCACAAAACCAGAGAAACACTCTGACGGTTCTTAGTCCCAGGTGTTAATTTCTGGGACTAAAACTTGTTTTATGACAATCCAGTGATCATGCCGGAGTCAGCAAATGAGTTGTGCTTCAAGCTCATTTCTCCAGTCACAGAATGCTTATCTGCGTCACCAGTCTTAGCTAGAAGTGTTCTAGTGAAGGGTCTGAGCACACACGATTTAAACATTGACGGATCGATCAGGAATGCGTGAGTTGTCATCTGGTGTCTGTTTAGGACAACCTTGTATTCGCCATATGGAGAGACATAGAGATCAATCGCATTGACTAAGGATTTAGTCGAAGCGAATTCTCGGTTTCTGCCCGAGCTGGCTGCCATATCTGCAACGATTTGTGCGTCAGCTGGTTTGATCATGAATACAGATGGATCAGATCCATTAGTGTAACATGACTGCCCTAGAGTAAGCAGCTTAGCCTCTGTCATGGCATCGGTAGAATTCGAACCAGCATCTAAAGTTGTAGAGATCAACTGATCAATACTAGCCATTTCCCTGGCAGTACTTGCGTTACCAGCAGCTGCTGCATTAGCAGCACCACAAAAGGCGTATTCTACGTCTCTCTTAATGTTCTTAAGAGTTCGACCCATTTGATACGCTGTTTCTTTGGCCCTGCCGTACGTCTTGACAGAATCAGATGTCTCAGAGATCTTAAAAGTCTCAGAAATAATCTGACAAGTCCCAGTCCTTTCGGTCGGGTTGCCTAAAGTTATGTCGGCCTGGTCGGCTCCCTCAACTTTCGCATTTGCGGCAGCGGCTCTAAGCGAGTCCTCCAAATAGCTAAAAGTTCTGTTGTGAACCTTCTCACTTTTGAACATGGTGTACATAGGGGTGTCTGAGGGCGTAATTGTAACTATGACGTCACTAACATCCTCAGCAATCCCAATGGAATTGTATGTGGTAAATGTGGCCAAGATGTATTCCTTTCATGGCTTTAGAGTTGGGGTTATGTTTCCCAGCGCGAAAGGAGAACTTCTGCTATATCATCAAGATTACCGGAGAGCTGCGAGCCTTCTTGCATCCGCTTAATAGCGGCTGCCGTCTTTGCTTGCTTCGCATCTTGCGAACTCGCTGGTGCTTTCTTCGATCTCAGAACCTTCACCGGGGGTTTAGCAACCTTTTTGGTGGCGGCAGTTTTCTTAGACTGATCGTATAGTCGGGCTTTATTCAGAATCTTAATCACGGATGGATCAACGTATTGATCGACCTGATCGCTCTGAAAACCCTGAGACACCGCATACGTTCGAATAGAGTTATAGAGCTCGTTCGACCAATCGGGTACATCCGCTGATAGTGTCTTAATACATTCCTGGGCTTGTAGCTGTTGCTGCTTTGCCTGGTCTTGTCTGTAACTATCGTAGAAACTATTGGATTCTTCTTTTAGAAACTTGAGATTGTCTTCGGCTACTCGAGCTTCATTCCTGAGTTGGGCAAAGTCGTCGTCGGACATTTGCTTTGCAGCCAGGAGCATATCCACTTTAGAATATGGTTCCCACTGTTTCTCAGCTCGCTCGAGCATCTTTTGATATTGTACAGACGTTCTTTCTAAGGCTTGGTCGGCCTCTTTCCGTTTTGCACTGGTCTCTTGAGACTTCTTTGTGAGTGAAGCTTCTTGTCCGTAAAGACGTTTCAAATCCTTTAAAGATGCCTGTTTAGCTTCACCATCGACTGAGATTTCAACCATTGAATCATCGGATAGTTCCAATGTCTCAGTAGCATCGTCTTGATCTTCAGTTTCTTCTTGAGCAGGGTCTTCTTCGGTTTCCTCGTCGTCAAGGAGTTCTTCTTCATTCTCTATTTCATCCAGGTCGTCTGTCTCAGTGACTTCCTCAGATGTTGCCTCATCAGAGTTCTCAGCTAGTTGATTTTCATCAACGGCCTCCCACCTCTTTAGGATAGCATCTTCGACATCAATTTCACCAAATGCCGTTGTTACAGGTTCTAGTTCTTGGACGTTGGAATTGCTCAATGGTCCATCCTTTCTTCTGTTTCGCTGTTGTCGCGTACTATTTTAGTAAGTATTCCGTCTCTCACAATTACACGTTGCTTTAGAGTATTAACGAGATCTACTAACGCACGATAATGCCCGTAGGAGTTCTCTCTTTCTTCTTTCTCAGTGTACTGTGAATTTACGAATGTTTGGAAAGTTGTCTCAACAATTGAATCTATAGATCTGTTGAAAGCAGGGTGTTCTAGTAGAACTTCGGCGTCATTGCCCTCTTCTACTAAAACCTCGTCAGTTTGGCTCATCCTTATTTCCTTTCGTTAGTTTTTATCCATTAGGGCTTGCAATTGCTCTAACATCGTCAGTTGATTGAGCGAGGATCATTTCAGCTTTATCTATGACCTTCTTATGCTCAAACATTGCTTCTTTGAGGTCGATGCCGTCCGATTGAATTGCAAATGATTTCTCAGCTTTCATTTGATCTAGCTCAGCTTTCATCTGTGCAATTTGGGCGGTTAATTGAGCTTTCTGCTCAGCGACCATAGTCTGTCGTTCTTGGATCTCCATAGTTTGCTGTACCTGTTTGATCTCTAATTCTCTCATTGGATCAGGTTGTTCTTCTGGCAGCGACTGTGGTGCAGTTAAGTATGACTTAACATTCTTAATGCCAGTGAGTTCCATAACGTGGGACATCAAGTTGTATTGGTTTTCGGGGGTGTACATCTTAGCGAGACTTGGGTCACTTTGGAAAGCTGTGTGCATTCCTAAGTACTTCTCAGCTTCTTTCTCTTGCTCGCCATATCCAAGGGCTAATTCGACAGTCACGTCTCTTTTTGATGCCCAGTCTGACGGCTTAATCTCAACGTATTCACCGCCAGTCATCTCTATGATCTTTTGACTGTCTTCGTTCTCGACACACAGCTGGTAAACCTTGTGGTAGAGAGGCTTTAGGAATGTATTAGCAAAGTTTCTGGCGATGATCTTTTGACGTTGCTGTGACATAGATGCCAGCTGCTCAACCATTGCAGCTGAGTTCTGTTTGGATACAGCGTCTTTGTTAAGTCCCTGGCTTAGTCTAGAAACCCCGGTTGTCTCTTCTTTGTCCTGTTCGAGCTGTTGGATAGTTTGGAAAATGAACGGGTTAAGGGGAGCTTGCATCATTGGGCTAATAGCGTCTGGACGTGTTACATTGACCAGGCCACCAACACGGTTATCAATTAGCTCTCTTGGGTTTGACAGACCACCTTTGATAACTACATACCTTGGGTTTGTAGAGATAACTGCGTGGTCTAGGATTGCCCTTGTTAAGACAGTCCGGGCGTTCTGGGTTGGAATAACTTTTGTGCTGAAGTTACTTCCGTAGAATGCATGAGGGATCGGGAGCGGAACGAATGCTATGAATGGTTTCCCGGACACTTTATCTTTCGATAACAGTTGATTCCCGGCCTTTACAATACGGTATAGTTCGGCAATCCCAGATCCCTCGATATCGAGACGGAGATACGATTCGTAGACTGTTATGGATCTCACTTGGTCTTGATATGAGCCTGACCCGAAACCTCTATCAGATCCTATGTTCTCATGACGAGATAGGACTTCTGGGTCGGTTTCTAGGTCGACGTCATCGTGTTCCCCAATGCGATCTAGTTTCTTCTCATCCCAGCCTTCTTCACGAAGCTCAGACAAAGTCTTTCTAGTTCTATGGGCACAGAAGATAACGTCTTCTAAGCTTTTTGCCTGGGGAGCTATTAAGAACTCCTCAGGGGCGATGTTTTCTATTATGACTTGTGATGTATCCTCAGTGATAGCAAAAGTACCACTTGTGAGCCCGAGCTCGTCTGGGGCGGATATCTCATCTATCTCTACATTGTCTTCAGCCAAGATAGAATCGAGCTCATCAGCTGTTAAATCCGAGAACTCTTCAATTCGTGTTTCATCTTGGGTTTGCCAGAACACTTTAGCTATTCCAGCTCTAGCGATTAGGCCGTCATGGATAGCTGTAGACATTACTGAGTATAAGTCATTCTGACGATTGCAAACGAAGTCTGTGTACGAGGTGCAGACCTCAGCCATCCTAGCATCTTCCCCGGTCTGTGGGGCAAACTTGACGGTTCTATTACCAGCTGAGAAAGTCTCTAAAAGTGTAGCCTTGGAGCTCTCAACGGAGTCGTAAACATCTTGAGATACATACTTTGAGTTACCATCGTGAGTTGGGCGAGGAAGGACTGCATTATAATAGTCCAAGACCTTCTTGCGCTCTCGACTTAGTTGAGAATCATAATAGCCTATTGATCTGTGGATATTGTCCTCGATCAAGGTAACTATGTCTGAGTCACTCAGTTTCTTATAGTCTTTTTTAGATGCCATTTTAAATCACTTCTATGTAAAATTCGGATGTGCTTTCTATTGGTGTCCAAGCTCCAGTGTGAACGTGGTTCGCTAGAGCTAACGAGATAACTGTGTCATCGAAGCAGCTAGATTCTGCTTGCATAGATCCTGACGCAGTGACGACGTAAGTCATCATCTCTCTAAGTGTTGTCTTACAGTTTAGCTCAATCTCTTCTTTTCTCATGGAGGCTCTAAGTTGATCTATGATCAGGGGCTTAGTTTTTACTGTAGTTGAGAAACCTAGTTTCACCGTTTCACGGTCTGTTAGCTTGTCGTGCTGCACCTCAGTGTAGAAATTAGGATAAGCTAGATCTTTGCCGAGTCTGGTGCACGTTAGTATTCCGTGGCTGTTATTCTCGACACATATAAATGCTTCATTGTAGTACTCTCCAAGTGCAAAAAGAACCTGGGCAAAGTAGTCCGGGTGGGCATGGCCTCGCCAGATAGCAACTTGTCTCTTCTTACTATCGAGGACCTGGGCAACCGAATAGTCCCCATTTCGTATCCCCATAGCGACATCAGCTCCTATGACGTACTGTTCTCCGTCGACATGAGGTCTAAACGTAGACAGCTCGCCTCGGGCGTTGTTTACGAACTCCTCACCCTCGAGGGCCAGGCGTTCACTTAGGTCGCGTGTTGTCTTTATTTTCTCATGTAGCTGCTCTGGGTTAAACACAGGCCGACCTGTAGTCAGGAAGGCTTCCTCTGGTTCCGATGGATACTCTTGTCTGAATAGATCAATGCCATTCTGAGCGATCTTGTGTCTTCTAAACATCAACTGTCCATCGTCGAGATTATACAGCTTAGCTATATCCTCCTCTTCGGGAGTTCTCTCGAAACTCTCTGGTACTCCTTCCCGGTATTCCGGGTCAGCGAACCAAGGTATAAAAACTGGAACGTAGCCATTCTTTCCGTCTACAGCTCCTCGCCATAGATCATAGAACACGCCATTTACGCCATTAGCTGTACTTTCGACGAAAATACATGTGCCAGGGGCGTTTGGAACGGCTTGGGTCAGCCCATTCCAGTTATCTAGTGCTGTGCTCTTCTGCCAGAAGCCAAGTTCTGAGGCGTGGACGTGAGTTAAAGTTTCTCCTCTTCCAATGCTCTCTCCTCCAGCTGTAGCGACAATAAAAGAGCTGTCTAAGATATTAAAGTTTAACTCGCGCCTCGAGCTATACTTAGTCCTGGGCTTTAGGATGTCCGGGCAGTGCTCATGGAACCTTTTGGTCATATCAAAGAGGGCTCTGGTACTATCTGCGTGGTGCGTGACAACCATAGCCTTACAGGCGGGGCGTTGTGACACTGAGTGGTACAAGTATCCACCAGTATAGGTAGAGAGGCCCTGTTGTCGTGCTTTAAGGATGATTATTCGGACTTTACCTTCTGCTGCAACTTGCTTAGAGACAGCTTTGTCTAAGATCTCCTGGGCATTATTAAGTTTTAGGGGGGCAATCTTTCCGGTTTTAGTTCTGATCTTAAGTGCTGCGTTTGAGTAAAACTTAAAGTTAGTTAATAGTTCTTTCCGTATTTTTACTAATCTCTTGTCCAATTTCCGCTCCATCTTCATCTTCGATTTGTGGCAGAAGTGACGCTAAGAAGTCCTCTGCTTTTCCAACGGTGATGTCGGATTTTGCTACTGGTTTTGATCGACAGAAATCTAATACTAAGCGAGCGGCAGCCAGTCGTTCTCTAGTTTCACCTGGGGAGCGTAGGACCTCTACTGCTGTTGTGAGTGCTTCTTTTGAGTACTCATCATCAATGTTAAATTCTTTTGCCATTATCTTAATAACCTTTCTAGCTTCTTTCTTGATCTTTGCGCGGATGGGCTTGATTTCAGACAAACGATATCCATCTGGTGTTCCCATAGGTCTGCCAGGGTTTTTCCTCTTTTTAGTGGACCACTCCCGTCGCAAGGCTCGACCTTCTTCGGTCAGCATGAGTGTGCTGAAGTAGTTATTCTTTGGAGCCTTCTGTGGCTCTTTGGCTACTTTTGGGGCTGCTCTTTTACGCACTGAGGGCACCCATGTTCATATTTGGGGATAGAGCTCCTGGGGGCGGTGGTGGCTGGGCGTTACGTTTCTCTTCTTCGTCCTCAAGATTAGCTAAGACACCCATAACGATTGCCATAATGGTGGCGAGTGGGTAGCTGTAGAAAGTTACAGGCTGCTTGGGTCCACCGAAGTTATTAAAGGTCTTTCGGATCGCCCGGGCAGTATGTGGTGCAGCCTTCTTGAGAAGCTTTGGATTAACTAAGTAAACCCACAGTGGGTCTACCGCCATCTCAGGTACTGTACGCAAGTACGTTCTTCTAAACTTGTTGTTAGAATCCTGTATTCTATCGTCGGAATACTTAGCCCGAAGCTCTGGGTCAGTTTTTATGTACTCTGATATTTCGCGCATATCACGGACACCCTTAGTACCAAGCTCTGGACGCTTAGCTATTTGGACGTCAATGTTTTCTTGAAGGTTTATAATCTCTTGGAGTACTTCTGTTTGAGTTTCAGCAGATTCGACTTCGTCTAAAATGAAATCCTCAAAAGAACCAACTTTAACGCTCTCCAGTGCCTGTTTAGCAAGAACTAATGGGTTCTCTGCTTTTCGGTATTGTGCGATGGGTACTCTATCTGTGCGTTCGATTGCGAGACCATGTGCAATCTCGTGCATTAGACTTGTAAACTCCTGGATGCTATTTATAGTGCCCCCAAATTTTGGGTGGTCAGATCCCTGTTTTAAGACCCTGACTTTTGCCCTAGTGGTTGACCTGGTAACACCATCCGCATCGCGTGAATCTGGAGAGCCAGTGTATGAGCCAAACTCTCCTTTTGGCATCTCATTTAGGAATGTGACTGTGAGGTTAAGTGCCGTCGCAAGCTCTAGAGCTTCACCTAAAGTGCCAATACCGTCTTCGTATTTACCACCCTTCTTTCCAATCTCGAAAGCCTTTTTAGCTGGCTCGACGTATGGCTTTAGGCGTCGTACGCTCGGAGGATTGGTCCTCGGTTGATTTCTTTCCGGGCTGGTAAGGGCTGGTCCCCTGGATTGCCTTGTAAGGTTTCCTGGGCCGCCTTGCGAGCTCGTCCCAGTTCCACTAGGCCCCGGATAAACTCCCCCATCTTCTCCGGGGGCACTTGGTCGATTATTGACGGCTCCGTCTCCGTTTGCGTTGCGGAGTGCTTCTTCAATTTGTCCATCTGTTATCCCTTCATTCTTTGCTAATAGTGTTGCAGCGTCCTGATAGTCTGTATCTGACCCGTTACCAGGTGATACACCCATCTTCTTATACAATAACTTCTCTGGATACCACATCAAAGCTTGAAAATCTGCTGTCTTTATATGGATTTGACGTTGCATAAGATCATCAAGTGCTTTTTTGACAACTTTTCTCATATATGGTCGATCTGGGCCTGTTGGTTCTCCCTGCATCTGAGGGGAACTATTTAGTACATAAGTTCCAGTAGATTTAAACAATTGAGGCTTCGGTGGGTTCTTTTTGTTATTAGCGTCTTGGTAATCTTTGTAGTATTTGTTCCAGCGTTTATCTAAAACTTTGATGAAAACGTCCATTCTCTCTGGATCTTTATAAAGACCTTTTTTAGTCTCACCTGTTGTTTTTAGTGTCTCATTAACAAGCTGGTTCTCAACTTTTCCACCCTTCTTGATCTCAGTGACAATTGAATCTCTTTTTATCGCCATAGCTTTTTTTGTCTTCTTAGGCATAAAAGGGCGACCAACCATTCTATTCCAAGAACGCATCCACCACAGATCCATCGTTAAAGGATCGTAGTTTCCTCGGATGTTTTGATAGAATCCTTGGCCTATTTTTGGCCCTAAGATGTATGATCCTTTTACAAAAGTATCTACAGTTTCAGAGGCCGGGACTTTAACTTTGGTTCCATTATTTTTATTAAATTCTGCAACCCAGACTTTAAGTTCTTTGACTGTATAATCCCAGTCCAGAAATTCTTGAATAGGTATATCTGGAACGCTGTCTTGATATGCATTGTAGAACTTGAAGGCTGCTCGCATAGCAGCGGCCCTATTGCCACCTTTAGTGAAATCCTCAGGCATACGCCCAGTATCCATACCAGTTCGGAAGACTTCGAGTGCCATTGAGAAGTTGTTTTCTACGGCTTGTCCATTTGAAGTTACAGCTAGTGCAAAATCAAACATTGCCTCAGATTCTGCTGATTGGGTAACTCTAGGCTCGACCAACTCTACAATTGCTTTAGCTGATTTAATCTTTTCATCATACCATCTAATAGCATTGCCATCAGATTCCAAGTTTCTCATAGCTTCTGCAACCATGATATCAGCAATTACAGGTACATTCTCTTCTGTGTACTCATATGGAGTAGTTCGACCTGTAGCTTTTTCCCAGCGATCTTGAAGAAATTGAGCTGCTGCCTCTTTGGATCTTTTTACTTCCGGTTTCCAATTTGGATCTCGCATTGCAGAGACTTCATTCTCATCTGGAAGAATATCTAGTGCCGTTGGCATTTGATTTAATGCTGGGCCGTCGAGGGACATTGGTGGGACTTTAGATTTCCTGGTAAGCGTACCGTCGTCATCTTCAATGACTGGTGGGGTGTCTGTGTTATCAAGGTTAGAAACTTGCTGAGTGAGATCTGGGGCTTGGGTGAAGTTTACGTCAGGGTCTATGTTCAACGGTGCTCTATTTAGAACTGAGCTTCCCGAGGTATTTGTGCCAACACCAAATCCTGTAGTCTGTATACCTGATGGTTGGTCGCCCGACATTGACCGTGTTCCATCCTGATTAATAACTGGAGGTGTGTCTGTGTTATCAAGCTGGGTGAGGCCCGGGGCTTGGGTGAAGTTTACGCTAGGATCGACGCCTCTTGCTAAGTCAAACTGACGCTTAAGATAGGCGTTGTATTCGGGTGGTGTCATAGCCAGGAGCTCTTGCTCAGTGAGGGCTCTGAGTTCTTGCTCACTCATTACTGAGATCTGATTGATACGACCCATATCTGTTTGGCGTGTTATAACATCTGTGTTACGACCAAATCCTGTAGTCTGTATACCTGATGGTTGGGAGCCCGGCATTACCCCTGCGTCGTCATTGATGCGAGGTGCGGTGTCTGTGTTTAAGGAATTATTGAGATTACCTAAGTTTGGTAGTTTTGGAAAGTTTACGCTAGGGTCTATGTTCAAGGGTGCCTTATTTAGAACTGAGCTCCCAGAGGTATCTGTACCGGCACCAAATCCTGTAGTCTGTAAACTTGGTGGTTTAGCTTTAGACTGAAGTGCCTGTCTGATGATACGATCAACATATGGGCGTAAGTAGGTATTGATAGCTTTATTTGGGACACCATCAGCTACCGCTTTAGTAACGACATCCACAGCCGCTGTTACGGGGTCAGTTCCTAGGTTTAATCCTAGGGTGTTTAGTGCTTCCTCTAAAGGAGCTCTGTAAGGCTCTACTGATGAGTTCTCTTTGGCTTTCTTAGTTAAATCTGCGAGCACTCTCTGGTTGTCTGCGATGCCTCGAGAGATTGCTGGGGTTTCCAGCTGTGTGTTATTTAGCCCAGGTGAGTTTGCTGTGGTGCGTCTTCTGATTACGCCCTGTTTCTCAGCCATACTGACAACTTTTCGGATAACCGGGGAAAGCATGTCATTCTGAATAGTACCGCCTTCTCTGATTGACTTTTGGTACTCTTCAACTGCTTTTAAAAACTCTTGTTTCTGAAGATCGCTGTTTAAGCTTGTTTCATTCTCTGCTTTAACAATCTCAAGTAGATCTACAAGAACTACCGGAGTAATATCTATGAGTGGTTCAAAGTCTTGACGACCAAGGTCTGATTCCCTAACTCCTAAAGCTTGCTCTAGAACGTCTTGTGGGCTGCCTGGTGACGCTAGGTCTGCTTTTTCAAAGCTAGATTTAGCTGTTTCTCGTTTAGCTAAATCAACTCTAGATGTTTCTAATCTTTTGTTGAGGTCACCCAGGCGTTTGGTTCGTTGCTTGGTTTGCTGCTCAAGTTCCCTGGCTGCAATTACCGATGGGCCAGTTGCCGCATCTAAGGGGTCACCTTTTATGTTATCTTTTATGTATTTGTCTAAGACAGAATAAGTGCCGCGTTTCTTGTCAATATATCGACCCAGTGGTGGTAGTATTGCCTGGGGTATTAAACTTACACCTGCAGTTTGCGCGGCAGCCAGTCCGGTTATAATAGGCTTTAGCCTTGCGGTAGCTCCTGGGAAACCGGAGTCTTTACCGCCCACTCTTCCAAGTATCGAGAACTTATCTGTAAACTCTGACAGCCCACCTTGAAGGCCTTTGCCGTCTAGCTGTGTTAGTGCGTCTAGTTGCATTAGTGTACGGATTAAGTTTTGGCCTTCTTTGGTTTTACCAACAAGGGCTTCTAGAGCGTCATAACTTTCACTAGCAACTTGCCCTTTTGCTTTGTTACGGCCTTCTGCCTTAGCAATTAGTGCTAACGTAATAAGGTCACGTTCTGCTTCAGTTTTTCCTTTTTTATTAAGTGGTCCACCTTTTGCGGTTAGCTCACCATAATAGCGATTCATAAATCCAACTAGCTTATTGTGCGTGTCATCAATTACAGTCTTCGCACCTTTTTTTGATTGTGGGTCGATATCCATTAGATCAAAAGGTACTTTGTCGAGGCCCCCCTCTTTTGCTATTTTATTAAGCTCTAAGGCTAAACTGGAATAGGCTTTGGTTTCATTAGTGGTTAAGTCTTCGTGCCCCTTAAGTTCACCGGTTAAGCTGCCATCTGTTGGGTCAGCAGTGTATGGTGATCTAATTGCGTTTTTAGTAAGTGATGCTCCAGCAATAACCGCCTCGCCAGGGGCAGTTCCAAACTCGGCTAAGAACTCTATCCAGGCATCGGAAGCGTCTACCTCTTCACCTATTGCAAGTTGACTAAATATCTCTCCGCCACCACCAGTGCCTGCTTGTATAAGTGAGCTTTTGGTTCCTGTCTTTGTTTTAGTCACAATCTTACTAAGTAAGCTTGGATCAACAGCTGCACCTTTATTTGCTTTAAAATACATTCGTGCGACAGATGCCTGGCCTAAGAGTTCGAAGGCAGCGACAACCAAGCCCTTGCCAAAACCTTTGCGGTTGGCTTCAGCCAATAGGTCGTGATTTCTAAGGACAGCTAGAGCGTCTTCTCTGGTCTCCATTGGAACACCTTGCTCTTGAAGATACGCCATAGCGGTTGGGCCAGCTTCTTGGCTAACAGCTCCAGTTGCCATAACTAGTGAACCATAGACTGGGTTTCTTGTGAGAAGTGTAGTGAATAGTGAGGCTGCCATTACTGGCCCACTTTCAATAGCAGTCTCAGCTATAAAAGCTGCTGCACCGGTTGGGTCTTCTCCAATTGATCTCCAGAATGTTTTGGTTCCATTCCAGAAACCTTTGAGGCCAGTCTCTTTGTTATCATCTTCTTTAATATTATCTGCGTGTACTTTTTGCCAATCTTGACCACTTATACTTGAGTCTATTGCAGCTTTTTTATCCGAGTGTCCTTTATAGTCTTGAAAACTTGTAATAGCATCTTTAAGTTTACCAGCTCCACTATCGTCTTGGTTCTTCTCCCACTCCGCAGTCATATTATTGTAGCGTTCTGTAAAATTAATTAGCTGACTATTGACGACACTGGTAACACCAATATCATCTGCACGTCCTTGGATGCCATTGAAAACATCTTGTGGTGTTTGCCAACTTGGGTCCCACTGCATTCCATATGTAGAACCAAATTGCTTATCAAACATACCTTTTAAGATGTCTTGTTTTGATCCTTGAGAACGATTGTAATCGCTCATTTTAGACCCAGACTTTATTAGATCAACTGTACTACCAAGCCCATGCAAACCGCGTTTGAGGGCATTAAATGCATTCCCAACACCAGAGACAATAGCTGGCTGTGAACCTGAGCCGGCGTATACGTTCTCTTTGTTTTGGTATGGGTTGGTCTCGCGTTCTCTGGCCTGTTTGAATTGGCTAACTGCAAAGTTAAAATCTGAAGTACCTTGAAGGGCCTCGTTATTTAGAATCCAATTACCTATTTCTTTTGAAGTTTTTGGCATCGATTGAGTTGCCTCCGTGAAATTGAATTATTTAATTATTGTCTAGTAAAGTATTTAGCCTGATCCTCGCCGCTTCATCTTTAGCAGACAAACCACTTTCACTACTAGTACCACCACGAGTTGGCATCTTATAATTGTGATTAAGTGCACCAGTCTTTGGGTCCCCATGTATGACAGTATTGTAATGATACTGAAGCTTCCTAAGATTGTACTCGAGATCCTCTGGCCTATTACCCTGCCGTAAGTCAGCCCAGACGGCCTGTAGTAAGCCAATTTCAAGGTTAGAAACTTGTCCAAGAGCACCACCAGTTGGTGATTTTGCTCTCATATCTGCTAATTTATCAAAACCAATATTGGCTTTTATCATATTTAGAAAACTGTCTAAGCGATACGCATTGGTTGTGGGAATTCCCTTGGTCATTGCCCCAACTATACCAGTTGCATTATTGAGATTTTCGAAGGGCATCCAGGTGTCTTTTTGGTCATCAATGACTATCTCTAGTGCTCTTTCAATCTCGTCATTAACGGCTACACCAGCATTAGGGTCAGCTGGCTGCGTCCTTGCGCTCTTAGCGTTCATTTTATCTAAAGCTGTTTGGGCTTTCATCTCCGTGTTGTATCTATCGAGGGCGTTGGCCCGGTTAGCATCTTGAATATTACCATACGCATCTGTAGCTGCACTATAAGCCGACAAACCACCTTGTTGAGCTCCGCCCATCATTGCTCCACCCGTTCGTATCATCATCTCATTGAAACCAATTTGGTCATCTGGTCGAGTGAGGGCTGAGCCTCGAGCGTTTGAGGTGTTGATAGTTCCAACTTGTGGGGAAAAGCTGTTTGCATCTGGTATAGTAAGTACTGGCTTCGTCTCAAGGGAACTATTGTCTTGGACATTTAAAACAGGGGGTGGTTGTTTGTCCACTGTCCCTGCTAAAGCTCCGCCATTCTTCCAGTCTTGCCACCATCCTATTGGGTTTAAAGCTCCAGCCATTTTACCTACTCCTCCACCAATCTTGGACTTTTCCACCTGTTCCCCAGCCTGACATCATCCCACCTAAAGTAGCAGCTCCAGTATTCGTCATATTGGCTTCTGCTTTTGCTGGTGAATATTGTGCGTTAGATAGGATGCCTGAGGAGAAGTCCTTGTTAGCGTTCTGGTTCCAAAACATATCTTCGTCATAGCGACGTTTCTGGTCGTTCATCTTAGCTTGGTCATATCCTGATAGACCTTCTCCAGCTCCCACGCCGTAGGCCATAGAGTCACCAATCTGACCAAATGACCTCCCATAGGCATTTCCCATGCCGCTATTTGCGGTGAACGCATTCTGGGTGTCCTGGTTAGCTTGGTTTGTGTACTGGTTCATAAGCTGGTTATTAATTCCCGCTGTCATGTCAGCCTGGCGATCATTGAAGCCCCGGTTGGCAATTGCTCCGGCCATCATAGCTCGAGTGTTGTTGGTGTTGCCTGTCCCGGATGCACCCTGATCAATACCAGTGAGGGTTTGTTCCTCTAGCTGGCGTCTTGGGTCACGCATAGCAGCGTCGACCATCCCACCTGAGTTCGCTGTGGCGTACTTCTGAGCGTCGGCCAGGGTAGTTCCACTGGAGGCTTTGTTGTACATGTCCTGGTAGTTACCAGCGTAGCCTTTGGTGCTGTCCATCATACCGAAAGAGTTGTCCATCATGCCGGGGACCCTGCCACCCATGTTGTTATAGGCATTGGTTGCGTAGGGGTTAGGCCCTGCGTAGGTGTCTCCACTGTAAGCACCACCAGCTTTAATCTTTTCAAGCTCTGTCTTGCCATCCGCATACATATCTTTGATGTACGGTTTTGACATCTCCCAGGGTTCGCGGTTTAGTTTATTCTGCTCGTCTTTATAACGGCGGTCGTCTTTGGCACCCTTGTTTGCCATGACCCCACCTATAACTGCACCTGCAATTTGACCCCACATATGAGTATTCCTTTTCTTAAAGTATTAAACTGCGACCCAAGCTGAGCCGTTGTAGACGACCAGTCCTTCAGCATTATTGCTTAAGGGGTTCCACGGAAGTGTGGAAAAGCGCACCATGCCTCGTTTTGGTTTGGCTGGTGCCTGGTCTGTTGTTTGGACTGATCCATCGGTTAAACTGCGTATTGAGGCTTCAATGCCCTGAAGTTCGCCCTGGATGAATGTTTGTATGCTCTCTTCTAATTCTGGGATGTAACGACGGATGTACTGCTTTATGAGTAGGTCGCTACTTTCGTTAATTGCCATTGCGTGGTTACCTTTTGCCCATTGCGTAGATCTCGACATCAAAACTTGAGAAGGAGAAATCTTTGTCGGTGGGTACTTCAAGCTTATACGAGAGGTATCTCCCGCTCTCTCTGGTATCCAGCTTATACCCGGTAGAGATATTGAGAACTTGAGCTGCACTATACGTTGGTAGAGTACTCGGGAGCTGGGATGCTCCAAAGGTAAAGGAGAAGTCCTTGTTGGAGTTTGCTGTCTCGATCTGAGGGGATATCTTACTGATGGTCTTGTACCCAGTTAAGGGGAGCTGAGATTCGTCTAAGTCTATACCTATGCGCTCGAGCTTTGTAGGCTTAGTCGCTGTTGTATCCATAGGGAACGTCAGTGACCCATTGTCAAACAAATCGACACCCCACAGTTTATTAGAGGCAATGCCATTGGGAGTATCTGTCCTTCCAGCCATTAAGAGATGCTGGTTATACCCGGCTTCCTGGGAATAATAGGAACCCCCCACGACAGCGTATGTCTGGGTAGCGTTAGCGAAGGTACTCACCGAGGATACGTTAGCTGAGGTGGCATCGTATACATTAGGGAGATCCATGAAGGACCAGGTGTTGCTTCTGTAGTTATACACGGCAGCTCTGTTGCACCCGGTAGTATTAGTGAAGGAGACCATGTCGTCCCCGGAGACGTAGCAGAAGTAAACCTCCTCTAGATCCTTGTTGTGTGCAACGAAGCACCTGTCCGTATTGGAGTTATTCAAGGATGCAAAGATGTAGTCTTTGACACGTTGGTCAACTATGGAAGTTCTCGAGACACCATCGTTAATGTAGATGTCGTTTGTATCGAAGACAAAGTGCTTACGCTCGACCTCAACCACGCAGTTGTGGTTTATGACACCAGCGTCACTGAAGACCTTACGGAAGTTAAAGATAAACTGACCCCCAACGAATTCCATCTGCCACACCTGGTCACTCGAGTAGATCATGAGGTTAGAACCGAGGGTAGCCGTGTCAATGATGGGTGTCGTCATTTGCACTAGGTCATTATACCCGGCACTCTTGGTTGTGTCTGTGGGGTCCCAGCTGTCTGGGACAGCATTAGCAGTAGCAATATTGGACCACTTAACTCGGTTCGGGAAGTTCGTTGAGCCCTCGGTCATATTAGAGGCTATCAAGAAATCCCCGAAGCTCCTGAGAGACCCGGCTCTGTGGGTAGACGTCCAGTTAGTTAGGTCTGCAAAGTTAGTACCACTGGGGGATCTAAAGACGGGGACACGATCTTCCCGGTTGATATAGGTGACATCAGCTAGGGAGCAGCTGGTGTAGGACTTAACTGAGGATGAACCAGTGATGGAACCTGAGCGATCATTAAGAGTACCACCGGCATACTCGTGGATAGCGTAATCATCGGAGACGACAATAACACTATCGAAGCCTGTAGAGGAGTTAATACCGTGGAGGTGCTGGGGTGAGAAACTAATGCTCTCTTTGACAGTGCGGAACACGGGGGCACGGGATACCCGACCACTATGGAAGCGTACGTTATTGGCCCTGGTGAATGCATTAAAGGGGAGGTTGTAGGGGTCGACATCAGTGACAACACCAGTGGAGCCAAGGTCTCTAATAGGCAAGTTAGCCATAGTTCAGATCCTTATGATTTCATGATGTAGCAAAGGGAGAAGAATAAGGGGCGGTTATCTATGGCAGTAGCACCACCAGTCGCTGCGGATGTACCTGAGATCGTGTGGGTGTGAGTACTTTCAGAGCCTATAGTGTGCGTGTGTGCCCCAGCAGATTCTGTTGCCCGTGAACTGGTTCCAGCGACGGTGCTCATTGCTGGTGAACCTCCAAAAGCATCACCACGGGCGTAGAAGGTCATATTGTGTGTGTGGGCACCATCTGAGGAGATTGAGTGCGTGTGGGAGCCCCCAGCACCAGAGGTCAATGAGATGCCGTGGGTGTGCGAGGGTAGGTTCGTAGTGGCTATGGTGAGGCTGTTTGTGCCCCCAGTAGCATTAACTGCGGTTGTCCCAGCCCCCATGACAAACTTCTCACGAAGGTCGGGTGTAGAGTTACTCCCGTTACATAAGACCCAGCCAGTAGGAATAGCTGCTTCAGCTCCCGACCAAATGATGATGCCGCCAGTTGGGAAAGTTGTGTTTAAGATGGCCTGGGTGCCAGTGACGGGACCAGTGATATTGGGGAAGGTGGCTTTGAGGGTGCTTTTGATCAGACGGATGTGGTCGTCGGCAGCTGAGAGGGCGTCGGTGGATGCTGGGTTAGTTGCAACGAGATCATCGATGTATGTGCCAGTTTCTAAAGCCATACTTAGGTTTCCTTTATGTGTGTTTCTTGGGTGGGCCTCTGCTCAAAGAGGTCAATAATAATAATAACAAGCCCGACCCTTTACCGGCTTTTTGGAATCATTAAGTCATTATTAGGCCCTGGGGGTCATTTTTATGGGTAGTGGAATTCCAGATCATTATTTCATTAGCTAAGTCATTGATATCATTAGATACCTAAGAGCAACGGATATATTATCTGTTGCCCGTCATGGCTACTTTGGTTCCTAGACATTAGCGACATTTGCCCTCTGAAAATTGTCGGAATAAGGTCTTTTTATGTTGTCTGCAGATCGGGACAAGGATATCGACAAACAATAAACCACCTCAGCCTCTTAAGTTATCTTAGGTTATCCAGAGTGTATCTTAAGTATCTTAAGTTATCCTAAGTAAATACTAAGTATAACCTAAGTGTATCTTAGGTATAACTTAAGTTGTCTTAGTATTTATTAAAATTGTTCTGCTTATTAGTATATACTTAGACCACTTAAGTACTCTTAAGTACTCTTAAGTACTCTTAAGTACTCTTAAGTTATCTGATAAGAGTAACTGGAATCTCTATAAGGGTAGACACCTAGGATTTCACCAGTATAAGCTGTCTTCGGGGAAGCCACTATGTGTTCTTCCTTAGGTAGCATCGAGGGGGGGAGTCTTTGCAGACCCTACTAGTAGGACTTGATTTCTACATCATAAGGATAACTCAGTCTCTGTCCTCGGTGTTACTGCATACACACTCAAAGGAGGCCTTATAATTCCTAGTCACAGGTCCTCTGACCAGTCGCTGGATCGATGAAGCAAGCCTCTGCTACCTCAGCTGCATCTGGTGTGGCATTGAGAATACCACGTCGTTTACCAGCCTTTCTGAATGTAGTGATACCTTTGCATCCCTTTCTCCAGGCATCCATGTAGAGTGTCTTGAAGTCGTCATAGGAAACGTCATCACCGATGTTACACGTCTTAGACACAGCTGAATCGACAAAACGAGAGGCTGTGACCAATACATCTAGGTGCTGCTGAGCTGTGCACTCGTCAGCTGTGACACCGTCGACACCTAAGTTATGAGCATAATCTCTCACAGTCTCAACTCTGTCACTATCAAAAGTCCGTATTGTCCTGTCATACGACAACATATACGGTGGTTCGATACCAGAGCTCACATTGTCTGCAACGATGCTTATGGTCCCAGTAGGTGCAATAGAAGTCAGGTGGCTGTTCCTCATGCCGTTCTCCCACATGGTCTCCTGGAGCCAGTCTGGGAGTGTCTTGACGAACGGACTGTTCATATACTCGTTCCTATCAAAAGCTGGGAAGCTGCCCTTCTCCTCAGCCAGGAGTGTACTGGCGTGGTAAGTCTCGTCCCGGAGCTGAGTGAGCACTTGTGTAGTGAAGACTAGGAAAGGCATAGTTCCATACTTTAGACCGAGCATTTCACCTGCATTAGCTAGACCAGTGACACCTAGCCCCATCCTACGTTTCTCTCTGGCTTCCTTCTCTTGCTCGGGCAGCGGGTAGATTGTTCTGTCGATCACGTTGTCCATGGCCCTCACGACATTATGTATGTCCTTAGAGAACAGCTTGTAGTCGAAACTCTTAAGTATAACTAAGAAGCCGTCATCCATCTTATTATTTATATACTTAGTAAGATTGAAGCTCCCCAAGAGACATGCACCGTAAGGTGGAAGGGGCTGCTCACCACACGGATTAGTTGCCTCAATAGTCTCACAATACTGGAGGTTATTCATATCATTGATTGTGTCGATGAAGAGAACGCCAGGCTCAGCATAATCCCAGGTGCTTCTCATGATAACATCCCACAGGTTCACAGGGTCAATGCTGTCATACACCCTCCCATCAAAGGTAAGGTCAAATGGTGTCTTCTCCATGAGGCATTTCATGAAGTTATCTGTAATACCCACAGAGATGTTGAAGCCGGTTAGTTTGTCTGAATTCTGCTTGCTTGTGACGAATTCCATGATGTCTGGATGGTCTACTCTCAGGACACCCATTTGAGCTCCTCGGCGGTGCCCAGAGGACGCAATAGTCTGGCAAACAGCATCAAAAATACCCATGAACGAGACAGGGCCACTAGAACGGCTGTCTAAGCTCTTAATGAGGTCACCACGGGGCCTTAAGCGACTGAAATCATATCCAATGCCCCCGCCTTTCCGCATGGTCTCAGAGGCCGCCGTAGCGGCTCTCATGACGCTCTCCATACTGTCCTCGATAACCTGGGAAACGAAGCAGTTATACGCTGTGGTTTGGCGGGCAGCTCCTATGGCATTCTGCACTCGACCAGCAGGTAGGAACCTCATCTCTCTGAATATCTCTCGGAGGGCATCGAAGTGCATATCACTGTCTTTTAGGGTGTTAGCAAGTCGAGTGCATTTACCACTGAAGTCCTCCCCGGTTTGTCGGTATTTCATTTGGTCTATCTCATTGCTGAGGGTAAGCTTTGGGCCGTAGATGTATTGGATATCATTTGGTAGTAGTGTCATTAGGTTCTTTTCCTCTTAATTGGTTTATTCTCATCTCGATATACCTAGTAGCTTTCTGGAGGTCTCTTATCTCTGCTTCTTTGGGGGTCTCACCCTGGTTGACCTTGTGACCACATCTCATGATGTACTTGATCACTGAGCCCTGCCAGAATTCCAGTCGGTTCTTCATGATGAAGTTAACGGGTTCAATGACAAACCTGGTGTAGTGATCGGGCTCCACGACTTGGTCTGACACTATGTGTTCTACACTGCCATTATGAGTAGCCAGACGGGCAGCGGCATCTCTGCTACGAGCATCCCACTCCTCCGCAGTGAAATCACAGCTGAATTCCAAGTTTGGGTAAGGTGCCCTGCCGTTGTGTAGGTTAAGTTCTACCATCGAGTAGCCTCCTTCTCACCTTAGCTTTACGTTCCTCTCTGGCTTCCTTCTCTTGCTCATGAAGTCTTAAGCTGGCTTCATACTGGGTCCTGGCATTCCTTCGGTACTTGGCTGTGGCGGCGGATCTGGCGTATAGGTCTAAGCGCCAGTACTCTGAGACAGGGAGTCGTGGCTCATGACCTGCGGCAATTGCTTGCTCTTTCATTAGATCCGCCATGATCTGCTCTTCGTGGGGTTTCATGTGTTGTCTGCGGTACGAGTATGCGTCGTTTAAAATGCTCATTGATCTGGCTCCCAGAGTTTAATTGTTGCTGTGGTCTCATCCCAATCTGTGTAACGAAGTATCCGAGCCATCCGGGCTTGGAGTAGGGCATCTTCTTTGGTCTTCCCGGCCTTGATGTAGGCTCTCTCGACAAGAGACCACTCAGGTCTACTCCCCAGGATCTTCTCGGCTGTCTTAGGTCCACAGCCTCTGAGGCCGACATACCCATCCGTTGGGTCACCCGTTAATGCCTGACTGTAAAACCAACGGTCAGCTTGATCTTCAGTAATCTGTAGGATCTCATCTGTCATAGGTCTGTAGAGGCGACCGGGGATGCTCTTGAGGTCTTTGTCATCGGAAACCACAGTTGCTTTACTGCCCGGGACTGTCGACAAGATACCCATGACATCGTCGGCTTCCATGTAGGGTTCTGACCACCACTGCCAGCGGCCCTTAGCCCAGTCCACCAAAGCTTTGTATCCGACAGGCTTTCTGACCTTGCGACGGTTAGACTTATACAGTGGGTTGAGCTCTTTTCTAAAGTTCTGTTGATTGGTTAAGCACAAGATGAAGTTGTTGTTCTTCAGTCTGGCCTCGGTTGCATCTAAGAAGTCTTCGAAGACAACCTTAGCCTCTTTAAGATCTGTACTCAGCGACCAGATGTCGTCTCCCCAGTCTGTTTCTTCTTCAGCAGCTGCGGCAGCTCTGTAGAGATATAAGTCTGCATCAATAAGAGTGAACGGCTTCTTCACGTTATCTGTAAGTATTCTCATGTGGGCTCTTCCTCTTCTTCAATCAGAGAGCCAATCAAGCCCTCTAAGGTTTTCAGTGTTTCCATTCCCTCGACAGATATGCCCCATCGGTCTCCCCAGGTATCTTCTTCGATGCAGTTCGTTATCCATCCTTGTGATGCACATATTGCAACGTACATCGCCCCTTCTCGAGCAAATCTTCCTTTAATCTTAAAGGGTTTCTTGAGTGCCAGATCGAGGGTGACATAGGTAACTATGAGCTGCTTGGTGTGGTACTCGACGTTAGTGAGATCCTGACCAAGTTTCAGCAACTTGGAATTCAGCTTCAATTGGGATTCTGACTCCCAGCTCTTCTCCCGCTTTTTTCGCCATTGTTCTAGACAAATTACCGACATACTCTGCGGTCTCCTTATTGTTACAAGCACTCTGCAATTCATCATGAATCCAACCCATGATGTAGCTTTGGCCCTCTAATGTGTCCTCAATTTCTGCGTTGACGAGTGCGAGCCATTTCTTACAGACGACTGCTGCTCCTGATTGTAGGAGCTGACTGAGGCTTCTGTGGGCACTCTTTAAAAACAAGTGTCGACCATCCAGGCCAACTAAGTAGCCACGCTGTGATGCAGCTGTTAGCTTTCGTTTTAAACTGGCGAAGGCTGGGACTGACTGATCAAAGTTCTGCTTGAGCTTCTTGCCATCCTTGGCACTTCCACCGACCACTTCACCGATGAGCTTATCACCTCCACCGTAGACCATAGAGAAGATCAGCTTCTTCGATTGGTCTCTAGTTTCACATCCGAAGCTCTTCTGATTGAAGGAGTGAATGTCTCCCTCGAGTATTTGCTTGGCATAGTCACCGCCATCCATTGGTTCTAAATAGCTGGCTAAGATTCGTAGCTCTATCCCGGACAAGTCACTGCCACAGACGAGCCACCCTCGAGGAGCTGTGAATAGATCTCGGCACTCTTTGCCAAATGGAGCTGATGCCCTAGGCACTTGACCTAGGTTTGGAGATCGATGTGATGCCCT
>Ga0115002_10002822_pt1 | contig 22273 bp, 14 predicted proteins | sample ArcticOcean_MG_C_8_FD_89576 | JGI IMG/M metagenome (GOLD analysis project Ga0115002, IMG submission 89576) | Marine microbial communities from western Arctic Ocean - ArcticOcean_MG_CB11_86 | ecosystem: Environmental > Aquatic > Marine > Oceanic | place: Arctic Ocean: Canada Basin | collected... | reverse complement strand
TATTTAGTAAAATTCGTCCCATCAAGTGTGTCGTCTACAATTAATGAAGCAGTGTCTTGGTAATTATTACTTCTCGTTAAATCAACAGCATCTACCCCCCTATAGCTTAACGCTTTTCCTTCAGCGCCTACTGTAGAGATTGATGTCTCACCTGCAATAACACCTCTTAACCCGGGAGAATAGTCCATAAATATTATTAAACTACAAAGACTTTCATTTGAACAGTGAAAGTTATAAAAAATATTGAGTACAATTTTTATGTGTCAGTAATTCATAGCATAGAAAAACAATCAAGGTTTGGGTCCAAATACGTTGCATCCTTAATTCTTCTTGTGGTAACCATACTCACTGCCACATGGATTGGGTTTTTTCTATTTCTTCCTACAAAATCTTCAATGGAAATAGTCGATTCTCTAGAAGATAAATTTCTTCCTCGGGCAGAAGGAATGGTCCTAGACTTTAGCTCTCTATCAGAACCATCAGTAATTATATCTTTGGATGGAACCCAATTAGCTGAACTACATGATGGACTAAATAGAGATCTAATTCCGCTATCTGAAATCCCTGCATTTGTTGTAAATACTCTACTTGCAGCTGAAGATAGCAATTTCTACAAACATGAAGGAGTAGACTTTATAGCTATTGCAAGTGCAGTATTAGATAACTTAAGGGGAATAACGAGAGGTGGGTCAACCATTACATCTCAAGTAGCAAAATTGTCCTTTGTTGGTGATGAAATCTCTATAAGAAGAAAAATTACTGAAGCTGTTGTAGCAGCTGAATTAGAAAGACGCTACACCAAAGATCAGATACTTGAATATTATTTAAATTCAATATATTGGGGTTCAGGAGCTTATGGAATAAAATCTGCCTCATATGAATATTTTAATAAAAATGTGGATGAATTAACTCTATACGAAGCCGCCACTCTTGTGGTAATTATTAGAAGCCCAGCATATTACAATCCTAGAAAATATCCTGAAAGAGTATTGGAACGAAGAAACAGTGTTTTAGAAACAATGCTAAGAGAGAACTTTATTGTAGAAGTCCAATACCGTGCAGCAAAAATAGCTCCTCTAAATATATCGGATTCAAAAATACTTGAAAATCCAGCAAAACATGTAGTAGCTGAAGTTAAAAGAGAACTCCTCAATGAGCCTCAATTTGCATTTCTTGGAAAAACAAATACCGAAAGAAAGAAAGCACTCTTTGGGTGCCCTTCAGACGATTTAACATGTACTGGAGGCGGTGGGTTAAAGATATTCACAACACTAAATTTAGAACTACAACAGCACGCTAACCAGGTATTAAATAAATGGGTGCCACCTGATCTTTCTGGAGATGAAGATGCAGACCCAAGACCAACTGGAGTAATTACACTTCTCAATAACTATACTGGAGCCATTGAGGTTATGGCGACAGGTCTTCCTTTTGAAGAAGAACAATATAACTTAGCTACTCAGGGGAAAAGGAATCCCGGATCTGCATTTAAGCCCATAACTTTATTAGCTGCACTAGAGTCAGGGGTAAAACTATATTCCAACAGAGACTCCCGAAGCCCTGTCGAAATAAATTGTGGATACCCGTGTGCACCAGATGGTGTGGGAACTAAGTGGGTAGTAAGAAATTATGGAACTTCTATTACTGCTGACCGATTTTTAAGTAAATTTCCGGCTTTAGATAGGGCAATAGAACTGCAGTGTAGTGAGGCACATATAGAGCAAATAAAAACCAAAAACTTTATTGAACAATTCCCTCTCGTTCAAAATATTGATGAATATGAAACAGATGAGGAAAAGATTCTTGCAATTGGTATTGCCATGGGGCAATTTGATGAAGATGCAAATCCAATCTTGACAGATGGTGAGGGGAAAAAATATATAGTTAATGAAAGTAAGAAAAAAATATACTTTGATTTAGAAGGAAGAAAAATACTAACTGATGCTGATAGAACTAGGTATGTTTTAGGCAAAGATAGACTAGGGCTTGAAAATATTAAAATTTATGCATTCGAAGACCAGCCAATAGTTGAGAACCTTAACCTCCTTGATCAACAAGTTGAAATAGCCCATGAAGATGAATACCAATATGTTTACAAGCCTTGTAAAACAAAATCGATATACAATATCTCGATAAGAAGACTAGATAATTCCGGAATGATATCTCTTGAAGAAGCAACAAGGCGCTCTGTTAATACGGTCTTTGCACAAGTTGCATCAGAACTTGGTGGAGAAAAATTGGCCTCAACAGCTAAGAAACTGGGCATTACTTCCTATCTGGACCCTGTCATTTCACTAACACTTGGTGCAGGAGCTGTTACTCCGATAGAAATCGCTTCTGCTTATAGCAGTTTTGCAACAAATGGAGTGCTAGCTCCCCCTTATTTGATTGAAAGAATTGAAGATACTGAAGGGAACGTCTTATATCAACATATAACTTCACCAAGAATATCAATTACTGATCCCGGAGCTGCTGCTGCAGTAAGAAAAACTCTAGAGGTCGCTGCACAAAGAGGAACTGGGACTAGAGCTCTACTTGATGACAGGGCAATTGCTGGGAAAACAGGGACACACCAAGGCTTTCGTGAAGCATGGTTTATAGGTTTTATCCCTCAGTACACTTCTTCAGTTTGGATAGGTTTCTCAGAAGAACAACTTCCATTAAAAAATGTGACTATAAATGGAGAAGTCTATCAAACTGTTTCTGGAGGAAGGGTTCCTGCTCCAATTTGGAATGAATTTATGGTTAAAGTTACAGAGAATCTACCAATAGAAAGTTGGCCAAAATCTCCTAGTGATATAGATAAATATTATGAAATTCCTACTGGGGAAATTCCACAATTAGTGGGGCTAAACGTTCTCGATGCAGAAGATATATCATTTTCTTCCTACTTCCTCCCAACTATCACATTAGTTGACTCTGAAGAAGAATCAGGAATAGTTTTGACTCAAAGCATAGAATCGGGAGAAGAAGCACCAGAAGGAACAGAAATTATATTAGAAGTTGCATCTTCTCCCCTTAGTGCTCCAATTCCTAGTATCTCCCCTTGCACAACGACTCTAGAAGAAGCTGAAAACCTATTTAAACAATTCATGCGAGAAACTGGGGTTGTAGTTTTCCTAGATTACACTTATGAAAATACTGAAATACAAACTTGCGATGGAAAAATATTTGGGACTAATGTTGCACAAGGTGCAGTCGTTTCGTCCGGAGATATAATTCAGCTTATAGTTTCTTCAACTATAGAAGATTGAGAAATTGCTTTTATAAAATTAAATAAGCCCATAACTCCAAAACCTGTAGCCCCTTTTCCTCTAACTAGATCATTATCAGAAGAGCGTGCTGGACCTGCAATATCAAGGTGAACCCAAGGTAGATCGTCAATAAATTCTTGAAGTAGTAACGCCGCTGTAATAGCTCCTCCGTACCTACCTCCTGTATTCTTCATATCAGCTATATCTGAATCAATTAAGTTTTTATATCCATGATATAAAGGCAAGATAGAAAAGACTTCTCCAAATTCTTTGGAAGAGTCAATGAATTTTTTTGCATATTGATCGTTATTAGACAACACTGCCCCAATATCTGCACCTAAAGCAACCTTTGATGCACCTGTTAATGTTGCAACATCAATCATGAGATCGGGCTTCTCTTCTGCTGCGTAGGCTAGCGCGTCAGCCATTATCACTCTGCCTTCTGCATCAGTGTTTAAAACTTCAATTGTTTTATTATTTCTTGTAGTCAATACATCACCAGGACGAATTGAACTCCCACTTGGCATATTCTCAACAAGTGGTGTTAGTACTCTAATTCCTACATCAAGATTCATGTGAGAAATGATATTCATAACCCCCCAAGCAGTGGCTGCTCCTGACATATCAGTCTTCATATTGTACATTCCTGATGGTGACTTAAGTGATAAACCACCTGAGTCAAACATTACGCCTTTTCCTATTAATGCAATTTGTAATTTAGAAGAAGGATTGTGGACTCCTTCAAGCAAAAAAGGAGGCCTCTCTGAACCTTTTGCAACTCCTAAAACTCCACCAAAATTATTTTTTAATAACCAAGAATAATCATGTGCAACAATCTCTATCCCTGAAATTAATTTTTTTACACTTTCTACGAATTGTTCGGGACTCTTGTCTAATGAAGGCCTATTTATTTGATCTTTAACCCACGTTACAGAATTTGCTACTACTTCCATTTCTTCTAGATTCTTGAACTCGTTCGAAGTAATGTTTGCAGGGATGAAATCCTCTTCTTTATACTCATTGAATTTGTACTGTTGGAGCATTGTTCCAAGATAAAACTTCTCCCAATCAAAATGTTCAATTGATCCCGTGAATTCTAATTCTGTGTCAGAATCAATGTAGCGAGATACTACTGCTCCCAATACTAAATAATCTTCGGAAGACTCTATTCCCTTAGTCCCTAAAATAATAGTTGGTGAATTTTCTTTAGCTGCAAAAGAAGTCAGCAGTATGGACTCTTTAAAGTTTCCTTCAAAATTATTTAGATTACATAATTCATCTATTTGACTATCTGATAATGATGAGTGCTTAGCAAAGTCCTCTCCATTGTCCTGTACTAATATTATTTTTATCTTATTCATATTATGGAACCCTCATTTATTCTAAGAAACTAATAATAATGTACCTACTGCTCCAATTGAAGTTAAAAATGATAAATAACTTAACCCTGTAGCTGCCATAACTCCTGAATATCCCTTTTCATTAAGAGAAGAGTTAGCTCCTATTGTTAAAATACAAGTCGAAAAAAATAATCCCATCACGACATAATTTATTAAATTCATGGGGTAAAGAGATTGAGATGTCTCTATATAGAGATTGACTAACTGCTGAATCGTAGCAACAAAAGAAGTTCCTATTCCATATGCTGCAACCTGTTTCATTCCTTTTCTATCAATTGTTGGGTCAACTAAAAACCAATGTCCTATTAGCATTATTGAGAGTATTGAAGAATTGATAGAAATTAGCAAGTAGTGCCCGGCACTTAGATTAGGACTAGACCCATTACTAATAAGACTTGGAATAATTAGAGCTGCCGAAATAAAAAAAGAAAGATAATAAAAACCTTTACTTGGGTTTGTAGAAAACCCAATAAATATAATAAATGGAAGAAGACATACCCCTAATCCATATAGAAATTCACTCAAAATCATATAGTTAATAGAATATACCGAGTAGATAATAAAAAATGGAACTGAATATATTAGTTTTATTATGTAATATTCTGTCTTTAGGTACTAATTGATAACGGGGCTTTGACTTTGACTAAAATTAAAATTCTAATCTTTACACTTCTTGGAATAGCCTTATTTACAATACTTAATCAAAATAATGTTTATGCAAACGAATGCCCAAATAATGCAACAGCACCCTTATCTTCGACATTAGATATCCAAAGATATTTAAACTGCAATGGGTTCAGCCCGGGATCCCCAGATGGTGAATTGGGTCCACAAACAAAACGAGCAATTAGAACCTTCCAAACGAGAAATGGTCTTGTTTCTGACGGGGTTGTTGGTCCACAAACAAAATCTGCCATGCGTGCTTATAGTGCAACAGTATTTACCTTCACTGGAGCTGGTTGGGGGCATGGAGTTGGCTTGAGTCAATATGGAGCTAAAGGACTCGCAGAGCTTGGTGCATCTTTCTGTAGTGATACAAATTCATGTACAAGTAGTGAAATTGTATCATATTATTTCAATGGAACAAGTGTAGATAACCTATCTAACTTATCACTAAGTTCACCAGTAATAGCAACTGATAAGGAGTCTATATGGGTTAATCTTGCTCGTAATGCAAACTCCATAAGTATCACTACATTGCCCTCCTCTGCACCCCCAACTCTGTCAATTTGTCAGGCCGGTTTTGATAGAACTGCTCAAGCACAAATATTTCTTACTACTCATGGATTTGAACCTGGAGCGATAGATGGTTCATTTGGCCCAAAGACTGAATCTGCAATAAATGATTATCAGGCATCAAAGGGGATTACCCAATCAGGTTCTGTAGATGATGAAACCTATAGCCAAATGAAAGAGGATTCAGCTGTAGATGGTCCATGTGAATCTCCTCTCGGACCTCTCAAAATAGGTGGTGGTGCAACACTTAAGTTTCAGAATTACAAAGGAAGCTGTTCTATAAGAGGTCACTACTTAGTTCCCTCTGTATCTGGAAGTTGTGATCTTTCGATAAAATGGACCGACGGAGGAAGGCTAAGAGTTGGTTCAAGAGAACTAAATCATGGCACCCTCAAATTTCGTACTACAGGAGTAAGTTCTGGGTATCATGTTGTTCTATCAATAGACATTGAAAACTACCTACTAGGTCTTGCAGAAATGCCTTCTCATTGGAATTTAAAAGCTCTTGAAGCACAAGCTCTGGTAGGAAGAAGCTATGCGGTTTACCAATTTCTAAAAACAGATATACCAAATCAAAAAAATGAACTTGATGCTGGATTGTCTGCTTCAACAAAAAAATATTGCTGGTGTCATATTGGTTCAACAGCTTCCAGTCAGTACTATTACGGCTACCTAAAAGAAATAGCTGGACCTAACTGGGCTACAGCAGTAAACAACACCTCTGGAAAAGTTATTACTCATAGTTCTTCTTCGTACACAATGAGTAGTGTCGTTCAATCATTTTATTCATCTTCCACAGGAGGAAAAACAAATGACAATGTCGTAGGATTTGGATCAGGAACAAAATGGCCGTACTTGTCAACGGTTGATGATCCTTGGTCTATAGATACAAGAGTAAGTAATTCTTCTGCAGCATGGTCTCATGACTTTAGTGCTTATCAATTAACTTCGAATATCTTATGTGGAGACATTAAATGTTTTGATTCTATCACTGATATTTATGTTTCAACAGTAGCTGAATCGGGTGCAGCTATTGAAGTAACACTAAAAGGGTACAAGAATGGAGCACTAAGGACTGAAACTAAATCTGGAAGGAATATTAAATCGCAACTTGGTTTTAAATCTCATTATTTTAAAACAGGAAGTGCATCAGATATATCGACCCTCACTGTGGGGCCTATTACGATACAATCTTCAAGTTCTTCAAGTTCTTCAAGTTCTTCAAGTTCTTCAAGTTCTTCAAGTAGTAGCTCAGGAGATACTCCATTGTATGTAACATCTAGCAAAGGTCTCAACTACCTAGCAGCATCAGGACTTTTGAATAAATGTGAAGAAACTGCTACTGCTTGTCAAGCTAAGATTTTAACCCGAGAAGAAGCTGCAGGAATCTCTGTAATTACAAGTCAAATATCTCTAATATACCCGAATGCTTATAGTGATGATGATCAAAGCATCTATCAATCAGCAATTAATGGCCTCCCTTATTACGGAATACATACATGCCTTGGAGTAGGTGTTGGGTTTCTACCAAAAGATGGATTGGGGAGAGATGAATTTTCTTGCTTAATAGTGAGATCTTTTATAGCTGGAGAAAGTAATGAACTAACTGGAAAAACAGATCCTTATACTGATGAAGGTGGGAGCAACTGGGGTAAAGAAATTCATATATTAGCTGCAAACGACCTAATACCTTCTTGTTCAAGTATGGAGGAAAAGTTCTGTCCTAGTAGAAAAATAAGTGTAGGTGAGGCTGCATATATAGTCAGCAAACTGATAGAAAACTCATTGATTTCATCTGACTTATTTTCATCAAACCATTTCAATAATTCTTGGGTAGTCGTTGAAGGAGAAGTTGAAGAGGTTGCAACTACTGCAGTCTCAAATGTTGGTTCAAATGCAGGCTGTACTCCAAAAAATAATTCTGGAAGATCATTACATAACATTCTAGAAATCCAACAATTCTTGAGCGACAATGGGTTTAATCCTGGACCTATAGATGGTCAAAGTGGAGCTAAAACAATATCTGCGATCAAAGACTTCCAAAAACAATCAGAGATTACAGTTGACGGCGTAGCTGGTGAGAAAACAAAAGAAGCAATGAGGAAATGGACTGGATGTGATACTTGCTCAGCAAGAGACAACAGTACTGCAGATCTAGCAAATATAGATGGAGTTCAAACATTTCTAGCTAATAATGGATTCAATCCGGGAATCATTGATGGGAAAATGGGCTCTTATACTCGAGAAGCCATAAAAACTTTTCAAAGAACGGTTGGATTAATTCCTGATGGAGAAGCTGGAAATAGAACTAAAGACTCAATGAAGAACTACACGGGTTGCTAAAATAAAGTTTTTTTAATTTTTTCTACAATTGTTTCAACATCTAATTCGAAATGCTTCTCCAAGTCTTCTAATGGCGCAGATGCTCCGAAACCCTCAATTGAAAATGATTGCGTGATCTCTCCAATATAATATTCCCAACCAACTGATCTCCCTAATTCCAATGTAAAAATCTTACCCTCTCCTCGTAATTCGATTAATTTATCTTTCCCAATATCAACTAATCTATTTAATATTGGGACACTCACTATTTGGATAGAGTAGTCTACTAATGCTTCCGCTATTTTTAAAGCTGTAGATACTTCTGAACCAGAAGCAAAAATGCATGCGTCAGAACCTTCAGAAACTATGTATGCCCCTTTATCGAATTCTTCTTGAGAAATAGATTTATTTATAGGATCTGAACTATGTCTGGTTAAAATAATTACAGTTGGCCTTTGCTTAGGTGTAAATGCATATCTATATGCAAAGTTTATTTCCTCTCCATTTGAGGGCCTAATAACGTCCAAATTTGGAATAAGCCTTAAAGACATGATATGTTCTATTGGCTGATGTGTGGGTCCGTCCTCTCCGAGAAAAATAGAGTCATGAGTAAATATAAATACTGAATTAATCCCCATAAGTGCGGCCATCCTAATACTTGGTCTCATGTAATCTGAAAATATTAAAAATGTAGATCCAAAAGCTTTTATATTGCTATGCAAAGTTATCCCATTAGTGATAGCTGCCATTGCATGCTCTCTCACTCCATACTCAATAGCTCTTCCAGAAGGATTCTCTTTTGAGAAACTACCTCCTTCTATAATCTGTTTGGTTGAACTTGCTAAATCTGCAGAACCTCCAAGAATAAACTCATTATTATTTGCGATTTCATTCAAGACAAGTCCTCCAGACTCTCTTGTAGCTTTACTTTCAATTAAATGTAGGTTTTTAAATGAAACAGTATCTGAATTAAAGTCCTCCCATAAGCTTTTGAATAAAGGGTCAGAAATCTTGTTCTCAATATTCTCCATCCACTCATTAAACTCTTTTTCAGACGAATCTCTTTTCTCAGAAAAATAGTCATATACTTCCTGTGGGTGATTGAAAACATCACCAGACCACCCGAGATTCCTTAAAAAACCTTGCATCTCTTCCTCTCCTAGAGGGGCTCCATGAACTGAAGAAGTGTTAACCTTCGTTGGTGTATACTTTCCTATTTCTGAAGATGCCATAATCAGAGATGGCATATCAAGATTTGATCTTGCCTCATCTATAGAAGCTACTATTTCTTTCCTACTGTGAGCATCTATTTCCAACACCTGCCATCCCATAGCTTCAAATTTACTCTTTTGGTCAGTTAAGGAAACCTTTCCCACTACCCCATCAATAGATATATTATTATTATCAAATAGATATATAATCTTTCCTAACCTCCAAACTCCAGCAAGTTCTGCTGCTTCAGTTGAGATTCCCTCCATTAAGTCTCCGTCCGAAATAATCCCATAAATGTAATGATCAATAACATCTCGACCTAGCTTCTCTCTTAAATATCTTTCTGCAAGTGCCATCCCCACTCCATTAGCAAAGCCTTGACCTAAAGGTCCTGTAGTGGTATCTATTCCGTGTTCCTTGCTATATTCTGGATGACCAGGTGTATTTGAATCAAGTTGACGAAAATTTTTTATGTCTTCAATACTGATATCATATCCATTTAAATGTAACAGGCTGTAAAGCAACATAGACCCATGCCCAGCAGAAAGAACGAATCTATCTCTATTTATCCAGTCTGGCTTTATAGATGTAACATTCAAATAATCTTTAAACAAGACTGTCCCTACTTCAGCCATTCCTAGTGGCATACCAGGATGTCCCGAATTAGCTTTTTCAACTGCGGCTGCAGATAATACTCTTACCGATTTTGTGACTTGATCAAACATTTCCTTACTCACTATATGAATATTATTAAGCAGATGCCAGAGATTCTTTTGCGTGATATGATGAACGAACTAATGGTCCAGACTCTACATGTCCAATCCCTTTTGAAATACCATAGTTCTTATACGCTTCAAATTCTTCTAATGAGACGTAACTTTTAACAGGCCTGTGCTTGGGAGAAGGTCTTAGGTATTGTCCAATAGTAATAATATCTATATTGAGGGCAGCTAAATCGTCTAATACAGAACAGACCTCATCAAAGGTTTCTCCCATTCCTACAATTAAACCAGTTTTTAATTTTCCATTAAAACCAAGGTCTTTTGCAAGTTGAAGTAAAGCTAGAGATCTTCCATATGAAGCTGCAGTTCTTATTTCTCTTTGAAGTCTAGGGACTGTTTCAAGATTATGATTTAAAACATCCGGTTTAGAAAGAACTATATTTTTGATCGCTTCCTTCGACCCTTTAAAATCTGGAATCAAAACTTCTATATCACAATTAGAATTAACTTTTCTAATCTCCTTAATAGTTGTAGAGAAGAAAAGTGAACCTCCATCGTCTAAATCATCTCGGTTTACAGAAGTAACTACTGCATGTTGTAGTCCCATACTTCTTATACTTTCCGCTACTCTTAAAGGCTCCCCCCAATCTAGTTCCTTTGGTTTCCCAGTATTTACATCACAAAACCCACAAGCTCTGGTACAAGTATCTCCCATAATCATAAAAGTAGCAGTCCCTGATTCCCAACACTCATAAATATTTGGGCATCCAGCTTCTTCACAAACAGTATTGAGCTCTTTAGACCTCATAAGGTTTTTTATATCTCGATACTCTTCCCCAATCACTGCTTTAACCTTCATCCAATCAGGACGTTTGGGCTCACCATCTAGTAAACCATTAATTACAATTGGAACTGTATTAGTTCTTTTTGGAGAAAAAGTTCCTTTTTTTATTAATTCATCAACCTCAAAAGTAGTCATAATTTTTGACTGCCTAGGGGTATATGCAGAAAACTGAGAATCTAATTCCTGATAATCAAATTCATCTTGAAAATTTTCTACAACTTTACTAACTATTTCTTGATATGGAATTGTCGAATCGTACGCATGTATTGAGGTTGTCTCTTTATCTATAAGTCCGCAAGGATTTATTAAATTAAAACCATCAATGCTATTTTGAATATTTAGTGCAAACCCATGTAGAGTTGTCCATTTACTAACTTTTATCCCTATTGAAGCTATCTTTCCTTTGCTTGTCCAAACGCCAGTGGAGATATCGTCATGCCAAGATTTAATTCCATAATTATTTAATGTTTCAATAATTACTTTTTCAAGCGATCGCACGTAGGGTATTACTCTCTTAGGGTCTTCAAGGTGTAATATCGGGTACCCTACTAACTGCCCCTTGCCATGAAAAGTTACATCTCCTCCGCGATCAACTTCATAGACCTCTATACCTTTAGATCTTAATTCCTCTTCTGATTCAAGAATGTTAGACTTCTTAGCGTTTCTCCCTTTAGTAATAACTGAGTCATGCTCTAGGAGTAATAAATAGTCTGAATTATCTATTGACTCACTGACATAACTATGCAAACCCCTTTGAAGTGTTAAAGCTTCAGCATAAGGAAGATGTCCTAGCCACCTTACATTTAATTTGCTCAATGTAATTCTTGCTTCCAATTAGTCTTTTCTAATTTATCTTTTATAGCATTCAAGAATAGCAAAGCAGTTGATCCATCAAAAACTCGATGATCCCAAGTCAAGCTTAATAATCCAATATGTCTTATAGAAATAGAGTCTGAACCATCAGGTCCATCAATAACTACAGCCCTTTTCTTCACAGATTCAGCAGAAAGAATTGCAACATTTGGTTGATTAATTATTGGAGAAGTTAGGAATGAATTAAAAGATCCATTATTAGAAATAGTAAACGTACTTCTTGTTATATCTTCTATTTCAAAACCCCCACCTCTTAATAGCTTTGAAATCTCTATAGTTTTTCTTGCGATGTCTAGTAAATTATATGAGTCTGCACTCTTAATAGTCCCAACTAGAAGACCTTTCTGATTTAAATCAACTGCTATACCAAGATTAATTTCCTCATGTAAAGTGAGCTTATTTTCTTCTAAATTAAATGAACTGTTAACTACTGGAAACTCTTTTAGCGATTCAATAGTTGCTCTAGATATAAAAGGGAGATACGTTAGTGAAAAACCTTCAATACTCTTAAAAGACTCCTTATTCTCTGCTCTTAACTGCTCTATTACTTCAAAGTCTACTTCTACAGAGGTCATTACATGAGCAGAAGTTTGTTTGGATAAAATCATATTTTCTGCAATTTTTTTTCTTAATCTTGGAATTGACTCTTCCCTTTGAGAAATCACAGATTTTTCAAACACATCATTCACTGATTGTTCTTGTTCTTTCCTAGTTGTAGGCTTCGTAGATTTTATATAAGATTCAATATCCTTTCGAGTTACCCTCCCTCCATTTCCTGTCCCACTTACATTAGAAAGATTGACATTATTGTCTTGAGCAAGCTTTCTTACGACTGGAGATAGTTTATGCTTCTTCCCCCTCTCAATGTCAGTATCGATAGGATTCTCTGATTTCTTAGTTGATTTTTTTTCTATTTTTTTTTCTCCCTCAATTGCGAAAAACTGGTCACCATGATTTAAATCACTAGTGTCTTCCTCTTGAGGCTTCTGGTCTCCGTCAATTTCAAGCAAAGGGGTTCCCACTTCAACAGTTGCTCCCTCGTCAACTAATAAAGCAGAAACTATTCCAGAAAATGGAGAAGGTACTTCAGTATCGACTTTATCTGTTGAAATTTCAATGATTGGATCGTCCTCTTTGACAGAGTCCCCAACTTTGACCAGCCAACTTAATATTGTTCCCTCAGTTACGGTCTCACCTAGTTGAGGCATTGTGACTATTTGACTCATGCTTTAAGCCCCTAATTCTCTAACAGCTTCTACTACTCTATCACGGTCCGGGATAAATGAATCTTCTAAGACTGGAGCAAAAGGAATATGAGTATTAGGAGCCGTTACTCTTTTAATAGGGTTGTCTAAATTCCAAAAACTTTTTTCAGCTACTAAAGATGCTATTTCTGAAGCTACTGAAGAAAAAGGAATATCCTCCTGGACTATACAGAGATTTGATGTTTTTTCTACCGAGGCTAATATTTGCTCTTCGTCTAGCGGAACAATAGAGCGTATATCTATAATCTCAACTGAAATACCCTCTTCTGTTAAAAGCTCTCCCGCTTCTTGAACAATACTAACCATTCCAGACCAAGCGACGATAGTGACATCTGTTCCTTTTTTAATTACCTTTGCTTTACCTAATTCAATCTCATATAAACCTTTTGGAATATCCATTTTAAGATTTTGTTTTCGGTAAAGCTTTTTATGCTCAAGAAACATAACAGGATTGGGGTCATTAATTGATGCAATTAATAATCCTTTAGCGTCATAAGGATTGGAAGGAGCTACCACCTTAAGACCTGGGTGGTGAGCAAGTAATGATTCGGGACTTATCGAATGAAAAGGGCCTGATCTAGTTCCAGCGCCAGTCGGCCCTCTAACAACCATCGGAATTGATTTTCCTGTTTTCCAATGATATTTTGCTGCTTCAGTAGTGAGCTGATCTAATGCTGGATAAACAAAGTCAAAAAATTGTAGTTCAACTATTGGGATTTTTCCAGCAAGTGCTGCACCTACAGCAGCTCCAACAAATGCCGCTTCAGAAATAGGAGTGTCAATAACTCTTTCTTTACCATACTTTTCAAATAATCCTCTAGTCGCCTTAAATGCTCCTCCAAAAGATCCGATATCTTCTCCAATAAGAAAAGTATCTTCATTATCTTCCATTACTTCATCGAGAGCATTAGTAATTGAATCAATGAAATTCATTGATTCAATTTTTTGTTCAGTATTACTGATTAATGGTGTACTGCGAATTGCAAATATGTCATTTACTTCTTCCGCTGGATCAGGATCCGGTTGCCCCTTTGCCCAATCTAAAGCCTCTTTGACTTGTTTCTCTATCTTTTCTTGAGCATTGTTAAAATCTTCTAATTTAAATAAACCCTCCTTAATGAGGGAGTCTTCAAAACGAAATATAGGGTCCCTGTCCATCCAAAATTCTCTTACACCATCTTGCACATAATCTGCTGAGTCATGGCCTGCATGCCCATAATGTCTAAATGTTACTAACTCTAATAGGGTGGGGCCTCCTCCTTCTCTTGCGTTCTCACATGCTTCATGTACTGCATCTAAAACTGCATATATATCATTACCATCAACAATATATGAAGGAATTCCATACCCACTAGCACGGTCAGCAATATTGGGAGAAGCAAACTCTACTTCATTTGGAGTTGAATAAGCATATTGATTATTCTGAACAGTAAATACTATCGGTAGATTAAGAACAGCGGCCATATTAATAGTTTCATGCCAAGCGCCTGTAGTAGTTGCTCCTTCTCCACAATTTGCCAAGGTGACAACCTGTGTCTTGTCTTTTTTTGAAGCTAAAGCCCAACCAAGTGCTACAGGCGCAGAATCAGGAAGTGGTGATGCAACCATTAATGTGCCTTTATCTAGTACCCCAAAGTGACTATTCCCGTCACGTCCTTTAGATGGACCCTCTTTTTTTCCATAAAAATTTAATGCAATTTCTTTTAAATTTACTCCTCTCATCATCTGGACCCCTAAGTCCCTATGTGTTCCTCCAAAAATATCATTAGGCCCCATCCCAGCACCTATCCCAGCCATAGACGCTTCTTGCCCTATTCCTGGATATACGGCTCCTAAAAGTTTCCCGCTTTTATACATCTTTAACAACCTATCTTCAAGGACTCTTTGTTTCTTCATGGAAAAATAAATTTCAAATATCCTCTCTTTTGTCAGAGATACTGCATAATTTTTCCTTATAATAGGTTCTAAGGGCATCTAATGCAGTCCTCTTCCAGATGCTGACATTAAAGCTTCTCCTACTGCTTCGCTTAAAGTAGGATGCGCATGAATAAAGTCTGCTGCTTCTTTCGGTAAAACTTCCCAGCCAACCATATACATTAACTCATGTATTACCTCTCCCGCATCAGGTCCACATATACTTGCCCCGACAATAGGCCCGTCTTCTTCATAAAATACTTTTACTACTCCATTATTATTATTCTGAATAATTGCCCTTCCAATCCCAACAAAGCTATGTTGTGCATGAGAAATCTTTATACCTTCTGCTTTTGGATTCTGAGAATTAATCCCAACTTCTGCAACTTCTGGAGAACTGTAGACTACAAAAGGTATCGCATCATAATTAATATTAGCTTCTTCTTCTGTTGCTATATGAGTGATCGCGGCTATCCCTTCGGCAAAACCCACATGTGCAAGCTGGGGAGTTCCCTCTACAATATCTCCGACTGCATAGATATTCGGAATTGACGTTTGATATGAAGAAAGGTCTACTTCAACAAAGCCATTTGTTCTTTTGACTTCGAGGCCATCTATCCCGATATTGTCTGTAAGAGGACTTCTTCCTATGGAAATAAGAACTGCATCAAATTGTTCTGATGTTCCATCTGACAAAGAAACTTCCTTCTTTTCTTTATCAAGACTTATAATTGATGTCTCTAATTTAAATTTCCCTCCACGTTTTGTTATTTGTTTCCTAAGTTCACCAGCTGTTCTTTTGTCCATTCCAGGAAGAATCTCTTTTTCCATCTCTACAACGGTAATATCAGAGTCTAAATCTACTAATAGGCTTGCAAATTCGCAACCGATTGCCCCCGCACCTATAATGCACACTTTCTTCGGCGGCTCTATCCAATCAAGGGCGTCATCTGAAGACACTACAAAAATGTGGTCAAACTCAAATCCTGGTAAAACTCTCGGGATAGAACCTGTCGCTAGAAGAATATAGTCACTTTTAATTTCTTCTAAAGATCCATCAGACTTTTTTACCGAAATAGTATTCTTATCTACTAAAGTTCCCCAACCTTCAACAATATTTACATTTTTTGCCTTTAAGAGAGACTTGACTCCTCCTGTTAATTTGCTTACTACTTCGCTTCTTTTACTCGCTGTCTTTTCCCAATCATTTGAAATCTTCTGTATATTTATACCCAATTCATCTGCAGAATTAAGTTCTCTATTTACCTCTGCTACATGAAGCCAGTGTTTAGCTGGAATGCACCCACGGTTTAAACAAGTTCCACCTATCTCGTCTGCTTCAATTAAGGTTACTTCTAGATCGAAATGGTTAGCATATAAGGCCGCAGCATACCCTGCTGGACCTCCTCCTAATATTATTAATTTCTTCAAAATGCCTCTTTCTAACTAGGATTGCTAGTTATTGAAAGTCATAACTACATCTTTATAAAGGATCTCTTTATAAAGAAGATGATTGTTTCCCTTATTACTAATTTACTAGGAGAAAACATAAATAGCTAACTAATAGAATGAGCAAAGAAAAAGAAGATTCTCGTAATATATTTTAGAATTACAATTTCAATAAAATGTCGGAAAGATAAAATATAGATTGTGAAAACTAGACATTTAATACTCGCTTCATTAATGACAGGTCTTATCATTTTAATTTCTGGAGCTGTATGGCTTCTAACATTTTAAATTATGGAAAAAAAAAGTAATTCTTTAATTGCTATAGAGACTCTCGATGAAGGTATCCATAGACTAATCATCCCTTTGCCTTGGACAAGGCCAGGATTTGTGAATGGTTACCTTATTGAGGATCAAAATAAGTACATAATGATTGATTGTGGAGTTGCAGGAGATCTTGAGTTTAAACTACTACAGAATGCTCTTAATGAGTTAAACCTAAGTTGGGGAGATATAAAACTTCTAATAGGAACACACATGCATTCAGACCATATAGGCCTATCAGAAATGATTAGAAAGGAAGGGGTTTTGTTTGGACTATATGAAAATTCTGTTGAACATGTAGATAAATATAATGATTGGAAATTGAGATTTAATAACTTAATGGAATATTCAAAAAAAGAGGGCGCACCAAAGGAATTTTTAGTAGATATGGAGATGATTGATACTCCTAAATTTGCTGGAAACCTAACTAATCCAGATATCTTGATAAAAGATGGGAAGAACCCCGATGGGACAACGAAAGATAGACTGGAAGCTATATTTACACCCGGTCATGATGCGAGTGAAGTATCTTTCCTAGATAAAAAATCGAAAATACTTTTCTCTGGAGACCACATCCTTCCAAGGATTACACCATTTGTTCCGGTTGACGACGAGAACTCAAACACTCTTGCAGACTTCCTGGAATCCTTAGAAAAAACATTACCTTTTGATAAAGCAAGAATTGCACCAGGTCATGGCGAGATTATTGAAGAACCTAATAAACGAATAAATCAAATGATTCTTCATCATAAACGAAGACTGGAAAGAGTTCTTAAATTACTAGGTGAAGAGAATTTAAGTGGCTGGCAAGTCTGTGAAAAACTATTTCCAGAGAGACTAGATATTATGAATAGACGACTAGCTCTTCAAGAAGCTCTTTCTCACTTACAATACCTCAAAAGCAAAGGGTTAGTAATTCACAATACTGACAATAAATACTTTCTTTGGTCAAAAGTGAAGAAAAAATGAGATAAAAAAACTTTTAGTTATATTAACACTTAAGAGTTACTTCAGAACGAAATTCTAGATTCCTATAAGGTTTCCCACTTTATCTCTCGCATCTTTAGAGCTTCCAAGAATAAGACTATCGGATTTAGCTCTTTTGAAATATAGGTGTGCTGCATGTTCCCAAGTAAACCCTATCCCGCCATGAATCTGTATGTTGTCACCCGCAATTTTATTAAAAGCATCTGAACAATAAGCTCTAGCAATATTAGATGCCATTTCAAATTCAACTAAATCGGCTGCTGAGCTTCTTGAAGCAGCATACGCTGTAGACTTTGCACTCTCTAATTGTAGAAGCATGTCTGCACAGGTGTGTTGTATGGCTTGAAATGAACCTATCGGCCTACCAAACTGAATTCTGTCTTTTGCATATTGAACACTCATCTCTAAACAAGCTGTTGCACCTCCTACCTGTTCAATCGACAATGCAGATGTCATTAGTAAAAGCATTTTTTTCCAAACTAGTTGTAGTTGCTCACCTTCTAACAAGATATTGAATTCAGAAATATTTACATTTCTAAATTCAATTGAAGCTAAAGGCCGAGTCTGATCTAAAGATGCGGTCGGAGTACAAACAACCCCCTCATCACTTGAATCTACAAGAACAAGGTATTGGACTTTGTCCATTTCAGCTATTACTAGGTAGTAGTCTGAAGAGTCTCCAAAAAGAACATACTCTTTCTTTCCATACAAAATATATTTGCCTCCCTCTTTTTTCAATGTTGACTTTACAGTCGAGATGTCATACCAGCTTGTTGATTGCTCACTAAAAGCAACAGTTCCAATTTTCTCTCCAGAAATAATTTCAGCCAATAAGTCTTGCCTATTGGCTGAAATTATTAAATTTTTGAACATTACACCTGAACTAAGGAATGGAACAATTGGTAAGTAATAGCCAAGAACTTCATGTAGGATGCTTTGTTCAATAAAGGTTAGCCCTACCCCCCCTTTGTCTTCAGGAATATCTAATGCTAACCATCCCTGCTCAGCTATTAATTTCCATAAATCTCTATCTATTTTTATATCGTTAGTAACTTGTTGGATTAACTTCTGATGATCTAAGTTGTCCTTAAGAAGCATCTCAGCATTTTCTTTGATTTCTATTTGTTGTTCATCTAACAAAAATTGCATGACTAATATTGTAATCAACTTTTGAATATTTTCCTATAAAGAAAAAATCAAAAGACATCTATTGTATAGATAAGGGGTATATGTTAGAAATAAATAATTTACGTGCGTCTATTAACGGTAAGGAAATTCTTAAAGGAATAAATCTAAAAGTGAATCCCGGTGAGGTCCATGCAATCATGGGACCTAACGGATCAGGAAAATCAACACTAGCAAATGTATTAATGGGTAATCCAGTTTATGAGGTAACAAAAGGAACTATTGAATATATGGGTGAAGATATTACAAAAGAACCAGCAGATAAAAGGGCTAAAAAAAGAATATTTATGGCATTTCAATACCCAGAATCAATTCCAGGAGTAACTATCGTAACAATGTTAAAAGCTGCACTTTCAAATATTACAGAAACTGATCTTACAATACTAGAACTTAGGCTTAAAGTTGCTGATGCGATGAAAGAACTAGGGCTTGAACCAGATTTTGTAGATAGATATTTAAATGAAGGTTTTTCTGGGGGTGAAAGAAAAAGAAATGAAATTCTTCAATTAGCAGTATTAGAACCAAAATTAGCAATCCTAGATGAAACAGACTCCGGACTTGATGTAGATGGCCTAAAAATAGTTGGTGAAGGAGTGGACAAAATGCGGAGTGAAGATAGGTCTTTTTTAATTGTTACTCACTACCAGAGATTACTGAATTACATAAAACCAGATTTCGTCCATGTTTTTATAGATGGTAATATCGTTGAAACAGGTGGGTACCAATTATCACAGAAGCTTGAAAAAGAAGGTTACGATTCTTATATATGATAAATGTAAAAGATATTAAAAAAGATTTTCCAATATTTAAGCGTCAAATAAATAATCTGCCTATGACTTATCTAGATTCTGGTGCTACATCTCAGAAACCAATGCAGGTCCTAGAAGCAATGAATAATGTATATACCCATTCAAATGCGAATGTTCATCGCGGAACCTACACATTGTCTGCAGAGACTACCGAGGCTTATGAAGATGTGAGAAATAAGTGCAAAGAATTCATTAATGCCCCTTCTTCTGATGAAATTATTTTTACAAGAGGAACAACTGATGGTTTTAATTTCTTAGCCCAAGCCCTTACAAAAAATAGAGTAAGTCCCGGAGATGAAATTGTATTATCCGAGATAGAACACCACGCAAATATTGTTCCATGGCAACTTGTCGCAAAAGAATACGATTTAGTAATTAAATACATCGATGTTGATAATAACTTCGAACTTAATATTGAAGATCTCTCCTCAAAATTAAATACGAAAACAAAAATTGTTTCAATAACCGGAGAGTCCAATATTTCGGGAACGATTCCAAATATTAAGGAAATTAATACATTAGTCAGAGAAAAATCTGATGCGATTTTTATAGTTGATGGAGCACAATTGGTCCCCCATCGAGTCGTTGATGTACAAAACATGGGGATTGACTTTATCACTTTTTCAGGACATAAAATGTTAGGCCCAACCGGTATAGGCGTAGTCTGGGGGAAAAGAGAACTCTTGGACAACTTAGAACCTGTTGCTGGTGGTGGAGACATGATCGAAGAGGTTTTTTTTGATAGCGCTAAATGGGCTCCCATTCCTCACAAATTTGAAGCAGGAACTCCCCCATATGTAGAAGCAATAGGGCTTGGTGCAGCTATTGATTATCTTAATAATTTAGGAATGAAGAATGTGGAACAACATTCTGATCAACTCCGTGACTATGGTAGAGATATATTAGAAAAAATTGATAATATCAAAATAATTCACTCTACCGCCAAACTTGCTGGATGCACTTTTAGTTTATATATGGATGGAGTCCATGCTACTGATTTATCAGTAATGCTAGATACACATGGAGTTGCTGTTAGGGCAGGCCATCATTGTGTACAGCCATTTCATAGAAAGCTAGATATTGATGCAACATTTCGTGCCACCTGCTACATATATAATGAAGAAAATGACCTTGATATTTTTAAAAATAGCTTAGAAAAATCTCTTGAGGTTCTCCTTTAATTATGTCTATTGAGTCAAAGGTGCAAAAATATAAAAGAATACTCGATGTACTACCAACACCACAAGAGAAATACCAATACCTCATTGAACAAGCGCGGACTTCTAAGGAATTTCCTGAGGAACTAAGACAAGATGTATTTAAGGTACCCGGATGCCAAAGCCAGGTTTGGCTAGTACCAGAAAAAAAAGATGATTATTTAAATTTTATCTGCGACTCTGATGCTTTAATAGCTCGGGGATTGGTCAATATGATTACTGATATATATTCTGGAGAAACACCTGAAACAATAAAAGACTCAGAAATTGATTTAATGGAAGAGTTCGACTTAGGAATCATATTAAGCCCTGCAAGAAGAAACGGTGCCTTTAATATGTTAAAAAAAATAAAAGATTATGCTGAAGGTCTTTTATAAAAATAGTATAAAATTAGATAATCTATTTCGTAGGAGTAGTCTTTCCGGTATTGCCATCTTCAAGAATTTCTGTATACCAACAGCCTGGAGCAACCATATCGGCCTCGTTATAAAATGTTGAATCTCCCTTCCATGACTCATAAGAAGCCATGATTTGATTGACAGAAGCCTGAAGGGTCTCCTTGACACTCTCATCTAGATAATTTGTTGGGCAATAATTATTGAAGTCCTTGTTTCGGTCACCACCTCCTGAACCCCATATGTACTTTCCTACTGTTATTTCAGTTCTTCCAAAAACGCTTCCTCCCTCACCATCTTCATAATTTCCAACATAACCCAGTTCATCTCCTGCTTTAACTTCCATTCCGCTTGCAATCTCAACTCCATTTATCATTATTGGATTATCACAAATAACATTAACGGAGACATCACAAGTACTACTAACAACATGGTCAATGACGATGACCCAATCGGTTCCTTGTCGAGGCTTAATTGTTAATTCCCAATCGTCTTGTTTATACCCTGAAGATGGCTGCCATTGAAAAAAGTCAACAAACCCATCGATTGGAATATACACCTTTGTATCCCTAGGAACTTTATATTCAAATGTAGGGTTATCATATGCACCTGGTGTCCCAGCTGAATGAACTCTTCCAAATTCATCGAAGAAAGTTAATCCTAGAGCTGATCTAAATTCAAAATCTCCAGAAATACCAGTAGAGGCATCATATGGTCCCCAATTATTTATCAATAAATTCATTAGCTTAGGGGGGTCATCATTACCTGATGAACTTCCGCTACCTGACATGTTCTCGCTACCTGACATGTTCTCCATACCTGACATGTTCTCCATACCTGACATGTTCTCCATACCTGACATGTTCTC
>Ga0115002_10002821_pt1 | contig 22277 bp, 23 predicted proteins | sample ArcticOcean_MG_C_8_FD_89576 | JGI IMG/M metagenome (GOLD analysis project Ga0115002, IMG submission 89576) | Marine microbial communities from western Arctic Ocean - ArcticOcean_MG_CB11_86 | ecosystem: Environmental > Aquatic > Marine > Oceanic | place: Arctic Ocean: Canada Basin | collected... | reverse complement strand
TGCTAAAGCAATGTGGGGTGCGTCTAGTGATATGACTTTATATCATGACGCTTCAAACTCATATATTACAAATGCAGTAGGTGCTTTAAAGATAGCAACCGAAACAAGTGGCATTGCAGTAACAATAGGACATTCAACTTCTGAAGTGACTGTTGCAGATAATTTAACAGTTACAGGTAATCTAACAGTTAGTGGAACTCAAACAGTTGTTGATACTGTTACAATGAATGCACAAAATGCCGTAGTATTTGAAGGTTCTACGGCTGATGATTTTGAAACGACGTTAACTATTACAGATCCAACAGCAGATAGAACAATTACATTACCTAATGTAACTGGTACATTATCAATTCTAGATAATACAGAAACATTATCTAATAAAACCATAGCAAGCCCTACAATGACTGGTTCACTAACAGTTGGTAGTGCAGTTATTAGTGAAGCAGATCTTGAACAAATAGATGATTTAACTGCTGGTACAGTAGTAGCAAGCAAGGCGGTAGTAGTTGATTCAAATAAAGATGCTAGTAGTTTTAGAAACTTAACTGCTAGTGGAACAGTAACATTTGGTAGTTTAGCAGATGGATCAATAACAGCTACAGCTTTTGTAGATGAAGATGATATGTCATCTGATTCAGCAACTTTGATTCCAACTCAGCAGTCAGTTAAGGCTTATGTTGATAATGAAGTAGGCTCAGCTGGTGGTGGTGATATAACAGCGGTTGTTGCGGGTGCCGGCTTAACTGGCGGTGCTACTACTGGATCAGCAACAGTAGATGTTGTAGGTGGTACAGGTATTACTGCAAATGCAAATGATATAGCTATAGATTCAACTGTTACTACACTTACTGGTTCGCAAACACTTACCAATAAAACATTAACAAGTCCTGTTATTAATACAGGAGTATCTGGAACGGCTGTATTAGATGAAGATGATATGTCATCTGATTCAGCAACTAAATTAGTAACCCAACAATCAGTCAAGGCTTATGCTGATACTAAAGCATCAACAGGAGATGCTACAGCATTAGCAGTAGCTTTAGGATAAATAATAAAAGGAAATAAATATGGCAAATACTTTTAAATGTGTAACTTTTGCGGCAGAACCAGCTTCTGCTGGAACACCTTACACAATGTACACAGTAGCAAGTTCAACAACAACAGTTGTACTTGGTTTAATACTTACTAATATTCATTCTGCGGTAGTTACAGTTGAAGTAGAACTTGAAAGTGATACTGCAAATCGTAATGGTGCAAACAATGTTGCAAATGGAACATCATTTTTAGTGAAAGATGTTTCTATACCAGTTGGAAGTTCATTAGAATTATTATCAGGTGGAAAAGTAGTTCTGGAAACTACAGATGTTTTAAAAATAGATTGTTCTGTAGCTGATAAAGTTTCTGGCACATTGTCTATAATGGAGATAACGTAAGATGGCTTATATAGGTAAAAGACCAGCTGAGGCGCCTTTAACAGCAGACGATATTGAAAATAGTATTATTACATCTGCTAAAATTGTTGATGGTACAATAACAGGAGATGATCTTAATTCAACATTAACTGGTTTAGGAACAATAGGTAGTGGTGCAATTACTTCAACAGGTGTTGTAATCGGAACTACAGTTGAACCATCAGGAGATACTGCGGCTGGCGATAATGCCGCAATAGGATATACCTCAGCAGAAGGATTAATTCTAACAGGACAAGGTTCTACTAATGACGTTACAATCAAGAATGATGCTGACGCAGATGTCCTAGAGATTCCTACAGGCACAACAAATGTGACTGTTGTGGGTAATATTACATCAGGTGGTTCGTTTATTATAGGGTCTGCGAGCATGTCCGAAGTCGACCTAGAAAAATTAGATGGTATCACAAACGGTGCTGGTGCCGCCAATAAAGCATTAGTATTAGATGGTTCAGCAGATGTTGCTTCTGGTTTAAGAAACCTAACTGCTAGTGGAACAGTAACATTTGCTAGTTTATCAGATGGGTCAATAACAGCAACAGCCTTTGTAGATGAAGATGATATGTCATCAGACTCAGCAACTTTAATTCCAACCCAACAATCAGTAAAAGCATACGTTGATTCCGGCGCAGGAGATATTACCTCAGTTGTCGCTGGTACTGGTTTAACTGGTGGAGCAACTTCTGGAGCCGCAACTGTAAATGTTATTGGTGGCACAGGTATTACTGCAAATGCAGATGATATAGCTATAGATTCAACTGTTACTACACTTACTGGCTCTCAAACACTTACAAACAAAACATTAACTGCTCCACAAATCAATACGAATATTGATATGTTAGCGAGAGCAGAATTAAGATTTCAAGACGCTTCTGGTGGAGAATATGTCGCATTTGAGGCGCCTGCTACAGTTTCAAGTAGTCAAGTTTACGTATTGCCGTCCGCTGATGGTTCAGATGGACATGCATTAAAGACAGACGGCTCTGGAACATTAACATGGGGAGCAGTAGCGGCAAACACACCGACCTCTGCTGACGGACAAGCATTAGGTTCTGCTTCATTAGAGTGGTCTGATTTATTCTTAGCAGATGGTGCAGTTGTTAATTTTGGTGATAATCAAGAAATAACATTAACTCATGTCGCAGATGTAGGGTTAACATTAACACATACTGCCGCAGGCGATAACACACCGATTATATTTAATTTAAAATCAGAAGAAGATGATATTATTGCCGATGAAGTCATCGGTACAATTAATTTTACTGCTGGAGATTCAGGTGGTACAGATGCTATCCTTACTGCGGCTGGAATATCAGCGATTGCAGAAGATACTTTTGCCGCTGATAATAACGCAACTAAACTTAGCTTTAAAACAGCGGCAAGCGAAGCGGCCGCTGAAAAGATGTCACTTAGCAGTGGTGGTAACTTAGATGTTACAGGCGATATTACTGGTGCTACTCTAAATGCAGATGGAGATACTGCGGCTGGCGATAATGCCGCAATAGGATATACGTCTGCAGAAGGACTTATTTTAACAGGACAGGGTTCTACTAGTGATGTAACCTTAAAGAATGACGCAGACGGTACAGTATTTACAGTACCAACAGGCACAGATGATATTCTGTTTCCAGATAATGCCAAGGCAATGTGGGGTGCGTCTAGTGATATGACATTGTATCATGACGCCACTAATTCTTATATTACAAATGCAGTAGGTGCCTTAAAGATAGCAACTGAAACATCAGGTATTGCTGTTACAATAGGACATACAACTTCTGTAGTGACTATTGCAGATAATTGCACGGTTACAGATACTCTTACTTTTGGAAGTTTATCTGATGGTTCAATAACAGCAACAGCCTTTGTAGATGAAGATAATATGGCATCTGATTCAGCAACTTTAATTCCAACCCAACAATCAGTCAAGGCTTATGTTGACACTTTCGGTAAAGCAGGATATGTTAATTCAGGAAAACATGGACAATGGATTGATGGGTCTGACAATTATGATTTAGCTCAATCAGAATCGCCACTCGTTGCCATAGTAGATGCTTTTAACCAACCAACCAGTAAGAATTTAGATCAAATGGATCCAGTAGGTTCTACAGATACGGTAGATTGTGGGTCTAGTGAAGCTTATGTTAACGCGTAATCAGAGATAAATACTAAAAAGAGGATAAATTTATGCCATCAGTATTACAATTTAGAAGAGGAACAACAACTCAAAACAATGCCTTTACTGGCGCTTTGGGTGAACTAACAGTGGATGTAACACTTGATACCTTAGTTGTCCATGATGGGTCAACAGCCGGCGGACATACCCTTGTGTCAGATACAGCAACACAAACTTTAACTAATAAAACATTAACGGCACCAACAATAACTGCTATTACTAAAAGTGGTAGCAATGGCACAGGTGATATTGGCCAAAGTGATAATAAATTTGCAACAATATATGGGTTGTCATCTTCGGCCAAATATGCTGATGTAGCTGAAATTTATACAACAGATCAGGAATATGATTATGGTACTGTTATAGTAATTGGTGGAGAGAAAGAAGTAACACAGTCTACTAGTGCTAACGATCATAAAGTTATTGGTGTTGTTTCTGAAAATCCAGCTCTAATGATGAATTCAGATCATGAAGGACAATTTGTTGCACTTTTAGGTCGTGTACCTTGTAAAGTTGTTGGCAAAGTTAGTGCAGGAGATTTATTAGTAACATCTTCAACCTCTGGACATGCTTGTGCTTGTGATCCAGATGACTTAAAACCCGGTATAGTAATAGGTAAAGCATTAGAAGAAAAAGATTCATTATTAACAGGTACTATTGAAGTTCTTATTAATAATAATTAATAATTAATTAGTTACATTATCGACCAATAAATAAGATAATGCAACCATATAAGTATCTAGATAATATTCCAAATCATGAGTTAATTTCTAAGAAAGTATTAGAATATATTACAAAATATCATACCGATTTATTAGAATCAGATTTATATTGGAATAATCTTCCACTTGATAATGTATTAGATTATATTCCTGAATTAACCGAAGTATTTAAAGATTTCAATTTAACACCAAATGCAATATCATTAGTTATAACTACTGATGATAATGGCGGTCCCCATATTGATGCTTTAAAGGGTGTTAGATTTTTATGGCCACTAAAAAATTGTAAGAACTCATATACTAGATTTTTAGATATAGACCCAAATAATGTAGGAATTCAGCAATTACCTAACGGAATTATTTATTATTATAGTACACTTCCTCCACCCTATGAGTATATAGATCAGGTAGAATTAGTAAGACCTATAGTAATGAACCCACAAGTAGGGCATGAAGTTATACTTGATAAGGATAAGAATACAAGAATGACTATGACTATTGGATTTGACGAAGATATTAGTTATATGTTAGAATAGATAAATATATTAAAATAATGAGGAATTAAGGCAATGGCAAAACAGACTGTTAATATTGGTGTTACTGCAAACGACAACACCGGAGACCCGTTACGTACCGCATTCGATAAGGCAAATGATAATTTTGATGAAATTTACTTAGCCGGTCCGGTAAGTTCAAATGTTAAAATATCTACGAATGTAATAGCTAGTACTAATACTAATGGTAATATTAATATTACTCCAACTGGCACAGGTCAAGTTGTTATTACATCAGTACCAACTAATATTAGTGGTAATCTTAAACTAGGTGATGGAAGTACTCAAAATACCGGCATTGAAACAATTTATCATTATATAATAGTAGATCGTAGTACAATTTCATCTACAGCAACAGATGCTTTTGGAAAGAGTGCCACACTTGCCGCGGCTAGATCATATGATTTTAATATTAATTGTATTGCTACTAATAGTAGTACTGGAAATGTTTCAGTCGAGTTAACAGATGCAAGTGGCGACATAGCCGAATGTTTCGCATTAGTTACTTCTCATTCACCAACTGCTGGTAGAAAAGAAGTATCCTTACAAACTGCCACAACGGTAGATACTAAAGTTAATACTGCTGAAACAACACATATTAATGTAACCGGAACATTAAGAACAGTAACAGGCGGAAATTTAACTATAAAGTTAAAAACAGCATCTGGAACAGTTACTCCTAAAGCCGGTAGTAGTTTTGAATTCCACGGTAAGATTGATAACGATATCGGTAATACTGTTTAATTAGTAATATCTAATTCAATAATTTTAATTTTACTTTGAATCTCATCAATGTTTATTGTAGACCATAGTCCTGGATGTAATGGCTTTGGAATATAACCTGAATCAACCCAACTATATCCTAAATGTTCGTTATTTAAATTTGGGATAAATTCGTGTTTTACAGATCCAAAAAAAGTATGATAAACAAATTTACCATCTGGGCTAGTAAATTGTTCTATAGGTATTAATTTAATAATGTCAGGAAAGTTGCCTAATTCTTCTTTACATTCTCGTTCTATTGCATTAATTAAACTTTCATTATCTTCAATTTTGCCACCTGGTAAACCCCAGGCACCTGGGTGTTTATGATCGTTTCTTAGTAGATATAGGTATCTGTTAGTTGAAAGACTAAACAACCATACACCAATCGCATTTACTGTACTATTCATTTATAGTACTATTGACCAGTCGCCCCCGTCATAAATTCCTTGATAACTTTTTTGCCATTTTCCATTGGCCCATTTATATTGAATAGATGTAGTACTATTAGTAACATATTGTAATGTACTAGTATCTGAACCATCAAAAGACACAACCCAGTTTGTACCATCAAATTCAATAATTTGATTTTCTGTAGCAACTAAAGCACCCCAAGCATCAGATGGGTCCTGATTAACATTACCACCAGGTGGGCTAACATTAGCAAATTCTCCAACATTACCTGTTAATAAATATCTTTGACCAGTACTTGCCGCATCCAATCCTGCACCCGGTCCACTAGCACCTGGATCAATAACTGCTTTTAATGCTGTTAATGTATTTGCTGGAATACTATCATTGTCTATAGTAAATAGCATAAATCTATCATCGGTTGGGTGATAAGCTAATGTTCCAACAACCTCAGTAATACTATCGTCAATAGTTAAACGTATTTGACTAATACCTGCTCTTAAAACACCATACATATCAATTACACTATGCCATAATTCGTTACTTGCTTGTTCTGGACTTGGATCTAAGATTGAACTACCATCTTGATATTCAACTGCTTCTTCTTTTAATACTTGTATTTGATTTCCAAGTATTATAATTTGATATCCAAATGGCGTAATTTTTTGTCTTGTTCCTAATAATAAATCGTCATTTAATAATGCATTTGCGGCATCACCATTAGAATCAAAAATACTAGCAATTATTTTATGTATTACACCGGCTTTAGTTACACGAGCTGGCGGACTTAACCATATTGGTAAGTGAAAACTCAATGTCGCTGTATCAATTGGATTATCATTACCCATAGGTATACTTCTTGATGACCAAGTTACACCAACTAATTCAACTACAGATAAACTTGTCCAGTCAATATAATTATCAGTTGATTGTATTTCCATTGATGGATTAAACAACACTAATATTTGTTCTAAAATTTGTAATTTCATTGTAGTATTAGTAGTCCAAACATCTACACTAATTTTAAGATCAAAAGGTACAGGCATTAAACGTTCTACAGTAAAAGCATTGCCTTGTGTAGCTTCAAATGATTGTGTAGCATCATTCCAAGTACGTTGTTTAAAAGTCTTTTTGTCAAGAAAAAATGGTTCCTGTACTCTATCTCGAGCATAATCCAGAGCGGTTACGTGAAATGTTAATAATGGTGAACTAGGCATTTTACTGGCAGAATTTTCTTGTATAATTACTGCGGCATTTCTACTAGCATCACCATATTTAACTGGTACTCGTACTAACCCAGCGGCCCCAGTAGCATCTCTACCATATTCTACCTGATAATTAGAAAACATGCGAGTAAATTGTAGTAAGAAACGTCTTATCTGTTGATCATAAAAAAAATCATTTGTAGTTGGCATTCTTAATTATCCTTTTTCGGCGAGAGTAAATCTGATAAACTTTGTTTTCCAGTTATTGATCCACGATCTACTGTTGTAACATTATCATCATTATTAGTGAAACCACTAAGTTGTCTTTCATCACTACCTGACCCTGGTGTAAGATCAGTTCTAACACCATCTTCTACTTTAACCCATCTTGAACCATTATATCTAAATAATCTATTAGGTGAGTAATCTAATCTCAATGCATAATCTCCTACTCCTGGAGCAGATGGAAATGTAACACCTGGTGTCACATTTAAACCATTAGGTGAAACAGCATCTCCTGTTAAATAACCAACTAGATATCCATCAACCTGTGGTTCTGGGGTCTCGCCCGGAACTGAAGTTCCATCACTAGTAACAGTTTGTGTATTTACAGGTTTGAAAACACCGTGTGCATCTTTTGCGGTAGGTGTTATATAATAACCCGTATTATCATAGCCGCTCGCAGGAAGTTCAATTTCTGCTTGTCTAACTATAGTATCATTAATATCTAAGTCTTTCTTCCTTGTTCCTAAGAAATCATCAATAGTACCTGCAGATGGATTATCAGGATCAAGTGGTTTGTTAAGTATATCATTGTACTCTTGACTACTTGTTAATGGTGTTGCTTTAACACGCCACAAATGTGGATACCAGGTCTGGCTAAACCCTTCACTATCAAAACTTGCATCTTGTATTACATAATATCTCGGTAATGCTTTAGGCCCACTTGAATCTAGTGGGTGATAATCTTTTAAATTAGGAAACTCTAATACATCTCCAGCCATTAATTTACGACCAAAGGTATTGATCATATCATTATAATGAAAAGTAACAAATTGTGTGTCGCCACTCATAAACAGGCCAAATTGTGTTAAGTCAAAATCAATATTTTGGACTTGATATACACCTCGCATTGTATAGACGTCGTCGTCATATTCACGATCTCTATTTTCTAGGAATAGTAAATCTTCAATAAAAAGTGGATCAGATGTATTGTAAACTGGACGAGTGACATCGTCATTATCGCGAATTGAGCTATCTCCAACTGTTTTAGGTCCTAGGTATTTGTGAACATAAATATCTACTCCGCCGACAGTAAACATTTCAGATGCAGTTTTATCAAGAAATGAATAATCATTTGCTTTGTTTGGTCTATATAGACTTAATTTAGGCATTAAAGTTCCTCTTATTGCTTATTTATCGCCTTGTTTGAATGATTTATAATTGTTACCAAATGTAATTTTCTGGATAACTTGTAGATTTTTAATTCGTTTCGTGCATTTAATACACTTATACCAAATATATGAGTTTAATTAATAAAATCTTTCTTCGTAAATATGTATTGTAGCACAAGATTGTTTACAGAATTTGAGAGTCTGCAATTCAATGTGTTACAATTTTTAAATAAAGGAGAAAGCATATGGATATGCTAAATCAAGTTAAAACGTGGGCTAAAGGATTAGCAGACGTTGGTGTGAGCATGATTGCTCTAGCCATCGTTCTCGAAGTTCTATTTAATGGCCAAGGCGTTCCCTTCTGGCCAGACATGAGCGTTATCGCTAATGTTCAGTCAGTACTAGCAGGTTTATCTGATCAAGGTTTACTCGGTCTGGTAGCTGTTTGGGTTCTATATCACATATATAAAGCAAAATAAGTGAAATAGAAAAACAGTCTAAATAAAACAACTTAGGTTGTAATAGGCAATGTTTAGGCATTGCCTATTTTTTTGGTTGACTTTTTAATGGTGTTCGTGTATAGTTTATTTGTCGTAAAAATTTACCCCATCAATAATTTTATAATAAACAGTAATATGACGGTTAAAAAATTAAAATTATCAATAGCTGAAATAAAAAACTCTGGACCGGAAATATATTTCACAAAAGAAGATATGCCAACCACAGATAAGGAACGCGAACGTGTTCTTCTTGGGCGTCTAAATTTTTATAATTATGTTTGTAATAAAAAGCAGGCCAAACAATTTGCTATTGAGTGGTTAACAATAAACGGAAATAAAAAATTAGCTAAAAAATTAAATTTGGTTACTGAATGGATGTTTTCTGCTACTTATGGTCATATTGCTCGCATGGCTTTAGTTGGCTGGGTATTAGATGATCATGAAAAGAATGCGATTATTTCAAAAGCCGAAGAAGCTGTAAAACTGCATAAAGCTAAAGGCTCAACAGTTGACCCAGGAAAGGAAAAAAAGAAACATCCAAATATTCAAGAAATAATGCGTGAAAAAGCAATGCTTGCCGCAGGTGAATTAGATTATGAATTAGATAAATTTATTGATGCTAAATGTAAGGGCAAAGATGCACATGGTAAAATTATAGAAATACTTACAAAGTTTAATATACTTCCGCAACATGTTAATTTAATTAAACATATTTTTAATGAATATATTGAAGAATTTTCTCATGCATTAGAAATACCAACAGAAAAAGAATTAAAACAATATGATGAAGTAGAACAAGATTTAATATTACAACAAGTTGAATCTTATAGTCATCTTACAAAACCTCAACTCAAAAATCTTATTAAGTATTGTCAGAAGATAATAGAAGAAATGGATGGATACATACATTATAAAAAATCAAAAGTTGTAAGAAGAAGAAGAACACAAACACCAGAAAGAAAAGTTCGTGATTTAAAATATTTAAAAGAATTTAAAGAATTAAATTTAGAATCAGTATCACCAGTTACAATTATTGATGCATCAGAAGTATGGCTTTATAATACTAAAAATAGAAAAATTCAATATTATGTAGTAGATAAATTTTCTAGATCCTTTACAGTTAAAGGTACAACATTAATAGGGTACAATTCTAATAATTCAAAACAAAAAACACTAAGGAAACCAGAGGAATTTTTTGCGGCATTTAAAAAAGCAGGAAAGCCGGATAGACGTAACTTATTTAACGAATTAAAAACTACACCTATAGGTGTTAATGGACGTTTTAATAAAAATTTAATCATATTAAAAGCAACATAACATCTTACTCTCTAAAATTGACTTAGCCATAAATACTAGGATTGGAGCAAAACATATGGCCACATTAACAGAATTAAAAGCAAATGTATTCAATTACGTAGCAAAGCGTCTAGGTGATGGAATTATAGATATTGAATTAGACCCCGAACACTATGAAGTAGCTTATGATCGTGCATTAGGAACCTATAGACAAAGGGCCCAGAATGCTTTTGAAGAATCGTATGCATTGCTCGAATTGCAAGAAAATCAAAATACCTATACATTACCTTCAGAAGTAAATACAGTCCGTCAAGTATTTAGACGGACAATGGGAGATGCAACAGGTCCTTATTCTTCTTCTTTTGATCCTTTTAGTTCAGCTACATTGAATGTATATTTGTTAAATTATTCTTATGCAGGTGGATTAGCAACATACGAAATGTATACACAATATGTTGAATTAGCCGCTAGAATGTTTGGCGGATATATGAATTATACATTTAACCCTGTTACAAAACAATTAAGTTTAGTACGTGATCCTAAATCATCAGGGGAAAAAGTATTATTGTGGACATATAATTTAAGACCTGAAATTAATCTTCTCCAGGATAATCCAATTAAACAATGGTTACGTGATTTTACTACAGCGGCTTCTAAACAAATTATTGGCGAAGCACGTGAAAAGTTTGCTACAATAGCCGGACCGGCTGGTGGTACTCCACTTAATGGAGCACAAATGAAGGCCGAAGGCGCTGCCGAAATAGAAACGTTAATTCATGATTTACAAACTTTTGTGGATCATAGTCAACCATTAAGTTGGGTTATTGGTTAAATGAGAGCAATAGAGTTTATCAGAGATTTAGAAACAGATTTACCAGAAGGTATAGTCTGGAGTAGAAAAGGAAATAGTCTTGTAATGAAGTGGCGATGTGAAACTGGCGCAAGAAAAAATCGAATTGTTCCTACAGCGGCCGCATGTGGCCAAGCAAAAGATATGAAAAAATCTGCCAAAATGAAAAAAACAAGAGCCCGTACTAAAACTCAACAAGCACGTAGAACTAAAAAAACCAAGAGAATTAACCCAGCTTCAAGGACTCTTAAGTTATTGAATAAATTTAAAAACCAGCGATTGAAAGTAAGTAAAGGTCCAAAGAAGCGAGTTCCAACAAAATCAAAGCCTAGAAAGATGTCTAAGCCAGGCAAACCAAAAAAGAAAAAATAATAATTCTTGACAAATAGGGAAAAATATTGTAGTATATAACTATGATTGACCTAATGATAGATATTGAAACTCTAGGAGTAGTTCCAGAAGCAAATATTAGTACTATAGCCGCACAATTATTTGATCCTTTTGCTGATGGATATACAGAAGCTGATCATTTTTATAGTAGGATTTCCCCCGAATCTCAACCCAATAGAATTATAAGTGAGTCTACCCTTAACTGGTGGTCCAAGCAACCAGATGAAGCAAAAGAAGAAGCATTTGGTGATGCGGATAGAATAGATTTAAAAATTGCATTAGAAAAGTTAGCCAAATTAATTTGGCATAGTGATCATATTTGGTCCCAAGGTCCTACATTTGATATGAGTATTTTAGAAAATGCTTATAAAGAATATGAAATAAATTTCCCATGGGATTTCTGGAAGATTAGAGATAGTAGAACAGTATTTTCTTTATATCCAGATCTAATAACACCAAAAGTTGAGCATCATGCATTAGCTGATTGTCGAAGACAAATTTTACTATTGCAAAAAACTCTTAAACATTTAAAAGTAGATCGTATAAAATGATAATTGGAATAGCCGGACTTATCGGCTCAGGAAAAGATACTACAGCAGATTATCTAGTTAATGTTCACGGTTTTCGTAAAGAAAGTTTCGCTGGAAGTCTTAAGGATGCAATAGGTGATATATTTGGTTGGGACCGTGTATTATTAGAAGGGCAAACTAAACATAGTAGAGAATGGCGAGAACAAATTGATGAGTGGTGGGCTGAACGTTTAGAAGAGCCTAAACTTACTCCTAGATGGATATTACAATATGTGGGAACAGATGTAATGCGTAAATGGTTTCACAATGATATTTGGGTCGCAAGTTTAGAAAATAAATTATGTAAATCTAAGGATAATATTGTTATCCCAGATGTAAGATTTTCTAATGAAGTTGATATGCTTAAACGTAATAATGCGATATGTATTAGATGTGAAAGAGGCGAAAAACCACCTTGGTATGAGTTAGCTAAAAGTGTTAATACAGAAAGTGGCCAAGATGAAAGTGTATTAACTAAAGTATATCAAATACATAAATCTGAATATGCTACAGTTGGATTAGATTTTGATTATGAATTAGATAATAATGGATCTATGGATTACTTATATGAGCAAATTAATAATCTGGTTGAAGATCACCAGGTTCCCAATGCCGTTCCTGATGTTGAATAGTAATACTACAATTTAGACATATAGATCTTAAATTAAGAAATGTAGTATTATTTAAATTTCCGTCGATATGATATACTAAAATTTGGGTATGATAGCGAGAGGTGAACCCACATCGATCGCAAGTATTTTTCTTTTTATATCCTTGAGTTTGCCATCGAGGAACTGGCGGCTTTTTATTTCTATTTCTGTTAATACAAGTTCCACAACGGGTCCTATAATGATAAACATTATTCTTTTTGTAGTTTATTGCACACAAATTTCGATTGCAAACCTGACATAACGGTCTATTCATTAAGGTATTTATGACTAAACCTTTGCAAAGGCAGTTTAAATCACCAGTTCTTGGTATATTGTAATAAATATGATTAAACATACAAAAGAGGATTTTAATTATGGCAACTTTAGTTTCACCAGGTGTAGAAGTAACGGTCTCAGATGAGAGTCAATACTTACCCGCCGCAACTAATTCCGTACCATTTATTCTTGTTGCTTCGGCAACTGATAAGGTAAGTGGTACAGACAGTACCTCAACAGCTTCAGCAACGACTGTAGCTAATGCTAACAAAGTTAATCTAGTTTCTAGTCAGAGAGAACTTGTTAGTTTATACGGTACTCCAACATTTTACTCAACCACTGGTGGCTCTGCACTTAATGGTTATGAACTAAATGAATATGGTTTGTTAACTGCTTACTCAGTACTTGGTATATCAAACCGTGCTTATATACAGAGAGTTGATGTTGATTTATCACAACTTTCTGCATCACTAGTCAGACCAGTAGGTGACCCTGCAAATGGTAAATATTGGCTAGACACAGCAAATACATTATGGGGAATTCAAGAATGGAGTGCCACAACCGGAACCTTTACAAATAAAGTTCCGACTGTCATTAATGACACAACAAAATTAACGGGTGGTGTACCACTAACATCTGTAGGCGCGATTGGCGATTATGCAGTAGTTACAACAAATGTACAGAACCCAATTTATTATAAGAATATATCTAATGCTTGGGCACAAGTGGGCACTGATGCATGGCAGAATTCATGGCCATCAATTCAAGGTTCAAATGCCAGTCCGACTATTGTTATAGGAAATACTATTGTAATTAATGGTACAACAGTTACGGCAACAGGAACAACTGTAGCATCTTTGGCAACTAACATTAATTCTGCCGCTGTTACTGGTATCACAGCCGCCGCAGTTAATAATAAGTTAGAAATTTATGCTGATAGTGATGTTACTCCATCAGACTCATCTGGTGACGGTACATGGCAAATTGCAAATGGAACAGGAACAATTTTAACAGTTACTGGTATTACCGCAACAGCTAATGCCGCGGCACCAAATTTACAACAAACAGCACACACAGATATTCCACGATGGAAATCAACAGATACAACTCCACGACCTAGTGGTTCTGTTTGGTTTAAGACAACCGCTGTTAACAATGGTGTGAATGTTTCTGTTAAGAAATTTAACTCCACTACAAAAGCGTGGACTACTATAACTGCTCCAGTTTATGAAAATGATGAAACTGCAAATAAAGAACTTGATGCAACAGGTGGTGGTAAAAACATAGCCGCCGCTAGTTTATATGGTCAATTTGACTTTACAGAGTCTGATTTTCAGACAATTAAACTTATGGAACGTGTTGCAACGGGTGCTAGTACATTGACAAGTGATGTTGTTACAGCTACTTTAGTTAATGCAAACACATTCACAATTAGTGCGAGTGTAGCTGGTTCGACTACTATGTCAACAGCAGTTACCGCAACAATTTCTGGTACAACATTGGCAGATTATGTTACGGCATTTAATGCCGCGAATGTTTCTAATGCTTCAGCAGAAGTATCGACTTCAGGTGCTGTTACAATTTCACATTCCCAAGGTGGTATAATTAAAATTGTTGATGTAACAGGAACTCCAACAGCAACAGTAGTTGGCTCCCCAAGATCAGATATTCTAACCGGACTTAAAATCGGTCCTACTGTTACTGGAGAATTCATTGTTTCTAATTGGAGAGCTTTAACGTATGAAGCGAAAGCAACGGCTCCAGCAATTGATCCAGCAACCGGTACATATTGGTATGATTCATCAACCGATACAGATATTATGATACATGATGGTACTATCTGGAAAGGTTATCAAAATGTAACTAATGATACACGAGGATATAATTTAAGTACTACTAGTCCGGCCGGTCCGCAAGTAGCGGCTACCGCACCAACACTACAAAGTGATCTTACTGCATTAGTTGAAGGTGATCTTTGGCTTGATACTAGTGATTTAGAAAATTATCCTAAGCTCTATCGTTGGCAAACAGTTAGTAGTGTATTACAATGGGTGGCAATTGATACAACAGATCAAACTACAGAAAATGGTGTTTTATTTGCCGATGCTCGATGGGCAACAACAGATGTTGATACAGTTACAGGTGACATATCTACTATCATAGCATTACTAACTAGTGATGCAGTTGATATTGATAAGCCAGATCCAACATTATATCCTGCAGGTATGTTGTTATTCAACACAAGACGCAGTGGATATAGTGTTAAGAAATTTGTAGTATCACATTTTAATAGTGCTGATTTCCCAACTGACTCATTACCAACAAATGTTGATACCTGGATTAATGCTAGTGGTAATAAAAACAACGGTTCTGCTTACATGGGTCGTAAGGCTCAAAGAGCTCTTGTTACAGCCGCATTAAAATCAGGAATAGATAGTCAAACAGATATACGTGAAGAACAGAAAACGTATAATTTAATAGCATGTCCAGGATATCCAGAACTTATCCAAAACATGGTTACACTTAATAATGATCGTAGTAATACAGGATTTATTGTTGGTGATTCACCACTTAGATTATCAGATTCAAGTACAGATATTCAAGCCTGGGCAACAAATACCGGGTCTGAAAACATAGATTCTGAAGATGGGCTGGTAACAGCCGATGCTTATGCCGGAGTATTTTGGCCATCAGGTCAAACAACTGATTTATCAGGAACTACGGTAGTTGTTCCGCCTTCTTATATGGCAATGCGTACAATAGTACGCAGTGATGAAGTTGGCTATCCATGGTTAGCGCCAGCAGGTGAACGTCGTGGACAAATTGATAATGCTAGTAAGATTGGATATATTAAAGCCGCTGATGGCGAATTCCAATCAATAGCAACACGCCTGGCATTGAGAGACACTTGTTACGCAAATAAGATTAATCCATTAACTTTCTTACCGGGTTCGGGTCTTCTTAATTATGGTAACAAAACATTGGCGAGTACACCTAGTGCATTAGATCGTATTAATGTTGCTAGATTGGTAGCTTTCCTTCGTGATAGATTAGAAGTGTTAGCTAAAGGATATATCTTCGAACCTAATGATAAGACCACAAGAGACGAAGTTAAAAATAGCGTTGAGCAATTAATGAATGATTTAGTTGCAAAACGTGGTTTATATGATTTCCTTGTTGTTTGCGATGAAACAAATAACACAAATGTACGGATTGATAGAAATGAACTTTATGTAGATATAGCAATAGAACCAATTAAATCTGTTGAATTTATTTATATTCCAGTTCGCATAAAGAACACAGGTGACATCGACGCCGGTCTTCTATAGTAGTAGTAAAATTGATAAAAGGGCTATTCGTAGCCCTTTTATTTTGGATTAAAATAACATTTATTTTGCCTAAATTTTTCAGATGAGATTTGGATAAATAACTAAAAGAAAGAGAATTTTTAAGGAGAATATAATAATGTCTGTTTCATCTTTATCAAGAATGACGGTGCCTTTGGCTAGTGACCAGAGTGCAAATTCTCAAGGCTTGTTAATGCCTAAACTTAAATATCGCTTTAGAGTGATATTTGATAATTTTGGTGTTAGCACACCTCGTACAGAATTAACGAAACAAGTAATAGATTTTACCAGACCAACGGTTAGTTTTGAAGAAGTTCCAATAGAACTTTATAACTCAAGAATGTATCTTGCAGGGAAACATACCTGGGAAATAGTCACAGTTAATTTACGTGACGATGCCGGCGGAAATGTTACTAGATTAGTTGGTGAACAATTACAAAGACAGTTAGATTTTATGGAACAGGTTTCAGCTTCAGCTGGCATAGACTATAAATTCTTAACTCGTTGTGAAATGTTAGACGGTGGCAACGGTGCTACCGAACCAGTAGTTTTAGAAACTTGGGAAATGTATGGTTGTTATTTAACTAATGTAGCTTATGGTGATGTTAGTTATGGTGATAGTAGCCCAGTCACAGTAGCATTACAAGTTCGTTTCGACAATGCAATACAAACACCACTAGGTTCTGGCGTAGGTACAGCAGTAGCCCGAGAAGTTGGCGAAGTCGTAACAGGTTAATAACATGGCATTTGGCCAAGACTTCCTTAAAGGTTTTTTTGGAAGTGATTTTCTCAAAGACTATGAACATGCCCATAAGACTTTTACGTCAGCGGGCATGTCTCTTGCTCCCAAACAAAAATTTCTATTTCATGTACATTTTAATTTAAATGTCACTCAACTTCCGTTTTTAAATAGATCATTTGCTTCTTCAGATAGTGGTAAAGTTTCTGTATTGGTTAAGAATATACAGTTACCTCAGTATACTTTTGATACTGACACATATAATCAATATAATAGAAAAAAGATAGTACAGAGTAAAGTTAATTATTCACCAGTCTCAGTAGAATTTCATGATGATCATAGTAACACAATAAGAGATCTTTGGTTTAATTATTTTAGTTATTATTATAAAGATCCATCACAGAAGTATGGTGGGTCGCAATCTAATAATTTATTTACAGAGGCACAGAATTCTTTTATTGGAAGTGCTGGTGCTAATAATGGAGATTTAAACAGAAGAGATATTTACGAACCAACTCCAGTAGGATCTGATTGGGGTTATATGGGCGAAGCCGAAGGTGGTAGAACAGACAAACCTCCTTTCTTTAGAGATATTACCATTTTTGGACTAAGTCAACATAATTTTTCTTCGTATACCTTAATTAATCCTGTTCTTAATGCTATGAATCATGATACATATGATTATTCAGCCGGCGCCGAGGTAATGAATCACACCTGGACAATAGAATATGAAACAGTTAAGTATGGTTCAGGGTCTATTAATGAAAATGGAGAGCCAATCCCAGGATTTGCTAGACCAGAACATTATGATCATGTACATAGTTCATTAGATAGACCGGGCTCTGCACAAAATGTCTTTGGAAGAGCCGGACTTGTTGACGCAGGTTTCGGATTTGCAGAAGATTTAGCATCAGGTAATATTTTAGGCGCAATACAAACAGCAGGACGTACTTTTCAAAATTTTAAAGATGTTAATTTAGGAGATCTTGTTAGAGATGAAGCCACGCAGGGATTAGTAAATGCATTAAGAACTGGCTCACCATTACAAGCGGCAAATGACTTCTTATTTGCTACACCACCATCTGATCGTACTAAAAGAAATGTTTTATCAAAAAAAGTTGATTCTTCAGACCCTGCTAATAAACGAGCAATTTCAGTTTCTAGTAATGGAACAATTTTAACGAGTAATAGATAATGGGTACATCAGTAAATGTTACAAGAGACGACAAAGAAGCAGTAGTAATACTGTTTGATTCTTTTTATAGTAATGAAGTTAAAGTCTCTGCGGCCGAATATGATCTTGTTTTATCTTATTTTAAAAGTGTTTTTGTTGATGCAGAACTTGCCGCCGATTTTACTACGGTATTTTTTACCATTAAAGTAGGATATGGAAAAACAACAGACGAGTTATTAGATATCTTTAAAGGCCAAGATGGCATACAAGTTAATTCTACTATGGCTTATTATCTCAATGGGTTACGATCTAAAACAACATTAATTGGGGTCAATGTAGTCAGACAAGCTAGTCAGATTGTTTCTCGGAATATCATAATATAGAGTCAATTTCATGGCTAAGTATCATAAAGGTAAATTTGCTATAAAAAATATAGCAAAGTATATGGGAAATTCACCACCAACTTATAGAAGTGGTTGGGAACATGCTTTTATGAGATTTTGTGATGAACACCCAAGTGTAATTAAATGGGCAAGTGAATGTGTTAAAATTCCATATCAGCACCCGTTTACTGGTAAACAAAGAAATTATATTCCAGATTTTTTAGTACAATATAAAACTAAACATAATAAGATTGTTACAGAATTGGTAGAAATTAAACCTAAAAAACAAAGTATTATGGAAAGTAAGGCGTCTCAAGGAACTAAACAAATCGTAGTTCTTAATCATGCTAAGTGGCAAGCCGCTCGAGCATGGTGTCAACAGCAAAAAATTATATTTAGAGTAATAACTGAAGATGATATCTTTAGAAAATAACAACAAGTTATAAGTTTTAGTAAATACATTTATGACCAAAAAATTAGAATCTCTATTTGATTTAGATAGTAAGGTGAACACCCTCAAAGAACCCGCAGAAATTGAGGGAGAAAATGACCTTAATGAACCAATAATCCCTGTAACCGAACCCGAAATCCCACAAAAAACTTTAACTAATTTAGCTAAAATTGAAGAATCTTTAACATTAGTAAAGGGCTTAGAATCTAGTGACGCAGAATTAAATGAATTAGCTGAATTAGCACAAGAATCGTATAAAGATCTTATGGATCTTGGTATGAACGTTGATAGTCGTTTTAGCTCTGATATTTTTGCTGTCGCTAGTAATTTATTAGGACATGCTATATCAGCAAAAACAGCAAAGATAAACAAGAAGCTTAAAATGATAGATCTACAACTTAAAAAAGCACGTATTGATAAAATTCCAACACCAATTGATGAACAATTTGAAACAACTGGACAAGGATATATTTTAGATCGTAATGAAATACTTAAAGAATTGCTTGGCAAAGAAATGCCAAAAGATGAAGAATAGCATAAATACTGCCATAAGTGAGGAAAACACATGAAATCGTTTAGAGAATATTTAACAGAATCAACTCAGACATATGAGTATAGAATCAAAATAGCTGGTGACCTAGAGTCGGACACTCTTAAGGCTTTTGAAACAGCCCTTAGCAAATTTGATTTACTTAAAATGTCTGATCCAATTAAAACACCAGTTACGGAAAGTCCATTAGATTTCCCACATCTTAAGAATGTAGATGTACATATTTTTGATATAGAAACAGCTTATCCAGCAGGCCAACAGGCATTACAAGAAGTTGCAAAATCTCTTGGTATTGATGGTAATCATTTTCGTATTATGCATAAAACTTTTGATGAAGGCTGGAAAGTCGCTGAAGATAAAGTTCAAGAAGAAGGATCAAAAGAAGGTAAAGATGGCGCAGGCGCACTTCTTAATTCTGAATACAGCGATCCTACTAAAGAACAAAAAGAAGCCAGTGACAAATATGCAAATCCAGAAAAAAATATCGAGAATCCCGGAGATGCAAAATTTGAAATTGCAGGCGGAAAGACTGACCCTGTAGTATATAATATCGATTCAGATTCTTTAGGCGATAAAAGCCCTGCAGGTAGTACAAAAAATAAAATACCTGCACCTAAAGCATCAATTGATGATTATAGATAAGGATTACTATTATGAATATGTATAATGTATTAGAGAAGATGAAACAGATTGAAAACCCTTCTGAAGAACAAGAGGCCGCAATTAAAACAGCTGAGTCAATGCCCGCACAAGGCGGATATAATTCAGCACAGTCCACAACTGCCTCAGCTACAGGTGATAATGTTTATAATAATTTTGCTAATTTAGATGATTGGAACAAGCAAGTTACCTCACAAGATATGATTCGACTTGCTGGAATTCCGAATCTTGGCATTCAAACAGAACCAACTGTTACTAAAGAATCAGTAGATGTTCAAGAAATAGAAAAAATGAATGCTCAATTAACTGATGCAGAACAAAGCCTAGCACAGGCTTCTAAAGAATTACAGAAAGAGTTAATTGCCGAAAAGAAATTATCTGATAAAGATTATGATGGCGATGGCAGAATCGAAAGCCCAGAAAAAGAATATAAAGATAGTAAAGATAAAGCTATTAAAAAAGCAATGGGTAAACTTAAAGAGGCACTTACTGATGTAAAAAAAATAAAAGAGGGAACTTGGCACATTGCAAGTGATATGTCTGGATTGAATAAACTTATGCAGAAACCAATTCCAGTAAAACATGCATCAAAAGCAGTCGAAGATTATTTTGGTGATGATGAGTTAGAAGATGCATTTATAGAGTTAGAGCAAGAAGGAGGCCCCGAAGCCGATGCAAGACCAACAATTGAAAAGGTTATGGGAGAGCGTTGGGCCGAGATGAGCGATGATGAGCAACTCGGGTTTACTAATGCTTCAGCAGATTGGCCAGGAATAAAATTTGATGAAGCTGAAACCAAGTTAGATAAATGGCAGAAAGACTTACTTCCTAACAAGCCGTCCCCTGGCGAATATTATACAAAATGTGAGCATTGTGATGGTAAAGGCAAGCATATTGATAGCGAAACAGGTAAACAATATGATTGTAAGCAATGTCACGGTACAGGTTGGCTAATGGAAGATACTGGTGCTACAATGGAAGACACTGGTGCTACAATGGATGCACGTGACGAAATACAAAAAGCAACAAAAGAATTATTTGACGCGGTTATGAGTCATTTCACAGTTTACGATGAATTCTCAGATGCGCCCTGGAAGAAAAAAAGAAATCAGCAAAATTATAAAATGATAACAAAATTACTTCCAGAAATACAAGCAATGACAGCAATGATAAAGGCTGCCAAATAGCAAGGAAACAGTATGAATTTAGCAGATATTACAGAAGAACCAGATCATCAGAAAAAAATTGCCATTGATACGGTAAAAAATCCTAGTAAGTGGTTACTTGGTGGCCCTGATGCAGAAGAAGCTGAAAAGGTTCTTAAAGATCGTTATGGATATACCGATGAAATGATTGCTAAACTTAAAGAAGAAAAATTAGAAGTTGATGAGACTAAAGAATATGTGTTAGTTCACGATAAAAAAATTATTGCTAAAGGTACTAAAGATGAAATGCGTGATAAGGGAAATGCTATGCGTAAGGATCACGGTGCTGTAAGTGATTTATTTATTGGATTTTATGATGTTGAAGGACCAAATAAAGCATATGACCCAGATAAATTTAAAATTGGAGCAGTTTGGGAAGACAGTCAAAAAGTTCAATTGACAGAATGGGTTTGGTTTTTGCCTGCATTAGCAACGGCTATTAGAATAGGTGCTCCTCAAGTAGTTAAATTTCTTGCAAAAAAAGCACCAAAAATCGCGGGAGATGTAGCAAAAAATGCCAAACCTCTTATTAAGAAAGGTGCAGAAG
>Ga0115002_10002819_pt1 | contig 22283 bp, 17 predicted proteins | sample ArcticOcean_MG_C_8_FD_89576 | JGI IMG/M metagenome (GOLD analysis project Ga0115002, IMG submission 89576) | Marine microbial communities from western Arctic Ocean - ArcticOcean_MG_CB11_86 | ecosystem: Environmental > Aquatic > Marine > Oceanic | place: Arctic Ocean: Canada Basin | collected... | reverse complement strand
AAGTCGAACGCCCGCGGCTTCCGCAACTTTGCGAACTACCGCACCCGCATCCTGTTCTTCTGTGGAAAACTGAAACTCAAACCGTGCTGAAAACACCCATTAAAATCGGTGAAGAACCCAATAAATGAGCACCATCATTCTCTCTCCCTTCTTGCGAGTCCGGTCCTTTCTGCAGCCGTCATCTCCGTCGTGACGTTGCTGCGTGGCTGAAAGTAAGAGAGACGGGGAACCGGGATAAGGTTCGCAGGTTTTGCGGAATATTCGTGCGCCCAATTCCGGTTTACCGCGACGCGAAGTCTTTACGAAGCGGAGCGAGACATTCTGGTTAATCGGTTGATTGAGGTGGATCGGGGTTCAACGCAAAGAGTCAAATGTCACCCTGCGATGCGACCATGTTGCCCGTTGACTGCTAAGCGGATTAGAATGCGAACCGTTCGCATGCGACGCGGTCTTCTTTTGCAGTGCGCAGTTTGGTTGGAGAATTCAACATGAGCGAAAATAACCTCGACGTTCTCGTTTCGGTTCCCAGTGAAATCGAAGCGGCGGCGATTGTTGGGCTACTGTCGGAAGAGGGGATTGAGGCGAAGGCCACCGGTGGGTTAACGGCGGGCTTCAAAGCCGAAGCGCCCGGAGAAGTGACTGTGCTCGTCGCAGCGGCCGACGCCGAACGGGCGAAGCGGGTCCTCTGGCAATTCGAGAAGCCAACGGTCCAGGCCCGAGAGGCAGGCGGAATGATCTTCTTCGACTGCGACGCATGCGGCGAGCAGGTGTCGTTTGCCGGCAGCGCACGAGGGACGATTGAAGCCTGTCCCGAATGCAGTGAATGGCTCGACGTGCCGGAAGGTTGAGGGGGAATGAACGCCATGCAATCCGGAAATCAAATCATAGTCATCGCGCGTGGCCTTGTCGGCGCTGCGATTGGCGGAGCGGCCGGCTACTTCGCTTTCGGTTGGATTCTGGGGTACGGACTCTACGCGATGATTTTGCCGGGAGCCGCGCTGGGATTTGGATTCGCCACGCTGGCCGGCGAACGCAACAGGACCAATGGAATCATCAGCGCCGTTCTCGCGACCGGATTGGGACTCTTCACCAAATGGCAGCATTTCCCATTTGTGGATGACGCGAGTTTCCCTTATTTCGTCACGCGCATTCACAAGCTGACGCCGATCACGCTGATCATGATTGCCGTCGGCACCGCTCTGGCCTACTGGTCTGCCAGCGGCAACACGAATTCCAGCCGACACGATGATCCACCGCGATCAACGGAAGTTTAGTCGTCCGGTTCGTCTTCCGCCGTCGCCTGTTCATCGGCGTTTGCTGGATCATCGTCCCAGTCAATCTCGGCGGCTGGCTCGTACAGGCCACGGATATGGGGTTTGCGCAGATAGTAGGCTCCGAATCCGTAGAAGCCAACCTTTAACAGCGCCCACCCAACGGCAAACGTAATGCTGAGGTAGCCGGTGCCCTTCATGATCGTCTTTGACATTCTCGCGGCACCGGGCGGCATCGGGCGGCCACCGGAATTCGCTTTCATCGAGTCAGCCATCGATTGCTCCATGACATCGAACGTGTCTACCAGGATGCTGATTGTTGGAACCAGCCGCATCAGTTCAAAGGCGATAGTTATCAGAAATGCCATCAGCAACAACCTGTGACCGGATGGTTGCAGTCGAAATGCCTTCACGCCGCCAACAATCAAACATCCCACCACGACGACGAGAACTGCAAGCAGCGCATAGTTCACCGGAGCCCATTTGTCCGCCACAGCTTGGGCTGCGCGTTGCTGTTTTGCCTGCTGCTTCGCTTGTGGCGATCCGGGAGGCATGCTGGCTGTCACCATCTTCTGTATGGCTTCATTCACAAATGGCCCAGCGACTCCTCCCACGACAGCAAAGGAACCGAACGCCCCCAACACAATCGCAATAATGCAGATGGCCTGCAACATTCCCGGTGCTCGTTTCATTGTTGTTCTCCGTTGTGCAGGTTGCCGTTGCTTTGACCGTGCGACGTCGAGCTGATGCGTTCACCGTCGAAATGTTGTTTACTCACAATAAACGATACCGACCGGCTTTCCAGACTGAAATGAAATGTTGCCGATTCTGGCGGTTTCGCGGATTTGAATTAGTTTACTGCCGCATTAATTAGTTTACTGCCGCATTGAAGTGGAACGTCTGCGGTAGAATGTGGTTCACGAGGAATTGGACAAGTTTCGTCCCGCCATGACAACTTTGTTGACTCGATGCTGAGGGTAGATGAATGAAATTGACGTTGGCCGCTTTGCTGTGTCTGATTGTTCCCTCTGGTTTGGCATGGGCCGATGATGCTCCATTCGTTGCGAATGCGAAACCAAAGATGTTGCTGGAAAAAGGGGCAGGGGAGGGACCGGCGTGGCATCCGCAATGGGGCCTGATGATGAGCGGCGACGGGAACATCAACCGCTATTCGCTGGACGGCAGGTTGAGCGTTCTTCGCGAAGGCGCCGGCACGAATGGATTGTTGTTCGACCGCAAAGGCAGATTGCTGGCCTGCGAACCGCAGTTTCGTCAGTTTTCTCGCACGGAACTCGACGGTTCGATCACCGTTCTCACCAAGAGTTATCGTGGAAAACGCTACAATCAGCCGAATGATATTGCCGTCGATTCCAAAGGCCGCATTTACTTTTCCGATCCGAAATACGGTCCGCGAACGAACATGGAAATCGTCGATGCCAAGGGCCGTAAAGTCGAAGGCGTGTACCGTATCGATCTCGACGGCAGTGTGACGCGTATCATTACCCACGAAGCCGACCGTCCAAACGGCCTGCTGGTGACCCCCGACGATCGATATCTGTATGTTGCGGACAACAATAACAACACCGTTGGCGGGGCGCACAAGTTGTACCGATTTGACCTGAAGAAGGACGGCTCGGTCAGCGTGAAATCGAGGAAACTCATCTTCGATTGGGGAACCGAACGCGGCCCCGACGGGATGACGCTGGATGTTAAAGGCCGGTTGTTCGTTGCCGGTGGTCGGAACAAACCGGTCCCGCCGTACGAAACGGCCGACAAGCACAAAGGGGGCGTTTACGCGTTCTCGCCGAAGGGCAAGCTGTTGGAGTTCGTCCACATTCCCCGCGACGAAGTGACCAACTGTGCGTTTGGTGATGCCGACCTGAAGACGCTTTACATCACTGCGGGCGGCACGCTGTGGAGCATCCGCACAACAGCCCCCGGCCGATTGCCTTGGCCGAAACCGCAGGGCGATTGAATCTCGCATGGAATTTGTTGTCACCGGTTAGCCGGGCGATTCACCTCACGGGTGGATAAAAACCTGCCAACCGGTTCGGCGAGACGCCGCATTGTGCGAGGGCGATCAGCGACCAGTTTCGCAGAGTTTGGCGAATGACGCCGCGTTGCTGCCAACGGCGGGCCGAGACGTGAATGTGCTGTTCGAGCAACGCAATGCGGCCGACTTTCTTCAACTGCTTCATGAACAGCAGGTCTTCCATCAGCCGCACATCGGGAAATCCGCCGAGGCTCTCGAAGACGTCTCGGCGAACGAAAATGCCTTGGTCGCCATAAGCCCATTTGCATGTTTTGACGCGCAGTGCATTTCCCCATTCCAGCAGTCGGAACCGCATGCCGACGGCATCGATTGCCTGGCGAAAACAGCCGCCGACAACCGAATCGTCGGCCAAGGCGGAACGAACTGCCTGCAGCGCACTCTCTTCAAGCCAGCAGTCGGCATGCAGGAAGAGCAGCACCTCGCCCGTGGCCGCGTTGGCGGCCGCATTTTGTTGACTTGCTCGACCTTGCGGAACCTGCAAACAGATATCGGCCGCTTGAGCGCACGACATCGTGTCGTCGTCACTACCGCCATCGACGACAATCACCTCACAGTCTTCACCAAGCGCTTGCGCTCGCCCTACGACATCGGCGATGCGATCCGCCTCGTTGAGCGTGGGGATTATGATTGAGATTCTCATCGCGTCCGTCGGTGAGTTTAGCGGCGGGGCAACGCCCGCGCGTGTCTCAACCCTCTTTCAGCACCTTATCGAACAACGGATAGGCCAGTTCGCCGTTCCAGCGATGGCCGCCGTCGTAATGGTCGAACTGCAAATTCTTCGGCTTGTCATAGGCTGCATAGGCGCTGCGTAACCGCTCTTTGAAAAGATCGGCCCAGCTTTGGGTGATCAACCCGTCTTTGGCACCGACTTCCCACACGGCTGGGCGCGGCGCGATGAGCGAGCCGATTTCGGAATAGTCGCCGTACTTCAGCATGCCCGGAATGACTTGTGACCCGCAACTATAACGCTGCATAATGCGTTCCTGCAGCAAATTGAGCGCGCCGCTGACGCAAGCGACTTTGATGCGGCGATCCATTGCCGTCGCCAGCATCGTCATGCGTCCGCCGTACGACAAACCGGCACAGCCAATGCGGTCGGGCGACACCTCCGGCCGGCTTTGCAGCAGATCGATTGACCAACTCAGATCGCGAAGATTCGCCGCCATTGGCAATTGCCCCAGCGCCTGCATCCGCACGAATGCGACTGCGCACGGATCGGTTCCGCCACTTCTCGATTTTGCGAGTCGGCGGCCGAACGGAGTCATGCAGGGGGCGGCGACCGCGTATCCACGGCGGACAAATTGCAGGCCGTAATCGTAATGTGCCGTCGTGATGCTGTCGGCGACACCTTTCAAATCGGTGCGGCCGACGATGGGATGATTTCCGTGAGAACCGTGGCCGTGCACGCAAAGCACGCCGGGGACTTTGTTGCTTTTCGATGCATTCTTCGGCAACAACAGATACACCGGAACCGTCGGTACTCCGTCGGCATGCAACAGCAGATCGTAGCGGGTGTGATCGTCGAACTCGCGGCGGCCTTCTTCTTCCGTCCGCCATTTCTTCGGCGGCCGAATGTCGCCCAGCAGTTCCGACAACTTTGCACTGAACTGCTTCTGCCAGACGCTGCATTCGTTTGCCGTCTTGCCGTGAAACAGCATCGACAGCGGCGCGTTCTTTGCTTTGTCGGCAATCACGCCGTTGGTCGGCAACCGTGGCGGCTCTCCCTCGGCGACTGCACGAGTCGCAGAGTTGAGTAACCCGGCGGCTCCGAGCAGGCCGACGGCTTGGGAACTGCTGTGCTTGATGAAATTTCGGCGAGTGGTGTTCATGTTGATTGCTCCATCTCACGCAGGGCGGTGCGTGGACATGTTTGTGGTGTCACCATCAAAAACTATCTTGCCAGCCAGCCGCCGTCGATGGGGATGATGCTGCCGTGCATGTAGTTTGAGGCATCGGATGCCAGGAAAACTGCAAGTCCGGCTAAGTCATCGGGTTCACCCCAACGGCCACAGGGAATGCGATCGAGAATTTCCGGTCCGCGTGTCACGTGGTTTCTCAGCGTGTCGGTCAAGTCGGTGGCGAAGTACCCCGGCGCGATGCAGTTCACATTGATGCCACGACTGCTCCACGATGTTGCCAACGACTTCGTCAGCCCGGCGAGACCATGTTTGGCTGCAGTGTACGCCGGCACCTGCCAACCACCCTGGTAACACATCACCGAACCGATGTTGATGATTTTGCCCCGCCCGCGCCCAAACATGAAGGGGGCTGCCTGTTGCGACAGATCGAACGACGCGGTCAGGTGAACTTCGAGGAGATCCCGCCATTCGTTTTCGGGGTACTCTTCGGGCGGATGCCGCGTCCCCGTGCCGGCGTTGTTCACCAGAATATCGAGGCTTCCAAACTTATCGACCACCCGCTGGGCGATGCCTTTGCGTTGTTCGGGTTGGCTCAAATCGACTTTGAGGTCCAGGAACTTTCGGCCGGCCCCCTCGACGAGGCGAGCAGTTTCTGCTGCATCTCCCGAACGCGAAACGCAGGCCACGTCGGCCCCCGCCTCAGCCAAACCGCGCGCAATCGCCTGTCCCAGGCCGCGGCTGCCACCGGTTACCAAAGCTGTGCGTCCATTGAGTTTGAAGAGGTCCAGAATCATTTGTGCCTTACTGTCGAGAGTGAAGAGTTATCGGTCGTCTATGTTGTCTTATCATTCAAACGAGGGTGAGATGTGCTGCCAGATCATGTCTGCCATCAGCTGTTGTCCTGTCTCCGAAAGATGTAGGCCGTCGGTGGTGGCATTGGCTGCGAAAATCACTCCGGCGAATTCGCGACGTGGAATCAACACCACGCCGTGTTCTTTCGCCAACTGTCTTTGAGTCCTGCCATACCCGTTATAAAACGGTGGCAGGGGAAGTTCCAGCATGACGAGTTGGCGGCCCGGCCGCTGCAGCCGACTTAGTAACACATCGAGATCGGTGGCGAAGCGAGGCTGACTCGTTTCGCCAAGAATATCGTTCCCGCCAATCTCTATCAGTACAAATGCAAGACCCTGCTCGACGTGTTCCGCCTGGCGCAGAGCGCTGCGCACTGTCGCGCCGATCTGTGCCAGGTTTGCCACGCTGATATTACGATCATCGCGCAGTCGTGCGGGCCATGTCCGTTCGTCGCTGTCGAAGGCCTCTGCGCTTATCGAATCCCCGATCACGTAAAAAACCGACTGTGGCTGCTGATCGACGAACTGTTCGGCTCGCCACGCGATTTCCCACAACGGGGCGGCGGCGGTAATGATTGCCGCTAAGGCGCGTAGAATGGAAAGAAGACGTCTCGGTTTTCGCGATTCGCACGCCAGCCAGATGACGAGCGACATTCCCCAGATGGCATATAGCCAGTTTGAAAATGGAATCGCTGCTGCGGTGACAAACAACACGCCGATTATTGTCAGGACCCTGACCGCCGTTCCTCGTCCTTTGAAATCTCGACTCAGCGAAAGAATCAGTCCCAGAAGTATCGCTGACGTCCCAGTGAACAATGCATCGCCACTGACAAAATGATGTGCGACAAATCGCATGTTGATATCCGGCCGGGCGTGTGTTGATTTGCGGAGAAAAAGTGCCGTTTTTTTGATTGCGTGCTGGCGAAACTCGGCTGTTTTCCCGATAAAGCAATGAATCCTTTTCAGGTGTTCACCGCATCGTTACAGTATATCATAACAGGAACACGATATATCTGAAGACTCGACCGGACGGGGAGTGACAGGGATGACGAAGGCAACGCCAGACAATTCGCAGCAGCCGGGCGGTGTATCGCGGCGCGACTTTCTTCGTGTCGGCGGTCTGAGTGTTGTCAGCCTTTCGGTTGCCGAACAGGCGGCACAGGCTCGCAAGCAAGCGGCCGTCGCTGGATGTCGCAGCTGCATTTTTATTCTCATGACAGGTGGTCCCAGTCAGTTCGAGACATTTGATCCCAAACCGGCTGCGCCACAGGGAATTCGTGGGCCGCTTCAGGCAATCTCGACGGCCGTTCCGGGAACGCAGCTCAGCGAATGCCTCCCGCAGCTGGCAGCGCGTGCCGACAAGTTTGCGATTCTTCGTTCGCTGAATCACGATGCGGCTCCAATTCACGAAACTGGGCTGCAGCTTTTGCAGACCGGCCGATTGGCGCGCGGCGATGTTCGGCATCCCGCATTCGGGTCGGTCGTTTCCCGCTTCCTCGGGCCGCGAAACGAGATCGCTCCCTATGTCGTGCTGCCTCGTTTGTTGGGTGAGACGGGAGTCAGCGCTTACCAGGGCCAGACGGGCGGATTTTTGGGGAGTGATTTCGATCCGCTCAGCGGGCGACATCAGTCCTCTGCAGGTTCGGAAGAGATGGCGTCGTTTGTTCCGGGGGGATTCCTCGCCGAAGAGACCGAAAAAACACAGACGACGTACGGGAAAACTCGCTTTGGGCGACTTTGCCTGCAGGCCCGTAAGTTAGTTGAATGTGGCGTGCGTTGTGTTACGGTGAACCTCTTCGACACGTTGGCGAGTGAAAAAACTTGGGACTGCCACGGCCGATCGACTTCGAAATCGTCGAATTTGTATGACTACCGTGACCAGCTTGGCCCGGAATTTGATCGCGCCGTATCGGCCCTCTTGGATGATTTAGCGCAGCGAGGGATGCTGGATGACACGCTGGTGATCGCCACCGGGGAATTCGGGCGCACGCCCCGAATCAATGAATTCGGTGGGCGCGACCATTGGCCCGGCGTGTGGTCGGCGATTGTTGCCGGCGGGGGAGTGCAGGGGGGCCGGGTGATTGGTGCCAGCGATGCCCACGGCGCTGCACCTTCCGATCGCCCAACGGCTCTCGGCGAATTGACTGCTACGATCTACAATCGCCTGGGACTTGCTGACGACCTCAAGCTGAACGTCGATGACGAGACATCTTTGCCGCTCGTCGAACATCGGGCGATCAGCGAATTCTTCACGTAATCGCCGGCGGTTCGCACGTTGCCATATTGACTCAAGCGGCATCAGTGCGGCCGGATTCCGTTGTGCCGTCGTTGTCCGATAAGACTGTCGTCACGTCGTCCACCGGACGCCGTAAGAGTCTTGCGATTTGCGGCACGGTGTAGCCAGCTCCTTTTAAGTCACGCACCATCCGTTGTTCATCGGCAGTCAGTGGTGCAGTGACAGAGGGGATTCCGTCGGCGGCAGTTTCTGCCTCATCGACTTGGCCAGCCGTTAACAGCAATTCATGCAGGCGATCGGTCTCCTGGTCGGCCTCCAGAATCAGGCGATCGAGCAGCGTCAGTGTGGTTTGCACACGGCCTTCCACTTCGCGTCCATAGTCGTACAAGCGAATCTCCATTTTGCCTTTTTACTTTTGCCTTTCTTCGTGATCGTGATCGTGATCGTGATCGTGATCGTGATCGTGATCGTGATCGTGATCGTGGTCGTAATCGTGGTCGTAATCGTGGTCGTAATCGTGGTCGTGCGGAATCGGCTCTGGCGTGCTTGTCTCTTGGTAGGCTGCATCGGCAGACCGATAGACTTCACGCAGGGCAATGCCCTGTTCGTTTGCGATGCGAGCGCAGTCATCGAATTCCGGTGTGAACACCGGTCGCCCGGCTCCGCGCCAACCCAGTTTCCCTTGCACGGTTCCCCACGCAGTCTCGACGGAATGCTCCTGCCGGGTTCGCTTGGAGCGTTCGACCACATGGCGTCGGATGCCAAACGTCGCCGTTTCAGAAAACACGATCGCTTCCAGTGCATCGGCGTCGGCGAGCGAGCAGATGACGCTCAACACTACGCCCGGCCGGTCTTTTTTCATTTGCACGGCTGTTGAATAGACGTCGAGCGCGCCGTTCGCCAGGAGTTTCTGTTTTGTATGGCCGACGATTTCTCCGGAGACATCGTCCAGGTTCGTTTCGAGCAGACAGACGCGGTCGGTTTCCGGGTTGATCGCGGCTTGGCCAACGAAGAGTCGTAACAGGTTGGCGCGGCTGGGAAACTCGCGTGTTCCGGCGCCGTAGCCAATGGCATCGAGTGTCATATCCGGTAGCGGCGCGAAACGATCGACCAGCGATTTGACGATGGCTGCGCCGGTGGGCGTTGTCAGTTCCGCTTCAATGGGAACATCGACGAGAGGGATGCCTTTGAGCAACTCGGCAGTTCCCGGAGCAGGGACCGTGCAGATGCCGTGATCAATTTTGATTTGTCCTCGCCCCGTGGGAATGGGGCTGCAGACGAGTTGTTCGATTCCCAGCAGATCGAAGCCGATTGCTGTTCCGACAATATCAACAATCGAATCGACAGCGCCGACTTCGTGAAAGTGGACATGATCGATCGTCGAACCGTGCACCTTCGCTTCGGCCGCGGCGACCGCATGAAAGATTCGCTTTGCGAGTTCCTTCTGGGGCGGCGTGATGGCATCCGCTTCATCGATGAGCTTGATGATGTCGCCCAAATGGCGGTGCGCATGCTGCGGGGGATGCTCGACGTGGATCTTGATCGCCCGGAACGCCCCCTTGATTACGGTTTCAACCCGCAGCCTTACGTCCGGCAAACCCAGCGAATCGATTCCGCTCTGTATGGCGTCGGCATCAGCGCCGGCATCGATGAGGGCGCCGAGCGCCATGTCGCCACTGATTCCCATCGAGCAGTCGAGCCAGGCAATCCGCACAGTAGGTTGGTCCCAATCGTCAGAGGTGAAGGGCTGGTGGAATACTTCCGACAATGCTGCTGTGCATTGCGGTGTCGATATACGGTTAGGCGTTCCGCATTGGACGAGGTTGGGAACAACCCGCAGCGCGAACAGCCCGCGCGAAAGTTCAGCAAGCGATTCTACCCGTGTTGCCGATTTTGACCAAGGTCAAACGGATATGGGCGGTGCTGGTGGCCGTGGAAGCTCACGATAAGACTTCTGTCTTAGAGAGCGTCGACCAGCATTTGTCCGGCAATCGTATCGCCCGGCCGGTGGGGCGCTGTAGCGGACGAACCGGCGGTGTGTTGGACCGCCGAATTCGGCCCCGTCTCGCCGTAGGAAATACTCGATACGAAGTCCTTGTTGGCCAGAACGGTTGCCGCCTGCACCGGTTCGTCGCCGGGACCGTAGATGGTTGCGGCGGTGATTGGAAAGAAGCGTCCCAGCAAGTCTGACAGGACATGTTGGGCATCGTTCGCGTTGCTATTGACGTGCAGGGTACCCTGCACGAGATACCCGGCTGCGATTGCGCTGCTTTCCAACTGGATCTTGTTTAACATCTTGTGGATTCGCTGTTTTCGCGGAATCTCGAAACGGTCGGTGGGAATAATCGCGAGATGCAGGCGGTCTTTGGGAACGACCATAGCCGGCAGCGTGGTCAGACAGTTTTTGCGATCGAACGATGAGAAAACCTTGACATCTTCCAGGTTGAGGTAATCGCTTGCCGATTCGACGAGCATGTCGAGAACCCGCTGGTCGGTTGTTCTGCGCAGTTTTCCCACGAGCCAGTGGCTCTCAACGACCAGGATGAGTGGAGTCAATTGATTATTCACGAGTTTTGCCAGCGGGTGGACGGAGTCTGATGATTCCATTCGTCTGAACCGCGACACCGGTTGTACGAGCCACCGAATGCTGCGAAGGTCCAGCCGAAGGACTGTTCTGTACGCAAAAATAGCACAGGAACGGCCGCGGGAAATGCTCTGCATAACCGTCTTGCCTCGTCGGCGGCAAATTTCAGTTCCGGTTCTAGCGGCGATTGCGCCGCAACCGACCGATGCTAACGGTTGTGCGGTTTTTGCGGCCAGCCCGATTTGCGGCACGCCATCGGCCTTTCGGCGGTAGGCTACTTTTTTGCATCCTGCATACGGGCCATTTCCAGCGGCGAGAGCTTCTTGCCACCGGCTGGCATTGCCTGTTTGTTCTCTTTTTCGGTGGCCGCTTGTGCTGGAGCGGGGGCTTCGGCTTCTTTCGCCTTGCCAGCGGCATCCTGCAGGCGTGCTTGTTCCAGCGGCGACAGTTTCTTTCCGCTGGATTCTGCCTTCGCAGCGGGTTTGGCCGGTTTCTCGGCCGCCTTTTCCGACTTGGCAGCCGCCTTTCCGGCGTCTTGCATGCGTGCTCTCTCCAAGGGCGAGAGCTTCTTTGTTGCCGGAGCAGTGTCCGCAGTTGCACTTTCTGCGGCCGCCTTTCGGGCGGCGTCCTGCTCGCGTGCCAGTTCGAGCGGGCTCTTTTTCTTGCCGGCCGTGCCTTTGGATTTCGCGGCGGCCGGCTTCGACTTGGCTGCCGCCGCCGGCTCTTCTGCTGCCGGCTTGGAAGCCTTCTTCAACGGGGCTTCAATCACCGTCAGATAGGACGGGTCGATGTCGTACCAGCTGATGTCCTCTGGAGCGTCAAACTCGACCAGCGCCCGGCAGTTCATGTTGACGGTTTTGACTCGTCCAGTCAGGCCGACGAATCGCCGCAACTCGGCGACATTGTCGGCGACGACGACGAAACGATCAGTCAATTCGTGTTTGAGCTTTTCAGCAGCTTCAATGGACATTTCGACTCACGTTGAATTGATGAATTTGCCGGCGGCGATGTTGGACACGGACGGCTTAGGCATCTCGGACACGTTGCAGGAGGTTTTCCGGGGAAATCGCGTCGCCGGTTTGGAGAAAACGCGATTGTCGTCCGGACCCATCGTTGGGTGGATGATAGCGACATTCTGTGCCAAACGGAAACGCAAATCAAGCGCCGGCAGACTCAGAATTCAACGCTGATAGATTGGTAGATACTGATATTCGACAGCCAACGCCAGCACCGACATGCTGGTGCAGTAGACGCGGCCGATCCGGCTTTCGCTACGACCCCGCACCAGCCAGCTGCCGTCACGTTCCTGATTGCTGACCAGTACCTGCACCAAATGCTTTTTGGTTTCGTCCCAGTACTTATCGCCCACCTTGAACATGCCGACCGTGCAGTAGTAGACGCCGTAAAAGAAGTAGTTATCATTGTATTTCAGGGGACGTCGCAGCAGGAAGTCCGCGCCACCCAAGGCCTCGGCAGCGTGGTGTTGCCCACAAACTTCCAGACAGAGAATGCCCGTTCCCGTACGCGTGGGGGTTGGGCCGCTGCCGCTTTGATACCCAAACCCGTTATTGCCGCGAACGGCACACCCTTTGACGTATTCGACCGCTTTTTTGATTGAGTCGGCTGGGACGTCGCAACCGACATCTTTGGCCGCTCGCAATGCCAACAGCTGCCAACCGGTCACACTGAGATCACTATCGGGACTATTCGCCTGATACCTCCAGCCACCGGTGTGGCGAGAATTCTTGTTCACCTGTTGGGCCTTCAGGATCAGCCGGATCGCATCTTCGAGGCCGGCTTGGCAATCTTTCTCAAGCTGGCCGTCGAGCATTCCCACGACTTCGGCCAACATGAGCGTGCTGATGCCGTGGCTGTACATGGGGCCGTGACTGCGGCGATGCACGAGCATGCCGTTGGCTTCCTGGTGATCGAGGACCCAGCGAATGCCTTTCACGATCTGGCGGCCGTATGGGCCTTCGTTGGGAACGTGGCCCGCCGCCAGAAATGCCATGACCGACAGCGAAGTTGTGGCCGTCGATTCACCGTAGGAGTCGGTTTTCCACGCCCCGGAGGGATCCTGGTTTTCTGACAGATACTGCAAGGCCCTGACGATGGCGTCATCGACCTGTTTTTCTTCCGCCGTTCGGGGTGCAGCGTAAGACAGCGATGTCACGATTGAAGTGAGCAGCATGGCCGCCACGATGACGGGCCCGCGTTTGTTTGCGATGCGGAATGTCATGGTTTTGTTCCACGCAAAGGCATGCCGGTTTGCGGTTTGGCAATTTCGCGGAAGTAAAGTTTGATGAGCCGTGCGTAATCGCTGTTCGATTGTTTCTTTGCTCCCTGCAGAATCTCGGTTCGCAATTCACCGGGCAGACGTCCCCAGTCGCGACCCGCCAAGTTCTTGAGTTCGATTTCCAGGCGTGTCAAATCAACCGTCGCCTGCGCGCCCTTACCGTCTCCGCCGTCTGCCGATTCCGATGGTGTCTCCGAGGGATCCTGACTCGCCTGTTGCGACTCCTGTCCATCCTGCTGGCCCTGCTGCCCATTCTGTCCTGGCTGCTGCAATTGCTTTGCCGCCTGTGCCAGTGCATCGGCCGCCTGTTGAAGGTTTTGTGCCGACTGACCCAGCGGCGTTTGTGGCTGTCCAGCTTGTTGGCCCGGCTTTCCTTGTTGACCAGGTTGGCCTTGTTGACCGGGTTGTCCTTGTTGACCAGGCTGCTGGCCCGGTTGTCCTTCTTGCCCCGGCTGTGGCTGCTCGCCAGGTTTCCCCGGCTGAGCTTCTTGGCCGGGCTGTGGTTGACCGGGCTGCTGGGCCTGCGCGTCAGCCAATTGCTGTCGCGCTTGTTCTAGGCGACGGTTGGCCTCGGCAACTTGGTCGCCGACACTGCCGGGCACCGGTGATTGTGGTTGTTCATTCTGCTTCGCCAATCCGGCTGCCTGTTCTGCTGCTTTTCGTAATGCATCGGCTGCTTGCTTGGCTGCTTGTGCGGCATCGGCGCTGTTGCCTTGCGCCAATTGTTGTCGCGCTTGCTGCATGGCCTGGGTGGCCTGTTGCGCCGCTTGCTGTGCATTCTGTGCTTGTTGGGCCTGCTGATTCAGACCCACGGGCTGTGCACCCAATCGTTGTGAGGACTCGGCCAACTCTTGAGCCAGTTGCTCGGTGGCAGCCTGAAGCTGTTGTTGACCCGCCTGCTGCGCTTGTGCGCGGGATGGCGCCGATTGGGCCATTTTGCCGAACTGCTCTCCCAATTTTTGCTGCTGTTCGGCGAGTTTCTGTGCCTGTTCTCCCAACTGCGGTGCCTGCGGGCTTCCGTCTGCGTCCAGTTGCTTTGCAGCCTCTTTGCCACTGTTGGCTGCTTGGGCTGCATCGTTCTTCGCTTGCTGCAACTGTCCGGCGGTTGCTTGTTTGGCTGTTTCGGCTGCCTTGCGGGCGAAATCGGCAGCCTGTTCGGTTGCTTTGGATTTCACTCCTGTTTCGGCCGCAGTTTTCAAGGCCAGTTCGGCTGCCTTTTGGGCTAACTGCTGTTGTTGTTTCTGCGCTTGTTGTGCCGGTGTCGGTTGGCCTTTGGGGGGTTGACCGTTCTGAGGCTGCCCCTTTTGTGGTTGACCCTGAGCGGTCTGCGGGTTGGCATCGTTTGCTGCCAGCTGATCTTGCTTGGCGGCTGCTCGATCCTGCAGCAGTTTCGCGACCTGCTTTTCCAGATCGCGCTGCTGCTGTGCCAACTCGGCGGCTCGGTCAGCCGTCTGTTGCTGGTCGGCCGGTTGGTTTTTTCCGTTAGGCATGGGTTTGTTTTCGGCCTGGGCGGCGGCACGCGCTCTTTGCGCGACGTCGCGGAGGGCCTGCTCGGCTTGTTGTTGTTCTGCCGCTGCTTGAGGTGCCGCATCCTGTTGCAGCGAACGGCTTGCTTGCTCCATTTGTTTCGCGGCGTCGCCGCGCTGCAGCGTAGCCTGCTTTGAGGGAAGCTGTTCGGTCTGCTTCCGCAGTTCGTCTTGTTGTTTGGCCAGTTGCTTGGCGGCTTCGGCGCGCTTTCCAGCATCTTTTTCGTCGGCCAACTTCTCAGCCTGTTTGCGCAACTCGGCTTGTTTGTCTGCAAGTTTTTCAGCAGCCTCTGCGAGTTGCTCGGCTGTTTGGTTGTTCTGTTGGGCGAGTTGTTCCGCCTGCTGGTTCTCCTGGGTTTGTTCCTGTTGCTGCTGCTTCTTCGCATCACCGCTTGCGAGTTTCTTACTGAGTTGTTGCAGCGCATCGGCCGCCTGCTGCTGCGCCTGCGCCTCTTCTTTCATCAATCGTTGTAGCTCAGCATTCAGCTCTTCTGGTGTGCGCGGCTTGTCGCCCTTCTTGTCAGGATTCTTCGGGTCGCCGGCAGGTTTTGGATCCCCGTTCTTGGCCAATTGATCCTGCTGCTGAGCCAATTCGTTCACTTTCTGCTTTGCATCGGCTGCTTTCTGCAGCGTTTCCAGGGCAGCCTGCTTTTCCTGCTGCGCTGTATCGCCGGCTCGAAGGCGCTCGGCCTGCCGCGCCACATCGGCCAGGTCGTTCTTTGCTTGTTCTCGTTGTTTGGCATCGGGCGTTTTTTTGCTTTCAGCTGCCTTCTTGGTGGCGTCGGCTTCGGTCTGTTGTCGCTTCGCTAACTGCTCGGCCTGTTTGGCAGCATCACGGTTTTGCTGGTCCGGATCGATTGCCTGCTCCAATTTCTGCAGCGCTTCATCGACTTGTTTGAGCGCGTCGGCTACCTCTTCAATTGATTCGGCCTTCGCCAACTTCCCGGCAGCTTTTTCTGCCGCATCGCGAGCCGCCTGCTGTTCGTCGCGTGCGGCTGGGGCATCGACCTTTGCCAACTCGTCGGCGATTTTGCGTTGCTCCTGTGCTTTACGAGCCAGTTCGTCTTTATCTGACTTTTTCAGCGCGTCGTCGGCATCGCGGTTCAATTGTTGCTGCTGTGCTTTGAGCTTTGCAACGGCTTCCTCGGGAAGCGGTTGGGCGGCGAGTTTCTTCTCCAGCCGTGCGATTGCCTGCTCGGTTTGAGCCTGCGAGGTGTTGGCATCCTGCTGCCGTGTTTTTTCAAGATCAGTTTTTGCTCGGGCTGCCTTGCGAAGGGCATCGCGCTGCTCCTGTTTGGCTGCGGGCGCGTCGATTTCAGCCAATTTGCGGGCAATCTCTGCCTGTTTCTTAGCAAGCGGCTGGATTTCTGCCTTGGCCTGGTCCGCGTTCTTTGTCGTCTTCTGTTTTTCGGTTGCCTTGGCAACCTCTTTTCTGATCTCTTGTTGCTCTTTGCGCAACTCGGCGACTTCGCGTTTGGCTTGTTCGTTTCGTTCGGCTTCGGTGCCAATTTGTTTCGCCAGTTGCTCCAAGTCTTCCGCAGCTTTCGCTGCCGCCTCGGCCGCCTTTTTCGGATCGGCTGCCAACAACTTGTTGACGGATTCCGCCGCCTTGTTTACGGTTTTCTGCTGCTGCTTGCGATTTTTCTGCGGCAATTGTTGCCGGGCGATTCCTGCCTGCAGCGCAGCCTGTTCTGCCGCCAGGGGACGCAGTTTTCGTTCCTGCTTTTGTTTGGCATCGGGAGTCGCTACATCCTTGGGGGCGTCTTTGGCAGCCTGTTCGATTTTCTTTTCCAGTTCGCGCTGCCGACGGGCCAGTTCTTCAACTGCCTTCTGTGGGTCGGCGGGCAGTTGCTCGTTCTTCTTCAGTTCCTCGGCCAATCGGTCGAGTTCGTCGGCGGCTTCGTCCTGTCGTTCGACGGCGGCTTTGAGGTTCCCCTTCTTTAACTCGTCGAGTGCCTTCCCTAATGCATCGGGATCGAGAGGAGTGACGGGTCCCTTGTTTGAATCGGCATCGGCTTTGGCCGCCAACTTCTCCGCTTCTCGCAGAATCTCTTCTTGCTTTTTCGCCAATGGCCCCAGTTCGTTAACCGCTTCCTTGGATTCCTGTTCGAGGGCGTCGGCGAGCAAGTCCTGGGGCTCGGCGAGTTCCAATGCCCTCCGCGACAACTCCGCCAGTCGATCGAGTTCCTGTTTGCGGGCCGCTTCAGCAATTTCGGGGCGTTGCTTCAACAATTCTTCCAGTTTCTTGGCCAATTCTGCCAGGTCCTGTTCCGACTGCTTCAGCATTTCCTGCTGCTGGGCGACCTGCTGTTCGCGCTGCCCGGCCTGTTCGGGAGTTTCGTCGGCGGGCGGTTTCTGGTTTTGTTGCTGTTGTTGTGCCTTGGCCTGTTCCGCCAATTCATCCGCCTTCTTTTCGAACTGCTGCGCGAGTCGATTGAGTTCCAGCAGTTCGGTTTCGATTTTTGCAAGCTCATCGAACTTCTTCTCGATGGCGGCCAGATCGGCCTCGGCCTGCGCCAATTTCTGATCGGATTTTCCGAGTTCACCAGCCTTTTCCTTCAGTGGCATCTCGGCGGATTTACGTGTTCCCTCGGCCGATTCGGTCAGTTCGCCACGGGCGACTTCGCGAGTCTCCTCGGTCAAGTTCGCGTAGAGTGGATGCTCGGCATATTCCGATGCCAACTCTTCGGTCCGCTTCGCCAAATCCGCTTGGCCGTCGGCCAACTGTGCGAGTTCCTTGTCACTACCGAATTGCAGTTGCTTGCGGATGTCGTCATTGACTTCGGTTTTTAGTTCGGCCACTTTGGCGTGGTTTTGTTTCAGGTCGGCTTGAATTTTCTGGAGCTTCTGTCGCAACTGCTGTTGGCGCTCGGCGACAAAATTGCTGCCCAGCGGCTTGGCACTGCGGTCGATTAACAACACGCGCGGCTCCGACCAAACTTCATTCGGGCCGGGGACTTCGCGCTGGTCAGCGGCGCGAACACGTAAGGTCACCGTGGTACCATGCGCGAGTTTCAGCGATTCCAGGTCGAGATCGAATTGATGGGCGAGAGAAAGCACGCCCAATTTGTCAGCCGGGACCGCGATGATGTGCGGGTCACCCTGTTGAATCTGATACTGCAATTCCAAAGCATCGACGCCGATGTCGTCGAAGACATTCGCCTGGACATTGACGACATCGTCGGGGCGGGCCTGTGAAAAACGGCTACTGCCGACCAACGTCAGCACGGGAGGTCTGTCGGGTATGATTTCGAGAATGCGTTCCGGCTCGTCGGTGTTGCTCAGACCATGCTCGTCGGTCAGCAGGAAATCGAACGGGCCGCCAACAGTTGCGGCCAGCCGTAATTCGGCCGATTTTCCGTCGTCCGAGAGACGCAGCGCGGTCACCGACTCATATTTCGCTGTATCATCGTCCGCCGCATCGTCTGCCGCTGCATCTCCGGCATCGGCAACTTCCTGCTCCTCACCCGCTTCCGCTGACGTCAACATGTCCAGCCAACGCAATTCCGAGGCTGTGATCGGCTTGTTGAACTTCAAATGGAACGTCAGCTGACTTTGCTCGATGACGGCAATGGTCCCGACGACTCCGTCGTTGTGTACGGCAGGAATTCCCGTGTACGAGGGGGACGCGATGTCGAGCGAGATTTCTGCAATTTCCGGGGCCTCGACCACCTCGATGTGATATTGCCGCGAGCGGTTGTCCTCGGCGGAAATGTTGTAATCGAATCCATTGAATACGTGTGCAATGACCGCCGTGTAAGCATCGGCCTTGGTGTCGTACTTCAGTCGGCGTGAATCGCTTGCGCCAGTCTTGTCGCGCCAGTTCATCCGCACGGCTTCGGGTCGCTCGCCGGCATCGCCGCGCCATTGGATTTTGACCGACAGATCGACGTCGGTCCCGCGGGCGACGACGCGATTGCCATTTTCGACCTCGAACAGGAAACTGGCAACGCGGTCGTGATTGCCCCAGGGCTGAAAGAACCGCGACCACATCAGCCCGTAGGCTGATGGTGACCAGGCAAACGGTGCAGCGAGCATGACAACGGTGAACGCGCCAATGCACAGCCAACGCATGGCACGCCGCGCCGACACCGAACTACTGAAGTCAATTCCGGACGATGATCTGACCGTCTGCCGCAGCAACAACTGCCGCATGTAGGGCGAACCTTTGAAAACCTCGGGGAGATTCGGGTCGTTCAGTTCTACTGTCGATGAGAGTCGTTCCAGCAGTTCGGGGTGGGCGTGTTCGACGACTGCGGCCAACTCGGCGGCTTGCATGCGAAGCGACAACGGGCGAACGATCCACAACCAGGCGACGGTTGCGGTAATGGCCGTAAAGCTGAGCAGGATGCCAACGCGAATCGACGTTGCCAATTCCCACTGAAAATCGACCAACATGCCGGCAGCCAACAGCAGGGCAATTAAGGCGACAAATAAGCCGCTGCCGCGCAGAAAGGCGAGCCGGCGGACTTGTGAATGCAAACGGGAGAGTTTCTTGTGTAACTCAACGGGAAGTTGAACGTCATGTTCGTTCGCCATGCCTGCAATCTCCACTGGAAAAAAGTGGGGCAACACGGATCAGCCCGTTGTCGGCAAAAACCTCTTGCCGCGATCCGGATGCTGCTGTCGGGTGTTCGAGTCTTCCATCATAGCAGGTTCGATTATTGAACCGGCCCAGTGCATCAAAGTTCTGCTTAAATCGGCCACTCACATCGGGGTGTGTTGGGTTCTCCGAAACGATCAACACTCTCCGATGTATGGGATATTGTACAGGATTATCGCAGTTCGGCTAGCGTAAACCGCAGCAAATCGGGCTGTGATTCCTTTTTTTGAATTGTTCGCCAAAGCCCCGAAGGCCCCCAGTCTGTTTTGCGTTTTCTGATCGCAGTGGCGTTGATTTCTGAGGGGAGGTTCGTAGCGGCCGCATTAATGCGGTTCGACTGCTTCGCAACGCATCACCCTTGTTCGATTAAAGATTAAAATGGGAGGCGATAAATCGGGTCACTACGAACCCCCCAACCGTGCTCCGCGTCGCGCGGGTCGTCTCCGCCGTTGGTATTCCAACCCGCATCTGACCGATAATACAAGAAGTGACTCAGCACTCACTCGAATGACCGCAATGAAACCTGAAAGCCAGGGCCGAAACATGCCGGAATTGTCAGACGCTGCACCAACCTCCGATCCGGTTTGGCAACGCATTCGTGAAGAAGTGTCCGCACAGGCGAACCGCGAGCCGATTCTGGCGAGCTTTCTGCATGCGGTCGTCCTCAATCATGACCGACTGGAAGACGCGCTGAGTTTTCATCTCGCCACAAAGCTGGCGAGTCAGAGCCTGCCCGATATGCTCGTCCGCGAGTTGATCGATGCGATCTTTGCCGGCAACAGCGAAATTGGTGCCGCCGTCCGCACCGATGTCCGCGCGATTTCCGAACGCGATCCGGCATCGCACGGATATTCACCGCCGTTTCTTTACTTCAAGGGGTTTCTCGCGCTGCAGTCGTACCGGGTCGCCCACGCGTTGTGGCAGGATGATCGTCGGCTGCTGGCGGTTCATTTGCAGAACCGGGTCTCCGAGGTGTTCGGTATCGACATTCATCCGGCCGCTCGAATTGGCAAGGGAATACTGCTCGATCACGGCACCAGCATTGTGATTGGTGAGACGGCGGTTGTGGAAGACAACGTCTCGCTGTTGCACGAAGTGACGCTGGGCGGGACGGGAAAACAAACCGGCGATCGGCATCCCAAGGTGCGTCACGGGGTGCTTATTGGCGCCGGTGCCAAAGTGCTGGGGAATGTCGAAATCGGCGCGGGTGCGAAAGTCGCCGCCTGCAGTGTCGTGTTGGACGATGTCCCACCACATACCACCGTGGCCGGAGTCCCCGCCCAAATCGTCGGCCGTCCCGACGCCGACGAACCCGCGCTCGACATGAATCAGCAGTTCCCCCACAGTAGTCACAGCGACGGCAGCGGGATCTGATCGTCTCATTTAGCCGCGGGGCTTGCCCCGTGTGTCCGCAGATCACGTTCCGCAAGCGGGGCGGCTAAACCGCTTTGGTCAATCTGCGAAGTTGCCGATCTTTCGCAGGTACTTTGCGCTTTCGACGGCGGCTTCGCGGGGACCCATGATTTCGCCGTAGGCCTGGTGGATGGTGAAGTAGCCGTCGTAATCGATGGCATTCAGCGCGGCCATCACGTCGTCGAAAACAACTCCGCCCGGTTCCCAGATGGGGATGTGCCGGAACCGCCGTGGACCGAGGCACCACGTTTCCAACTCGACCGGCCCGGCATCATCCAACGCGTGATTTTGCACGTAGACGTTCATTAGGTAGGGCAGGAACTTTTTCAGAGTGTCCACGCCGTACGATTCGCCGCAGAGCATCAGGTTGGCCGGCTCGTAGATGAGGCCGAAGTTGTCGCGGCCGATTTCTCCCAGCACTTCCAGCGAACGCTCGACCGTCTCGAATAGCGTGGTAGTGTGACATTGATGCGCGAGCCGAATGTTTCGCTCGGCCGCAGCATCGGCAGCGCGGCGGGCATGTTCGATGTCACCTTCGTTCTTCAGGCAGATACGAATCAAATCGCAACCGAGCGCCGCGGCCACATCGAGACTGGGGCCGATGTCGCGGAGGCTGTTCGGGCCGTCGTCGTTATTGATCGGCACGTCCGAGTCGGCCGTCACCATCGAAACCACCAACCCCGCCCGTTCCACCTCGCCGCGCATCGCCTCCAGTTCATCCCTCGGCGTCCCAATCCCCCCGGCACTCGCCCGCATACAAACGGCGCGGTAACCCAGCTCAGCCGCAAGCTGCACCAAATCCCGAAACGGCACATTCAATCTCGTCTTACAAGCCGCCTCGGCAATGCGAACGGAGAGGGAGAGTTTCATCATTTTGTGATTCTATCACGGAGACACGGAGACACGGAGAACGCAATGATAATCGACTCTCGTTCCCAAGCTCCAGCTTGGGAACGCACCTCACGGAAGCTCTGCTTCCGACGATCGATCTATTACGTACGAATCAGGGCTTCGCGTCGGTCGGTTCTCAAGCCGGAGCTTGGGAACCAGTTGAAGATTTCGGCAAGAAACGATTGGGGGCAGTCACTGGTTGATACGGGGCATTAGTGACTGATTATACAATTCGGTAACGATTCTTGGAGCATCTTGACGCCAGCATTTGTGACCTGTGTTTTGTTGAGCCACAAGGACTCAAGATTCGATGAATTTGTGAGATGCTTCATTCCATCGTCGCTGACTTGCGTACCCTGGAGCGACAAATGTTGGAGATTCGGCAGTCTGCCAAGTGTTTTCAACCCTTCATCGCCGACTTTCGTACCACTGAGCGACAAATCAATAAGGCCCGTCAGGCCACCAAAATGCTTTAGTGGCACATTCTTGATTTGCGTATTGTCCAGATACAGGGATGTGAGATTCGCAAGTTTCCTGAGATGTTTCAGCCCAGCATCGCTGATTTTCGTGTTATCCAAATAGGTTCTTCGCGCATTTTAGTGGGTGCTGCTTGATTTGACGTGTGGAATCGATCTCGGGATCATGGGGGATTTCCGAGGTCGAGACGATGGAATCTCTGAATGCGCATTACCGACTTCTT
>Ga0115002_10002817_pt1 | contig 22284 bp, 17 predicted proteins | sample ArcticOcean_MG_C_8_FD_89576 | JGI IMG/M metagenome (GOLD analysis project Ga0115002, IMG submission 89576) | Marine microbial communities from western Arctic Ocean - ArcticOcean_MG_CB11_86 | ecosystem: Environmental > Aquatic > Marine > Oceanic | place: Arctic Ocean: Canada Basin | collected... | reverse complement strand
GAACTGTCTTCTCGGCACTTCTTTTCTTTCTCATCATCGTTTTCCTCTCGGGTTGACGATGAGCTAAAAGTACCTCTTAAGCAATGGGCCAATTATGTCCAACTAGGGCTGACGGGGTACAACAGGATGAAGCAAAAACCGTACTGACGAATCGACCAGGTGAAGGTAAAGAAGGCATAGACAAAGATAAAAATCAGCACCAGCAACTTCAGCTGAACTATCTCCAGCGGCACTTCAGTGACAAAGCGCAGGCTCGACAAATTCATCAGCATTTCACTGGCAGTACCTAACACGGTAACCAGGCTCGCCAGGATTAACGGAGAAGTGGACGCCAGGAAGGAGACTTGCTTTTCCAGGCTGGCCAGCAGCTCGGCGTCTACCTCGCTCATGCCGCTCCGAGTGAGTTTCTTGACCCATTCCATGCGATATCGGTAGAGCACGCTGGACAGGCTATTGCGCTTCTTGGCCGCGCGCCGCGCGAACAGGGTGTACCCCATCCAGCAGCCGATAAACCAGATGACAGCAACAATGTCCAGAGCATTTTGATCCATGGCGCGCAGCTTACTGAGTGAGTTGTGGAAAAGCAACTCGGTACAGGTAAAAGCTGCTGTATTTGAGCATAGGAGCTGTGGCAACATCTGCGAGCATTCGTTAATAGAGAGGTAAAGTTAGAGACATACATGAACCCGCTAATCTCAGTCAAGGCAGCACTGTGCAGGGTCGGTCGGCGTGCCGTACTCAAGATCGATCGCTTCGAACTCGCGAACGGGGAGCACTGGTGCCTGTTTGGTCCCAATGGCGCCGGCAAGACCTTGCTGGCGAATCTACTAAGTGGCAATCGTATCGAGTCGGGTAACTATGTCTGCTATCAACCGGGCTTTGATCCTGCTCTGGATATTTACCAGGTGTCCTTCGAGGAGCAGCAGCGGCTCTGGCAGCGCGACAACCGCCTGGACATAAGTGAATACAGTGACAAGGCTGAGGATGCTGGCACGGTAGTTTTGCAGCTGATTACTGCTGCGCGGGCGCAGCAAGAACAGGATCCGGGGCTGCTGGATGAACTTCTAAGCCAGTTGGACCTGAACTCGCTGTTGGACAAAGGCATACGTTTTCTGTCGTCAGGACAGATACGCAAGGTGCTGATTGCGCGCGCACTCTATGCCAAACGCGCAGGCGTATGCAAATTATTGATTTTCGATGACCCTCTGGAAAGTATCGATAAAGACTCTCAAACAAGAATTGCCCAATGTATTGAACGTTACCTGGGTGATGATTGTTGCAGTTTGCAGTTGTGTCGACGCAAACAAGACATACTGCCGGGGGTGACGCATATGGCAGTCATGGATAAGTTGCTGCTGCTCGATCAGGGAGTCGCAGACACGGTGCAGGCAGGCGCCGCCTTTACAACCATTGATCAAAGGGCAGCTGTGATTCCTGCATTGCTACCACCCGCACTACCACCAACGATTACAGAAGAGGCAACTTCAGAGCTGGAATCCCCGCTGATTGAGCTCGATAATGTTAGTGCAAGCTACGGTGAAAACAGGGTTTTAAGTAATGTAAGCTGGACCATGGAGCCACACCATCATGTTGTCATCGAGGGCCCCAACGGCTGTGGTAAGTCCACATTACTGAGTTTGATCGATGGCGAGAATCATAAAGCCTATGGTCAGGCCGTGAAGCTATTTGGCAAGATCCGGGGCACCGGCGAGACTGTGTGGGACGTAAAAGCCAGGTTCGGCGTCGTCTCCAACGAGCTTCATAACAAGTATGTGAAGGGCTGGAAGGTGCTGGATGTCGTGGTGTCCGGCTTCTTTGATTCCGTAGGGCTATATGACGACAGCGGCAGTGCCGAGATTGGCCGTGCCAGGCAATGGTTGGCTGCGTTGGGGGTAGAAGAATTGCAGCAGCACTACTACCACGAAATTTCCTTCGGTCAGCAACGCCTGGCATTGTTAGCGAGGGCGATGGTGAAGCATCCCCGGGTGTTGATATTGGACGAGCCCTGCGTCGGGCTGGACGACTACCACCGCCAGCTCATATTGAAGACGCTTGATGTTATTGTGGCTCAAGCCAACACCAATCTGATCTATGTGAGCCATGTCGTTGGCGAGCAAGCTGCGTGCATAAACCAGCGGCTGCGCTTCCTGCCCACTGACGCCGGTGGTTTTAGCCTAGAGCAGACAGAGGTTCCCTAAGTGCGGATATAATTTTCCAGTTGCTCTATGGTGGATTGTGGATCGCTAATTACATCCTTGACCAGGTCACCCAGAGAAAGCACGCCAACCACGATGTTGTCGTCAACAATTGGCAGATGACGAATATGGTTGTTCTGCGTCATGATACCCAGTGACGCATCGACACTTTGCGTGGAGGGCACAGTGATAACACTGCTACTCATGATCTCGCCCACTAAAGTTTCCTTCGACAAACGTCCCTTGAGGATGATCTCGCGGGCATAGTCTCGCTCCGAGATAATGCCATTGAGCGCGGCGCCTTCCATCACCAGCAGTGCCCCTACGCGCTTGTCCGCCATCACCTGAATGGCTTCGAATACCGTGGCATCCGCGTCAATGGACCAAATTTCATTACGCTCTTTGTGTCCCAATATTTGTTTTACAGTGTGCATCATTCTTTCCCCCTAGCCCATTGATTCAATACTACCCCTCAGTTTTCTCAAGCTCAATCACCGATAAACCATCTCTGCTCTGGCGCAATTTTCTGCTACTTGAAGATAGCGCAACACGTGATCTGTCCCCACCACGTAAGCATGGGGCTCGCCGGGCTCTCGAGCTGCCAGCGCGGGAATTTTGTCACGGCTGTGATCGAATATCAGGTGGTTGGCGATCAAAACATCCACGCCTCTGTTCTGTACGATATTCTGCATACGCACCGAAGAGTCAATATATAACTGTACCTGCTCAGTTGGTGTGCGTGGCCAGATTGCCGTGCCTCCCCAGGACGCGGCCAGGTGTTCTACGCCATTATCTTTCACCGTGATGATAGATGAAAAAGTGCCCTCGGTATGGCCCGGTGTTTCGTAGAGTGTCACCGTGGTATTGCCCAACTCGAAGCTCATGCCATCGCTGGCGACGATGTCTCGGCGCGGTATCGGATCGCGGCTATTGCGGGCCACAAGGTCCCAGTCGGCTGCGCCCATGATGATGCGGGCACCAAATTCGTCCTGCAGGTACTTGGCGCCGCCATGATGATCACCGTGACCGTGACTGATAAACACAAACTCGATATCCGCCGGGTCGAAACCCAGTTTCTTCAGGCCACCGACTATGGCATCCCCGGTGGCATAGTCGAATACTGTATCCAGTAACATGATGCCGTCGTCAGTCACAATAGCCCAGGAACTGTGGTCATTGGTGCCGACGAAATACAGCTCATCGAATACTTTGACCGGTTCTCGGTACCAGCTTTCTATAGCAGGGATAGTTCTCACCGATGGCGCGGTTGCAGTCACGGCGGTTTCTACAGTTGTTTCTACAATAATGCGAGGATTGTCCGGGCACACCGTTTGAATGAGGCGCTGATGATCATCCGCTGCCGCCAGGGCAGCCGCGAGCCGATAGATTTCGGCGATATCTTCGACATTACGCTCTGCGGCCTGAATTGAAGCGGACAGGCAGAGCGTCAAAGCAAACAGGCTAAGTTTGATTTCAACGCAGTGAGATTTCATGGAGAATCTCCTTATTGTTTTTGTCTGTGTCAGCCAATTCGAAATGGCTGAGTTAACAGAGTGCATGGAGATCCTGGTCTGGTCAATGCCTATTTGATGGTCACTACACTGAGTACCACTACACGTCCCTAAGATTTGTGATACAGCAGTGGAGACAGGGCCACATTTACCGTAGCGTGGTTGGCTGCTATTGGTAACATCAGTAAATTCACTTGTGACCGCTTCTAAGGTAAATTCGATAGGAAAGCGTGATTAAAGTTATTTCAACAACAGAGCTGACGAAGGAGCTCCTTGGGCGCCCATGATGCTTGCCCGTCCGCTACAGCTCTCTAACGCGGAAGCCAGAAGACTAATTCTGCAGAGTCAGCGCCTGTACAGCCGTCGTAGTTTCGGTACTGGCGCGGACGCCACCTTGGCGGCAATTGAACATCTAGCCTATGTACAGATCGATACCCTCTCGGTGGTTGCCCGCGCTCATCTTCACACCTTGTGGAACCGGGTGGTGGGATTTAGCCAGGCCCACATCGACCAATTACAGGCAGACGGGAAAATATATGAGCACTGGGCCCATGCCCTGGCAATTTTGCCAATGCAGGATTACCGCTATTCCCTGCCCAGGATGAACCGCATCGCCAGTGGTGAGACCCATTGGTATCCTAAAGACTCGAAGCAAACCAGGTACGTTTTGAAGCGTATACGAGAGGAGGGACCGCTGGCGGCGAAAGATTTTACCGATAAAAAAAGCAACAACAAGATGTGGACGCTGGCACCGTCGAAGATGGCGCTTGAGCAGCTTTTTATGGAAGGAAAGTTAATGATTCCGCAGCGGAAAAATTTTCACAAAGTCTATGATCTACGAGAACGGGTGTTGCCCGCTAATGTAGATACCAGGGAGCCAAGTGAAGCCGAGTATTGTCGGCACCTCATCATCGGTTATCTGCGCAGTCATGGCCTGGGGAAACTTAAAGAGACCATCTATTTGCGAAAGGGACTGACTCCTGCGGCGAAACAGGTAGCGCAGGACATGGAGGAGGAGAAGCTGTTGCTCAGCGTGCAGGTAGATGGACAACAATACCTCTGTTTCCCCTCGGCACTGGAATGGTTGGAGACCAAGGCACCTCGCGCCAGGCTGAGAATTTTATCTCCCTTTGACAACGCTATTATCCAACGTAAACGTATCAACGATTTATTCACTTTCGATTACCAGATCGAATGTTATGTGCCGAAGGCGAAACGCAAATTCGGTTATTACAGTCTGCCTATTCTGCAGGGAAATAAACTGGTAGCGCGCATGGATGCGAAGGCATCGCGCAAGGACAAGGTATTCCATGTTCTACACCTGCACCTGGAGGAAACCGTAAAAAATCCCGAGAAGTTTTTCGATGTGCTACTGCCAGAATTAAACAGATTTTTGAGCTTTAACGGCTGTGAAACAATAAAGATTCACAAAATTTCGGGCTGTGACAAGGTGCCGAATTGGACGTAGTAACTGCAGGATCGACAATTCTGTAATCTACTTCATAGTGCAGGGTTTTACAGTCGGGATCAGCCATAATTTAATCGTACTCCCAATTAGAGGTAAAACCAAAACAATGATTAGTCAATATCTGTATATTCTATACGCGCGTATGTAGTAGAGTTCAGCATCTTGAGCAGTGAAATGGGTCAGGGGTTTAACGCCAGGAGGCCAGACGCAGCAATGATTTTTGAAAAAGCTTGGATAGTAGTTATTCTTTCTTTGTGCCCATACGCCACTGTTGCGGCACAAAATGTGGAGGCATTAGAAGACCCGATACCGATGAAAATCGAGAAGGGTGACATCGTTGTTGCTGCTGCCAGTTTCTTGCAGTTACCACAGACACAGGATGTGAACTCTGAGGGCGCGCACCCGGCGTTTGCTCGGCTGCAATACCTGCTACCGGTAAGAGACGGCTCTGGCAGGTTGATGATTAACGACACCCGCGGATTGCTGTATGTAACCGACAGTAACGGAGCAGAACTGCAGGTCTATTTGGATCTTCGCGAGCAGGCCGTTGGTTTTAGTGACGCGACTTTTGCCAATGAAACCGGTCTGGCAGGATTTAGCTTTCATCCCGACTTTTCCAAACCGGGCGCTCCCGGCTTCGGCAAATTTTACACGTCTTTTAGTTCTCCATCAGACCATGGCTACGCCAATTATCTGGACGATGCCGCCGGCAACCATGAGAGTGTCATCCGGGAATGGACCGCCGAGGACCCCAGTGCAAATGTTTTTACTGGCAGCTCCAGGGAGGTTTTCCGCATCGGCCAGTTTGACCAGAGTCACAATATAGGCACTATCAAATTTAATCCCTATGCAAGCGTTGGATCGGCGGACTACGGCATTTTGTATGTCAGTCTGGGCGATGGTGGTGGTGCCCACGATCCTGAGGAAAATGGACAATCTCTGGCGGCACCGATGTCTGCTCTCATGCGTATCGATCCCCTGGGCGGTGGCGGTATCAAGCAATACGGCATTCCCGCAGACAATCCCTTTGTTGGCGTGCCAGAGATTGCCAACGAGATCTGGGTTTATGGTCTGCGCCACACCCAGCAATTCTCGTTCGACACCGATGGTCGCGTGTTTATGACCGATATCGGTCAGAACCAGGTAGAAGAAATAAATATCGGTGTCGCCGGTGGCAATTACGGTTGGAGAGTCAGGGAAGGCATGTTTGCAACAGCATTCTCCTTCGAAAGTGCGCGACCTGGCCCGGTTTATCCGCGGCCTGAGAACGACCCACAGGAGTTTATCTATCCCGTTGCCCAATATGACCACGACGAAGGCAATGCGGTGGGTAGTGGTTTTGTCTACCGCGGCAGTGCTATTCCCGAATTACAGGGTAAATATGTCTTCGCCGACATGGTGCGGGGCCGGCTGTTCTTCATCGAAGTGGAAGGTCTGAGTCCCGGCGAGCCAGCACTGATTCAGGAGTTACGCGTGCAGTTCGATGGCGTCGAGAGAGAATTTCACGATGTGTCGAGCTATCCCAATGCCTATTCCCCAAGCAACAGATCTGATTTGCGCATGGGTATAGACAGTGAGGGCGAGCTATATCTACTGAGCAAAGGTGACGGTCGAGTCCGCAAATTGGTGCCAGCGAATTAGCTGTGTAGTAGTCTTTTGATTCCTGTATTAGATTTAAACAGAGGACAGATCACGGGTAATTCATGGTCTGTCCACATTTCCTTCTGACCACGAGGCATCAAAATGAAACGCAGAAAGTTCATACGCAATAGTAGTGTTCTTTCCAGCGCCATGTTATTGCCTTCCTTATCCCGCGGCGCTGACAGCTGGTCAGGCGGTCAAATCCGGCATCTTATACCCCTGACTAACCACGATAGTATGCTGCTAAAGGTTTCTTTTGTGGAACCACAGAATAGCCCAAGCCTGCGCATTGGTGCTCGCACCTATCCAGGCCGGCAACTGGATACGATGGGTCGGTTCTGGTCATTCACGGCGGCTGGCTTAGACAGTTCTCAACAATATGAGTTGTCCCTGCATGCGCGCAATGGCTCTCGTTTTGCCGACCCCTGGCCCTTGCAGACCACACCCGCACACGATGCGCCTGCTGAGACCATGCGCCTGCTTATATTTAGTTGCGGTGGTGGCCCTGACAACGCCAAGACGCAGACGGGAGCGTGGCGATTCCTGCCGGTCAGCATGCGCCAGCGCCTGTTTCAGCGGGCACTGTCTTTTGCTCCCGATCTTGCCATCGGGGTGGGTGATCAGACCTACTGGGACCAGAACGTTGCCCGTCGCTGGCGTGGTAATGCGGCCAGGCAAGCTAACCGGGAAGAGATCTATGGCAAGTATGGCAAATTTGATGAAAATCTGCCGGTCTATGGAACTTCGAACGAGGCCACTTTAACCAATTGCCAGGACGAGCAGATCGCTTCTTTGTACAGCACTAATTTTCGCTCGGTGCCATTGATTCTGACCCAGGACGATCACGACTATTTCGAGAACGACGAAGGCACCGATGACATTGTTACGTTTCCGCCGCGCAACTTCACTTCGCGCCTGGGTAGGGCATCTCAGTCCCTGTATTTCCCTGAGTATATGCCGGATGAAAATCGCCCGGTGCATCTCTCAGGCTCTGCTGCAAATGGCCGCAGCGAGACTTACGGCTCTTACCGTTGGGGTTCATTGCTGGAATTGCTGATGTACGACTGTCGGCGTTTCATCACCCTGGCAGGGCCGACCGCAGTGTTTGTGGAGGAAACCGCAGAGCGCTGGATGGCAACACGCAGCGCCGATGAAACCAGCAGCCGCCATCTGATTCATATTCCCTCTACGCCCTTTGGTTGGTCGGCGGGTAAATGGGGCGAATGGTATCCGGATTATTTGCAGCCCAATGGCCAGTTAGGGATAGAGAGCCCGAAACCCTACTGGCAGAGTGGTTGGTTCGCACAGCACCAGCGTATTCTTTCTATGCTCTCAAACCAGGATGAGCGTATTCCACTCATAGTGTCGGGAGACCTCCACGCCATCGGTTCGGCAATGATTACTCGCAGCGCTGAACTAAATTTCGATAATCCAGTGCACACCCTGTTGGCTGGACCCATTGGCACCGGCACCGGTTGGCCCAGTGCCATTCGCGGTAGTGGCGCCACTGTGCCGCTTGGTATGGAACTGGAAGAGCGGGTGCACCCGCTGGAGAACAACGGCTTTTCCATTCTTGATATTGATAGTGACAGCATCGAGGTGAGACAGTTTGCCTGGTTGCCGAGCCACGGCCTGGAGATGCTTGACACACTCGAGCCGTTTTCAACGTTCAGGCTTTCTCTCTAGAGGAAGTCGGGAGCAGACCATGTTTTTGTAGCACGTTACTAAAAGGATTAAGTAACTTAGTACAAATACGCGGTCTGTCCCCTTCAACCCCACGGTGTTGCCTTGCTTGCCGTTGCCGCCAACTATCACGATCACATACTCGTGCCCAGGGACAAAGCCCAGCAGGCTCTGAAATTGCTCTGCGCTATGGCGTCGAGTTAACTGAGACATCTAATATGTCTATTTCCATAGTTGCAATCTGAAATTCTGGGATATAGTTGCAGGCATCTACTGATTCGATCTAACCAAGTACGAAAACCAAGAGGCTATGGATCATGACCGTTAACCCCATCTTCAGACGTTGCGGCAAGGTCGCCGTATTCACTCTTTTTAGCCTGTTGACTGCGCCGATTTTCGGACAGAACACTGCGACGATAGAGCTTGAAGGTCTGGATCAGAGCGTTGAAATATTGAAAGACAAGTGGGGCATTTCCCACATCTACGCCGAAACCGAGCACGATCTCTTTTTCGCTCAGGGATACAGTGCCGCCCGCGATCGTTTGTTTCAATTTGAGATTTGGCGAGCCCAGGCCACCGGAACCACGGCGGAAATCTTTGGGCCACGCATGTTAGATCGAGATCACGGTAGCCGTTTGTTCAAGTTTCGTGGGCACATGGCGCAGGAAATGAACCATTATCATCCGCGCGGAGTCGATATCATCAGTGCTTTTGTGCACGGCGTTAATGCTTATATTGACGAAGCCCTGGATGATCCTGCAGCCTTACCGCTGCCATTCAAACTACTGGGTATTCAACCCCGGCACTGGGACGAAACAGTGGTCATTTCCCGGCATCAGGGTTTGCTAGGCAATATTGGCAGGGAACTTAGTACTGGCAGGGCCGTGTGCACCATCGGTGCAAACAAGGTTAAGGAGCTACAGTATTTCCACCCCCATGAGCCGAATCTGACGCTGGACCCAATGATTGACTGCGACTCACTAATTAATAACGATATTCTTCACCTTTACAATTCTTACCGCCGCGGTTTGCGCATCGAGCCCGGCGATATTGTGCTAGCAGATTCACGCAATACCGATGCTGACTTTCAGCAAATCGCCAGCACCCTGAACCAGGAGGAGCGCGATTTGCAGAAGCGTTCCCTGGACGATATTGGCAGCAATAACTGGGTAGTAAGTGGTGAACTGACCCAGGACGGTTGGCCCATGATGATCAATGACCCGCACCGTGCGCAGTCGGTACCATCGCTGCGTTACTGGTCACACCTGGTAGGCCCCGGCTGGAATGTCCTCGGTGGCGGCGAGCCAGAAATTCCAGGTATTTCTATAGGCCATAATGAATTTGGGGCCTGGGGACTGACGGTGTTTGCAACCGATGGTGAGGATCTTTATGTCTATGAAACCAATCCAGATAACCCCAATCAGTACCGTTATCAGGGGCAATGGGAAAACATGCGCATTATCGAAGAGACCATCAATGTAAAAGGCAGCGCGGCGGTCACGGTGGAATTGAAATACACCCGCCACGGTCCTGTGACTTTCGAAGACGGTGATAAGAACCTGGCCTATGCGGTGCGACCAGCATGGATGGAAGTGGGTGGTGCGCCCTATCTCGCATCCCTGCGCATGGATCAAGCCGCTAACTGGGAGCAGTTCAGAGACGCCACCAACTACAGTAATATACCCGGCGAAAACATGATCTGGGCCGATCGCGATGGCAACATTGGCTGGCAGGCGGTGGGCATTGCACCTCTGCGCCGGAATTTCAGTGGCATGGTGCCAGTTCCAGGAGATGGTCGTTACGAATGGGATGGTTATTTGCCCATTAAGGCAAAGCCAAATGAGTTCAATCCCGGCCGTGGCTATATCGAAACCTCTAACAGTAACTACACCACACCGGACTACCCCTATCTCGATGCCATTGGCTATACCTGGACCGACCCCTATCGCTGGGCGCGCGGCAGTGAGGTGCTGGCGTCAGGCCGGAAATTCAACATGATGGACATGGTTCAGTTGCAGCATGATTATCTCTCCATTCCGGCACGCAGCTTAATGCCGTTTTTCAAAGATCTGACAGCAAGCGATCCGCAGGTAGAAACGGCGAGACAGATGTTGATGAATTGGGATTTTGTGCTGGATAAAAATTCAATCGAGGCCGGCATCTATGTCGCCTTCGAGCGCCAGTTACTGGATAACATCGAGACCCTGAAAGTGCCAGAAATTGCTGCAAGCTATTTGGATATCGGCATGAAGACCACTATCGATATGCTGCTGTCGCCGGACGGCGATTTTGGTGACGATCCGCTACAGGGTCGGGATGAATTTCTACTTGCTACTCTGGCGCAGGGGGTTGCGGTGTTACGAGAGAAACTCGGACCCAATATTCAGAACTGGGTATACGGACAGGCGAATTACAAACACGCAGAGATCCGTCATTCCCTGGGTGCCGCCGTCAATGACGAGATGCGGGAGCGACTCAATGTAGGCCCGGCGCCCCGCGGCGGCAATGGCTTTACCGTGGGAGCTACCGGCAGTGGAGATAATCAGACTTCAGGTGCCTCATTCAGAATTCTCATCGACACGCGTGACTGGGACAATGCACTGGGTATGAATACACCGGGGCAGGTAGGTGATCCCGATCATCCTCTTTACGATAATCTGTTTGAGCTGTGGGCTAATGACAAAGTATTTCCGGCATTTTATTCGCGGGAGAAAATCGAGACTGTTTTATTTGAGAAGCTCGATCTGGTGCCAGCCAATTAGGACCCATTCGTTTTAGTGTAAGGGCAATAGGCGGTATCGAAGTTCTCGGACTAGATTACAGAGAGCTTATTGCAGCTGTGTTAGTTTCTACCACGTAGCTCTGGTTTCCAACATCAGTTGCAAAGCTTGGCTTGAGTAAGCTTAGTTTCTTAAAAATGTGCTGGAAACTGCGGCAATAGCCAGAGCAAAAATAATCAGGCTGATAAAAGAAGATTGCACGGTCGAGTAATCAATTGATTGCAGAGAGCTATAATTAAGTGAGCCAATCTGTGTGCTAACAAAGTTGAATTGCTCTGAAAAATTGAACAACTTCGCCAATCGGTTCACTTCCTCGAAGAACACTTGTGGTGATATTACGGACATACTCAGGGCCAGCCAACCGACTGTTGCCAGCGCAAAGAGCTTGGTACGGGAAGAAATGGTTTTTCTGAATTTACCACTAACTCGCTCACTGAAGCCCCGATCTGCAATCAGAGCCGGCTGCGAAAGCATCTTGTCCAGTGCATCAAATTCTAAATCATCTGTCACGATGCTCTCTCCAATGCTGCTTCCAGTAGTGTATCCCTGGTAAGTATTTCATGTGATTCAGTCTTACCCCGACGGATGTTGGATTTAACCGACCCCAAAGGCATCCTTAATATCTCCGATACTTCCTGATGGGAAAAGCCAAAGCTGTGGCACAAGGTGATAGTCGCCGTTTCATCCGGGTTGAGTTGAGCTAAAGCCTGTTCCATATCCATCTGTTCCGTGGAGATCGAATCATAGCGATCTGTTAATACTTCAAGGTTCTGGACGTAGTCCTCGGTAACTTGCCTGCGTCTACTGTCGCTACGTCGAAGTTGCAGAAAACAATTGTAGGCTATGCGATACAACCACCCGGAAAAACTACCACTGCCTTTGTAACTGTGCAATTTCCGATACGCAGTGAGAAAAGTTTCCTGCGCCAGATCATCGGCGACATCGTATTGCTTGCAAAGCCTTAACAGAAACGTCCGTACTTTCCCTTGGTGCATTTTCACCAGCGCAGAAAATGCAGCATTGTCGCGATGCGTCAAGGTGCGGCGAATTAATGAGCTCTCGTCTTTCAATATTGCTAATTAGCCAGTCTCTCAATTAGTCTCTCAATTTGTCTCTAAATCAGTGTCCCGCAGACGGTATTTCCCGGAAATCAGAAATGCAATACCAATGAATATGGGTATGGTGCCGAATACCGCTTCATTAATTCCATTTTCCAGCATTAAACCTAATGACAGTGGCACGCCGATCGCCAGCCAGATCAGACCTTTTTTATAGTCCGTCTTGTAGCTTGATTGTCCACCCTCGCTCAGCATTTTCATCATCTGAGGATCGACACTGCCGCCCAATTCCACGATTTTAATCAGGGTATCCAGCTTCTTGGTCTTGGTTTTATGCAGGTAAAACATGGTACCAAGTGGGATAGCGCCAAAGATCAGGAACACCGCTAAAAAGCCGATAAATTCGCCCATAATAATTTCCTCATTTAACTGCTTGTTTCTTCTTTGATGTCTGCCAGATGCCATTTGGATGCAAAAATCTAAAATTTAATTCCGCTCCAATTCTGCAGACTTTGTTTAGGGGTCCTCAAATTTATGAATTTCGAAGCTAACATGGTGAAGATTCAGGTGCTCTGGCAGCAAGGACCGGTAATGCTGCGGGTCTTGAGGGCTACGTGAGACTACGGATATGATGACGGAATAAATTCCCGGACCTACCGTCCACAAGTGAAGATCGACAATCCTGTCGCCTGGGTCCTGCTCTATACTGTCCCGTATGGCCTTTTGGGTCGATTCCGGCCCTTGTTCATCCAGCAAGATGGCACTGGTTGATCGCAACAGGCCAAGCGACCAGCGCGCCACCAGAACTGCACCAACAATGCCCATCAGGGGATCCATCCAGACTGCGCCAAAATATTTGGCTATCAGCAGAGCGAATATTGCCAGTAGGGAAGTCAGGGCGTCCGCCAGCACATGCAGATAAGCTGATTTTAAATTGTGATCGTGATGCTGGTGATCATGTCCATGACTGTGCTCATGACCGACTCCGAGAATCAGCACCGACGCGCCATTTACTATCAAGCCAATAACGGCGACGAATATGGCCGGGTTAAAGGCAATACTCACCGGCTCGATCAACCGCAGCACACTCTCCCACGCCATTATTGCGGCAAACACCGCGAGCAAGACGGCGCCGGTATAGCCTCCCAAGGTATTGACTTTGCCAGTGCCAAAACTGTAGCGCGCGTTATGGGCATGACGCCGCGCATAGATATAGGCAAAGGCATTAATGCTCAGCGCGACGGCGTGAGACCCCATATGCAAACCGTCTGCTAGCAGTGCCATGGAGCCAAAGGCAATGCCTGCCGCGATTTCCACTATCATCATCGCGGCGGTAATAGCAATTACCACCAGCGTTCGAAATTCACCGGGTCGCTTCTGATCCTGTCCGAAGTTGTGGGAGTGCCGCCAGCGGGCTAACTGCTCTTCTTGCATAGGTTCCTCATGAATCGGGCAGGATTTATAATATGTTCTTTTCGGTTTTATCCAATGTCCTGTGCTCGGCATCGAAGCTCAATTCAATAGAGCTATTGCTGATACCTTTGCTATAGTAACCCAGCATCAACCGAGATTAAATTGAGGTTCAAACTGATAATGAAAAAATTGATCGCGGCGCTTATCAGTGCCGCATTACTATCACCAGCGGTCTACGCATTGGAAGAAGTCGATCCTGCATTGGCAGAAATCACTAATTTCCGACAATACAGCGCCACTTTCGCCAGCGCTGGCCAGCCCACCCGGGAGCAGTTTCAGGTGATAACCGATCAGGGCTTCGAGCGCATTGTTTATATCGCCTTCACTAATAACAATAACGCCCTTGCCGACGCGGATCAGGTGGTAAAAGGACTGGGTATGGAATACATGCATGTACCCGTCGCCTTCGACAACCCTCTGCCAGACGACTTCTACGCCTTCGCCGATTCTATGCGCCGTAATACTGGCAAGAAGACCCTGCTGCACTGTCAGGTCAACGCCCGCGCCACCGCCTTCAGCTTCCTCTACCGCGTGCTCTACAATGATGTATCCATCAGCGCTGCCAAAGCCGATATGAACACCGTCTGGCAGCCCAACGAAGTATGGCGTGACTTCATTTTCGAAGTGCTTGATCAGAATGATGTATCACCGGATTGTGAAGGCTGCGATTGGACACCTCCGCCACCTCGGGGGCAGTAGGTTTTTTAGTGCGAAGTTCTATTTGGCTGCTCCGCAGGTGAGTGGAGCGCTGGCAGGTGCTACTTGCTTAACCCAGTGAGTTTGGCCGTATCAGAGGCCGTGAAATCCATAGCGAACGCTTTAAGTAATTGGCGAAATTTTGCTTCACTGATTTTCGAATATTTGTAGTAGCGGTTTGTACCAGTAATCATAGGCTCAGACGCATGTTAGCATGTAATCTGCTTCCTAAGACCCTAGGGTATTAATCAGAGGTTCCCTAGCAATTTCTTTTCATGTAATCCCATTACTATAGCAAACAGATCCAGGCCAAATTCAAGCAATAAATCGGTGTTGCACAAGCACTTCTGATTCTTGAAGTTCAGCTCAGTACCAAATGGAGGCAAATGCACAAACAGAACTGCCTCAACCCCCTGCTCATGCACACAAAAGCGCTCAAGCGAATACAGTGTTTCTTCACACAGGAAACCACCCGCATCCGATGATATTTCAGCTGGAACCCCCTTCTCCAACAAAAGCGCGAGAATAGGCTGCAGTTTAGCAGAACTGGTGATCTGCTCCGGACCAGCGGCATCAATAAGTTCGGTTGCAGGCAAAGCATTGGTGTTATCAGGACGTATCTTTCGCGCATTTCTAGCCAGCGACTCCAGCTTGAAAAAACCGGCTTTGCCCTCGCCCATGCTGAGAATCAGCTGGGGAGAATTGGATTTGATTGCATCCAGTAATCGTGCTTTCGGGCTCGCCCAAACCACGGGCAGCTCGAGCGCACATACTTCTGGATCGTCCAGCTCTGCCATCAGGGCACTGGCAGCTACCCAGGAGGAATTTGTGCTTTTGCCATCGAAAGGTTCAAATCCTGTTAGTAGTATACGAGTCATCACAGTAACATAACTCAATTGAGGAACCGCTTACCAGTTTTTCCAGGGATCCCTGCGATCCCTGCTCCTTGTGTTGTCATCTCATCGCGTATTATCGAAAACTAACAACTAAGCTGTGGGTAAATATTATGGTGCTGTGTAGATGGACCCACTAAACTGATTTTCGCAAATTAACCGAGCTGGTTCAGGCCCAGGGGCAGGAAAGCTGAAAACAGCAAGAGAACCTCTGATTAATGAATCAAGCCGTCAGTGGTTACCTTTAGCTACACAGATGACAGGAAACCTGGTGGCCTTCCACATTCGCGAGCGGAATAAGCTCTGGCTCCCGCGAATTGCATTCATTCATTACCTGTGGACATCGAGTGTGGAACGAGCAACCCGACGGTGGATCGATGGGAGATGGCACATCACCAGTCAATACATGCCGATTGACTTTATGGTGCGGATCCGGGATCGGTATGGCCGAAATTAATGACTGGGTATACGGGTGTCTGGTCTCGCGATAAACCGTTTCGCCATTACTGCTTTCAACTATCTTTCCCAGATACATTATGGCGATGCGATCCGAGATATGCTTTACCACAGCCAGGTCATGGGCAATAAACAAATAGGACAGATTAAATTCTTTTTGTAAATCAATAAGCAAGTTTAGAATCTGGCTCTGTATGGAAACATCCAGCGCCGAGACCGGCTCGTCACAAATAATTAGTTTTGGATTTAATGCGATTGCTCGCGCTATGCCAATGCGCTGCCTTTGGCCACCGGAAAACTCGAAGGGATAACGCGTAGCTGAACGCGCAGGCAAACCTACTATTTCCAGCAATTCCTTAACCCGTTTTTGACGCGAAGCCCGGTTGCCAATTTTTTGTACTATAAAAGGCTCCTGCAAGGTATCGCCCACGGTATGACGCGCGTTCAGGGACTCCATGGGGTCCTGGAATATCATCTGAATATCTTGCCGATAAGGCTTTAAAATCCTGCTGCTCATGTGCGTAATGTCTCGGCCCTCGAAAATCACTTCTCCGGCTGTCGGTTGATAGAGTCTTGTCACGCAGCGACCCAGGGTAGACTTGCCACAACCCGATTCCCCCACCAGACCAAGGGTTTCCCCTGCTTGAATATGGAAGCTAACACCGTCAACCGCTTTATTGTATTTTCCAGTGCGAAGAAAAATACCTTCCTTTACCGGGAAGTGCATCTTCAAATTTCGAACTTGTAGAATCGGAGAGCCGTTTACCTGATTATCAGCCACTGTCTTGCAACTCCTGTTTGATGTTGCTCCATTGGAAACAGCTAACCTGGTGTTGTTCGGCTACCGCTTCGAGGGGTGGTGGAAATTGGGTACAGCTTTGCCTGGCATAGGGACATCGATTTTCAAAGCGGCAACCTGCCGGCAAATCAAGCAGACCTGGCACCATGCCTTCGATGATACTCAGCTTCGATTTTGGCTCGGTTTCCAGTCTGGGGATAGAGGCGAGTAGGCCTTGGGTATAGGGATGGGATGGATTATCAAATATATCGTAAACTGACCCTTTCTCCGCCACTTTCCCAGCGTACATGACAATAACAGATTGTGAAGTTTCAGCGATTACACCGAGATCATGAGTAATTAGTATCACAGACATGCCCATGTCCTTTTGCAAATCTTTGATCAGTTCCAGAATCTGTGCCTGAATGGTCACATCGAGAGCAGTGGTTGGCTCATCTGCGATCAATAGACTGGGTTGGCAGGCAAGCGCAATGGCGATTACTACCCGCTGACGCATGCCACCGGAAAGCTGATGCGGATATTCGCCCAACCGCACATCGGGTGAGGGTATACCCACTCTATCCAGCATCTCGACGCATTCTCGCAGTGCCTGTTGTTTGTTGATATCTTTGTGCAGCAACAAAACCTCGGCAAGCTGGCGTCCAATGGTATGCACCGGATTAAGCGCAGTCATGGGTTCCTGGAACACCATACCAATTTGATTGCCGCGAATTTTTTCCATGCGCGACAATGGCAGTCGGGTAAGGTCCTCGCCCTGGAATTTAATTTCGCCGCCCATGATCTGTCCCATGGGCTGGGGTAATAGCCGCATGATGGAAAGCGCTGTCACGCTCTTGCCACAGCCAGATTCACCAACGATACCTAAAGTCTCGCCGGCTGCAACAGAGAAGCTTATGTCATCGACCGCTCTTACCTGACCCTCGTCGGTTTCAAATTCGGTGATGAGATTATTAACGCTAAGTAAGGGTTCAGGCATTCAGACTATTGCTCTTTATACTGATCAAACACTTCAACATGCGCTTCCATCGGCTGTCCTGCACGCCTTGCTGCCAGGGTTGCCGCCTTCGCCTCTTCATCTATCCAGTGCACGAACAACTCACTGGCAGACTTGGTGTACCTGTAATTAAAGCCTTCTGGAAATTTCACCCAGTTCCAGTAGCTATGCCAGTAAAACGGTTGCACGAATCCGGGACTGTAGGAGGCATAATCGTGGTGTAATTGAATCAGCGTATGCGCAAGTTCCTGCAGTTCATCTTCCTCTATGGCATCATCGAAACGATCTACGAACCCATCTATTTTAAAATCCGCAATGCTTTGCAAATTATTGGTCTGTGGTTTTATTTTGCGCTCAGGATTAATGCTGCCATCTTCGAGAAACGCATCATCGTAGGCATTATCAGAATGAAAATATTCCCAGAATCTGGGCAGGGGCTCTAACGCAATATTAAAACCAACAAAATAAATATCGTGCTGCTTCTCCTGGGCCTTTCTGAATCCGGCTGCGGCATCCAACATTTCAATGCGAAATTCCAGCCCGGCTTTAACAGCCTCTTCCTTTAAAATAGTGAATACATCTGTGTAGCGATCATAGTGCGTGGAAAGCGTAAAACTGAGCCGCTGCCCTTCAGCGTTAACTAATATTCCGTCGGCGCCGCGCCGGGTAAAACCTGCATTGGAAAAATGTTCAGCCGCGGTCTCAATATTGAAAGCTCTGGCCTCTATGGTGGGATGGGAAAATTTGCCAAACCCGTCTTTCTCGGTTTTCAAACGAAGTAAATCACCACGGAAGTATTTTTCAAGCACCAGGTCCCAGTTCGACGCATATTGAATACCCAGTCGCACTTCCCAGTTATCTAAAAGCGGTCTGGATGAATTCATCCATAACCCCCAATTTGTACGCGGGCCGTCGTTAAAAAACTGCGCCTTATAAATATAACCGTCGACTACATCCGGATCATCATTGGGCAGGAAGTCATACCAGTAGTCTGCCGTCGCGATACCGTACTGGTCAATATCACCGGCTCTAAAGGCCTCAAAGCGCTTGGCAGGATCCCTCAGCACAGCCAGGTTTACACGATCCGGATTGAACCGGTACTGCCAGAATTTATTGTCGCTTGCCCACCAACTATCAATCTTGGTAAGCGCAATATTTACACCCATGTTAATGTTTTCTTCCCTTACTTCGTAGACGCCTGCGGTGGGCACAAAACGCCATTGATAGCGCTCGGGAAAATCATCGCCCAACTCCTTAAAGACATGCCGCGGCATGGGGAAAATTTCCAGGGTCTTACCCAGTACGTCCAGCCTGACCTCAGGCACACCATAGGAAAATGTAGTGTCATCGTATTTGGTAACGCTGATAATTTCCTCGGTCCAGTAATTATTCATCCAGGGATCATTGATATACTCAGACATACCAAAATACATAGTGAACATCATGTCATCCACAGTAATGGGTTCGCCGTCGGTCCAGCGTGCTTCGGGGTTTAACTTGATATATACCGCATTATCCGCTTCGGATATGGCCCATGCTTCAGCGATTCCGGGATAATAATCAAATTCATTAGGATGTCTGTGAGCCAGCATCATGCCCACCATATCACTAAGGTAGCCACGAAATGAACTGTTGGAATCCGGTCCGTTTACTCGAAGAGTCGGAGGAAAGTCTGCAATTAATTCATAGTAGGTTCCGCCTTTAATAGCCTCAGGCGAGCCTATCTCTGGCAAGTGCATACCGTCATCCCACACCAGGTTCGCCGGGACATCATCAAGGGTCTTAAAGCGGAAACGCTCAGGATTTGCTGCATAGAAATCGAGCACTTCCTGCGAATTATCAATCCGCGAGACTACATTTTCAGCATCTTCTGATCCGCCACCACAAGAAACTAAAAATGCAGCAGCGCTAAGCAGAAGCCAATTGCTGTACCTAGGACACCTAGTATTCATCGTCTGCGCCTCTCTTGGCTTATTCTTTGAATTGATCATACACAGCAATATGTGATTCAAAAGCCTGCCCGCTGCTTTGTGCATCACGGGTTTGCTGCCTTGCGTCTTCGTCAATCCAATGAATAAATAATTCGTAGGGGTAGCTGGTAAACTTGTAGTTAAACTCCTCCGGCCATTTAACCCAACGCCAGTAAGCTGTCCAGTAAAATGGTTGTACGAACCCTGGTGAAAATGATGCATAGTCGGAATGTATTTGCATTATTTGATGGGACAACTCGATCATGCGCTCTTTGTCATCAGAGTCTTGATACTCATCAATAAGTGGATCCAGTGCAGCGATGGCCACGCTTTGCAGATTATTGGTTTGGGGCTTTACCTTTCGATCTGGATTTACACTGCCATCCTCCAGAAACGCCTGGTCATAAGCATTATCCGAATGCAAATACGACCACATTCGCGGGTACATCTCATTGGATGCAGCAAAACTGACAAAGTAGATGTCGTGGCGCTTTTCCTGGGCTTTTCTAAACCCGGAGGCTCCATCCATCATTTCTATGCGTAATTCCAACCCGGCTTTGATAGCCTCTTCTTTCAAGATGGTAAACACATCGGAAAAGCGCTCGTAATGCGTACTTAAGGTAAATGCCAACCTATGGCCTTCCGCATTAACCAGAATACCGTCTGGTCCTCGCTGGCTAAATCCGGCGTTGGCAAAATGCTCAAGGGCTTTATTGATATCGAACGGCTTTGCCGTCAAGGTGGGATGTGAGAATTCTCCGTAACCATCATTTTGTGTATTCAACCTTTCCATATCACCGCGAAAATAGTTGCTAATAACCAACTCCCAATTGGCGGCATACTGGATTCCCAATCGAACCTCCTGATTATCCAGATAAGCCCTTGATGCATTAATCCACAACCCCCAGTTACTTTTGGAGCCCCCATTATAGAAAGTGGTTTTATGGATATAACCGTTCGCTACTGCAGAATCATCATCGGGCAGGTTGTCATACCACATATCCGCTGTGGCGATGCGAAAGATATCAGTATCGCCACGGCGAAATGCTTCGTAACGTTTAGCTGTGTCTCTAACCACCGCCAGATTAATGTGATCTGGATTGTAGCGGTAACGGAAATACTTGTTGTCTTTAGCCCACCAGTCTTCGAGTCGATGCAGCACGATATTCACGCCCATATCAATTTCATCAGGATCAATATAATAGGCCCCTGCATGCGGTGCATAACGCCACTGATAACGCTCGGGAAAGTCCTCGCCAAACTCTTTGTAAAAGTGTTGCGGTGCAGGTCCACCTTGTAAAACTTTGGCCGCCATGTCGGGCTTGGCTTTCGGAACGGTTATGGAAAACGTGTAATCATCGTACTTGGTGATATTGCTATATTCGGAGGCAAAATAGTTGGTGGTAAATGGCGCTTGAATATGGTCTGAAAGGTAAAAATAAAATGCGAACAACATATCGTCGCTGGTTATGGCTTCACCGTCAGTCCAGCGTGCCGCTGGATTAATTTTTATATAAACCGTTTTTCGTTCCATCGAAACTGCCCAGGCTTCAGCCATACCTGGATAGTATTCATTGGTATTGGGGTGCGGCATAGCCCAGGTCATGTCGTAATTATCTCGAATCCAGCTACGGGAGGAGAAGTTTGAATCTGGCCCGATGGTGCGCAATGTGGGAGGAAAATCATCCAGCACCTCGTAATAAGTTCCACCCTTGACCGCATCGGGAGAGCCTATTTCCGGTTGTTCCATGCCGTTTTCCCAAACCAGATCATCAGGCAAATCGTCAAGTGTGGAAAATGTTATTAGCTCCGGGTTGGCTGCATAAAAATCCAGTATATTCTGCGTATCGTCCAGCGTGAGATCAACTTCCGAAAGCGGATTGGATTCACCTCCACAAGCGACCAACAGCAGCATGGAAACACTCAGTAGAGTGCATCTTAAGTTGTCTAATCTCTTCATAATAATCTCCCGGCAATACATTTTACTTGTAAACAGTAAATTTCTTGGGATCAAACGACTCCCGTATTGCTTCTCCAATAAATGTAACTAATGTGAGTAGAACCACCAAAGTCCCAAAAGCTGACATAACTATCCACGGGGCGGTACGTAAAGTTTGTGTCCCTTGCTTTAACAGCTCGCCCAAACTCGGTGTGGGCGGTGGCAGACCAAACCCCAGAAAATCCAGTGCGGTAATAGATGAAATAGCCGCTACAATGGTAAACGGCATAAAGGTAACCAGCGTCGAAAGCACGTTAGGTAAAATGTGCCGAAATACGATACGGCTATTTGAAGAGCCTATAATTACTGCGGCTGCCACATAATCCCTGACCTTTTCCTTGTAGGTTTCGGTGCGCATGTAGTAAGTCATGGAAGTCCAGGAAAACAACACCATCACCGATAACAGGATGAGAATTCGTGTCGTCACAGTAAAGGTATCAGGTATCACAGAAAAGACGATGATAACCATGTAGAGAAACGGAATATTACTCCAGATCTCGATCAGGCGCTGGGTAAGCATGTCAAACAGTCCGCCGAAATAGCCCATGGCGCAGCCAACTGCCACACCGATAAGATAGACAGAGGCCATAAATCCGAGGGAAAAAAACAGCGCTATTCGGGTACCGAAAAAGAGCCGTGCCAAAATGTCGCGACTGGTAGAATCGGTG
>Ga0115002_10002814_pt1 | contig 22312 bp, 21 predicted proteins | sample ArcticOcean_MG_C_8_FD_89576 | JGI IMG/M metagenome (GOLD analysis project Ga0115002, IMG submission 89576) | Marine microbial communities from western Arctic Ocean - ArcticOcean_MG_CB11_86 | ecosystem: Environmental > Aquatic > Marine > Oceanic | place: Arctic Ocean: Canada Basin | collected... | reverse complement strand
GAATGATAACTCTTTTGATTTACCTGCAATGTATTCTTCAACTTGATCTTGCATATTTAACGCAATTAATTCTTTTATACTATTTACATCTGGATCTAGTTTACCAGTCAAATCTATAACGCCTTCCTTTACAACAGCGCCAAAACATGATTTTCCTAATCTTATAAAACTTAATAACTTCATTGTTTTTCCTTTTCTTATGATCTCATAATTGCTTTACCCCATAAATTCAGGGTTCTTTCTGATTGAGGCCAGTTCTTAGTCGGTCGGCCATGAACCGTTTCTAATTCTGCAGAAACTTCAATCCAGTTTCCATCAATATCTTCAATAAAAATAAATAGATTATTTCCTGGGCCATGTCTCCCAGGGCCCCACATAAGTTGAATATCTTTTGATGCAAAATGATCACACCAATCCTTAATATAATTCCACTCTCCAGCTTCATAAGAGTGATGATCCATACCTTTCCTATCAGATTTAAAGCACGCTATTGTGTGATGCTCATGGTTGGAAGTTGTAAAACATGTCGTTAGTTTTCCATCAGCTGTTAACACTCTATCCGTTACCTCAAACCCTAACTGTTTATTATAAAAATTTTGAAATGCTTCAACATCCATAGAAGCAAATGTTAAATGTTGTAAAGGTCCCTGAATTCCTTTTGTAAAACTATTATCATTGTCAGCAGGAACACCAAAACAAATCATATTTTGATCTGGATCTTTCACTGAAAATGAACCTGATTTAAAAACGTTTGAAATAAAATCTTTTGTCTCAACTTTTTGATTAAATAAAAAGTTCCTGAATTTATTTAAATTTATCTCATTTCTGCAAGCCATTCCAGCATAACTTAGAGTTTTATCTTCACCCTTAGTAATAATCATTCTTCTATAAGAACCTTTACATAAAAATTCTATTTGTGATTTTTTTTCTAAAGACATATCCATAACATTTGAATAAAAATTGGCTAAATTTTCTGGATTACCACTTTGAATTGCCAAATGATGAAGATATATGTCAGCTTGAACAGCATTTAACATCAATGTGTTTCCTCTAAATTAACTTATTTTTCTAAATTATTATTTCCTACACAGATACATTTTCTTTGTTAGTTTCTTTGTTAGTTTTAAAATAAATAATTTTATAAACTTTGAAGTTCTTTTTCTATAAAGCTTATACCAGTTACTTCGTTCGTACTTGCAAGTATATACCTATCTGGCCTCACAATTAAACCCTTCGTATCAAAACGTTTGAATATTTTTTTTAATTCAGGAAAATTTATAGGAGTAAAAATAGGAATATTAATATTTTTTAAATTTTTTAAAATTTTTTGATCTGCAATCAAAATAGGTGTGTTCTCAAAAAACCTATCAAAGGAACTCCCATCCTCTAACTTAATTGAAGGAAAAGTTTTACCTCTATTAACATCAACTTGAGAACCAAGACCTAAACCTAAAACAGGCTTTATCGTATCCATTTTGATAGATCCATCCGATTGCATAAAAACAGTATCTGAAACATTTGTGTTTCCGATTGCGTTTAATAATTCTCCCATTTTCATTGTTGTATTAATGTAATCTCTTACATTTGGTGATCGTTCAGTTTGATACGATTCTAGAAGTTTTTCATTATGACCTTTTTTACATGCTAATGCTAACTTCCACGCAAGGTTTGAGACATCCCTAATGCCAGCACACATTCCTTGACCCATAAATGGCGGTGTTAAATGTGCGGCATCACCAGCAAGAAAAATTCGCTCATGTCTCCATTTTTTAGCTATGGCTGATTGAAATGTGTATATAGCTTTTCTTTCTATATCAATCTCATCCTGCTTCACCCATTGACTTAAAAACTTCCATAAATTTTCTTCTGTGAAAAAAGTATCAAAAGTTTCATTTTCTTTAAGAGCTACTTCCCAACGTCTTCGTTTCCCAACATTTCGACAATATGTTGCTGGTCTATCAGGATTACAGTATTGAATAGTTCTATCTGGCAGTTTATTTTTATTTGATTTTAAAATCACGTCAATAACAACCCACTTTTGTTTAAAGCCTAAATCTTCCATATCAGATTTAATTTGTTCACGAACAGACGATTTTCCTCCATCGCATCCAACAACATATTTGGCATTTATAACATGATTTTTTTTTAACTTCTTATCCACATAAAGAACTTGAACAAAATCTATTTTATTAACAACATTTTCAACTATTGCGTTTTGTTTGATATCTATATTTTTATATCTTTTTAAACCAGATCTAAGACATCTTTCTAAATCTGGCTGATGGAATCTATAACTAGGATAAAAACCATTTTCAGTTATTTTTTTAGGACGTGGCCAATCTAAAATTAATTTTTCTTCTTCATCTACAAATTTAGTACCTTTATTTATTATTATTTTTTTTGATATTTTTTTTGATATTCCTATTGTACCAAACACACGCATTATTTCATCATCAAAGTGAACCGCTCTTGGAAGGTTATATAATGCTGATTCTCTTTCTAAAATTAAGACTGACAATCCGCTTAATCCAAGAAGGTTTGCTAATGTTCCTCCAGTTGGACCTAAACCCACTATCACTAAATCATAATCAATAACCATTATTTATTACTTATTTTTTCATAAAGCCACGGACAATCAATAGTCAAAGGAGCCTGTTTACCTAAAGATGCTGTCTCAAGCCTTTTGTCTCTAAATATTTTTCTTTGTTCTTCTGGCATATATAATCTTTCATGCCCCCAAAAACTCGGTCCTTCATTTGTTTCATGTGGCGTCCATGTTTCTGGGTCTATAATTCGACCTCCCCAACCATTTTCTACAAAAAACCCTGATGGTGAATTTGCATAAAACGATGTCATATAATCATTAGTATGCCTTCCTAATGTATAAGCAACAGCTCCTTCTTTATGTTGAATCAAATCAAAACCTTGGCCAACGTCATCAAGACTTTTATACTCAACCATAAAATGATGGAACCCAATTTTATTAGATCCAATCAGAGCAAAACTATGATGCCTACCGTTTACATGAAAAAAATATAGAGGTATTGGATCAATACTATAATCACTAACTTTGAAGTCTAATAAGTTCTTATAAAAAGAAACTAAAACATCCATGTTTTGAGCGTATAAACAGCATGTCCAAGCCCACATACACCAGTTTTAAATCCAGAAATAGGTCGCCCTGGAATAAAAGGAGTATTATCAATCATGGGCCTATATACTAATTCCACTCTGTTGTTGGATGGATCATTGAAAAAAATCAAATCTTCTACAAATCTCTTATCAGATAGATTTTTTGAACCCCAATTAACTTTTATATCAGATGAATCCAATCTACTTGCATACATATCAAGATCTGATTTATTGTTAACTTCCCATCCCATAAATGCTGGATTATTTCCTGTTTCACCTGAAATTGTTAATCTTTGTTTTTGGCTGTCCATTCTAAAAGTTAGATTTTTGTTACCATTATCAATGTTTTGCATTCCTAATAACTTACTTGAAAAGTCTTTCCAATCCTCAAGTTTATTTGAATTAACACCTAAATAACTAAGAGCAATAATAGCCATTTTAAAACCCTTTATATTAATCTAAACCTTATTATTATAAAATATGTCTTTTTTTAATATATGTAAATTTTAATGTGATGACATAATTTAGAATATTTACTATAATTATTATAGTTTATTAAGCATTTTACTTTACTATTTAATTTAATAATAAAATAATTTTTTCTTGGGGAGAGAATAAATGAATAAATTAATTGGCTTTTTAGCTAGTTCTATTTTCATAGCGGGAATAAGTTTTTCTGCAACAGCAGATAAAGTAATATTAAAATTTCATACGTTTGTACCAATGCCTGCTAATTCTAACGCATTATTTGTAAAACCTTGGGCTGACAAAGTTGCTAAAGACAGTAATGGAGAAATTATTACTGAGATGTATCCATCTATGCAACTTGGAGGAAAACCTCCTCAATTAGTAGATCAAGTAAGAGAAGGGGTCGTGGACTTAGTATGGACTGTTGCTGGTTATACGCCAGGAAGATTTCCAAGACTATCTGTTTTTGAATTGCCTTTTATGCCAACTAACGCAACTGTGACGGCACAAGCAGTACAAGAGTTTATGGAAACAGTTGGAGCTAAGGATCTGAAAGATTATAAAGTTCTTGCTGTACACGTTCATGCACCTGGAATGATCCACACTAAAAATAAATTAATCAAATCTTTAGATGATTTTAAAGGTTTGAAATTGAGAGGTCCAACAAGATCCGCAACTGCCTTATTAAAAGCATTAGGAGCTACTCCAGTTGGAATGCCTGCACCTAAAATTGCACCATCTTTATCAAAGGGAGTTATAGATGGAATGGTTGTGCCTTGGGAAATAATGCCCTCTTTTAAACTTCAAGAACTCACTAAGTCTCATACTAACGTTGCAGGCGATAGAGGTTTATACACAACTCCATTTTTATTCATAATGAACAAAGCTAAATATGAGTCTTTATCTACTTCTCAAAAGAAAGTAATCGATAATAATTCTGGAAAATCATTAGCAAAGCACGCAGGTAAATTGTGGGATCAATTTGAAATTCCAGCTAAAGATCTAGCTGCAAAAGCAGGAGGTGAGTTTCATACTCTTTCAGGAAAACCTTTGACCGCTTTTAAAAAAGCCGGGGATCAAGTTATTGCTGACTGGATAAAAGAAGCAAATAAGAATGGCCTTGATGGACAAAAGTTATATGATACTGCAAAAGCATTAATTTCTAAATATGAAAAAATGTAACAAGCTTTAAAAAAACATGATTAAATCAGATAAATTTAACTTTAATAAAATACGTCCAAATAATGAATTTGGGCGTATTTTAAATGAAGCAGCTCGTTTTTTAGCTGTTTTTGGCGGCTTTGTTCTATTATCAGCTGCATTAATTAGTATTTTTTCTATTTTTGGACGGGTGGTTTTTTTTACTCCTATACTAGGTGATTTTGAATTAGTGGAAATAGCCTGTGCGGTAGCGATAGGGTCTTTCTTACCTTTGTGTCATTTAAAGAACGGAAACGTTGTTGTTGACTTTATAACGGCTAACTTAAGCAAAAATAAAATCAATATATTAGATGCAACTAGTTCACTAATTTTTGGATGTGTTGCACTTTTTTTTAGCTGCCGAATGATCCTTGGAGCTCAAGATATGTATATGTATAAGGAAGAAACAATGCTTTTAGCATTTCCTATTTGGATACCTTTTTTACCAGTTATTTTATCTTTTTTTCTGCTTACAATATGTTGTTTTTATACCTTTAGTTTAAAATTATCATGCATCATAGGAAAAGCTTAGATCATGGATCGCTTTACATTAGGTATTATTGCATTTCCTATTCTTTTTTCTTTATTAGCTTTTAGAATACCAATCGGTTTATCTATGTTACTTGTTGGATGTTCTGGTACAATAATCATAGCTGGATGGTTACCAATTCTTTCTCAAGTTAAAACTAGTGCATGGCATCTTTTTTCTAACTATTCATTATCTGTAATACCTCTTTTTTTACTTATGGGTAACTTTGCCGGCAAAGCTGGAATGAGTGAAGCCTTATTTAAATTTACTGGAGCGTGTTTGGGGCATAGGAAAGGTGGAGTTGCTATGGCTGCAATAGGAGCCTGTGCTGGATTTGGTGCAATATGCGGTTCATCATTAGCGACAGCAGCAACAATGGGGAAAGTTGCACTTCCTGAACTCAGAAGACTTGGTTATTCCGGAGCATTAAGCACTGGAACTCTGGCGGCAGGAGGAACATTAGGTATTTTAATACCTCCTTCAGTTATTTTAATCATTTACTCAATTTTAACTGAACAAAATATAGCTAAAATGTTTTTAGCCGCTTTTATCCCAGGTATATTAGCAGCGCTTGGTTATATTGCTGCTATTGCTTTATATGTAAGGTTTGTTAAAGATTCAGGCCCAACAAGAGAAAGAGTTAATTGGAGTGAAAGATTTTTACTATTCAAAAATATATGGCAAGTAATATTAATTTTTATTGTTATGATTGGTGGAATTTATCTTGGTTGGTTTACACCAACTGAAGGTGGAGCCATCGGCGCAGGTGGGACAGGACTAATAGCTGCATTGAATAAAAATTTTAAAATAAAGGACTTAATAGATGTTATAGAAAGTACTGCTATAACATCAGGAATGATATTTTTAGTTCTTTTGGGCGCTGAATTTTTTAATTCTTTTATAGCCTTAACTCAATTACCAAATGAATTAGGAAGAATAGCTCTAGGTAATAATTTATCTCCGTTATTAATAGTTGCTTGTATTTTAATTCTTTATTTATTTCTTGGCTGTCTAATGGATAGCTTAGCAATGATACTTCTAACTATACCTGTTTTTTTTCCTTTAATCATGACTTTAGACTTTGGAATGACACCAGAAGAAACCGCAATATGGTTTGGAATATTAACGTTAATTGTTGTTGAAGTTGGTCTTATTACACCACCAGTTGGATTAAATGTTTTTATAATAAATAAAATGGCTGGTGATGTTAAAATATCTGAGACTTTTAAAGGAGTATTACCATTTCTCATAAGTGATATTTTAAGAGTAATTTTACTTTTTTCTTTTCCTGGGATCACTCTCTTTTTGTTAAACGTTTTTTAAAAATTTAATAATGAATGATAAAAATAAAAAATATTTATGGGGTTTAATTCAAGCGACTGGAGATTATTTAGTTGGAAAACTTCCCAGTCACCCTAATCATCCGAAAGGAAGAAACCCTTATGCTCATATTGCATTAAAAGTTAAAAACAAATTTGGCCTTAGTTACAAAGATATCCCTAACGAAAAGCTAGAGGAAGTTATAGAGTATTTAGAATTCATAAAGAAAGATGAAGGTTAATTTAGTTAATTAGAGATACCCTTTTATTTTATCTAATAAATCAATATTGACTTCTCTAATATCACTTCCTAATCTATTTTTATGCCTTCTACTTCCTGGTAATCTTACTCCTTCAAATGAAGATAATTTATCAAAAAATGACTTGCAATGATTTGCCCAATCAGAGCCTGCCATAATTTCAGGATTGATAGCCATAATAAACTCTCCTCCTTTTGGAGGGCCACCATCGTTATTATCATTCTCTTGAGCTTCATAAGAAAAGGTATCACCAGTTAAACCAGCAGCAAACAATTCTACCATTAATGCAATAGCTGAACCTTTATAACCACCAAAAGGTAATAAAACTCCTTTTAAAATTTCCTTAGGATCATTCGAAGGATTACCATCGCCGTCTAAACCAACACCATCTGGCAAAGTATGACCATCTCTAGCAGCGATTGATACTTCTCCTTTTGCCATTGAAGCAGTAGCCATATCAAAAACTACTGGATTTCCACCTGGATATGGCCATGCCATAGAAATAGGGTTAGTGCCAAAAAATGGTTTTATAGACCCAGCCGGTGCAACAGCTGGTTTAAACGCTGTACAGGCTAGTCCAACTAAATTTTCATTGGCTAAAAATTCTGTTTCGGGCCACAAAGCGGCAAAATGGTAACAGCCAGTTATACTTAAAGCAGCAATACCATTTATTTTTGCGGCATTAACAAGCATAGGCAATGCAATCTCATGAGAGTAAGAAGCAAAACCATTATCAGCATCACATTTTAAGATTACAGGAGTTTGTTTTTCAACATTAGGTGAAGCTTTCCCATTAACTTTTCCTGATTTAAGAGAAGCAACATATCCAGGAACTCTAAAAAGTCCATGGGAACTAGATCCGTCTCTTTCTGCATTAGTGATAGTATTAGCTAAGGCATTAGCATTTGGCAAATCACATCCTTGATTTTGAAATACATTTAATACTAACTCTTTAATCTCTGCTATATGGATTTTCTGATTTTTAACATCTTTTGTATTCATAATATTGACCTTATTTTTAAAATAGAAAAGATTTTATAAAACTTTATTTTCTATTTTTTTATATTAATGAAAATACAAATAATTAAAAGACGTAGATTTAAATCACGTTAAAAAACAAAAATTAACTTAATATGTTAATGGTTTCATATTTGACTTTTGTTAATATATAATCAGGATGTAATCCTGTTAATTAAATTTACTAGGAGGGAAATACATGTTAAGTTTTAAAAGAATTATGGCTGTTTGCTTAATGGTTCTAATTTCTAATATATATGCAAATTTAGTTCTTGCAAAAGTAGACGGACCAAATGTTTTTTGGAAATTTAGTCTTTGGGGGAAAAAAAGAGCTTTTACTGAAGGTGCTGAAACTTTATCTAAAAGATTAAGTGAAGAAACTGATGGTAAATTTAAATTAAAAATTTTTTATGGTGGTCAACTTTCTAAATCTAAAGAAAATTTGGATGGTTTAAAAGCAAACTCTTTTGAAATGGCTGCTTTTTGTAACTTTTATCATCCAGGTAAAAATGCAGGGTTAATGGTGCTTACCATGCCTTTTCTTCCAATGGGCGACTTTGATAAAGATGCTAAAATTAGACATGCCGTTTATGATCATCCGATTGTAAAGGAACAACTAGCTAGATGGAATGCAAAGTTATATGTTACATCTAACCTTCCACAATATGAATTTCTTGGAAAAGGAAAGCCTCCATTAACACTATCAGGTTTCAAAGGTATGAGAGTTCGTGCTGGTGGTGGTGTTGGTAAAGCAATGGAAATACTTGGTGCTATAAGACAAACTGTTCCTGCATCAGAAGTTTATACATTAATTTCAAGAGGAGCTGTTGACGCTGTCTCTTTTCCATTTACATACGCTCATGGAGCATATAAAATTCATGAAGTAGCAGAATGGTATACTGCAAATTTATCACCTGGAACATCTGATTGCCCATATGTAATCAATCAAAAATCATATGATAAATTACCTAAGCAATATAAAGATTTACTTGCAAAATTAAGACCTGAAGCTTTAGAGGCTATGAAAGTTGCATATAAGGTATCTGATGCGAAATATCTGCCAATGTTTAAATCTAAACTTAAAGAAATCAAGTATGATGAAAAAACACTTGCAGAATTTAGAAAAGCAGCTGGTAAACCTGTATGGGATGCATGGGTTGCTGCAAATAAGGATAAATTTGATGCTCAAGCGCTAATAGATTTAGTTTTTGAAACTGCTAAATAAATTTAATACGTATGTGCAAATGCATTATTTGCACATACGTTCTACATAAGGCTCAATAAAAATTGATTACTACTATTAACAATACATTATCCAAAATAGAAGATTTCCTGATTCTTTTCTCAGGGATATCTATATTTATAGTAATGATTTTAACTTCATTCCAAATTATTTCTAGAGTTTTAGGCTATCCTTGGCCTGGTTATCTAGAATTGTCAGAATTGTCAATTTCAATTTTTGCATTCCTAGGCGTTGCATATGCCCAACGAATGGATTCACATATTAGAATGGAGTTGATAGTTGGAAATTTAAAAGGTAGAATTAAATGGTTTTTTGAGTTTTGCGCTACATTACTTGGCTTTTTACTTATATTAATTCTTATTAAATACAGTTATTTGTTTGCTCTTGATGCTTATGAAATTGGTGACACTACATACGATTACCTTTATCCTACTTGGCCCGCAAAAGCTTTAGTGCCTATAGCATTTTCAATATGGGCTTTACGATTACTTTTAGAGTTATTTGGTTATTTAAGAATGGTCATAAACATAGATGCAGATCCTATTGCAATTCCTGTAATTAAATCTGCAGAAGAATTAGCTGCCGAAGAAATAAAAGTAATAAGAGATTAATATGATTTTTGATAAATTATTTTCTGGTGAAGCCGCTGGTATTTTTGGAATTGGATATGCTGATCCAATCACTGTAGGTTTGATATGTACAGGTATTCTACTTATTCTTGTATTTTCAGGTGTGAGAGTTGTTTTTGCAGCTAGTATAGCAGGTATAATTGGACTTGTTGAACTTATAGGAGCTGGCCCTGCTCTTGGCAATATTGGAGCAATTCCTTTTTCCAAGTCTGTAACCTTTGTATTGGGTTTGCTACCTATTTTTATATTAATTGGCTTCCTTGCTTTTCAAGCGGGAATGACAAAACAGCTGTTCCAAGCAGCTAAAGCATGGGTTGGCTTTGTTCCTGGAGGCTTAGCTGTTGCAACAGTTTTTGCTACAGCTGGATTCGCAGCAGTATCAGGAGCATCGACAGCAACAGCAGCCGTTTTCTCTAGAGTTGCTATTCCTGAAATGTTAAAAGAAGGATATGATAAAAAGTTAGCTGCAGGTGTTGTTGCTGCAGGTGGAACCTTAGCGTCTTTAATCCCTCCATCCGCAATTTTAATTATATATGCAATAATTGTTGAAGAATCAGTAGGAGCTTTATTATTAGCTGGATTTTTACCTGGTGTTTTTTCTGCTTTTGTTTATGCAGGAATTATCATTGTTTGGGCTAAAATTAACCCCAAATTAGCCCCTGCATCAAGTAGATATAGTTTAAAAGATAAAATTAAAACTCTTCCTGGCGTACTTCCAATAGCAATCGTGATTTCTGTAATTATAAGTGCCATTTATGCAGGATGGGCAACTCCTACTGAAGCTGGAGCTCTTGGAGCATTTGTTGTATTAATTATAGCATTATACAAAGGTATTAAAGTTGAATCTCTTAAATTTGCATTAATTGAAACAGCGAAGCTAGTTGCCATGATATTTTCTATTATATGGGGTGTACTAATTTTTGTCAGATTTCTTGGTTTTTCAGGCTTGCCAGAAACTTTTGCTAATTGGATAATATCTCTTCCTTTTGATCCTTATATTATTTTGCTTATGATTTTATTAGGATATGTTGTTTTAGGCATGTTTATTGATGCTATAGGACTTCTACTTTTAACTCTTCCAGTCGTTTACCCTGCTATTATTTTATTAAATGGGGGCCCTGACGTTACAGCAGAGCAAAGTGCGTTTGGAATGACCTTTAATCAAGTAAGTATATGGTTTGGAATAATCGTTGTGAAAATGGCTGAAGTTTGTCTAATAACACCTCCAATAGGATTAAATTGTTTTGTTGTAGCTGGTGTAAGAAAAGACATTCCAGTAACAGATGTTTTTAAAGGAGTAACTCTTTTTTTTATTGCCGACATTTTAACTATTATTGCATTAGTATTATTTCCAACTATAATAACTTGGCTTCCGGACTTAATGATGTCATAAACTTCCATTATTAAAGTAAAGTAATTAATTTTGTTAACCTTGATTTTATTGTTGCAAAATATGAAGTAGGGCATATCAAATTATACCTTTGGAACTTTGTTTCACACACAATAAAACAATTTATACTAGCTATAGATGTTCTTATAACATGATGATTGTCAAAGTTATCTAAATCAATTGTGATTAGTTTCTCCAATAAAAATCTACAATCATCTCCTTCTAAATTAAGAACTAGCCATCCACCAGTTTGGTCTGTAATTGATGCTGTATTTTCAAAAATTGAAAGTAAGTTTTTATATTGTATTTCTGTTGACTTTGTATCACTTAGAACAAAATAACAATTATTTCTAACCCATAGTACTGTATATTTATCAGTGTAATTAACATTTGAAATATTAGGAGAAGAAAAACCAAAAATATTCTTAAAGAGAGAATTAAACTCTTTATCTCTTCCTTTAAATTTACTTATAGAGAAAATATTTTTTATACTTTCTCGTGCAAGTTGTAATTTATGGCTAGTAATCAAAATTTCATAATTTAGCCAGTTAGACTTTAAGCCAGGTAATTTATCCACGTAATCTATCTCCATTTGGATCTATAAATACTGGATCACATACTTTAGCTAAAACTTCCTTATTTAAAAGTGGATTACAAACTTTAATTTCATCTCCATAGCGATTTGTTCCATCTTTAAGAAAACCAAGTCCAATATAACTTTCTATGGTTGGCGAATAACAAGACGAAGTGACATACCCTAGATCATTATCTGCATTTAATTTATCTTTTAAATTAAACAGATGTGAGCCTGATATAATTTGTTCATTAGGTTTTTTAGGTTTTAAACCTACCAACCTTGGTCCATCAATTAAATTTAGGCCTTCTCTTTTTGATAAAACTATACCAATACTGTCTTTAATTGATGAAACCATTTTATCCATGTTTAAGTTTATTGCAGAAACAGTTCCATTCAATTCTGCACCAGCTACATGACCTTTTTCTATTCTCATTACGGAAAGAGCTTCAGTACCATAAGGTGTTATATTTTCTTCTTTCCCTATCTCCATTAGATAAGACATAAATGATTTAGTGTATTGGGTAGGAATTGCTATTTCGTAAGCTAATTCTCCAGAAAAAGAAATTCTAAATAATCGAGCTTTAAAACCTCCACATATTGAAACTTCTTTACAAGCCATAAAAGGAAAATTTTCATTAGAAACATCATATTGTGGGTCTATAATCTTAGAAATCAACTTTCTTGATTTAGGTCCAGCAATTGCAATTTGTGACCAAGCATCTGTGATAGAAATTAACTGCACATCCATATCAGGCCATAAACATTGATGACAAAACTCGAGATGCCTATATACTCTTTCAGCGTTAACAGTTGTAGTAGTCATTATAAAATGATTCTCGTCTAAACGTGCAGTAGTTCCATCATCCATTACTAAACCGTCTTCTCTTAGCATTAAACCATATCTAGTTTTACCAATTGGTAATTTAGAAAAACCATTACAATAAATCCTATTAATAAAACTTACAGCATCCTTTCCTTGAATATCTATTTTTCCAAGAGTAGATACGTCACAAAACCCCACTGAATTTCTTACGGCGTTAACTTCTCTATCAACACTCACCCTCCAATCATTTTCATTTTTTTGCATATACCATTGAGCTCTTAACCAAAGACCTGCTTCTGTAAAAATCGCTCCATTTTCTTTAGCCCAATCATGGGATGGAGTTAAACGTAGAGGTTTAAATTGTTTGGCTTGAGAAAAACCAACAAATGCATCAAGAGAAACTGGAATATATGGTGGTCTAAAAATAGTCGTTCCAACGTCTGGAATAGCTTTATTAGACAAATCAGCTAATATAGCCAAGCCTGTAACATTTGATGTTTTACCCTGATCAGTCCCCATTCCCAATGTTGTATAACGCTTTAAATGCTCAACTGATCTGAAATTTTCTCTATAAGCTAATTCAATGTCTTTGACTGTGACATCATTTTGAAGATCAACCCATTTTCTTTTATTACCATTTTTTACATACCAAAATGGTTCAATATTTATACTTTTCTCTTCAGTTTTAGGCATGTCATATTTTTTTATAGAAATATTTAATTCTGATAATATCTGAACCACAGTATTTTCAGCCGATAGAAAACATTGATTTAAGTCAAAAAATCCATTTGCAGCGCCAACAGCCTTTAAATGCGTAGAAATATTATTTTTACCTGGAATAAAAGCTGAAATATCATTCTGCCATTCTGGTTTTACACCAGTATGACAACTAAGATGAATATTAGGATTCCAACCACCTGAAACCCCTAAAGTATCACATTCTAAATAAAAACTTTTTCCATTTTTTAACATCACATTAACTCCTTGAAGAGCTAATTTTCCTCTAGAGTTAGTAACCTGAGCAGATTTAAATACTTTTATATTTAAGTTATTAATGTTTGGATTTTCTCTTGTATCTATAATTCCTACGACATTAATACCTAATGATATCAAGTTCTTTGCTGTTGAATATGCATCATCATTATTAGTAAAAATAGCAATTTTTTTTCCAACAATTACTCCCCATCTATTTAAATAACTACGAATAGACCCTGACAACATTATTCCTGGTCGATCATTATTTTGAAATGGAATTAATCTCTCTATGGCACCTGTGCAAAGTATAGCTTTCTTTGATGTTATTTTCCAAAACATTTGATCAATTTTACTATTTACAGCTTTATCAAATTTTTCAATTACACCAAAATTACCATGATCAAACATCCCAATGACGCAAGCTCTTGACATGCACCTAACGTTTGATAATTTTTTTAATTCTGAAATTAAAAAGTTAATCCATTCTTTTCCTGATAATTTAGAGATAATCACTTCTTCATTATTAATACTTCCTCCAAATACATAATCTTCTTCAACTAATATAACGTTAGCGCCAGATAACCCTGCTATATAAGCAGACATTAGGCCTGATGGCCCAGAACCAACTACAAGTAAATCACAATGTAAAAAACCTTTTTCTGAAACTCTTGCTTTACCTTTAGTAGATAGCTTACCTAAACCTGCAGCTCTTCTAATCAAAGGCTCATATACTTTTTCCCAAAAAAATGAAGGCCACATAAAAGTTTTGTAATAAAAACCTGCTGTAAGGAAATTAGAAAATTTATCGTTTATTGACATAAAATCATATTTTACAGACGGCCAACAGTTTTGGCTTTTAGCTTTTAAGCCTTCATATAATTCTATTGTGGTAGCTTTTGTATTCGGCTCATTATAATCTTTATGAATTAATTCCACTAATGCACTTGGCTCTTCTGAACCTGCAGAAAATATTCCACGAGGCCTATGATATTTGAATGATCTGGCAATTAATTTAACTTCGTTTGCAATCAAAGCTGAAGCAAGAGTATCACCTTGGAAACCTACATAGGCTTTATCATTGAATTCAAAATTGATCTTTTTATTATAATCTATTAGACCAAAATTTGTTCTATTTGATTTGTTCATTCTAAAGGGTCTTTTCTTTTACAATATTCAACACCAAATCTACTTTAATTATTTCATGGGTTAATGTATTTCGTGAAACCACAAGCCAGCTCCTATCACCTTGTTGATGAAACCATAGCTCGTGATGAATTCCAGCAGGATTTTTTCTTAAGTACACATATTCATAAAATTTTTGTTCAGCATCCTCAGAATCCCATTTTGGTCTATTCAAAAGTGACGCGTCACCAACATAAACAAATTCATGTATATCTCTAGGGCCTAGTAATGGATGTTCAATAATCATTTGATTTAACTTTAGTGTAAATTGGGTTGTGCTCCTTGACCTTTTTCATCTATTAAATAACCATTTTTAAATCTGTCTAGACGAAAATTACTTGATAATTCGTGAGAATACCCTTTTGCTAGAAGATGTGCAAAACACCAACCAGAAGCAGGCGTTGCTTTAAAGCCTCCGTAGCACCAGCCTGCGTTTAAGTATAACCCATTGATATGAGTTTTATCTATTATTGGAGATCCATCCATAGTCATATCCATAATGCCTCCCCACATTCTTAATAAACGTGATTTACCTATCATTGGCATTAATGCCATTCCACCTTCACATACATCTTCTATAGTTGCCATGCCACCTCTTTGTGCATAGGAGTTATAGCCGTCAATATCACCACCAAAAACTAACCCACCTTTGTCTGACTGAGAGATATAAAAATGCCCCGCTCCAAAAGTAATGACACCTGGGATAATTGGCTTTAAACTTTCACTAACAAATGCTTGTAAAACATGACTTTCTATTGGCAAATTCATATTCGCTTTAGACATTAACAAACTACTTGATCCAGCAACCGCACAACCAATTTTATTCGCTTTAATATAACCTTGACTAGTTTCCACACCAACACAACTTCCTGACTCAAATTTAAAATCAGTTACTTCACAGTTTTGAATTATATCGACGCCTAACCTATCTGCAGCATGCGCATAGCCCCAGGCAACGGCATCATGACGAACAGTACCTCCTCTTTTCTGAAATAAACCACCTTTTATTGGAAACCTAGCATTTTCAAAATCTAAAAAAGGATAAATTGATTTGATTTTATTAATATCAAAAAGTTCTGCATCCGCTCCATTTAATAACATTCCATTACCACGACGAATAAACGAGTCTCTTTGAGCATCCGAATGAAAAACATTAAGAACTCCTCTTTGACTCACCATAGCGTTGTAGTTGATCTCTTTTTCTAAATTTTCCCATAATTTGAGTGAGAATTCATAAAAAGCTTCATTTTGATTTAGCAAATAATTTGAACGGATAATAGTTGTGTTTCTTCCAACATTACCTCCTCCAATCCATTTTTTTTCTAATACTGCAATATTTTTAATATTAAATTCTTTAGCTAAGTAAAAAGCTGTGGCAAGCCCATGCCCTCCACCACCAATAATAATGACGTCATATTTTTTCTTAAGTTCTGGGTTGCGCCATGTCTTCTTCCATCCACTATTATTATTGAAACCTTCTTTTATTAACTTTAGCCAATTATAATACATTTAAAAATAACTCTTATTAAGGTTGAGTATATAATTACTAGAATTATAAATAATTCAAAAGTTTATTTTAAAATATTTCAATTAATAGTTTAATTAGCTTAGTAATTAAAAATATTTATGTAATATAAATATTTAATAATAAGATAATATAATATTTTAAAGGAGTAATTTTGATGAAAAAATTTCTACTACCAGCAGTTATTATAGCTGCTCTAATTGTTATAGGTCTTTTTCTTTATAATAAAGATCAATCTATAACAGAAAAAAACGCAGATAATGAAATTAAAATTGGTATAATTCTTGGCTTTACTGGCCCTATAGAATCATTGGCTCCAGTAATGGCTAAAAGTGCTGAATTAGCAATATCTGAAGTTAATCAAACAGGCATTTTTATGAATGGTAATAACAAAATAGTTGGTATTAGAGCTGATTCCACTTGTGTAGATTCTGCCGCAGCTCAAGCTGCAGCAGAAAGATTAATAACATCAGATAAAGTAAGCGCTATTATGGGTGCAGATTGCTCAGGTGTTACTACAGCTGTTTTGAAAAACGTAGCTATGCCAAATGGTATACTTATGATATCTCCTTCGGCAACATCACCTGCGTTGTCAACTGAGCCAGATAATGGTTTATTTTTTAGGACATCTCCGTCAGACGCAAGGCAAGGTGAAGTTATAGCAGAGTTACTTATAGAAAAAGGGTTTAAATCTGCAGCATTAACTCATACAAATAATGATTATGGGAAAGGTTTAGCAGAGAGTATAAAAACAAACTATCAAGCTAAAGGTGGTAAAATAACCATCACTGCATCTCATGAAGATGGGAAAGGTGATTACAGCTCCGAGGTTGCGGCATTAGCACAAGCTTCTGGTGATATTTTAATTGTTGCTGGTTATTTAGATCAAGGGGGAAAAGGAATTATTCAAGCTTCATTAGATGCTGATGCATTTACTAAATTTTTTCTTCCTGACGGAATGATAGGCGATTCCTTACCAAAAGCAATTGGACCAGATCTAAATGGATCAATCGGGTCTGTTCCAGGAACTGATAGTCCTGGTGCTGCTAAATATTCTGAACTTGCTAAAGCTAATGGGTTTGATTCTGGTCCATACGGCCCAGAGTCATACGATGCGGCGGCTCTAATTATGTTAGCCATGGAAGCTTCTAAATCTATAGATAGTAATATATTTAAGAAAAATATTATGGATATAGCTAATGCACCTGGAGAAAAAATTTATCCAGGAGAACTTGGTAAAGCTCTCAAGCTAATAAAAGATGGAAAGCAGATAGATTATGTTGGAGCAACTGCTCTTGAATTTGTTGGTTCAGGTGAATCTTCAGGAAGTTTTGCTGAAATCTTAATTGACAATGGTAAAGTTAACAAAGTTAGTTATAGATAAAAAAAATTAAAAGGCTCAAGAAACATTTTTTGAGCCTTTTCAATAATTGGTACTTATCATGCTTGAAATTAGTAATCTCTACAAAAGCTTTGGTGGTATCAAAGCTATTAACGATATATCACTTAATATTGAAAAAGGCTCAATAACTGCTTTAATTGGGCCTAATGGTGCAGGAAAAACTACCCTTTTTAATATTATTAATGGTTCTTTAAAACCAGATTCTGGTTCAATAAAATTAAATGAAAAGTTAATCACTGGACTAGAACCTCATAAACTATTTGAGCTTGGAATTCTTAGAACGTTTCAAATAGCACATGAATTTCATTCTTTAACAGTCAGAGATAACTTAATGGTTGTACCTCCTAATCAATGCGGAGAATCAATCTTAAACTCGTGGCTTCATTTATCTAAAATTAAAATTGAAGAAAGTAAAATCTTAAATAAAGCTAATGAAGTAATGGATTTTTTACAGTTAAAGCACCTTGCAAATGAGTATGCTGGCAATTTATCTGGAGGACAGAAAAAGTTACTAGAATTAGGAAGAACAATGATGGTAGAACCAAAAATAGTTCTTTTAGATGAAGTTGGCGCAGGTGTAAACCGAACTCTATTAAATACAATTGGGGATGCAATATTAAGACTTAATAAAGAACTTAACTATACTTTTTGTATGATTGAACATGATATAGATTTTATAGGTAAATTATGTGATCCTATAATTGTAATGTCAGAAGGCTCCATGTTAATGACCGGGACATTTTCACAAGTACAAAAAAATGAAAAAGTTATTGAAGTATATCTTGGTAAAAATTAGATGAACAGTTATTAAACTATGTATTTATTATCCGGTGAAAATTTAACATGTGGTTACAATAAAATAAATATACTTACAAATTGTAATATTGGTGTAAATAAAGGTCAAATTGCTTCAATTGTTGGACCTAATGGAGCTGGAAAGTCAACAGCTATGAAAGCTATTTTTGGCCTTCTTCCATTAAGAGGTGGGCAAATTATTTTAGATGGAGAAGATATTACACACCTTAAACCTCAAGAAAGAGTGCTCAAAGGTATGGGATTTGTTCCTCAAAACAATAATATTTTTCCAAGCTTAACAGTTCAAGAAAATCTAGAGATGGGAGCATTTATCAGTAATGATAATTATAATGATATTCTTGACTATATTTATAATCTGTTTCCAATTTTGAAAGATAAGCAATTTCAACAAGCTGGAGAATTATCTGGAGGACAACGTCAACAGGTAGCTGTTGGAAGAGCTTTAATGACAAAACCCAAAGTTTTAATGTTAGACGAGCCATCTGCAGGAGTTTCTCCTATAGTGATGGAAAGTCTTTTTCTTAAAATACAAGAGATTGCCAAACTAGGTACATCTGTACTAATGGTTGAACAAAATGCAAAACAAGCTCTAAAGATTTCTGATTTAGGTTTTGTATTAACGCAGGGCAAAAACCTTTTTACAGACACTGGAAAAGCTCTATTAGCTAACAAAGAAGTAAGACAGGCTTTTTTAGGAGGTTAACAATTTTTATAGATTTTTTTAATACTATTGCATTAATAGCAAATTATATTTTGATTCCTGGTGTCACTTATGGAAGTCAACTAGCTCTTGGTGCGCTTGGTATTACAACTATTTATACTGTCCTAAGATTCTCTAATTTTGCTCATGGAGAATTTATGTCATTTGGGGCTATGTGTACAATTCTTATAACTTGGTTTTTTACAGATTTTGGAATCAAACTCAACATAATACCGACAGCTCTATTGGCTTTGCCTCTAGCTATTATTATCACAATAATTTATTGTTTATTAATAGATAGATTTGTTTTTAAATTCTACAGGCAACAAAAATCAAAAAGTGTCATTACACTAATTGTCTCCATAGGAGTAATGTTTTTTACTAGTGGTTTAGTAAGATTTATTATAGGCCCTGCAGACCAAAATTTTTCTGATGGAGAACGGTTTATACTTAAAGCTAAAACCTTTAAACATTTTACTGGTTTAAATGAAGGCTTAGCAATCAAAACAACCCAAGGTATAACTATTATTTTAACTCTTTTTCTTGTTATTTTATTATTTTGGTTTTTAAATAAAACTAAAACAGGAAAATCAATGAGAGCCTATTCTGACAATGAAGAATTAGCTCTTTTATCAGGAATTAATCCAGAAAGAGTAGTGTTTATTACTTGGATTATTGCAGGAACTTTAGCCTGTGTAGCAGGCACGCTTTATGGGCTAGATAAAAGCTACAAACCATTTACTTACCTTCAATTAGTTTTACCCATTTTTGCGGCAGCTATTGTTGGAGGAGTAGGAAATCCAATTGGAGCTATTATTGGAGGTTTTGTTATATCATTTTCAGAGTTACTAGTAACATTTGCTTATAAAAAAATCTTTCTTTACATGCTTCCAAATGAAATAGTTCCAGACGGGTTGTTACAAATCTTATCAACTGACTATAAAATAGCAGTATCTTTTATTATACTTGTATTAGTTCTATTAATAAAACCTACTGGGATTTACAAAGGTAAAATAATTTAAATCTAAACTAAAAAGTTTGAAATAATGCATGATAAAAACCGTATAATATTTCTATTTATTTGTATGACAATAATGCTTACATTAGTTGGTGTTTTCCAAAGTTGGAACGTGGCCTTAACTATTTTTAACTTGTGTCTTATATCTTCTATAATGTCTTTAGGTATTAATATTCAATGGGGCAATGCAGGTATTGTTAATTTTGGAGTAATGGGCTTTGCTGCTCTAGGAGGGTTAGCTAATATTCTTATATCAATGCCTCCAACAAATAACGCTTGGGAATCAGGTGGTTTTTATATTGTAGTTGGAATAATTATTTTTATTCTATCTATAATTATTTCTATATTAATCTGGAAAAAAACTAAATTTAATAACAAGATAAAATATTTTATTTCTGCATTCATTATAATTTTTGGATATTTTTTGATGAGATATTTACTTGATCCATCAATAGAAGCTATAGAATCCATAGAACCAGCAAAAACAGGTTATTTAGGAGGCTTGAATTTACCTGTATTAATATCCTGGCCTATGGGAGGCTTTTTTGCGGCTATAACTGCATTTATAATTGGTAAAATTTCTTTAGGTCTAAGATCAGATTATTTAGCAATAGCCACTTTAGGAATTTCTGAAATTATAATATATTTGCTAAAGAATGAAGATTGGTTGTCGAGAGGAGTAAAAAACGTAAATGGTCTTCCAAGACCAGTTCCCTATGAAATTGAATTACAATCAAAAGAATGGGTCATAGAAATAGCAAATCGGCTAGAATTCTCTTTGCCAGAAATGTCCTCGATAATTGTAAAACTATCATATTCTTTTTTATTTATAATAACTTTAATATGCATTTTCTACTTACTTGAAATTGCTCTCAAATCGCCATGGGGACGAATGATGAGAGCTATCAGAGATAATGAGGTTTCAGCAAATGCGATGGGTAAAAATATCAAAAGAAGGCATTTACAAGTTTTTATTATTGGATCTGCCATTATCGGGATTGCAGGTGCCATGTTGACAACTCTTGATGGTCAATTCACTCCAGTTTCATATCAACCTCTTAGATATACTTTTTTAATATGGATTATGGTAATTGTAGGAGGTTCTGGGAATAACTTTGGTTCTATCATTGGAGGCTTTTTAATTTGGTTTTTTTGGATTGAAGCTGAACCACTTGGATTATGGTTTTTATCGTTTATAACTTCAAATATCTCAGATACTAGTATAATTAAAAGTCATATATTAGAAAATGCTGCTCATATTAGACTTATGTTTATGGGTTTCATATTATTAATAACGTTAAGGTTTGCTCCTAAAGGATTAATTCCTGAAATGAAAAGATAAGTAATGTTGAAATTTATAAAAAATATTTTTTTTATTAACAAAATTAATTACGTAGTTTTAATTATTTTTGTAAGCCTCTTTTTTATAAAAATTAATAAAAGCTCTGCACAAGAAAAGTTAACTCTTAATTTTGAGCAAACAGCAGTTAACCTTCAAGGAAATTTTATTCAAGGTGGATTAGTTAAAGGAAAAATATTTCCTGATAAGGAAATAAAATTTGAAAATAGAATTCTTCGTAAAGACACTAATGGTAATTTTGTTATTGGCTTTGGAAGGGATTACAAAGAAAATGCTTATTTTGAATTAAAAATTCATGATAAAAAATGGTTAAAAAAATCATTTAAAATAAAAAAACGTATATACAATACTCAAATTATTAATGGCCTTCAAAAAAGAATGGTAACTCCACCAAAGTCTTTTTATGATAGAATTAAAAGAGAAAACAAATCTATTAAACTTATTAGAAATTTAAATAGTGAAATTAACTATGTTTTTCAAGAATTTATCTGGCCTAATAAAGGTATTATCTCTGGAGTTTTTGGAAGTCAAAGAATTCTTAATGGAAAAGCTCGAAGACCTCATTATGGAGTAGACATAGCTGCAAAAAAGGGATCACCTGTCTTATCTCCAACTGATTCTATCGTTAGAATGGCAGAAAATGACTTATACTTTACTGGTGGTACTATAATGTTAGACCATGGTCATGGCGTCATTTCTGTTTATTCTCATTTATCTAAAATTAAAGTTAAAGTTGGTGACAAGGTT
>Ga0115002_10002808_pt1 | contig 22339 bp, 17 predicted proteins | sample ArcticOcean_MG_C_8_FD_89576 | JGI IMG/M metagenome (GOLD analysis project Ga0115002, IMG submission 89576) | Marine microbial communities from western Arctic Ocean - ArcticOcean_MG_CB11_86 | ecosystem: Environmental > Aquatic > Marine > Oceanic | place: Arctic Ocean: Canada Basin | collected... | reverse complement strand
GCCCGCTGCCAGGCAAGACGGATTCGATCCTCAGGCCGTGATTGGGCAGAGATGAGTGCGGTTTCGAGACGAGTGCGCTCATTTCCGGTCAGGGAAATGTCGGATCGTTCCAGTAGCAGATGGACGGTGCCGCGATGAGCTCGTTGTGCGGGGGATTCTCCGGCCAGATCTGGTAACCAGCGCGGATCGATGTGGCCCGAGATCGCTTGTTGCCAGACCGCCTCGGCGGCGGTGTCCACTTGGGTCAAGATGCTCACCTCGGATCCCGCGGATGCCATCAGGGAGTTCTCCAGCGCCAGTAGCGAGTGGGCAGGGATGTCGAGTCCCTGCAGTGTCAAGTTCTGACCGAAAGCATCGATCGAGAGCAGCGCCTGATCGGAACTGATCCACCAGCCTCCATCGGATGCTGCGATCGCATCCGATCCTTTTCCAGTCACCGGAAAAGGTAATGGCAGACTCCAGGAGAAGCGTGGAGTCGTTGCTGCGTTGCACCTCCACAGCACCAGTTCCTGATCCTCGACAATCAGCAAAGCACTTCCATCGCCGGAGAGATTCCAGCAGTGGGGGGAACTGGTGGCAATGATTCCGAGGGATGCGCCGGAGATTTCATCGAGGATGGTGATTCGAGACGAGCCAGGAGTCGAGACGAACAGGCGAGAGCCACTTCTTCGCAGTGAAACTCCTGCGGCTCGTTCCTCGATCAGGTGATCTCTCAGGCCACTGCGGCTTGGCCCCTCTACATCTTGAATCCACTCGATGGCTCCATCGGAAGTGCGAAGTGTGATGACGGTGCCACGATCGGTCGACCAGTGGACCCGCCCATCCCCTTCGATCGGAGTGGCAGGTGCCGAGCGGAGAGCCAACCAGGTCGCCCCGACCCCTTCGCCGAGATGACGAACCCAGGCAATTCGCCCACCATCTTCGATCAGTGCTCCAAACGCCTCGAGCCGCCCACCTTCACTTCTCATCGCCACGACCACCACACCTCCACTGACCCGGCAAGGCGAGGAGATGGCTCGGATGATCTGCGGTTGTGTCTCGGGTCCGAGGATCTGATCGATGGAGACTTGCCACAACCAGTCGCCGGTCGAACCGTCAAACGCCTCCACCTTGTCATTCAAGGTGGCGATGATGGAATGCTGTCGCCGAACCGGCATCAGCCGGGTGCGTGGAAGCAAGGGACGAGACTGTTCCGGGAGAATTCGTCGCCACATCTCCTCACCCGATTCGAGGTCGATCGATCGTACCTGCCCCGGTTGCTGGATCCACACGCGGGACCGATCGGAGACTGCTCCAGAACTACCGCGTGACGACTTCCAGATCGGATCGGATGCGGAGAGTTCAGGATCGCCACTGCGAAACTTTGGCAGCACCAGTGTTCCGGAATTTACTGCGAGTGGGGACGCCGGGGAGAGGATGGGGATCGACTCGTATCCAGGATCGTCGATCCAGCCACGACGCAGCAACTGGCGCCAGGTTTGTAGGTCGCCTCGTTCCAGCGCCGCTTCCGCCAGTTGGCTGGCCAATCGAGGTGGCAACACCTCTTTCGGCAGGTCCATCAGAGTCGAGGTGAGACGTTCGTCCTCACGTGTGTTCAGTCCCGCAGATTGGGCCTCTGCGAAACGACTCGCGGTTCGCAGACGAATCTCATCGAGCACGATTTTTCGCTGGCGATCATTCAACTGCGAGATGGTCGAACGCAGGAAAGGTCCGGCACCGATGGAATGGCCGCCTCCGACGGTGGTACTGCCTCCCGGATCGCCGTCGATCAAGCGCTCCGTCAGAGCCCCCAGCGCATCTCGAATCGAGACTTCATCTCCTGAGGCTCGACTTTCATCCACCTGGCGCACCAGAAAGTCGAGTTCGGAATTGAAGGGGGGAATCCAGCCGGGTTCATCCGCCCGCTGGATCATCGTTGCGGCTGCAACTCTTGCGTTCCCCGACAGTATCAGTGCCAGGAGCATCAGGATTAGTATATTGACCGGAAATTGGCTGCTCGGAGGGCTGCCAATCCGGCCACGATCGGGGGGTCTCATCTGGGATCCTCCTGGATCTCCGTCGGGGCTCCCCTAGTTTTATGAGATGCGCTGCCTCGGCTCAACCGGTGGGTGTCGAAGTGCGAATTCCACTGGAACCGAGGATTGCGGCTGCAGTGTCTGCGATCTGTCGAAGCAGGCGATGGCCTGGATCGCTGAAAGTCCCTTCATCGGTCACGGGAAGGACGATCAATCCGACCAGTTCTCCGATCCAGAAGAGCGGCAGCATCAGAGCTTCATCCTGATCGGGGAAGACATTCGGGAAATTTCCTTCCCGCAATCGTTCACCCGGGTCGGAGAAACGGTGGGTTGGCAGGACCGCGTCGATCGGCGGAAGATCGATATCCCGGGCGGCACAGGGGATCAATATCTGGTCGTTACGAAGATAGAGGAGTGCTGGCACAGCAGCGGGAATGTACGACAGGATCATCGCCTTCAATTCGGTAGGACTGGCCGTGGTACACCGCCTCAGGAGTCGCCCGATGGGGAATCCTTCACTGCCAATTCGTTGTTCCCTGCGTTGTGCGTCGAGCTGGTGCAGAGCCAACTGCAAATCGCCTTGCAAGCGCCGGTTGGTTCGGCGCAAGTGGCGTCTCTCGGCGGCATGTCGCACCACACTCAAGAGATCCTTTTCCAGATCGACGATCGGTTTCTCTATGTAGGAATAGGCCCCCAGTTTCATGGCACTGAGGGCACTCTCGAGCGTGGCATCTCCGGTCGCCATCACCACCTCAACCTCGGGCGCGTGCTGCTTGAAGGAACGAAGCACAGCGAGTCCATCCATGCGGGGCATGCGAAGATCGACCAGTGCGACATCTGGTTCCTGCTCGAGTAGTTGTGCGATGCCATCTTCCCCACAACTGGCGGTTCGGACCTTGAGACCCTCGGATTCGAGGAAGATCTGAATGGTTTCCCTGACGAAGGGATCGTCATCGACCACCAGGATGTCCAGTTTCGGGAGAGATGGAGGAGTCAGCATCAGGACTCCTGCCACTCGCTGGAGATCTGCAGCGGATCGATCTCCTCGCTGCCGAGCCGGGCGAGTGCATCGGGGATCGAGATCCGGAAGAGGGTTCCCTGACCGGGGCTACTTTTGACCTCGACCGTGCCACCGGCACCCTCGATGATGCGGTGCACCACGAACAGTCCGAGGCCACTGCCTCGATCACTCTCCTTGGTCGTGTAAAGCGGTTCGAAGGCTCGCTTGGCCACCTCCGGGGGCATCCCTGGACCGTCATCCTCGATCTCCAGTTCGATGCCTCCTGAGGAGCCCTGGCGTCCTCGGATGGTCAGCACGGATCCGGTTCCCGACTCTTTCACCGCATCGGCTGAATTGAGCGCAAGGTTCATGATCACCTGTTGCAGAGCCGTCGAGTCTCCGGCCAGCAGTAGTTCCTTGTCGACTTCGAGCACCGTCTCGAGGCCGGCATCGCGCAGTCGCGCCTGGCAGATCGCCAGAGTTCCCTCGATCGCTTGGAGAATCGGAAAGGGTGCTGCACTACTCTGGCTGAAGGGTCGAGTTCTGGCAAAGGCGAGTAAGTTACGACACAGAGCTCGACAAAAATCAGCCGCATCCTGGGCACGTTTGAGGTGAAGAACGGTGGTGGAACTGTCCTGTTCTTGCGCGAGCCCACGCTGTGCCAGTTGCAGGAACCCGATCACCGAGGCGAGCGGGTTGTTGAGGTCGTGGGCGAAGCCGCTGGCGAGGCGACCGATCGCCACCATCTTTTCTTGACGGGTCAATTGTTCGCGGCTGAGGAGCAGTTCGTCGTGAGCCTGTTTCAACTCGTCGAACAACCTCGAGTTTTGCAGTGCCACCGAGAGTTGAGCGGAAACCGCTGCGACCCATTGCAACTCCTCTGCGGAGAAGGGCTGGAGACCGGCTCCTCTTTCGAGGTAGAGCACCGTGGCGCTTTCTCCACGACCATGGAGAGGCAAGGCGAGGGCCGAGAGAGCCTGCTTGCGGCGCAAGCAAACGCTCGCTTGAAATGCATCGCCGACCTGAGATGAGATCATCCCTTCCCGACGTCTTCGAGCCGCCTCGATCAGTGTCAGGCTCGGGTCGAGGGATTCCAGATCGGTCGGGTCGGAGCCTCGGGCACCGGTGGCGTAGGGGCCAGTCTCGTCATTCCAACGAATCCAGCCCCATGCTTCGAACTGAACGCCTGTGCCGATCACCTCGACCACCTTCTGAACCAATTGTTCCGCAGGCAGATCGGTCTGAGACAGCAGTCCCACTTCGAACAGGGCTTCCTGCAGACTCTTCGAGTTCTGAGCGTTGGAGCCACTCTTTCGCATCTGTTTCTGCAGGCTCTCGGGATCGATCTTGAGGGAGAAGGTACTGAGATGCTCTTGCACCGCATGCACTGCGATCTGGCAGTCTCCGATGCTGATCACGTCTCCCGGCTCGAGAATGGTTCGATCGATGATCTCGTCATTGAGGAGAGTGCCGTTACGACTGCCACCATCGCGCAGCAGCCAGGTCTCATCCCCGGCGGGGATCACTTCGGCATGTTTTCGGGAAGCGCGGGTGTCATCGACGATGAGATCATTACTGGGGTCTCGACCGATGGTGATCGGATCGGATCCGAGAACGATCCGCTGACCACGACCGGGTCCCTGGACGATGATGAGGTGCACTTTGATCCTCCTGGGGGCCCCATTGGCGGGGGAATCCTCCCGTGAAAGGATACGATGGGGTTGGCAGAGGGGCCGGATCCGGCAATTGTAAGAACCTTGAGAATTGCTCTGAATCGCCACAAGGGACCATTCAGGACGAATTTGCGGCGATTTCCGCGGTTACTGCAGGACCGCCTTCAATTCCTCTTCGAGGCGTGGGATCACCTCGAATAGATCGCCCACCAGGCCATAGGTGGCGACCGAGAAGATGGGAGCGCCCGGATCCTTGTTGATGGCGACGATGGTCCTGGAAGAGGACATTCCCGCCAGATGCTGGATCGCTCCAGAGATCCCCACTGCGATGTATAGCTTCGGACTGACCGTCTTTCCGGTCTGTCCGACCTGATCGGAATGGGGTCGCCAGCCAGCATCGACCACTGCACGGGAAGCGCCGACCGCGGCTCCCAGGATCTCCGCCAAACTTTCCAGCAGTGCGAAGTTCTCCGGTTCCTTGAGACCTCGTCCTCCCGAGATGATGATCTCCGCCTCGGTCAACTCCTTCTTGCCGAGACTTCCCTCGACAAATGCCGTTCGCCTCAACACCGATTTTCCGGTCGCTTCTTGTGAATCGACCAGAGCGGCATCTCGTTCGACTGTTTCTCCGTAGTTGGGTCTCAGTGAGATGAAGGCTGGACTGGTGATCCACTTCTGCTGGTGATGGGCCTTGCCGGCGTAGATGGGGCGCTCGGTGACAAAAGCATCTCCTTCATGGCGGATGGAGATGCAATCGGATGCGACGCAGGTGCCGAGGCCTCCGGCGGCCAGAGCGATGATTTCCTTACCACTCGAAGTGGCGGAGGCGAGTACCAGATCGGCGGACTCGGAGGTGGCGATCTGGGACAGTTCGGCGGCGAAGGCATCGCTGAGGGCGTCGGTGAGAGAGTCCCCTTCACGAGTGATGATGCGGTGAGCTCCGGCGCTGAGAATCGAACTGGCGACCTCTCCCGCACCTTCTCCACAACAAAACCCGATCACTTCACCATCTGCGGAATCTGCCAGTAGACGGGCGCTTCCGAGGGCCTCGAGGCTGCTGGCCTTGACCTTGCCACTGTTGGATTCGATCCAGACTACTATTTTCATGGTGACTCTCCTGGATCGTTTCTAGATGACCTTGGCTTCTTCACGAAGCACTCGAATCAGTTCTTCCACAGCTTCGGGACCTTCCCCGACGATACGACCTTCGGGACGTGGAGGCGGTGGAGTGAGGGCGATCGTTTCCAGTGCTGGTGCGCCTGGTTCAGGGGTGACGATCTCGATCGGCTTCTTCTTTGCCATCATGATCTCCTTCAACTTCGGATAGCGAGGATCATTGAGACTCTTGTCTGCGCCGACCACGATGGGCAACGGCCCTTCGATCACTTCACGTCCACCCTCGACCTCTCGCTCGATGCGGACCTGATCCCCCTCGATCGAGATGGCAGCGATGTCATTGACGAAGGGTCGGTCGAGTAAGCGAGCCACCAGGGCTCCTACCTGGGCGCCCTGAGAGTCCACCGCCTGGCGACCGAAGAGCACCACATCATCTGCTCGCGATTCGAGGATCGATGCGAGCGCGCGAGCGGTCTGAATCGGGTCGAGGGGCTGCTCGCTACTGGCGAGCACTGCATCATCGACTCCCATGCCGAGAGCCTGGCGCAGTTCCTTGGTCGAGGACTCGGTACCGACAGTGATGACGGTGACGCTTCCCTCGCCGTGACGCTCACGGATGCGAAGAGCCTCTTCGATGGCAAATTCGTCGTAAGGGCTGATCACCCACTGCACCTCGGAAGTGTCGATCGATTGTCCATCCGGGGCAAAGGTGAGTCGGGTGGCGGTGTCTGGAACCCGCTTCATACAAACTGCGATCTTCATCGCCGCTGTCCTCCTTGATCTCGGTCTAAATCAGCGGAACGGATCGATCGATGGGACCTCTCCGTCTCCTGGACTCATCTGGTGGCACTCTGGTCCTCTTGGCAAGCGGTTCCATCGATGGATTGAAGAGCTTTCAGGGTGGGCAAGATCGCTGGATCCACCTCTAACGCTTCGAGGAGGGGGCGGATGTCCGCCGCAGGAGGGCAGCGCACCTCGACCGGTATTTTCCAGATCGGGTGGGGGAATCGTAGCTGGAAACTATGCAGCAATGCCCGGTCCGGATAGGAGATTGCTGCGGGCAGTCGAGCGCCGCGATCGAGCAGCGTTTGCTCGGTTTGACCGTAGCCATCGTCTCCCAGGATCGGATGCCCGACCGACTGCAGGTGTACTCGAATTTGGTTTTGACGCCCGGTGATGGGGAGGCACAGCAGCGCCGAGATGCCATTTTTCGAGGCGAGCCATTGGAAGCGGGTGCGAGATGGTTTGCCGGTGACAGCGTCCGCGCGAGCGAGTCGGTGATCGTGCTGGCGAGTGCGGTCGATGTGAGCAGAGACTCCGACATTGACCTCAAATGTGGGTTGCTCCGGAACTCCCTCGACGATGGCCAGGTAGGATTTCTGGACCCGGTTCGCCTCGAAGTCATCTTGCAACAATCTCCTCGCCTGCACCGTCTTGGCCAGCAGTAACAGGCCCGAGGTGTCTCGGTCGAGCCGATGGCACAGACGATGAGTGACCTTGCGGTTTGATCGGTCATTCGATTCTCGCCACTGGCGGTGGAGGCCATCGATGACGGTCCCGACATGGGTCTTGCCCACCGGGTGGACCAGCATTCCGGTCGGTTTTTCGACTGCCAGCAGCCATGGATCTTCCATCAACACCGGCAATTTCTCCGCGGGAGACTCGGGGGCAGAACCAGTTTCAAGCAGTACTTCTACTTCATCCCCGCAGCCGACCCGGGTCGAGGCACGGGCCACATCTCCGTTGAGTCGCACTCTGCCGAGGGAGATCAATTTCTGGATTTTGCTGCGAGAACTCCAGCCCAGCCGTGCCTGTAACCATAGGTCCAGGCGGCTCCGTTGCTTTTGGCGGACCCGGAATCGAGCCGATTCCGGGGGGCGAGAGAGGTCTCTCCCGGGTGTCAGAACCATTTCTCCTGCTCCCTGCTGCCGTGCTGCGGGATCCAGCCGCTGCCCGACCGCCATTCTAGAGTACCGAAGTCACCGCATCTGCGTTTTCGGTCAGACTTGACCATCCCTGCGGGGATCCCTACCATCCCCGAAACGGGTCGATGACCCCTCACCCGGATTCCTCGGTCGCCTGAGGATCCACAACTCGACCGAACGGACCCCGTGGAGACCTCACGCCTCAAGGAACTGATCGAATTGATGGACCGCAACCAGCTCGAGGAGTTGGAAGTGGTCGACGGTGATCAACGTATCCGCCTGCGGAAACGACCAGAGAAGGTCAGGGAGGTGGTCTCGATGAACACTTTCCAGGCGCCGCCTGGCAGCGTTGTGCCCGCTCCGGCGGAGACCGCAGCGAGCGATACTGCAGCGGCCTTCGATCCCGCGAAGGTGATCCAGTCGCCGATGGTGGGAACCTTCTATCGTTCACCGGGGCCAGACGCAGATCCGTTTGTCGAGGTGGGTGATCAGGTTCAGGAAGGGCAAGTGCTCTGTATCGTGGAAGCGATGAAGGTGCTGAACGAGGTCAAGGCAGACCGAACTGGTGTCGTCGAATCCGTGCTTCTCGATGATGGGAATCCCGTCGAGTTTGGCCAACCCCTGTTTCTTTTCTCCTGAGATCGAGCTCCTCTGATGAAACCATTTTCTCGAATCCTGGTCGCTAACCGCGGAGAAATTGCTTTGCGGATTATTCGTGCATGTCGAGAACTCGGCATCGAGACGGTGGTGGTCTACTCGGAGGCGGACCGTGGTGCCGGATACCTGGACTTCGCCGATGATAAAATCTGCATCGGTCCCGCGGCCAGTGTTCACTCCTATCTCGATATTTCCAAGATCATCGCTGCCGCAGAGATTTCCAACGTGGAAGCCATCCATCCAGGTTATGGATTCCTTTCGGAGAGTCCTCAGTTCGCCGAGATCTGTCAGTCTTGCAATCTCCAATTCATCGGTCCGACGGTCGAGAATATCCGTCAGTTGGGCGACAAGGCTGCCGCCAGAGAACTGGCGAAGAAGGTCGGAGTACCGGTGGTTCCCGGTTCTCCAGGTGTGATCGCAGATGAGCAAGAAGCGCTGGTTGTGGCGCGCGAGATCGGCTTCCCGGTATTGGTCAAGGCGGTGGCCGGAGGCGGCGGCCGGGGGATGCGTGTCGCGAGGGACGAATCCTCCTTTGGCCAGGCTTTCCAGGCTGCTGGTAGCGAGGCTGAAGTCGCATTCAAGAACTCAGATGTCTACATCGAGAAGTACATCGAGAAACCTCGGCACATCGAAATCCAGGTGATGGCGGACTCCTACGGAAGTGTTATTCACCTGGGTGAGCGGGATTGCTCCCTCCAGCGACGTCACCAGAAGTTGCTGGAAGAGAGCCCCTCTCCGGCAGTCGATGATGATCTACGCGGACGGATGGGGAAGAGTGCCATCGATCTGACCCTGGCCGCAGATTACCGTGGTGCAGGGACCATCGAGTTTCTCCTCGATCCCGACGGGAGTTTTTTCTTCATCGAGATGAATACCCGGATTCAGGTCGAACATCCGGTCACCGAGATGGTCACCGGCATCGATCTGGTGCAGGAACAGATCCGCGTGGCGGGGGGCGCACCTCTTCGTTATCGGCAGGAAGATGTACGAATCCAGGGTCACTGCATCGAGTGCCGGATCAATGCCGAAGATCCCGCCAATGGCTTTGCTCCTTCGCCGGGGAAAATCGGCGAGTTCAGGGTTCCTGGAGGAATGGGGGTTCGTTTCGATTCCCACGTCTATTCTGGCTACACCGTCCCCAGCACCTACGACTCTCTTCTGGGAAAACTCATCGTGCACAGGGAGAACCGGGAAGAGGCGATCCGAACCATGCGAAGGGCACTCGATGAGTTCGTGATCGAAGGTGTCCATACCACTATTCCCTTCTACAGGGAGGTTTTGAAACACTTCCACTTCGTCAAAGGCAATCTGGATACGGGCTTTATCGAAGAATATCTGATCGACTCCTGATGGTCACCGCCAGGCGGGCCTGCGACCACGCCGAAGCGGAGGGGAGAGCCAGGAAATGATCGCATCTCCATTCGCTGTGGGGGCTTGCCTCTTTGTTCTGGCTCGTCACAATGAGGAGACTGCACGGCCAGCAGCTGCGCATGCACCTGTCAGAGCGGAATACGTCCCAGATTCCGCAGGGGTGCAGTTCTCTCGGAAGGAAGTACCAGTATGCACTTCAAATTCTGCCCCATCCCCCGTCTCAACCCTATCCTCCGTCTCAACCCCATCAGAGGTGGCGAAGGTTACCCGGATGAATCTGCGTTCAACCCTGCTTCAGCTCGCCAGCGCAAAGTCGGTGGATTCACACTCATCGAATTGATGATCGTGGTTTCCATCATCGCGGTGCTGGCGACCCTGGTGACCAAGATGATCCAGCAAGCACAGGCCAAGGCTGCGGAAGCCCAGGCCACCACTGATATCTCGACCCTCAAGAACGCACTCGAACAGTTCAATCGCGATGAAGGGGTCTATCCCGGGTGGGATCTCGATGTCGATGACCCCGAGGAGTTCAACGGATTTCCTTCGATGTTCGAAGGGATCGCAGGCGAGCGTCCTCCCAATGGAAAAGGTGGCAAAAATGCACCTTACCTCGAACTGAATACCTCGAACATCGTCGTGATAGATGAAGATTTCGAGGAAGAGTATAAGAAAGCAGGACGAAGCGATCTGTTCGATCCCGATGTGGAGAAGTTCTACTTGGACCCCTGGCAAGTGCCTTACTTCTATCGTGAGAATCGTTCCAAGCGAACCAAGGAGGACTGGATGATTCGACGGTCAGGATTCGATCTCTGGTCGGCGGGCCCCGATAGCGTGAACGATGCTTGCTACGGCGTAGCCGAAGATGGAGAAGAGGAATACGATGACATCGGTAACTGGTAGTCCAGAACCGAAGTTGATTCGCTCTACAGATGCGCGATCTGCTGGATTCACCATGGTCGAACTACTGGTCACCATCGCCCTCATCGTTTTCTTGATGTCGATGTTAGCGGTGGGAGCCGGTAAGTACCTCGAGAGTGCGTCGGTGGCCAGGACTGAAGCGTTGCTCGCTCGCGTCAGTTTGTTGATCGATGGTTACCACTCCAAGGTGGGAGCATTTCCCATCGATGGTCTCGATGGCGACGATCGAATCACCAGGGATGGATCCTATCTGACCGGCGGTGCCGCATTGACCTACACCTTGACCCAACCGCTGATCCTGACCCGAACCAAGAGCAATGGAGAGATCCGAGTTGTTGGAGAAGAGCCTCCAATGGGAGAGTTTCGAAATGATGAACTCTCACCACCCTCGGATGGCGATACAGAAGCGATTCAACTGCTGGACGCATGGGGAGAGCCCATTCATTACGACGAAGTCTCTACAGGAGAGAGAGGCTACAGTCCTCAGAGTGATGGGGAATCGCACCTCGATTGGGATGATGAAGAGTCGGTCCATGCCGAGGATCCACGAGATGTAGGCGAAGGAACCATCGGGACCGGCCCTCAGAACATCCAGCAGTTCGACATCTGGAGTCATGGCTCTTCTGGCCATACTTCGGATGAAAGTTATGACGATCTGATTTCCAACTGGCAGAAGGGATCGTGATGGAGATGAATATCACGGCCGATCGATCCAGATCAGGGTTTACTCTGGTCGAGATGATCGTAACCATCGGCATCATCATCATAGCTGCTGGCTTCATTGCTCCAGCAGTATCGGCCATCTTTCAGGATCGTCGCATCGAAAATGCTGCGGCCATCATCGTGAGCACGTTCCACGAGGCCAGGAACAATGCGGTGACCAAGAAACAGGAATACTCGGTGGTTTTTCTGAAATCAGGGATTCGAATGTACCGTCATCCCAAGGGGAATGACAAGGGCGGGTTCGTTGGAGGATTACGATCCATCAATGTTCGCGATGGTGAGCACATCAGTTACGAAGTGCTCAGCTCTGACACCTCGGTGGAAGAGATGCCTGTGGATTTGCAATCGCAGCGTGAAGAAAAGCGACAAACACACTGGAAGCCCGGGCGGGAAGACATCTTCGTCAAACTGCTCAAGGACGGAACGATAGATTTCGGAAGATTGGATGACATACCCAGTTATCGCTTCCAATCCGACCCTCCCAGCGGAGGAGATCTGATCCTTCATCAGAAGGGATCGAGAACCGCCTGTTTCATCGACATACGACCCACCGGTCGAGTCATGAGCAAGGTCGGGGAGGAGGAGTCTTGATGCGCCAGAAAAGCGGAGACCAGGGATTTACCATCCTGGAAATCCTACTGGCAGTCGTGATTCTGACAGTCGGGCTGTTGGGGTTACTGGCGGTTTTCCCGGTCGCCATGCGGTCAGGGAAGCAGGCGGTAGAGACCACCAATGCCGTGATTATCACTCAATCGGTAGAGCAGGCGATTCGAGAAGGCCTGAGGGAACGCAAGCGCCAGAGTGCCGATGGGAAGTGGACCTATTTCATCTTCAGTCATGATGGAGTGGTCGACCCGTTACCGTCGAGCCTCAAGACTGTCCGTACAGATGGGGATTACTACATCTTGTTGCCAAGTCCCAATCCGGATGGCAAGTCCAAGATGAAGCGGAGCGAATTCTACGAGCGAGGTAAGATCTTTCTGTTTCCTGAATCGGATGGAATCAGCTGGGACGTCGAAGATGTGGGCGGGATCAGAGAAGTCGAGGACGGAACCTCTGATAAACGCGCCAATGGAAGAGGGGATCCTACCAAAGCGGACGACGACGGTGACGACCGCAAGATTTCCAACTCATATGAAGAGTACGAGACCTATGATGTGCGAAGAGTCTATCGATTGAGTAACAGGTTCTTCGACTCGGAATGGGCGGAGGACTACAATGTCGTCGATGACGATCCGATCAATCAGTACTCGTTCGCATTTTCGATTCGCCCTGCCAAGCAGGATGGCAGCCTGGATTTCGACTACCCGACAGATGTGAATTTAATTCCGGCAGGGGATCTGTACGAGGTGGATATCCTCGTATTCCGGTCCTTCAGGGAGGGAACCACCAGTGCGGATCCGATTTACGAGACTCAGATCCTTGTCCATCGATGAGCCACAGCCGGTCCACAAGGACACAGGCTTCACCCTCCTCGAACTGCTCGTTGCCTTGACCCTGGCTGCGATCATCTCGCTGATCATCTCCCAGGTGGGCACGGACTCCCAGAGGATCTATGACTCCACCATCACCACCGTGGAGACGTACCAGAAGTTCCGCTACGCCCTCGATGATATCAATGAAAACCTGTCGAAGATGGTGCCGACCGCATCGCTCGAGTTCTATCAGGATCAAGGACGCTCGACGGGCTACTGGGATGAGGGAGAAGAACTCAAGGACCAGGACGTGGGTCCGAATCTACAGGGTGGAACACCCGGTAAGTACGACGAAGCAGCAACCCTGTTTGAACGTAAGTACAATCTGGACGAGCCGAGGCCTGACGAACCATCGGAACACTGGAACGATTCCATCTACTTCAAAGCCCCAGTCGAGGTCGATGGCTCGATCCGGATGGCCAATGTCGAGTACTTCCTTGCGGATCCAAGAAAACTCGAACAGCAAAAGAATGACGGAAAAATACCAGCGGATGATGAACTCAGTTTCTCCGACAGTCGATCGCTGGTGCTTCTGAAGTCGATCCGCTACATCGACCTGGGAGTGAATAATTATCGTTCAACAGAGGTTCGAGTGCGGAAGAAAATCGTCGAACTGTGCTCCAATGTGACCGATCTGAGAATCGAGTACTTCTACGATAATCAGTTCGACAACAAGCCTGGTGGCTTCATGAGCCCTTCGGTTGAAATCACTCCTGAACTGGTGGTTTCAGAGGATCCTAACCTTCGATCGAGGAATGGAACCCTGGCCAAGCGATTTCTCTATGGAGGGTTCCTCTCCACTTCGCGGACCAATGCTCGTGCAGGGATCAGGAATCTGACCACGGGAGAAAACATTCCCGTTCAGTTCAACTACTCCAGAACCAAGATGAAGTTCTCTCAATTGCGTCCAGGTGACAAGATGTTCATCTGGACCGATGGTGGGAGTTCTTTTCCATCCAAAGAATTCACGATGCTTTACAACCAGGATGGACGGATTTTTCTCAAGGAAGCGATTCCTTCGAGCAAGTGGGATCAGGATCCGGGAGGATTGCGATATCGGGCGGCATACGTTCCACCCGCCTTCAGGATTTCGGTTCGAGTTCTCAATGAGAAGCAGACAGAACCTAGAACTCTGACGATGGTGGTTCGGACCAACGGTTAGACGGTTTCTGGATAGAAATCTCCGGGCATCGATCGGATGCAATGAAAAATAAAATGGGCCGCTGCGAATTCGCAGCGGCCCATTTTCTGATCTGTACTCTCGAATCGTCGCAGTCGGGTGGCCCTGGAGCGAAAACCTGTTTTACAAGGTCACTGAAATTCACGTCAGGCGCTGTGGGCCACGGATCAATCTTGCCGTTCGGTGTTGAGTGCCAGCAAGAATTCCACATTGGATGGGGTCTGTTTCAGTTTCGCCTTCAGCATCTCCATCGAATCGACAGGATTCATGTCATTGAGGACCTTGCGGAGAATCCACAACCTCTTGATCTCCTCGGCACTCATCAGCAGCTCTTCTTTTCGGGTGCCTGATCGATTGATGTCGATGGCTGGCCACACTCTCTTGTCTGCCAGCCGTCGGTCAAGGTGGAGTTCCATGTTTCCGGTTCCCTTGAACTCCTCGAAGATCACCTCGTCCATCCTGGACCCGGTATCGATCAACGCCGTGGCAAGGATTGTCAGGCTGCCACCTTCTTCGATGTTACGGGCAGCACCGAAGAAGCGCTTCGGTCTTTGCAGGGCGCCGGCGTCGACTCCACCGGAGAGGATCCTGCCAGAGTGGGGGGCTTCATTGTTGTAGGCCCGGCCCAGGCGAGTGATCGAGTCGAGCAAGATCACCACATCACGGCCATACTCCACCAGTCGCCGCGCCTTCTCGATGACCATCTCTGCCACCTGGACATGACGACTGGAAGGCTCGTCGAAAGTGGAGGAGATCACCTCTCCACGGACATTCCGTTCCATGTCAGTGACTTCTTCGGGACGTTCGTCGATCAGCAACACCATCAGATCCACATCCGGATGATTGGTCGCGATGGCATTGGCGATCAGTTGCAGGATGACGGTCTTACCGGTCCTGGGAGGAGCCACGATCAGGCCGCGCTGTCCCTTACCGATCGGGGTCACCAGATCGATGATCCGGGTCTCGACGACATCGGTATCCGTCTCCATCAGGAGGCGATCATCGGGATAGAGCGGTGTGAGGTCGTCGAACACGACCTTGGCGTGGACCTTTTCCGTATCCTCGTAGTTGATGGCATCGACCTGGAGCAGGGCAAAGTACCGTTCACCTTCCTTGGGCGGGCGTACCTGTCCCTGGATGACGGTGCCGGTGACCAGTCCAAAACGCCTGATCTGTGAGGGGGAGACGTAGATGTCGTCGGCGCAAGGGAAGTAAGAGTAACGGGGGGAGCGAAGAAATCCGAATCCGTCTGGCAAGACTTCAAGAACTCCCTCGCCGTACATCACTCCTGCCGCCTGCGCGCGCATCTTGAGGATCTCGAAGATGAGATCCTGCTTCTTCTTGCCGGCGATCTCCTCAAATCCGTCATCTCGAGCCATCTGTTGCAACTCTGCCATCGTCATCTTGTGCATCTCGTTGAGGTGCAATTCTGGCATGTGACCTGAGATGGGAACAGGAATCTCGTCGAGGTCCTCTACGTCCATCGGCAGGCCCTCGAGCTTTGGTGCTGGTGGCGTAGGAGCCTTGCGGCTGGTCCGTTTCTTGCGCCCGGTAGATCCGGTGGCTTTGTTCGGTCTGCGGCTGATCTTCTTCGAGCGAGAGGATCCGGATCTGGATCCGCGTTCTCCGGAAGACTCATCTCCGGATGATTTGGCTGGTCGTGGAGTCATCAGAAATTCACCTCGGTCTTCTCATTCCTGCTCCCCGCGACAGTGGACGATCCACTGGTCGAGGAATTCCTGGCATTGTTTTTTGATCTCCTCGGTGGACACCTTGTCCGCATTGAAGATCGTTGCGTCCGCAGCCGCCTCCTTGTCCGCAAGGGGCGCCTGGGAGGCTTCTCTCGACTCTCTCTCTCCTGCTGACCAACCTCTTGATTCCTGGACTCGTTTTTCTCTCTGCTGGGCTGGAGCCGACACGAAGAGCACCCGGTCTACAGACTGTTTGAGGGGGGAACTTTCGAGCAGTGGGATATCCAGGAGGATCAAAGGCCGCCCTTCAGGGAGCGGGCTGGACTCATCGAACCCCATCCGGGCTATTTCCGCAAGTGTTACCTCTATCTGTTTCCGTACCCTGGGGTGGATGATGCTCTCCAGCAGTTTCAGGGAGTCTGGATCGGAGAAAACCAGTCGTGAGATTGCCGCACGATCGAGCTTTCCATCGGCCGAGACCACTTGCGAACCGAGCGCCTGCTCCACCTGGGTGATGACCTCCGTAAGAATCAGTTGCTGCTGGGCGATCTGATCGGCGTCGATTCTGTGAGCTCCGAGACCTTCGAAGATCCTCGCCACGGTGCTCTTTCCAGATCCGATTCCCCCGGTGACAGCAACGGTCCATGGGGCTGCGACCGCTGGATCCCGATCCTTGGAGTGGTTACTTGGAGGCATCAAACCAGTCCTTGCCGCTACTGATCTGGACTTCGAGTGGAACCGAGATCTCCATCACTCCCTCCATGCTGGATTTCAGCCAATCACGACAATCATCCGCCAGTGCTTCGGGAACCTCGAGTAACAATTCGTCGTGGATCTGGAGCAAGATTCTTGCCTCGTGTCCTCTCGCTAGCGCCTGCTTGTGTACCTCGATCATCGCCAACTTGATCAGGTCTGCGGCCGAACCCTGCACCACGCTGTTGATGGCGTAGCGTTCTCCCTGCGCTTTTTCGCGAGCGAGGCGGGAACGGATCTCCGGTATCGGGCGCCGGCGCCCGGTGACGGTGCGGACCTCTCCGTGTTCGTAGGCATGGCGCTTGGTGGCATCCATCCAGTCTCGGACGGCAGGAAACTGACTGAAGTAGTTCTCGATGAATTCCTTGGCTTCCGCCACCGACCCACCGATATCTCGAGCGAGTCCAAAGGCTCCCATGCCGTACATCAGGCCAAAGTTGACTGCCTTCGCTGCCGCACGCTCGTCGCGATCGACCTCTTCGATGCTCTTGCCGTGGATTCGCGCTGCGACCGAGGCGTGAATATCGACTCCCGAGTGAATCGCATGGAGTAGCCCTTCGTCGGCGGTGAGGTGGGCAAGGAGGCGAAGTTCGACCTGTGAGTAGTCTGCCGAGACGAAGATGCAGCCGGGGCGGTTGGGGATGAACGCGCGGCGAATTTGCCGCCCTTGCTCGCTGCGGATCGGGATGTTCTGCAGATTGGGGCGGTTCGAGGAGAGCCTGCCGGTGGCGGTCACCGTCTGCCGAAATTCGGTGTGGATCCTGCCCGTCTCTGGATGCAGGTGCTGGGGCAAGGCGAGTACATAGGTCGATAGCAATTTCGCCAGGCTACGATGGCGCAAGATCGCCGCAGGTAGAGTGTGTTCGGGGTGTCGAATCGTCAGTTCTTCGAGGGTCTCCGCCTTGACGCTGATACCCGTCTTGGTCTTGGGGAGACCCTTGGTGGGGAGCCCGAGGTCCTCGAACAGGACCTTTTGTAACTGTTTGGGGCTGGCGATGTTGAACGGCTCTCCTGCACCTTCGTGGATCTGTTGTTCGATCTGCTCCATCTCGCTGGAGAGATTCAGTTCTTGTTTCTTCAACTGATCCAGATCGAGTGAGATCCCCTCACGCTCCATCGAGACCAGTACCTCGACCAGTGGTAGTTCTACCTCCTCGAGTACCTGACGAAGTTGCAACTCGGTGATCTCTTGGTCCAGATCCTGGTGCAGGCGGAGGGTCCAATCCGCATCTTCTGCAGCATAGTCAGAGATCTTTTCCGGCTCGATCTGGTCCATCGATGTCTCGGATCCGCCTTCTCCGATGAGCTCCTTGATGGGAATCATGGTGTGACCGAGGCGTTCTCCGACCAGGCCATCGAGACCGTAGCGTCCTCGAAGAGGATTGATCAGGTAGGCGGAGATCATCGGATCGCCGCAGATTCCAGCGAGACGAACGCCCAGATTTCTCATCACCTGAGCATCGAATTTGATGTTCTGACCGATTTTTCCGACGTCCTCATCTTCGAGCAGCGGAGAGAGATGCTCGAGCAACTGTGCGATGGGAATGGGACCGTCACCGGCTGGAGAGGAGAAGGGAATGTACCACGCCTCCTTCGCTTCGACGGCAATGCTGCAGCCGACCACCTTGCAGCGAATCGTGTCGAGCGAACTGGTCTCCGTGTCGAAGGCAAAGCGACCCGCATCTCGACAACGTTTCACCACCTGCTGCAACTGATCGAGGGTCGTCACCAGTTGGTAATCGACCGGCTCTTCCGGGGTCTTGACAAGAGTGGGGGGCAGCTTGGTGGTGGTCGAGGGAGAGGACGCTGCGGCAGAAGAGGGATCTTCAAATCCGCTGAACAGGCTCGCCTGCTTCTCCACGGGTTGATCGATCATCTTGAGGAAACGACTGAAGTTCAGTTCCCTGAACAACTCCGCCAGCCGATCACGATCGGGAGAGATCCGTCGCAGTTCGGTCGGCGCCGTGTCGATGGGGGCATCGATGGATAGCGTCACCAGTTCTTTCGAGAGTTTCATCTGATCGGGGCAAGCTCGAATCTTCTTCAACGCCGCAGCAGGGATCCCCTCGGGGACCGGATCTTCGAGCAATGATTCCGGGTCATCGGTCACCGCCAGCACCTTGATCGCAGTCTTGGGACCGATGCCAGTCACTCCTGGAATGTTGTCGGATGAGTCGCCGATCAACGACTGATATGCGATCACCTGATCGGGTCGAATGCCCTTCTTTTCGAATAACTCCTCGGGACCGTACAGATCACCGCTTCGCTCGTCGAGAAATTTGACCCGCTCAGAAATCACCTGTTCCAGATCCTTGTCTCGCGTCAGAAGCCTGACCTCGATCTGTTCCATTGCCGCGCGGGTGGCCATCGTGGCGATGCAATCATCGGCCTCGTGATCATCGACTTGCAGGATGGGAACTCGAAAGGCCTCGAGCATGCGGTCGATCCAGGGCAACTGGAGTCTCAACTCCTCCGGCATCGCATCCCGATTCGCCTTGTACTGGGGGTACATATTGTGGCGAAACGTCGGGCCATCGCATTCCATCGCCACCGCCCACAGTTCGACCTGCTGGTCGCGGCACAATCTCAGCAGCAGGTCTGCCATCGAATAGATCGCCTGAACCTGCATACCACGGCTATCAGTCAGGGGTCTCATGCCATAGTGGCCACGGTAGATCTGGTAGCGTCCATCGATCAGGAACAGGTTCTGGGACAAGACTTCGCTTTCCGGTGGCCAAGGGGCCTCAGGGCCCACCGCACACCTGTGATTTGGAACATCCGTGGCGACAGGTCATTTGGGGGAGTGTACGGTCCGAAACGCTCCAGGCCCGCCAAAAAGCCGATCTCAGGTGCCCCCGGATGGTCATCCGCCTGTTTCTGGGCTGCTTGACGGGCTGGCACCCCCGTCGTAGGATCATCGCTTCCGGTCCCGGGGACGGATCGGTTACGCGGTGGTGTCCGGCGCAGTCGGTATCCCTCTTCGTGGCTTGGTTCTTCTGCACCTCTGATATTGGCCTTGTGGGCCGCATCCGTGGTGTAGACAGGGACCCGGAAGGAAATGAACCTTAACCGAGTCGTTGCCGGACCCTGGCATTTCATGTTCAGGTCTGGATCGACGATAGTGGCCAGGTTTCGCATTTACTGTGAAACCTGCAGGGAGGAACCCGATGGCCCGGAACCAGGGGGGAGCTCAGCTCTCTTTTCTCATCGTCTCACTGGTCTTCATACTTGTGCTGCTTTTCGTAGTGTTCCAAACGATGAGCGATCACGAGAACACCAGAGTCGCACTCAGCACCCAGAAAAATGAGGTGGATAGCAAGAAGAATAAGATCTCGGAACTGACCACCAAGATCAATCAACTGCGCATTTTGATCCACGGCTCCGACGAGGATGCGGTGCCGGTCTCGGAGTTCGAGACGATGATCGAAAAGGCCGGTAGCGATATCGCCACCGCGCGGGGGACCAGTAGCGCCAGAGAATACGGATCGATGGCTGACATCTATTCCGATTCGATCGATACGATCCGCTTCCTCCATAACGAGTTGCAGAGCCAGCGTTCTGCAGCAGAAGCCAAGGATAACGAGTACCAGGAAGTGGTGAGTTCCAAGAGTAATCTCGGATCCCAGTTGAATGAGGAGATCGACACACTTCGCTCTTCCTCTAACGATCTACAGGTTCAGTTGGAACAGAGTCGGACCCGCTCTCGCGAGGATAACAACAACCTTCGTGAAGAGGTGGAGCGTCTTGAACAGGATCACAGTGCGGTGGTTTACAAGTTGCAGCGGGATCTGAGTATCTCCCAGAACCTGCTCCAGCGTTCCAATGACCGCATCGAAGAACTCAAGCGTGAAATCGTGCGAGAGCAGACTTTTGCGATGGTCGAGGCTGATGGCGAAGTACTTCGTGTTTCAGAAGAACTGGGCAAGGCATGGATCAGTTCAGGGACCACAGATCGGATGCGACGTGGTCTGGTCTTCGATGTGTTCACCTACCAGAAGGGTGGAAAACGCATTAGCAAGGGCAAGGTCGAGGTCTTGAGTGTCGAGGAGAACTTCTCCGAGGTCGCCATCGTCGAGAATCTTGATCGATTCAATCCCATCTCCGCCGGTGATCTGATCACGAGTCCTTTCTACGACAGCAAGAACATCCCCTCCTTTGTCTTCGCAGGATCGAGTGCGACCAATGGTCGCTATTCGATGGAGGACATGACTCGTAAGATCCAGTTGTTCGGAGGCACCATCTCCGACACGGTCGCACTCGATACTGATTTCGTGGTGGCTGTGAAGGGATACGAGGATACCCCAGAATACAATCTCGCTCGGGACCTCGGTGTGACCATTCTGAGAGAGAAAGAGTTGCTGGAATTCATCGATTTCTAGTGACGAGCCGGCAAGAGCAGAAGGACGGCGGCGTGGGCATCCTCGCCGCCGTTTTTCCATCCCGGGCGTTTTGTGGCCAGGAGCCCACGGGATCTCTGGCACAGATCGTGCAGATCCTTACTCTTGTTTGCTGCGGGTCTGCCCGCATGGCATCCTGATCTCTACGGGGATCCACCTTCAGGCGATGGATCCGAGCAGTGTTGGACCCGAGCGGCGTTGGACCGATGCATGTGGGTCCCAGGTCATGCAGGTCGCGCAGGTCACGAGGCAGCGACTGAAACCGAGAGCCTGAAGTCCTTGTGATTCCTGCAGGAGGAGCAATCGATGGTCGAGCACAGCGAAGCGGATCCCGATGGTCAACTGAAGACGATGTCCTTCGGGGATCATCTCGAGGAACTGCGTTCGAGGGTGATCCGATCGCTGATGGTGATCCTGATCTTCGGGGTGTCCGCTTTCTTCTTCCAGGACACCCTGATGGAATTGATCACCGGCCCACACCGGGTCGCCATGTCGCAAATCACCGCCCGGCAGGAGATCCAGAAACTGCAGGAGAAGATCTCCCAGGCGACGGAAGAGTTATCAGGAGTCGTAGAAACCGAAGCGGCTCTGATCTTGAAGATCTCCCGAGAAGATGAGGACTGGTGGGTGAGGTGGGATCAATTCCGCAGTTCTCAAGATGCCTCCCCGGTGGTCGGCAGGATGGCCCGATTGATCGAGGAGCGATTGATCGCGCTGGATCCGGCACGCTCCTCGATGCGTGTTCTGGGCGCAACCCCCGAGAGATTCCAGCAAGCTGCGGATCAACTGCAACTGAGTCTTGGTGACTTGCCCTGGGGAGGGGAAGTCACGGTGCAAGCCTGCATCGACCAGTTGAAGAAGAATACACTTCTCTGGATCCATTGGAGTCAACTGTCTGCGAAAGCTGCAGAGGGACCGGTGCCGGATCCTCCACCCGCAGTTCCACAGCAGGGTGTCGTTAAACCTGTGGTGAGAGTTCCCGATCCACAGACGACCACAACTTTGGAGCAGGTGGCGCGGCTTTCCATCGCCATCGAGAAAGACTCCGCCCAGTTGAGTGGTTGGCGTCAGCGAGCCAAGCCGTTGGCTCTCCTCTCCTATTCCGAGGCGTTCTTCTCCTATGTCAAGTTGAGCCTGATGCTGGGCATGGTTGCGGCCTTACCCTGGATCACCTACGAGATGTGGAAATTCATCGCTGCAGGGCTCTTTGATCGAGAACGAAAAGCTGTTCGACCCTTCTTGCCGGTGGCATTCCTGTTGTTGGCCTCGGGTGTGTCCTTTGCTTACCTCGTACTGATTCCAATCGGACTTTCCTTTTTGGGTGGGTATGGAGATCCTGAGTTGCTTCAGGCAACCTTCACCTTGAAGGAGTATCTGAGTCTGGTCTTCACGCTGATTCTTGGCATGGGAATCATATTCCAGTTGCCGCTGGCGATGATCTTTCT
>Ga0115002_10002807_pt1 | contig 22343 bp, 15 predicted proteins | sample ArcticOcean_MG_C_8_FD_89576 | JGI IMG/M metagenome (GOLD analysis project Ga0115002, IMG submission 89576) | Marine microbial communities from western Arctic Ocean - ArcticOcean_MG_CB11_86 | ecosystem: Environmental > Aquatic > Marine > Oceanic | place: Arctic Ocean: Canada Basin | collected... | reverse complement strand
TTCGCGACGGCCAAATCGCCCCGCAGACGACTGCCGACATAGAGAATTTCAGACGGTTCGATTCCCTGCCGCTCGCAGGCTTCGATCGCCGTTTGATAGAGGGTGGGGGAGGGTTTGCGCACGCCGACTTGGTACGAAAAGGTGATACAAGCCGGGTCGAATAGGTCTCCCCACAAGGGAATTTCGCCCTGTGTCTTCAAAGCCCGCAGCATTTGCACCAGCGTGAAAGGCTGCGCATCGGCCAAGAGTCCCTGAACGCAACCTGCCGTTTTTACAAGCTTCACCGCAGCCAAGGCCTGTGGCGCGGCTTCGACTCCCTGCAAACTCGCGTGGAAATAATACGCGATCTTGGTGCAGAACTCGTCGAGGTCGCCGTAAGTGGCTTCGTCGTATGTGTATTCTTTTTCCAGCAGTTGATCGACCAACTTCCGCCACACCACCGCCGAGTTGATCTCGGGTACGTCCCCCTTGCGAATGTTGCCCGTCATTCCAAGGTCTTCGCAGACCTTGGAATACTGTCGCAGCATGTACTCCCAGGGGGCTTCCGGCGTACGGTACATGCTGTTCCACATGTTGAATTCCTGGATCGTCTTCTCCAGGGCAATCTGCATGCGAAGCTGTTGCGAGTGCAGGTGCAGAAGTTTCCCGTCGGCGATGCGCACCAAACTGCCATACACGCACCACAGCACCGCACGAATTCCGGGCAACGGTTTGACGTACGCTGTCGCTTTCGCATCTTTCTCCGCCGGCGGCTTAGGCCACAACACGTCTTGCTGATCAAGACGCTCGGCATACTCCTGAAGAGAAAGGGGCATGGAGATTACAAAACCGGCGAAAGGGAATGGCGATAGAGAAAACTCCGACAGCTGATACTAAGGCATCCCGCGAAAACTTTCAGCCACGCGACACCAGCAAGTCGATCGCCCGCGTCCCATTCGCTCGCCCTACAGCCGGTTCCCCACACGTGCCTTGCTCGCAAACATAAACCGTCACCTCGCCATCTCGCGGCCTCTTGCCTGCCAGAAGATGTTCCGTCTCGGGAGGTAATTCGTCGTCGGAAATGCCCGCAGTGCGGCACAACACGACTTTGTTCGGCAGGAATTGTGCATGGATCGCGGTGAGAAGTTCCGTCGTCTCACTTGGAGCAGTCCCCTCGGCCACCACAATTTCCCTGGTCGGCCCGAGCAGGAAATCCAACGCGATCAACGCCTGGCCGCTCGCTTGGGGAACGCGTTGAATCTGACCGGAGAGCATCCGCAAGGTTTTCTCGGCCGCCTGTTCAAAATCGGTTCGACCACACAACCGCCCCAGTTTCAACAAGCCCGTCGCCGCCAACGCGTTACCGGAAGGCGTAGCGTTGTCTTGGCTGTCTTTGTCCCGCGTGATGAGCGTCTCGTGATCGGTCGCCGTATAGAAGAAGCCCCCCGTCTCAGCATCGCCAAATCGTTCCCGCATCGACTCGGCCAGTTCGATCGCTGAGGTGAGATGACGCGTCTCGAAGGTCGCCTGATACAACTCGACCAATCCGTCAATCAACGCGGCGTAGTCGTCGAGGTAGGCCGTGAACCTCGCTCGCCCGTCCTTGAAGGAATGCAGTAGCCGGCCTGCTTCGTCGCGCATGTTGTCGAGAATGAAATCAACCGCTCGCGTCGCTGCGGCCGCATACTTCTTCTCGCCCAATACCTGCGACGCCTGCGCCATCGCGGCAATCATCAAGCCGTTCCAGGAGACGAGAATTTTGTCGTCTCGGCTCGGCGCGATCCGTTGCGAACGAACCTCAAACAGCGTCCGACGACTCGCTTCGAGTGACTCAGTCAAGTCGTCAGCCGACAAACCCAACTCCGTCGCCATCTCGGCATGCGACCGGGATCGATTGAGAATGTTCGTCCCTTCCCAATTCCCGGCAGGCGAAACGTCGTAACAGGCACGGAACAGACGAGCCGCGTCGGTATCGAGATGCTGGTCGATCTCGGCTTCACTCCAGACAAAGAACTTGCCTTCCACGCCTTCACTGTCGGCATCTTGCGTGCTGTAAAACCCACCAGCCGGTTGCGTCATCTCGCGTAACACATAATCGAGCGTCTCACGCACCACGCGGGCATCGTCTTCGCAACCGGTCGCCTGATACGCTTTCAGATAAACGCAGGTCAGCAGCGCGTTGTCGTACAGCATCTTCTCGAAGTGCGGAGCCAGCCAGCGAGCGTCGGTCGAGTAGCGATGAAACCCACCGCCCAAATGATCGTACAACCCACCACCCGCCATGCGGTCGAGTGTTAGCCGGACCACATCCAACGCATCGTCCGATTCAAACCGGCCCCAGCAGCGTAACAACACGCGGAGATCCATCGGATGCGGAAACTTCGGTGCGCCGCCGAACCCGCCATGCGTTTGATCGGCCGACCCCACGAGTTGGTTCATCGCGTTGGCCAGCATTCCCGTAACCAAGTCTGATGATTCCCCTTGTGGCCCCCCCATCCGCGTCACCGCCTCGGTCAGTTCCTCGGCTCCGGTGAGAATGTCAGGCCGGCGTGTATTCCAAGCGTCGGCGATGTGATCGAGAACCTGCCGAAAACCGGGCATCCCCGTTCGCGGCTCGGGCGGCCAATACGTGCCACCGTAAAACGGTTTGAGGTCGGGCGTAAGAAAAACCGACATCGGCCACCCACCCCGCCCGGTCAGCGCGAGCACTGCGTTCATGTAGATGCGATCCAAATCGGGCCGCTCTTCGCGATCCACCTTAATGTTCACAAACCGCTCGTTCATCAAGGCGGCAATACTCTCGTTCTCGAAACTCTCATGCTCCATCACGTGACACCAATGTCACGCGCTATACCCAATAGAAAGAAAGATCGGCCGATCCAATTCCCCCGCCGCCGCAATCGCTTCCTCACCCCATGGAAACCAGTCCACCGGGTTCGCGGCATGTTGCAACAAATACGGACTGGTTTCGTCGGCGAGACGATTACGGTTTGGTGCGGGCATGATCGAATTTCAAAAGAAGGCTGTCGGATTCATCGAAAGAATCGTAGAGCCTTCCGAGTCAGACACAATGCACGTGAGCATGATTTGCGGAGAAACCCCAATACAAGCCCGAAGCGCAAGCGAGTGGATTCCGCAAGACCAGCGTCGCAAGAACACACAAGAGAACGGCAACGCAAGAAATCCGCACACCGGCGAGTCACGTTGGGAACTCACTCGCTTGCGCTTCGGGCTGGTATGGTCTCTACTTCACTTCTCCACAAACCCGTTCCGTTCCAACCACCCCATGAACTCCAGCGGCCACTTGTTGATGGGGTCCCCCTGATCGCGAATGCCGTAGCCATGTCCACCTTTCGGGCGAATGAAGGTCGTGCAAACCACGCCCGCTTTCTTGCAGGCGGCGGCGAAGCGGTGGGTGTTTTCGACTTTGACGCTCGTGTCGTTCTCGGCATGACAGAGGAACGACGGTGGCGTGTTCGCATTGACGTGCAACTCGTTGGAATACTCGTTGATTCTTGCAGCCGACGGGGACGGGCCGAGCAGCAATTCCTGATACTTCTTGCCTGCCACTTCCGTTTGTAGGGAGATCAATGGGTAAGCAAAGCCCGCGAAATCAGGGCGGCTGCTTTGGCGTTCGATGGGATCCTTGGATGAGGAGCGGCCCGCATCGAAATGCGTGAGGACCGTCGCTGCGATGTGCCCGCCGGCGGAAAAACCGAAAACTCCCACACGTGTCGGGTCGATCTTCCATTTGCTCGCATTCGATCGTGTGAATCGAATCGCACGTTTCAAATCTGCGGTAGGGGCCGAGACGCCGTAGTAATGTTTCTCTGATTTCACCGTCCGGAATTTCAACACGATCCCCACCACACCCCGCTTACTCAGCCATTTCGCGAAGTCGTTGCCTTCTTTGTCGATCACAACCCGCGTTAACCCGCCGCCCGGGCAGATGATGATGGCTGGGGAGGGTTTGCAGCCAGAGTTCTGCGGCAGATGCACCGTGATGGTGGGCCGATGCACGTGGGAAATGCTGCGATCGACGTACCCCTTACCTTTGCCCCGGTCGACAACCAGCTCGCGTTCGTCGACAAGTTCCGATCCCGGCGCAACGCCCTTCCAGATCGGTAACTCGATCGGCTCGGCCGCAAAGGAGTTTTTTGAACCGAGGAGCAGAATAACCGTTGTCAGAGCAAGACAGACCATTCTCGTACGCAACGCGGACATGTTGCCAATCCCTTCCGTCGACAAATTCCCGATGAATCGAACCTGGAAAACACGCAGGCCTCCATGAGTGACTATGATACCATCGCTGTTGGCTCGTTAGCAGCCGGTTGCATCTCCAGAGGCTCCTCCACATGACCGCCGCGTCTCACGAACATCGTATCGTCGAAGAACTCAAAGGGATCGTGGGATTGCTCGTCGGGATCTGGCTCGCCTTTGGTATCAGCCAAGTCGCCGACATCAACCAGTACGGGCTCCAGCCGCGCACCTCATGGGGTTGGACCGGCATCGCGATCTCCCCCTTTCTACATGCCGACATGCCCCACATCACGGGGAACTCGTTGCCGCTGCTGGTGCTACTCTGTTTGCTGGCCGGTTCGCGGGCGAATTCCGGAAAGGTTGTCGTCGCCATCATTGTTGTTGGCGGTGGACTGCACTTCCTGCTGGGTCGACACGGCAACCACATCGGTGCCAGCGGCCTGGTGTTCGGTTTGATCTCGTTTCTGATTCTCTCAGGCATCCTGGAACGACGGTTCTTGCCACTGCTGGTTTCGATCGTCACGCTGGTCCTCTATGGCAGCACCCTGATGTTCGGCGTGCTGCCGACCGTCGGCGAACACATCTCCTGGGACGGCCACCTCTGGAGCGCCGTCGCCGGTGGGCTGATTGCGTGGCGAATGGCGAGAGATTCTAAGTCTCAGGCGAAGCTCACCAAGGCGTAGTCTCAGCTTCGCGTTCAGTGCAGCTAGCCCAAAAAATCTTGAAGTTGTTCTTCGATCGGAACCTTCAGCGGGAATCGTTTACTGAATTCGTGCGATTCGATGCCAGCAAGATTTCTGAGTGTCGCGTGAATGTGTTCGGGGCGGACTCGAATGCCGTTCTCTTTGTCGGTTGCGAGCGATTTCGGATCAACGGGGACGAGGAACTGTTTTTCGTCGGTCGCTCCGATGACGCGGTTCCCTTTGATGCCTTGGCCCATGAACATGACCGAGCCGATGGACCAGTGGTCTTTGCCGTTGTTCTTGTTGTACTTCGGCGTGCGGCCCATTTCGCTTTGGATGACGATCACCAGTTTCTCGCGAATCTTCAATTCCTCGGCTCGCCTGATGAGATAGTCGACGCCAGCCAGGAATTCGGGAAGCAGTTTCATTTGATCGACGTCGTTGTTGGCGTGGCTGTCGAATTGGCCGATGGAAAGATTTGCCGAGACGCAAACGCCCGCTTTGAACGAAGCGAGCGCGATGTCGGCTTGGTGAGACAGCCGCTCTTTGGGCACCGTTTTGGGAACGTAAGGGGTGACGCGCTCGAGGGCTTTCGAGTTCAACTGCGCGGCGTAGAGCATGCTTTGGGAACGCTCGACGCGCGACAGACGAACCTGCGAGACGCGTGCTGCGGTTTGTTCTTTGATCGCGCGTTCGATACGGTCGATGACGAAATCGTCGTGGTAAGGACTCCGGGCGTTTCCGTCGCGCGCATCGGCGTTCGCCAGTTTATTCAGCGAATTCAAATACGGCACACGAGCCATCGGGACCAGGTTGCCGGTTGAAGAATAATTGCCAAACGTGAGGAAGGCCAACGGGACTTTCGGCCCCTTGCACGCGGCGACCAACGCGGCAAACGTGGGGTAGGCCAGGCTGTCGAGCTTGCCCGTGGCCATGTAGCGCGAACAAGGCGAGTGATTGTTGACCGAATAATCGAGGCCGTTGAAGACCAGCAACTCGTCTCCGTACTTCTTGAAGAAATCCTCGTTGCTCATGCCGGCATTGATGTGAGCCGCATTGGGTGCCAGCCTGTGCGTACCCTGCGTGAGAATGTCGCCTTCCTTATAGAGGCGGTTCATCTCGTTGACGCCCTTGGGATCCATCAGGTAGGTGGTATCCCAGCCGCCGGACGCGTTGAAGACAACGTAGTATGGCCCCTCGTGATTCGACGGATCGGCCTTGGCCGCTTCGGCTCGCGAAATCAACGACGACCCCACCGGCGCAGCAAACCTCAAGCCTGCTGCTCCGCAGAGTGCTAGAAAATCGCGACGTTGCATATCAATCACTCGTACAAAAAGTCATGTTGGCGTAGCAGGTAGGTCACCACGCCGCGCCAGGCGCGGAGCGTGTAATTCGGGTCGTCGAGGCGTTTGCCATCAACTCGGTCGCAGGAGTAGCTGCCGATCTTCTCGATTCCCTTCGTGGCTTTGGCGTCACTGACGATGCCTGCGAACAGTTGGTAAGTCCGCTCGACTTCGGGATGATCGATTGCCTGTTCGCGGCCAAGCAGGTGCGAGTGCAGATGTACGATCGCTTGGCGGATCTGAGCGTCGTCGCCGTTGCCGGGAACAGCGCTCAGTTCGATGCGGGGGAACAGCAGCCGTTGCGATGGCTCTTTGGAGAAATCGAGTGCGACGTTCTTGCAGGCAACGTCGTTGGACATGATCCGTTGAATAGCACCCATCGCACCACTGGGATCAGCCATGCGCTCGGTGACGGCCTTGGAATCGATGCCGCCGTACAGAATTTTGAATTTACTCTCTCGGTGCGTGAGACGGCCCCACTCCTGTCCGAACAGGACAGTCAATTTGCGTTCGAGTTGTTCGGGGGTCAGCAATCGCACCAAGCCGACGTCGTCCAACTCGGCTCGACGTCGTGGATCTTTCGCTGCGACAGCCAGCCCATCAACGCGATAGAACGACGATTGCACCAGTTCTTTGAACACCACTTTGAGATTGAAATCCGTCTTGGCGAATTCATCGGCGATGCGCTCCAACTCGCTGCGTTGGACCCGATAGGCTCGGCGTTTCGCAGAGAAGAGCGGATCGTCGATATCCTCCGGCGGCAACAGCGGTTTGCGGCCCATCAGGGTGTACCAGACGTGCTCGACCATCGCCACGGCGAACCGGGGATCCTTGGCCGTCCGCTCGCCCAGCCATTGCAGCGATCGCCAACGTTCTTTGTCGGGAAGGCCTTCCTTTTCCAAGCCCGGCCCAAACATGTCTTTGTACCAACCCTCTTTGCGCGGGCCGTAAATTCCCTTGCCGTCGACAACGTAGAAATCCTGCAAAAGGCCGGCGACCGGGTCCATCACTTTGTGACAAACAACACAGTCGGCCGCCTGCATGGTGGGGATCTCATACTGCGACGTAATCGCCGCTGCGTCGTTCACGCGTGGTGCCAACTGCATGATGTCGATGCCCAGAAAATGCTGGAAATACATTCTCACACGCAACCGATTCCGATTGGTCTCGGTTGTGGGATAACGCTTCAGGTACTGAAACGAACTCAGTAAGCCGGCGTGCGGATAGAAACCGGTCGCTGACTCCTGAGCTTGTCGCCCGTTGCGACTTTGCAACGCCTTGATCTTCGTCGGGATAAACTTCAAGGGATTCTCGGGATCCTTGAATTGGTCTTGCACCTCTTCGTAGACCCCATAACCCCGCGATGTATACGGCGAGACCATGATGTAATCAGCCGTTACGATTTCGGTGAAGGGACGATTCTGTCGAACGATATGCGTGATGAGTTCGAGCGGTTCGCGACGCATTCCCTCGCGGTATTCGCGAATCAATTTCGTGTAGGCGATCATCTTCGGGTGAGAGTAGGGCAGTTTCTTCTTCTGCTCTGGGCTGAGGCCTTTTCGCGGATCGCGATCTTGATACCACAGCCTGGTTTTGAAGTGCTCGTAAGAGAGCGCCCCCTCGGCCGACCCGTCGTAGCCCCGGGTCAGCAGAATATCGTTGAACGCTTCCTGCAATCGTTCGTAGAAGGCGTCTTCGTTCATCACCGAATCGAGGATGACACCCACTGCTTTCAGGCCGTCTCGGTCGACTGCCGTGCGTTCTTCCTTCGTGGGCAACCTTGCGGCGAGCGAGAGTGTCACCCGGCGCAACAATCGTCGCGGCGACATCATTTCCACGCCTTCAAAAAACGGCGGGGCATCGTAGTCGGCAATGGGCGGCCCATTGTCTGGCTTGCCGTTTGTGCGACGAACGAAACGGGCCAGAATTTTGTAGCCGGTCGAGTCGGCCTTGAGCACCGCTTTGCCGCCATGATCGAGTTGGTCGGCGATTTTCAGCAATAGTCGCGACTGGCCGTCTTCCTTCGTGCCAGCCATCTGCTCGAACGCTTTACGGTTATGCCGCATCGCCTCGGCCCGTTTCAGGCGATCGCGGGCAGTGTCTCGCAGCAGGAACTCACTCTCCGACGCATCGCCTTTGGCGTTGTGGCATTTCAAGCAAGTCCGCTCACCCACCTTGGCCCAGACTTCATCGGCGAAAAAATTATCGTCAACAAAACACCCCGGACCGCGATGAGCTGCTTGCGAACGATCACCGGTGTTCTTTGATGAAGCTTTTGGGGAAGATGACGCGCTGGGCTTTTCAGCTTTCTTGTCGCCGAATGCGAAAGGAGCCGAGCCAACGTTGCTTTGCCACACCGTGACAAGCAACGCCACAACGAACCCCGCTAACAGCCAACGTCGAACGTTCATGGGACAGAACCTTCTCACTGAATGCGACAATTCCCTGCGGTCTGCCTAGACCTCGGGGTGATTCAGATTACCAGAACCGGTGTCCCGCACGCCACAACAACTCCATCCCCCGCCGCCATAGACTCTGCCAATCCACGTCAGCCAGGCGAGCCGGGCCAGTAATGGCCCGGGTGACGTTCCCCCGATGTGACGCGTTCACTTGTTTGTACGTGCCAGCGGATTTACATCCGCCGCTCGCCTGCGCGAATCGTGGGTGGGTGTTATTCCGCCTTTGCTTGGTAGCACAGCAGTTGCCCGTTCTCCAATGCGACGTAGATTCGCCCGGCGGCGTCCATTGCGGTGCCGCCTTTGACGGCTTCGCTGGGGAGTGCTTGTTCCCAGAGGGTTTTGCCGGTCTTGATGTCCAGCGCGGCGAGGAACGGTTTCTTCGGGGCCGCGTCGGGGTGGCCGGTGGAGAGCAGAGTTTTCTTGGAAACCACAAAACTGGTGAAGCGGCGATTGGTCACGTCTTTCCAGACGTCTTTCGGGCCGGGAACTTTGCGGCCGCGACGACGCCAGCGAGAGGCTTCCTTCTTGTCTCGCGGCACGCCCGGCGGCAGGGCGGCTTGCAACGCCAGGTTGTCGAACAGGCTGCCTTCGTAACTGGCATCGTGACACAATGTGCTGCCGTCGGCACAGGTGTGTTCCAGCGAGACGAATTTTCCGTAGGACGGATAGAGCGGATAGAACGCCGTGCGGTATTGGGAATTGACCTGCGCCTTCGGCTGGTTCTTGCACTCGAGAGTTTTCAAGTCGTAGCGAGCCGTTTCGTAGACGCCGCCGGCGAGGAAGCGGAGTTCGCCGTCGGTGATGGTCAGGTTACCCTGCATGCTGACGCCGCTGTTGACCTGCTTCGACAGTGTCCCCGAGGTCGTGTTCTGCACTTCGATTTTTCCGGTGACCGCATCCAACGCGGCGACGTAAGTGCCGTCGTAATGCGCGATGCCGGCAGCCGCGTAGACTTTTTTGTCTTGAACAACAACACCGCCGGCGACCGGCCAGCGGGAAATCAAGCGGCCGTAAACCGGAATGCGATCGGCTTGCGGACCGAGTCGATGTGACCAGAGGAACCGACCGGTGCGGGCTTCGTAAGCGTAGACGCGACCGTCAGCCGATCCGACGAAGACGCGACCGTCGGCAATGGCGGGCGGATAGTAAATCGCTCCGCCGGTGTAGGCTTGCCAGACCAATTTGCCCGCGCTATCCAAAGCACGCACGGTGCCGGTGCGGTCGGCAATGAAAACGAGTCCGCCCGCCGCGACGGGAGCGGTCGGCATCTCGGAGTTTGTGATTTCGGTCTTCCAAGCGAGTTCGACGTTGGTGGGAATGGCGACCGTGGTTGCATCGCTGCGGGCGTTGTCGCCGCGATAGCTGACCCAGTCACCTTGCTGAATATCGAATGGTTGCACTTTGGCGAGGTTGTCGCCGACTGTCAGGGGTGTGACCGTTTCGCGTTTCTCAGGCGTGACGGCTCCCAAGCCGATGTGGCCGTAGAGAGAGAGTTGGCAGCCGCACATCCAGGGGCCCCAATACAGGTATCCGTTGGAAACGAGTACGCCGTCTTGGCAGGGTGGCCGCATGGGGGAGATGTGTTGGGCGGTGTTGGTTTCGGTCATCACGCGGACGGTTCCGCCGCTGGCGCGGTAGAAGATGCTGTCGACGCAACCGGTGGCACGTGTGCAGGCGCGGCGTGCGGGGAAGCTGGCGAGCGTTTTGCCGGTGGGGTAGTCGAGTTTGACTCCGTCCGAACCTTGCGGACCGGCGGCGTAGACGGCGTCTTTACGGAGCACCAGTTGCAGGTTGCCGACTTTGTGCGTCCAAAGAAGTTTGCCGTCGTTGGCCGAAGCGGCGACCAGTCTCGCGCGTTGCGGACCGGCGAAGAAGATGTAGTCCTCTGTCGATTTTGCGTAGCAAGTGGTCGCGTAGCCGGTGATGTAATGTTGAGCACGCTGGTTCGGCCCGATGGCGGCGAGCAAGTCTTTGTCGGCGTTTCGCCAGAGTTCCTTGCCGTTGGCGATGTCGACGGCGGCCAGGTACTTCTCGGGGTAGTAGGTAAAAAGGCGATCGCCGCTCATGCAGAGCGCGCGGGCGTCGATGTAGTCTTTGCCGGTGGTCGCCCAAAGCTGTTTCTTGGATTGCAAATCGTAGGCGACCAGGGTGCGACCGAACCCGAAGGACGTGGCGGGGTTCTTGTAGTCGTGACCTTGCCACATGCCCCAAGGCCAATGGCCCAACCCGCGACGGTTCGATTTCTGGACGGCGACTTTGGTTTCCTGCGCACCAATCAGCGCGAACAGTGTGCCATTGCGAAGAGCCATCCATTTCCAGACGGGGCCATCGCCGAGTCCTTTGGGAATCTTCAACTCGTCACGCGTTTTTCCGGTGAGGCCGTCGATGATTTTGCACGAATCAAAATCGCCCAGTAACAGCGCGTCTTGGGTGGCGATCATGGTGTTGCGGTGGATCATGAAGCCGGCCGGTAGCGGGCGTTTCCAGAGGATTGTTCCGTTGTAGGCGTTAATGCAAACCAGCGTGTTGAGCCATTCGTTCTGGTTCTCTTTGTGAGCGATGTGGCCCATCGCTTTGTAGATGCGCCCGCCGGCGATGACGGTTTGCTCGGGCATGGGGGAGAACTTGGGGACGGCCAGGAACTGCGTTTGGAAATCGCCCTTGGCCAATTGATCGGTCGACTGCGGATTGTTATCCGGACCGTGGAAGGGGTGCGACCACTCGTCGATGCCCTTGGGAACCGGTTTCACGATTCGGCGAGACCCGATGACGGCAGTCGCACGCGGTCGCAGAATGCGGAGCAGTTCCGTCTCGGTCACGTCATCCGCAGCGGACGGGGCCACGAGGACGGCGTCGGCAATGTTGTTGGCCAGTTGCAAAGATTTCAGATCACCCGCGTCGACAAAAATGCGTGTGCCGAGCAGACCGGCTTTCTCGGCCGCTTGGCGAACGGCGGCGACTTGGGCGGCGTCGGCGGACTGGAAGTAGACGATCACCTTCCCCGCTTTGGCGAAGTCGACAACGTAGTCGGCCGACTGACCGACAAGTGCGACAACGCCCTGATTGATCCCCGTCTTCTTCAAATCGTCAGCAGGGGCGGCAGAAAGAATTCGCGTCAGCGATGCGAACGTGACTAGAACGGTGATCGCAAGCGGGGTAAGTCGCATGACCGGCTCCTAGTTCGGGGGATCGCAGAGAGGGTTCAGCAGCCTTAGTGTGCAGTTTCAGAGGGATGATTTCTAGAGTTGGGACGTATTACGGTGCCGAAGTACGGCAAGAACGGCGGGGGCCAGTGACCTAGGGAGTCTACCGATTGGTGCAACCGTCAGTCTAAGAAAGCGTTACAACCGCTACGATTCAGCTAAACGCTGCCACCGGATGGGTCGATAACTCTCGCACGGCCTCGTCGTCCCGCAACGGCGAATGCCCTTTTGTTCGCGCGCTGAGTAACTCGCCGCGATGGCCTGCCAAGCCTTTCAAACAATCCGGACCCAACCTATGAGCATGCTGCCGAACGGATTCCACTCCCATGTCGAAAACATGATCACAGCAGCGGCCTCGGTGGATGGTTTTCTGACCGAACGCGAGATTCGGTTCCTGTGCCTTCTCGGTGCGGCTCCGACCACCACGGGCGACATCCTCGAAATCGGTAGTTTTCAAGGACGTTCGACGATCCTGCTCGCCAAGTCGGCCGCGCTGGCCGGCGACTCGATTGTCGCAGCGGTCGATCCTCTCATTTTGCCCTGTGAGACCGACCCGAAGTTCGAGGATGTCGACTCGCTACCGTTTCGCTTTCACAAGAACCTTCGCGACCACGGGGTTCACGAAACAGTCGAGTTCCATCAGAAGTTCTCGCACGAGTTGGCCCCCGAGTGGGATCGCCCGCTCCGATTGTTATGGATCGACGGCGACCACACCTACGACGGAGTCCGCACCGATTTCGACGGCTTTGCGTCGCACTTGGCTCCGGGTGCCATCATCGCGTTTCACGACTTGCTCTGTGACGATTTTGAAGGCCCGATCCGCGTGTTCTGCGAAAACGTACTGCTCTCCAATTGCTTTGGTGCCAGCGGGCTGTGCGGCACGATCGGCTGGGCACAGTACCTCGGCGAAGGCGTCCCCGACCTCGCTTGGAAGCCGGCGAAACGACAACTCTACAGTCGGCTTTCCGCTTTGATTCCGGAAGTCGTCCTGCCGCGCGCCTACCGTCCGGCACCTCGATTGGCGCGGCTTCGTTATCAGGTCAAACGCGCGCGCGTGCCACACGCGGGTATCGATCCGCAGAATTGGATCAACCAGGTGCAATTCTTCCCGGAAGCCGAGCAGGAAGTCGTCTCACCGCTCCGAGCCGCCGCCTGACATCGATCGCACCGCAGGAAGCCCAGTGTCGTGCAGTCGCTGAGTTTGTAAGAACTCAAGTTAACCCGACGCGTCAGCGAGGGACGCAGGACAATCTGAGCCTACTCCCTGCGTCCCTCGCTTACGCGTCGGGTTATGATTCAGACTCTGGCGCCATCCGTTTTGCACGGGGATGATACGCCGATTGCTTCGGGTCGGCGCTTGGCATATTCTGCCATCCGTATGGCGGCTTGCCCACTTCTTCCGGGAACACACCACGATGTCCAACACCAAACACAATTCCCAAACCGAAACGATCTCTCGTCGAGCAGCCCTGAAACAAGCCGCCGGGCTGGCCGCCGTGACTGGTCTAGCGGGAACGGCCACCGCGAATGCAGCCGCCAAGGAAGCCGACTGCCCGGTCGTTCGCAAGGGGCGAATTAATCAATCGATCGTCCATTGGTGTTTCGCAGCGTTCGGAGAGAAATGGACCATCGAGCAGACAGCACGGGTCGCCAAACAACTCGGCTGCAAGAGCGTTGAACTGGTCCCGCCCTCCGATTTGCCCACACTCAAAAAATACGGCCTGACGTGCGCCCTCGCGCCGATCGACATGTCGCCGGACAAGTTCCCGTTCCTCAAAGGGTTCAACAACCCCAAGTACTGGCCCAAGGTCATCGCCGCCACGACGGAAGCCATCGATGCGGCAGCGGAAGGCGGCGTGAAAAACGTCATCGCTTTCACCGGCATGCGCGAGAACATCTCCGACGAGGACGGGCTGAAAAATTGCGTGGCCGGGTTCAAGAAGGTCATCGGCCATGCAGAGAAGAAGGGCGTGACGCTCTGCCTGGAAATGCTCAACACCCGCGACGATACCCACCCCATGAAAGGGCACCCGGGGTATCAGGGGGACAACGCCGAATACTGCATCGACATCATCAAACAAGTCGGCAGCCCGCGACTGAAATTGCTGTTCGACATCTACCACGTGCAAATCATGGACGGCGACGTCATTCGCCGCATCCATCAACACAAAGACCACCTCGGCCACATCCACACCGCCGGCAACCCGGGCCGAGGCGAGCTGGATGCCGATCAGGAAATCAACTACCCCGCCGTGATGAAAGCGCTGCTCGAAGTCGGCTACAAAGGCTTCGTCGGCCAGGAGTTTATCCCGACGCGTAATCCGTTGGAGGGGTTACGGCAGGCGGTGACGGCGTGTGATGTTTGAAAAATCCCCTACCCCATCAACCCGCTAATCGGCTCCGCTTGATAAACATGATACGGCCGGCCGGTGGCGTCTTGCCAGGTCGCATGCTCAGGGATGCCGAGGGCTTGGTAGATGGTGGCGGCGAAGTTTTCCGGGGTTTGCAGATCGGATGTGGGGTAGGCTCCGTCACGATCGGACGAGCCGATGATCCGGCCGCCTTGAACGCCACCGCCTGCCAGTAGGATCGATTGGCAGGGTGCCCAGTGGTCGCGGCCGGGGCGTTTGTAGATGTTGGGGGCCACGTTGGAAATCCGCGGCGTCCGGCCGAACTCGCCCGCCATCACGATCAGCGTATCTTCCAGTAAGCCGCTTTCCTGTAGGTCATCCAACAAGGCCGAGACGGCCTGGTCGGTGGGTGGAAAGAGATAATCTTTCAGTAGCGGGAAGTTGTTCCCGTGCAAGTCCCAACTTCCGAAGTTGCCCATGTTGACTTGCACCATATTGACGCCGGTTTCGACAAGCCGTCGGGCCATGAGTAGCGACCAACCGAACGAGTTGTCACCGTAGCGGGCAAGCGTTTTCGGGTCGGCCTTGCGCACGTCGAAGGCGTGACGAACTTTCGGATCGCCGATCAGCGAGACCGCGTCTTGCCGGATGCGATCGTACGTGGCGACCGGGGCGGATTGCTCCATGTGCTTGCGTTGTTCGTCGATCGTATCTAACAGTGAGAGTCGACTGCGGAATCGTTTGTCGAGCACGCCTTCTTGAAGCGACAGATGCGGGACTTCGAATTTCCAGTCGATCTTGTCGGACTGTTGCCCCTTGTGCAGATCGAACAGATACTTCGGGAACGCGCCGGAGTAACTGTGGTAGGCGTGCGGTTTGTCGGTGCATTCGATCAGCCAAGGCTCATGCTGCGGCCCCAACAGCCCGGCGAATTGGCCGGGGTAAACGCCTGTGTTCGAGTGGTAAATTTTCTCGGGCAGGATCGCGCTGGTCGGCATGATGCCGCGACGCTTTGTGGACGCCCCGGCGATCGCCGCGATGCTGGGAACGTCGATCGACTGCGGCTTGCTCGAGCGAAACGTGGGCGGGACGACCGTCTTGCCTGTCAGCATCACATACGTGCCTTTGCCGTGTCCGCTTTCTTTGTGCGTCAGTGAGCGAACCAGCGACCACATCTGGCTGCGCTTCGCGAGTTGCGGCATGTGTTCGCAAATTTGGGTGCCGGGCGTGGCGGTGGCGATCGGATTGAACTCGCCTTTGTACTCCGTCGGCCCGTCCGGTTTCATGTCGAACGTGTCATGCTGCGACGGCCCACCGGTGAGGAACAGGTAGATCACCGTTTTCGGCTTGGGCAACGTCGCCCCGGACTGGGCGGCTTGGCTGCGCAGGGCGGCGACATCGACGGTCGACAACCCCATCAGACCGATCGTTCCGGCCTGTAACATGTCTCGCCGGTTCGGCATTGAACGCTTCATGTTGATCTCTTCGTCTCGCTGCGGTAACAGACCTGCCTTGATGATACCCATGACCGCGAAGGCTCACAACGTTTTCTGGAAACTTCGCTTCTACCGCCAGTTGTTGTCCTTGTCTCGTACTGCGACGGAATGAAAGGCTTCCGCCATCGTCGATCGATACCCCGGTCGCGGTTGGGAATGATATTTGGAGTCTTTGGCGATGGCAAAAATGGCAATCATATCGGTGCGGCTCTTCAGGATCTTGTGGACCTGATCGACGAAGACAAAGAACATGCCTGGGTGTTGCTCTTGGGCGGCCATCGTTTTCAAGACGGCTACCGGATCAATGTTCGCAGCTTTCAAAATCGCTTCATCAATGTTCGCAAGATGAACCAAAACTATCGCTGCCCGCCAGCGTTGACCGGGTGTCGTTCCATTGATCGCCCGGTCGGCGGCCAATTCGTAGCTGCTGGCATCCCCCTGCTCCGCCAACACCCGGGCGACTTCCAGAGCGTGTTCCTGACGTTCTGCATCGGCTGCGAAAGTTGCGAGGTCTTTTCTCATTCGTTCCAGCCCGCTGTTGTCTTGCAAGGAGCCAAGCATGTCGGCGGCCGCCCAGCGGGCTTGGGGGTCGGCATCGTCGAGCGACTTCTTCAGAGCAGGGATGGCGTCCTTCCCCTTCCGCTCGGCCAGCAGGCCCAGCTTGCCGTGGAAGTGGTAGTTCAACGTGTCGTTCATCGATCGATACGCCGCCTGTCGCATGTCCCAAGGGAACCGATGCTGGGCGGGGGGTTGGTGGAATTGAAACGCCTGCTCGGCCCGGTGGGCTTTGAAGAATTCTCGAATCGCAGGCTCGGCCGCTTTGGGGCCCCAACCGGGAAACACACCGTCGCTTGTCGGCGAACTGGAGAAGAAGACGCGGGGTGAAATGGCGGCCGCCACTTCATGGAAATCGAAGGGGAACTTCCGATGGTCTGATTGGAAGAGCGTCTCCAACGGAGGCATGTAGGTGGGCAATGCCCATGTCTTGAGTCGGCCCGGTTTTGTTTCGTAGTACTCGAACGGTGTCCAGCCGCAACTGGAGACTGCGATTTTGACCCGGTCATCGAAGGCCGCCAGGAACATGGCGTTGTGTCCGCCGAGCGAATGGCCGATGGTGCCGATCTTGTCCGGGTCGACATCCGGATGGACCTGCAGCAAGTCGACACAGGTCATGTGGTTGAAGACTCCCTTGACGGTTCCCGAGTCGTAACGGTCGGACTTGAAGTCGTAAGGTTTTGAGTCGCCGAAGCCGGGGTAATCCGGCACGATGACCACGTAACCCTGCATGGCCAGTTCGATCGGAAAATTGCACAAAGGCCAACTCTCGAAGCTGCCCTTGCCGGATTGGCTGGTCGGATGCAAGCCGACGATGCCCGGTCGTTTTTCGCCTTCAGGTTTGTGCAACGGTTCGTAGAGAAACGCATGGACCATCTCGCCTTCTGCGGCCAGGAACTGGATCGTTTTCTTGACATACCGGCCCCGTACCTGCGTGTTGACGACGCGTAGGTCGAAGTCCTTCAGGCTGGCACGACGGGGGCGTTCCGGCAGCGACCCCATGCCTTGCAACATGCCCTCGAGAATTTGCCGGCGTTTTGTCTTGAAGTGGTCGGCGGTTTTGATCGGCTGGAATAAATCTGCCTCGTCGTAGTAGACCAGTAGGTCTCGCAGGCGTGGCGAGACTTTCTTCTTCTCGCAGTTCTCTGGATTCGCTGGTGATTGCTTCAACAGGGTGAAATCATCGGCCCACACTTGGATGCCGTACCGCGTGACGGGGCTGCGGTCATGAAGCCGGAAGGTGATTTCGTATGTCTTTTCAACGCGGTATTGCGTGCGGCCGATCTGCTTGCGTTTTGGTTCTTTCAAATAGCGTGCCAGATCGACAGAGACCTTTCTCCACTTCATGTCGCCGCTCGCCACGTCGGCTTCCCAGATGACTTCTCCATCCAACAGCAATTCCATCCAGTGATACCGCTGCGTCTTTCCGGTGTAGTCGTCTTTGATGTAAAATGAGATGCCTTTGTCGGCTGGCGTGAGTTCGAGAACTTGCGAAATGCCCGCGAAATCCTCTTTGGTCGTCGAGGTCGCCGAGGGCAAAGAAACGGAAAAACTCTTACGGCCAGAGTGGGATATCTTACCGTCGAATGCGGGTTTCAGGCCGTTACCCCGCTTGACGATCTGCCAGGCACTTTCCTTCTCGAAACCGGGGTTCTGCAAATCGGCAGCCTGGAGTGGAAGTGTTCCCGCCAGCAGGATGAGGGCCGAGTACCGGAGGTTGGTCTTGTGTTGCATGAGATTCATTTTTCGCAAAGAGATTCGTCGAGCGATCACTCACGACCGCTACTGTCTTGGCTATATTAAATTACCGCGACGTCCGACGACTGATTATCATCCGAGACGGGCACGGTGGCAACTGTCGAAGGTTGCCTCGGTGGATCTGAACGATCGCAAGTGCGTATTCTCTGGGGAGAACATGAGGAGACGTGTTGACGTCCGCAGACAGGAATGTCTGCTCTCCCTTTTGATCAGGACGAGAGACCGGAGAATACTTGATGGCCAATGTGACACACTTCGGCGCGGCGGGTGACGGCAAGACCGACGATACCGACGCCTTATTGCACGCCCTTGAAGCGGGTGACGGCGTGTTGCGGTTGAACAAGGGGACGTATCGCATCACCCGGCCGATTGTCATCGACACCACGAAAACCGGGTACGCGGCGGTTCGCGGCGAAGGAGGCACGTCGCGAATCATCATGGCGGGGCCAGGCCCGGCAATTCGGTTGGTGGGCGATCACCGGGGGACGGCCAGTCCGAAGTCGTATCAGGAACACACCTGGGAACAAGAACGGTTTCCAACAATCAGCGGCATCGAGATTGTCGGCGCGCACCCGGAAGCCGTCGGCATCGAATTAAGAAAAACGACCAAGACGACGATCTCGCAGGTGCTTGTGCGCAAATGCAAAACGGGCATTCATCTCGTCGAACGCAACCGCGACTTCATTCTGGCCGACTCGCATTTGCTCGACAACGAGGAATTCGGACTGTTTTTCGATCGCTGCAATTTGCATCAGATTATCGTGCATGGCAACCACATCAGTTGGAACAAGAAAGCGGGGATCAAGTCGTTGGATGGTGACGTGCATAACTTGCAGATCACCGGGAACGACATCGAGTACAACAATCACGCCGGCGTGGATGAGTCACCGAACGGTGAGCCACGCGGAGCCGAGATTTGGTTCGAGGCGGACGAGGGCGTGATCAGTGAAGTCACGATTGCCAGCAACACCATTCAGGCGACCGTGCAGCCCGGCGGTGCCAATGTGCGAATTTGGGGATCGAAGAAAGACTCGCCTTCCGGAGCACGCCTGATCGCCATCACGGGCAACGTGCTCGGTAGCCAGACGCGCGGGCTCGACTTGCGCGACGCGCACAGAATCGCCATCAGTGGGAATACGATTTACGATGCCGCCGAACTGTCGTTGTACGCAAAGGATTGTTCGGGCATTGCGTTCGGAGCGAACACCATCGCCTGGAGCAACCCGGACGGTAACACGCCGCGCGACGGGTTTCTGTTCGAGGATTGCGATAACTGTTCGCTGACGGGGCTGGTGACCGATCGACTGGGCTATGGCAATGCAAAAGCAGGGGCGGCCATCACGCTGGTGCGTTCGACCGACATGGCGGTGACGGGGTGTCAGATCACTGACTCACTCATCCGGGGCATCGAACTGATCGATTGTCATCGTTGCCGAATTTCCGACAACAGCATCATCGATCGTCGCGAGACGTCCCGCATGCGCGAGGCGATTCGCATCTCGGGAAACAGCCGCGACAACCTCGTGCAGAATAACCTTGTCGGCGGAGGCACCGAAACGGCGATCGACGTGCCCCAAGGAACGGCGACCGTGCAGGGGAACGTGAAGGTGTTGTGATGCGGCGGCTAGGCGAGCCGGATGCGTGAGCGTCCGGATGGATCGAGAGTATCAGCCGGCTTACGCCGGCCGCTCGCCTGGTCACAATTTCCAATTGACGTTTCGTAGGCGTTCGACTTCCGGTTGGTCAACTCAGCCTAGGTGGCTGGCCGGTGTTTTCTGGCAATCCAGTACAAGCGGGGAACTGCGATTTGCTGCCCTAATCGGCCGAGTAGCATCCGCAGCAGCGATTTGAATTTTCCCGCCGTGCTTCGTCCTCGAAATGCGACAAAGGCGGATCGTCCTGTTCGCTCGATAACGAATTCTTGCTCCAGCATGGCTGCAATATCTGTGAAATCGAAAGAGGCCATGTGGCCGTACTGGTGATAGACCAGGCCGCATTGCGGGCAGACGCACTGTCTCAGCGACAAATCTTCACAGTACGGTGCGGTTCCCAGAAACCACCCGTCCGGTTTCAGGATCCGCACAATTTCGGCGCAGCCGACGGTTCGCTGATCGTCGGTCAGGTGTTCCAGCACCTCACTCGCAACCACGAAGTCATACGAAGACTCTGCCATCGGCAGTTTTTCGATGACTCCCACATGTGATGGAATGCCTTCGTTCGCAAGACGCTCCATGCTTTCCGGATCGGGGTCGAGAGAGTGAATATTCCAGCCACGGAGTTTCGCCTGCCGCTCGAAGTGGCCGTCGCCAACGCTAATGTTCAGCACCGTTGGCGAATCATCCCGAGACCGTTTCGCGATCTGGTTCAGCAGGAACTCCAACCGCGGAACGGCACTGCGAAAGAGACCCGGCTCGATGTTCTGTGCGTGCTGCCAGATGAGGCGCTGATCGTTCAATGTGCGTGCCTGGTCTTAAGCCGATATTTTGGAATCGATTGAACGTAACAGCCGGCTTACGCTGGCCGCTCGCCTGGTCACAATTTCCAATTGACGTTTCGTAGGCGTTCGACTTCCGGTTCCAGGGTGAGGTCGAAGTGTAGGGGGGTGATGGTGGCGTAGCCGTCGGCGAGTTCGCGCACGTCGGTGCCCGGTTCGAGGTCGTGATTTTCGACGGGGTCCAGGCCGCTCCAAAAGTAGGGGCGACCTCTCGGGTCGTGGCGTTTCTCCATGACGTCGCGGTAGCGTCGCACGCCCAGCGATGTTGTTTTCACGCCGCGTGGTCCGTCGGGGGTGCAGGCGGGGAAGTTGATGTTCCACAGCGAACCGGGGTCGCAGTTGTTCTCGATGATGCGTTCGATGAGCGAGACGGCTTGGCGGGCGGTGGTTTGGTAATCGGGCGTGGTGTCGGTCGAAACAGAAACGGCGACCGACGTGTAGCCGAAGAAAGCCCCTTCAATTGCCCCGGCCACCGTCCCCGAATAAAGCACGTTGATGCCCGCGTTGGATCCTTCGTTGATCCCGCTGACCACCATATGTGGCTCCGATTTGCAGAACTCGAGCATGCCGAGTTTCACGCAGTCCGCTGGACTGCCGGCGACCGCCCAGCCGAAGTGTTCCCCGTCGCGAAATTCTTCGTGGACCATCAGCGGATGCAGGTAGGTGATCGATAGCCCGACGCCGCTTTGCTCGGTTGTCGGGGCGACGACTTGCACGTCGGCGATGGCATCGAGTGCTTCGCGCAGGGCGTTGAGGCCGGGGGCGTGGATGCCGTCGTCGTTGGTGAGAAGGATTCGCATTGGCGTTGGGAGAATTGAAGATAGAGGATAGAGAATGGTTGAGGGATAGAATACTCTGAGTGTGTTCGTGAATACCAGAGCCATCGCTATGCACGCCCGTCGTTTATTTGCCGTCATTCCTGCAGCCGGGGTGAGTCGTCGGATGGGGCGGCCGAAGTTGATGCTGCCGTTGGGCGATCGCACGGTGATTCGTCGTTTGCTCGACGTGCTCGCTCGGCCGGGGATTGCGGCGCGGGTGGTGGTGATGCGACTGGATGATGCGCCGTTGTGTGCGGAAGTCGAAGCAGCCGGTGCAACGGTGATCCAACCGGAAGTCGCTCCGCCCGACATGCGAACCAGCGTGCAGCATGCGTTGGATGCGATTGCCGAACGATTCGACCCACAACCGGATGACGGCTGGCTGCTTATCCCGGCTGATCATCCGCTGCTGGATGCGAACGTGCTCGATCAGCTTATTGCATGTTGGCAGGCGAGTGACGCGAGCATTCTGCTACCCGAACACGCGGGCGAACGGGGCCACCCTACGTTTTTCCGTTGGTCGCTGGCCGAGGAAGTGCGGTCGATTCCTGTGGATCGGGGTTTGAATCACCTGGTGGCGGCTCACGCGTCGGAAATCGAAACGGTGTCCGTCGAGACGCCCGCAGTGCTGACTGACTTGGATACGCCGGAGGATTACGAGCGGTTGCGGGGAATGTTCGAGGCGGGTGACGCGGTGTAGTTCATTGGAAAGAATGGCGTTACCACTGGCCTGGAAATGGCCACAAAGAGGCACAAGATGATTCTGTGACCTCAAACCGTGTCTGTAATTCTTGCGCCTTTTGTGCGACTGACTGGAGCCGTCCTGGAGGCAACCGGCGAGAGCTATCGACTCAGCGACGCCAGAAAACGCTCATCCAAGAAGAAATAGCCGCCGATTAGCACCAAATCAGACAAGAAAACCAATCAGCATAATCGGCCTCCCC
>Ga0115002_10002804_pt1 | contig 22362 bp, 15 predicted proteins | sample ArcticOcean_MG_C_8_FD_89576 | JGI IMG/M metagenome (GOLD analysis project Ga0115002, IMG submission 89576) | Marine microbial communities from western Arctic Ocean - ArcticOcean_MG_CB11_86 | ecosystem: Environmental > Aquatic > Marine > Oceanic | place: Arctic Ocean: Canada Basin | collected... | reverse complement strand
CGGTGGAAAACTCGGCTGGCGACAGGTCAAGATTGAGCGATTTGGCAAGCGCTGTCGGCATGGTCGCGAGGAGGGTTTCGGGCCGTATATCAATGCCGGTGAGTTCCCGAATCCCAGGTAGCTCGGTGGCCACTTCGGCTCGCCCCAACAAAATGCTCCCGTGTTGAAGTACCGCGCCTCGTCGCCGCCGCTGTGCGCTACCAACGACTTTGTGCCGAGTAGTGCCTTCGCGGCTCAACAGAATGTCGCCTAGGAAACGTCTTTGAAAACAAAGGAACCGATCTTGCTCGGAGGATTCGGTACAAGGTTCCACTTGCCAACGCGGGGCGCCTGCAATCGCGATTCGTAGTATTTGCACCAGCACGCGGTGAACGGCATCGTAAAGCAATTGTGTGTCATGTGCCAACGGGTGAATAGCTGGGAGCACCAAACTGTAAGTTAACTCCCGATCGTGGAGGATCGCGCCGCCGCCGCTGAGGCGTCGCACAACATCGGTCTTAAGGCTGGCAGGATGGTGATTGCGATCTTCAAAAGGCTGAAAATATCCGAGCGACAGAGTCGGACTATCCCATTGGTAGAATCGCAGAGTTGGCTGTTGCCTTGCGCTGGCGGCAGCGAGCAAGCTCTCATCGACCGCCATGTTCCAAGCGCCGTCGGCGGGTGGGTCGATTTGCAATTGGCAGCGGATTTTAATCACCATACACGAGCACTGGCTGACGCGCGGCACGTACTTCGTCAGGACGGCTTACCGCGGTCGAATGCGGCGCTTCGTGCAGCAACTGGGCATCTTCTTCCGTGATGCGGAATAGCGTCTCGGCAAAAGCGTCCATTGTCTCTTTGCTTTCGGACTCAGTCGGCTCGATCATCATGGCTTCGGCAACCGTCAACGGAAAATAAACGGTCGGGGCGTGATAGCCGTAGTCGAGCAAGCGTTTGGCGATATCCATGGCTGAGATGTCTTTGTCGCGCCGGAGGGCGCTGGCCGAGGCGACGAACTCGTGCATGCAGCGCTCGCCCTGCGGTACAGGCAAAATGTGTTTGACGCGGCTCAGCAGATAGTTGGCATTAAGTACGGCATTTTCGGAAATGCGTTTTAGCCCGTCTGGACCGTGCGTACGGATGTAAACGTAGGCTCGCAACAAGACGCCCACATTGCCAAAAAAGGCTCGTACTCGACCAATCGACTTGGGTCGATCGAAGTCAAGGCGGTAGTAGGGGAGTTGCGAGTTTTGAGTTTCGGGGCGCGAATTGTCTGCGTCTTCTCGCGCCTCGCAACTTGCGCCTCGCAACTCTTTAACGACCACGGGTGCCGGCAAGTAAGGTGCAAGCTTTTCCACCACGCAAATGGGGCCCGCGCCGGGGCCGCCCCCACCGTGTGGACCGCTGAAAGTTTTATGTGGGTTGTAGTGCTGCATGTCGGCACCCTCTTTTCCCGGAGACCAGTCGCCGGGACGAGTGATCCCCAGGATGGCGTTCATGTTTGCCCCGTCCAGATAGATCAGGCCGCCCATCGCGTGAACCTGGTCTGCGATCTCGCGCATGTGCGGCTCGAACAAGCCCAGGGTACTGGGATTCGTGATCATTAAAACGGCGACTTGTTTATCGAGCTTCGCCGCCAGATCGTCCATATCGACGAATCCCGCAGCGGTGGTTTGGATGGTGACTGACTCAAAACCGGCCATCGCGGCGCTGGCGGGGTTGGTGCCGTGGGCGTTGTCCGGTACCAAAACCTTGGTACGGGGCTCGTCCCCGTTCTCCGAAGCGACATCGCGGAAATAGGCGGCGGCGACCAGCAAAGCGGCTAGTTCACCATGGGCTCCAGCCGCGGGTTGCAGCGAACACGCCGGCAAACCGGAAATTTCTTGCAAGGTTTCTTGCATTTCGTAGAGCAATTCGAGCATGCCTTGCAGCGTGTCTTCGGATTGGTAGGGATGCAGGTCAGCAAATCCGGGCATCGCGGCAGCGCGCTCGTTTCGCTTCGGGTTGTATTTCATGGTGCACGACCCAAGCGGGTAAAAGTGCGTATCGACTGACATGTTGAGAGTGGAGAGATTCACGAAATGACGAATGACCTGTGGCTCAGAAAGCTCGGGCAGGGCAGGGGGCCCCGCGCTGACCGCTTGAGCGGGCAACAGATCCGCAACATCACACATTGGCACATCGCAAGCCGGCAACCGCGCAGCCCGCCGGCCTGACTTAGAGAGTTCAAAAATCGTTTTCGTGTCGTGCGTGTTTCGCATAGTTAGTGGCCGCTGCCAAGCGGTCCTTCAATGTTTCGTAGTATCGTTCGTTGGTCATCGGCGTAGCGGCCGACGCCAGCATGGACTCAATTAAACCTGGGCCGGCAATGAGGCACTCTCGCCCGCGAGCACACGCACGAGCGCATCAATCTCGCTTCGAGTCCGTTTTTCGGTCACCGCCACCAGGAAACAATCTGCCAAATCGGGGTACCATTGCCCGAGCGGCACACCGGCCAGGAAGCCGGCGCGCTCGGCCGTCTTCAGCAATCCTTCGACATCATGCTCGGCATCGCGAATCACGAATTCTTTGAAGGTGGGCTGTCCGAAAGCACGTGAGAAACGTTCTTGCTCGCAAAGCTGTTCGGCCGCGTAATGTGATTTCTGCAAACAAAGGCTTGCTGTTTCGCAGAGGCCCTGCGGACCAAGCTGCGACAGGTAAACGGTCGCTCGGAGGGCAAACAGCCCTTGGTTGGTGCAGACGTTGCTCGTGGCTTTTTCACGGCGAATGTGCTGTTCGCGGGTTTGCAAGGTGAGCACGTAGCAGGGAGTGCCCCGACGATCAACCGTCGCGCCGGCAATTCGTCCCGGCATGCGCCTTACGAGTTTCTTGTCACACGCCATGATTCCCAGAAAAGGTCCGCCGTAAGACATGGGCGTGCCCAGGGTATGGCCTTCGGCAACTGCAATGTTCGTGCCGTAGTCGCCCGGTCGAGTGAGTATACCCAAGCTGATTGGGTCGAATGCCGTGATGAGCAGTGCGCCGGCGTCGCGAGCAGCCTGAGCAACACTCTGGGCGTCTTCGATGCAGCCGAAGAAGTTGGGTTGTTGCAAAACGACTGCCGCGACGGTTTCGTCCAACTCCGCAGCTAGCCGCTGGGCATCGAGAACGCCTGTTGGGGTTTCGATGGTGATGATCTCTGTGTCTAGGTTCTCGAGATAAGTGGCAATCGTGGCACGATACTCGGGATGTAAGCTCTCAGGCATCACGATCTTGCCGTGGCGTCGCGACGCACTCATGGCCATCAGCACTGCTTCGGCTGCGGCGCTCGCACCGTCGTAAAGGCTGGCGTTCGACACGTCCATTCCTGTCAGACGGGAAATGAGCGATTGATACTCGAACACGACCTGCAGATTCCCTTGGCTCGCCTCGGCTTGATAGGGCGTGTAGGAGGTGTAAAACTCGCTCCGCGAACCGATGGTATCGACGACTGCGGGAATGAAGTGGTCGTAACATCCACCCCCCAAGAAGCAGACCGAATTGCCCGCATGAGAATTTTTGGCGGTTAATTCGCGCAAATGCCGATCCATCTCCATCTCGGAGAGCGCCTCAGGCAAGTCGAGCGGACGGTTGAGTCTGAGCTCATCGGGAATCCCGGCAAATAAGTCGTCAATCGTTTCCGCACCGATTGCCTCGAGCATATCGCGTTGATCTTCAGCGGTGTTGTAGAGATAAGGCATCGTGAGATTTCGGATTTCGGAATGTGGATTTCGGATTATTCTTATCTATGGGTGTTGCTTGGTGCGAAGCTTCTTTTTCAATCCGCAATCCGCATTACCAATTCCGCAATCACTCTAGTGTACTTCTTCGCCGCACTGTTTTTCGTAAGCACTGTGGTCCATCAAATTGTCGAGACCTGCGTCGTCGGTAATTTTTATTTTTGCGATCCAGCCTGCATTGTAGGGGTCTTCGCCGAGGGTTTCTAATGCGTCGGGTAGGCTTTCGTTGACGGCGATCACTTCGCCGTCGATGGGCGAGTAGATGTCGCTTACGGCTTTAACCGATTCTACTTCGCAAAATGGCTGCTCGGCATTGACTTGTTTGCCGACTTCTGGCAGGTCGATATATACCAAGTCGGTAAGCGCTTCGACCGCAAACGCCGAGATTCCCAACGTAACCACGCGAGCACCGTCTTCTTCGGCGACAGCCACCCATTCGTGGGTCTTTGCATAAAGTAATTCTTCAGGTTTCACGAATCGTCTCCTTCTAGAAGCACTTGGATAAAAGCAGGGGTCGCGGAGCCGCAGAGGTTATAGGAATTTATTCGCAGCGAATCTCCGCGCTTCCTCTCTATGCGTTTAACCTTTCCCACGTTGGTAAAATGGGAGTGGTATCACGGTGGCCGTTTGTTGTTGGCCGCGAATATCGACTGACAGCGTGGTGCCGACTGCCGCAGCTGATTCTTTAACGTATCCCATGGCGATTGGCTCGTCGAACGTTGGCGAAAACGTACCGCTCGTTACGGTGCCAATCTCTGTTTCGCCACGCAGCAGCCGGCATCCCTCGCGGGCAACACGGCGTCCCGCAACTTGCAAGCCGATCCGAACGGGCTGGCCGCCTTGGTCTTGGATTCGAGCAATCGCGTCACGACCGAGAAAATCGCGTTCGCGTAGATTCATGGCAAAGCCCAGCCCAGCCTGCACGGGATTGATTGCCTCCGAGAGTTCATGACCGTATAGGGGCATGCCGGCTTCGAGCCTGAGTGTATCGCGCGACGCCAATCCTGCCGCCATACCGCCGCAGTGGGCAGCTGCTACGGCCAGTTTTTCCCAAATAGTGACGGCGATTTGGGCCCCGCAAATTATTTCGCAGCCGTCTTCGCCCGTGTAACCCGTCCGGCTGAGATAGGCGTCCTTGCCCTCCAGCTTGATCGAGGCGCCCGTGTAGTAACGCATGGAGCTCAATTCACTGCCCAAGGTCCCGCCAAATACTTTGTCGACCAATTCGACGGCGCGTGGCCCCTGCACGGCGACCATCGCCTGGGACAAAGTTCGATCCTCAAATTGAGTGTCCTTGTCGCGGTGTTGTTTCAGCCAGTGGACGATCTTTTCTCGATTGCTGGCATTCACCACCAGTGTATAACTGGGCGCACGGTCGCGGTCTTCGGTGAGTCGATAGACGAGAACGTCGTCCAGGATTCCTCCAGCTTCGTTACAAACGAGCGAGTAGCGAATTTGCCCCAGTTTCATGTCCGTTATGCGCCGCGTCAACAGACGATCGAGGGTGGCTGTGGCGGCTGGGCCGTAAATTTCCAGGCGACCCATGTGCGAGATGTCGAACAGCCCGACTGCTTTGCGGGTAGCCTGGTGCTCGGCGACGATCGACGCGTACTGTACCGGCATCGACCAGCCAGCGAAATCAACCATGCGGGCACCATGCGTAGCATGCCAGTCGTGGAGTGGGGTACAGGCAAGTTGTGAAGTGGTCGACATGCCTTCAAGATCGCTAGGTGGGGAAGAATCCGAGAAAAGTGCATTCTAACGGTTTGCCGAGCGTGTTCCAGGGGCACGGGTTAACGCTTTGGTGATTAGTTGGACAGCGCCACTTTGGGACGTATCGGGCTGTTTGGAATGACTAATGTCTAATGACTAAGGAATGACCAAATACCTAATGACTAATTGCTGACGAAACTGGAAATCTCGTGTTCTGCGAATCGTTGGTGGCTGAATTGCGAATCCTCCTGCTTCTAGCTCCTGATCCCCGATGTATATCTGCGGCAGTCGACGATGACTTTTTTAGGCATTCGTCATTCGCGCCTTCACTGGTCATTCGTCATTAGACATTAGTCATTTACAACGAGACGTGGTCGCAAAGTGGCGCTGTCCAATTAGGGCCGGCGATTTTTCCTTGGCTTTTTCGGAGCCCGTTTGGACGCTTTCTTGGCAGGCGACTTGTGGCCTCGCATCGGCTTCTGAGGCTCGTCGCCGCTCGGCCCGAGTTTTTTCAACAACCGGAAATCAAGTTCTCGCCGCTCGACATTGACCGAAGCGACCGCCACTTGGACCGAGTCGCCCAACCGATAGGTGTTACCAGAGCGGAAACCTTTGATAACGTGCCCGGATTTATCGTATTTGTAGTAGTCGTCCGACAGAGCACTGATATGCACAAACCCCTCAGCCGGCAACTCGGTGCCCATCACAAACAGCCCGAAACTCTCGACGCCGGTGACGATGCCTTCGAGTTGGGTGCCCACCTTGTCCTCTAGGAAGTGCAGCAGTTTGACTTTCGTCAATTCACGCTCGGCAGCCGTCGCACGCTGTTCTCGTTCGCTGCAATGGTCGCCCATAGTGAGCAATTCGCCGAAATGTTGTTCCGGGGGTTTACCGCGATTCACGGCGTCGATCAACCGGTGGATCGTCAAGTCAGGATACCGCCTGATGGGCGACGTAAAATGGCAGTAGCAGGGACTCGCCAGCGCATAATGCCCTTCTTCCTCGGGGCTGTACACGGCACGCTGCATTGAGCGGAGTACCGAGTAATTCACAGCATGCTGGCGAGAATCGCCCTTCACCGCTTCCAACAGATCTTGCAGCGCAAATCGGCTTTCCAGACTCTCTGCCTTCAATCCGAGCTCTTTGACGAATTCATTGAGGGCCTTGAGCTTTCGTGGGTCGGGCGCACCATGCACTCGCCGCAGGAAAAACAGTCCGTGGTCGTGCAGCATTTCAGCGACCGCCTCATTGGCGACCAGCATGAATTCTTCGATGATCTGATGACTCTCGGTGTTTTCTTCCAGGTGTGCCCCGGTCACTTGGCCGTCGGTGTCGAGGTCGATCGACAGCCCCGGCACGGTCAATTCCAGCGAGCCGCGCTTCATGCGTCGCCGGCGGAGTAGCATCGCCAGCTCGTGCATGCGGCCCAGGAGGCCGTGAACCTCGGCAGAGAGCTTGCGTTTCCAGCCCGAGCGGTCGGCCAAATAGCTATCGACTTCTTCGTAAGTAAAACGCCGGCAACTTTTGATGGCGCTCTTGGTGACCTCGGTGGCAATTCGCTGTCCTTCGGGGCTGAACTCGATGCGGGCTGTCATCGCGTAACGCACTTTATCGGGTTGCAAACTGGCCAGATTGTTGGAGATCACCTCAGGCAGCATGGGGATCACACGATCCGGCAAATAGGCGCTCGTGGCGCGATCCTTCGCCATATGATCGAGTGCTGTCTTGGGGCGGACGAAATGCGATACGTCGGCGATATGCACTCCCAGCACCCAATGGCCGTTTGCGTTTTTTTCGAGCGAGATGGCATCGTCGAAGTCGCGCGCCGTGGCGGGGTCGATGGTAATCACCGTCTCGCCCGTGAAGTCTTTGCGTCGCCCGCTAATCGATTCATCGTATTTATCGGCTTGTTTGCGAGCGTTTTCCAGGGCGGCTTCATCGAACTCGCCGGGCAGGTTGAACTCATGGATGATCGATAGAGTATCGACGCCTGGTTGGCCGCGCCTTCCCAAGATTTCGACAATCACACCTTCACCATCGCGCGTATGCGAGGGGAAGCGGACCATTTCGAGCACGACTTTGTCGTCCGGCTGAGCCCCCTTAGCGCCCGGGTCGCCCACGTAGACTGGGGCGGTAAATAGCTTGCCGTCAACTTGCGCATAGCCCATGCCGTCTTTTACGAAGTAAGTGCCGACAAATCGATTCGTGGCGCGTTCGACGATGTCGATCACGCGACCTTCTTCTTTGCCCAGGCGGCCTTTTTTGCCGGTCATCCGTAGGCGGACGGTGTCGCCGTTGGCGGCGTCACCAGCGGCGTTGGCCGGGACGTAAATGTCGGAGTCGCGTCCGTCGGTGGAGGGCGTATTCTCTGGCCGCACGAATCCGAACCCGCCCTGCGCACGACGGAAGGTGCCCAACACGTGCTTTGACTTTTTGCTCCGATCCGCTGTTTTACCAAACTGGGACGCAGGCTGCCCCGCCGTCACAGGACATATCAAATGACTCGGGCCATAGGCTAGTTTGCCTTTTTTAACGAGTTGTTTGATCGAGCGATTCAGCCACGGGACATCGTCGGAGTCGAGCCCCAATTGCTTGGCAATCACTTTCGGCTTCACCGGCCGATAGTTCGGCGCGTTGACGTGGTTGAGAATAGTGTCGGCAATTTCGGGCATGGGATCACAGTTGAAGGCGAAGGACTTGAGATTCATATTTTTTCGTATCTGTCACTTCTCCGCTCCTGGCTTAAAAAGCTTACGCCCAATTTGAGAAAAATACTGAGTCCAGTTGCTGTCGGTATTGGGGCAATCGGTCATCAGTTGCGTGAAGTTGGCGAGCTTGGCGTCGAGATTATCGAGTTGATGAAGCGTGATCGCTTCGAGCGTCATCGGTAGCTTGCTGCTGCCGTATTCGTATTGGCCGTGGTGGCTGATGATGAGATGCTTCAACTCCGTGAGCAGGCGATCAGGAAACGGTTGGCCGTCTTGTTGGACTATTCTGCGAACCATGTTGTCGAGCATCGTGACGCCCAGCACCATGTGGCCTAATAATTGGCCTTCATCGGTGTAAGCGATATCGCGCTCGTACGACAGCTCGTCGACTTTAGCCATGTCGTGCAGAAAAGTACCCATTAGAAGTTTGTCGCAATCTAGCTGCGGATAACGGGGCGACACGACGAGCACGAGCTCCATCAGGCTGAGAACATGCTCCAACAGTCCGCCTTGATAGGCATGGTGGTTTTTCATGCCCGCCGGAGCTCGGCAGAACTTGGCCATCAGTTCTTTGTCAGCCAGAAATCCTTTGGCAAGTCGTGAGAGAGGGGCTGACTTGATCCCACCGAGGATTGCGACCAGGGAAACGCGCATTTGATCGACCTCTTCCGACTGAAGAGTGACAAAGTCCGTTTCATCGACTTCGTCGGGCCGAGCCTTGCGGATTCGATTAGCGATCAGCTGCATATTGCCTTGGAAAAGTTGGGTGGCGCCATCGACATGGACGTAGTCGCCGTTCTCGAACGTGCGATAGTCGTTGTCCGAGGCATTCCACATCCGGGCGTTGACCGAACCGCTCCGGTCAGCCAGATCGACTTGCAGGTACAGATTCCCATTGCGGTTAGGACGCAGCTGCTTGTCGGAGGCCAGAAAAACTTGGCTTACGGTCTCGTTGTGGGCAAGTTGGCTGACGAAGCGGCGTGAATCGGAAGACATGGCAGGCGGTGGTTAATAGGCAGCGGGAGCAACCGAGTACTTATGCCCCAAGGCATAAGCACGCTCGGGCGGTAGTTGAATTCTTGGGTTGTGGGCAATAGCCGAGATCCCGGCGCGCCGGGGTCGTTAATCGTAACAGATTCCTCGCTCAATCGCTGGGGGGCTTCAGCTTGGATTTCCCAGCAGCGCAGATTGCACTAGAATGGCTCGCTTGCCTAAAAAGGCGTGCTCCCCTCAACTCCTGTTTTTCGTGCCCACTCCCATTCACAACTTGTTACCACACTCCAATGCCCAAGCCTCCCAAAAACGCAATCTCGCCCACCCGCGCCGAAAACTACCCCGAGTGGTATCAACAAGTTGTCAAAGCGGCCGATCTGGCCGAGAACTCCGATGTCCGTGGCTGTATGGTTATTAAACCTTGGGGCTATGCCATTTGGGAAAACATCCAGCGTAAGCTCGACGGCATGTTCAAAGCGACCGGCCACGAGAATGCTTACTTCCCGCTCTTCATCCCGATGAGCTTCCTGGAAAAAGAGGCGGAGCACGTAGAAGGTTTTGCGAAAGAATGCGCCGTGGTCACGCACCACCGGTTAGAGCCCGACCCCGAAGGCGGTCTGCGACCGGCACCCTCCGCAAAGCTCGACGAACCGCTGATCGTTCGTCCGACGAGCGAGACGATCATCGGAGCTACGTTTGCGAGGTGGGTCGAGTCCTACCGTGATCTGCCGATTTTGATCAACCAATGGGCGAACGTTGTACGCTGGGAACTTCGCACTCGCATGTTTCTTCGTACGACCGAGTTTCTTTGGCAAGAGGGTCACACCGTCCATGCCACGGAGGAGCAAGCCCGGGACGAAACACGCCTGATGCTCGATGTCTATGCTGAGTTTGCCGAAAATACGATGGCCATGCCAGTCATTAAGGGTGAGAAAACCGAGGGCGAAAGATTCCCCGGGGCACTGGCTACCTACAGCATCGAAGCGCTGATGCAGGACCGCAAGGCGCTGCAAGCGGGCACTTCGCATTTCTTGGGACAAAACTTCTCGAAGGCGCAAGAGATCAAGTTCCAGGATCAGTCAGGCTCTGAAGTTTATGCCTGGACCACCTCTTGGGGCGTGTCAACACGGCTCGTGGGCGGATTGATCATGACCCACAGTGACGACGATGGCTTGGTACTGCCGCCGAAGCTTGCCCCGGCGCACGTCGTGATCTTGCCGATCTACAAAACAGATGAAGAACGATCCGAAGTATTGTCCTACTGCGAATCGCTTCAATTGGAATTGGTTGCACAGCGTTACGACGAAGATCCGGTACGGGTACGCATCGACGACCGCGACTTACGCGGTGGCGAAAAAAAATGGCAATGGGTCAAGCGAGGTGTACCGCTGCGTGTCGAGATCGGTCCGCGCGATATCGCCAAGGGGGAGGTGAGTGCTGTACGTCGCGACAACAACGAGCGAAAAAATTCGACACCTGCCGAATTCGCGGCAAGAATTGCCGCGACTTTGGAGGAGATTCAGCAATCACTCTTCGATCGCGCTGCTCGCGCTCGTGAAGAAGCATCGATCAGGATTGATACGCTAGCAGAATTCGAAGCCTATTTTGCAGAAGGCACCCCTGGCGGCCTGGCTTATTGCCACTTCGTCGATGGCCCCGAAATGGAATCCAAACTGAAGGATCTCAAAGTCACAGCTCGCTGCCTACCGATAGACGCCCCCGAAGAGTCGGGCACATGCCTGTTCAGTGGCAAGCCAAGCTCTCGCCGTGGTGTTTTTGCCAGAGCCTACTAAAGAGCAGAGTTGCGGTAACGGCAGTTTCTGAAATTACTCTTGACAACAAAAGGCATAGATCGGTAGCATGTGAACAAATGTTCACACTTCCGTTGGGAGGTGCAGAAGAGTGCCCTATCAAGCATCGAATGCCAGGTTCCAACTGTACTTGGGCAAATGTCGTTATGCTGGACATATTATTGAACGAATCGCCGACCTGCCTGTCGAGTAATCTTTGCTATGGGCTCTATCAGTACCCCAACGCCGGTATTGCTACTGATCGCCGTCAGCAGCCGCTATGATGACGTACTTGCCTGGGCCGAGGCGCGTGCCACCAGTGAGTTCGGACCGCTACTGCTCAAGAGCGCTGCGTTCGACTTCACCGAGACCGACTACTATCAGTCCACCATGGGCACAGAACTGAAAAAGCAGTTCTTGGCCTTTCGGAACTCTATCGACCCCGGGAAGCTGCCGCAGATCAAGCGGGCGACCAACGATTGGGAGCAGCTGTGTGCCGATGAGCTAAAGCATTCCGAGCCGCGGCCTTTGAACTTGGATCCTGGCTATCTGACGCTTGCCAAACTGGTATTGGCCACCACCAAAGATCACGCCCATCGCATCTATATCAGCTCAGGCATCTACGCAGAGGTGACGCTCAATTTCCGTGGCGGAAATTGGCAGAAATGCGATTGGACTTATCCGGACTACCAGCGTGACGATTACCAAGAGTTTTTCACGGAGTGCCGACAAAAGCTGCGGGTTAACTGCACGTTCTGAGAAATCGGCCTAGGGCCGATTCCTCAGAACGTGCAGTCGTTTGGAGACACGTGGCGATTTGACGCTGACGAGGACTCATCGTTAGAATAGCCAAGATGAAAACACTGCTTCCACTGGTTACGGGTTCGGTCATTATCGGGTTAGGTTTGGGAGCGGCTCTCGCCTTTGTCGAGGTGCTTCCCGCAGTAGCTCCGTCACAAATCGCCGCCAACGGGCAACGGGAAGTGCCTCATGTGAAAGAACAGAAATTCACCAAGCTGCCCCATGCAGTCGTGCCGGAGACGGTTTTTGAATTTGACCGCATAGAGCGTGGCACTTCCATGCGGCATGATTTCTTGATTAAAAATACGGGGGACGGGCCGCTGAAGGTCCAGTTTGAGTCGAATACTTGCAAGTGCACTGGTGTGGAATTAGCCGGCAAACTTGTGAAGGCAGGGCAGGGGATCACGGTGCCGCCGCACGAAAAGGCCGACGTCACACTCAAGTGGGCTGCTAAAACTGAGGCGGGTCCTTTTCGGCACGGAGCCAATTTCTCTACCAACGACCCGCGCAATTCCAGAATCGAACTCGTAGTTAACGGACAGGTCGTTGAGTCGACATCCATGAACCCTTCCGAATTGCTGTTTGGCACGATCGAGGCAGGTGACTCGAAAGAAGCCAGTCTCTACTTGATGTCGATGCTCGAGGACGAAGTGACCGTGCTCGACTACGAAGTCACCCCGCTCAATTTGACAGAACGATTAAAAGTAGAAATATCGGCCGCCGAGAAAAGGGAACTGCCGCAGACAGAGGCGATCAGCGGGCTGAAGGTTTCGGTGATAGTGGACTCAGGTTCAGAGATCGGTCCTTTCCGCGGCTGGCTGAGCATGACGACGAATTTGCGGGGCGCCGAAAAATTATTGGTTCCAATCATGGGAACTGTCAAAGGAGACGTCTCGATTTATGGACCTGGTTGGAACCCGGCCAAAGGCTTGCTACGTATGGGCAATATATCCGGGGCTAAAGGAAAGCAGGTTCGCCTCAACTTGGCGGTTCGTGGTGAGCATGCGCAAACTGCAAAATTCGAACTTGCTAGCGTCGACCCCTCCGAATTGAAGGTCACGCTTGGCGAGCCACACGAAATTCGCGAGCAACTGCTGCATGTCCCCATCTTGGTAGAGGTGCCTCCTCGAACCCGTCCGCTCGTCCGCATGGGCGAACCTGTCAGCAGTGATGCCGTGATCGTGTTCAAGTCGAATCACCCGCAGGCGAAGGAAGTCCGCATGCGTGTGCATTTTGCCGTGAGCCAATAATGCGATCGGCTTTACCGCTTCGACCGTCTTAGGCTTGAATGTGCTGGCCTGTTCTTCCCAAAAAAGCTACGATTCACCCCAGATTGCATCTCTTGATAATGGACCTTCGGTAGCGAGTCACTATGCGAATTCGAGCGGCCTTTGCGCGGCAGAAACACTTGGTCTTTTGCCTGACGGCGGCACTGGTCTGTTTGACTGCTAGTATGTTGAAGTCGGAGGAGGGCAGTGAGCTAGGTGCAGATGATGGCTCTGCATCTCATGAATCTGTGTCTGGTAAATTTGCGTCTCGTGAAGCCGAAATCGCCGACGCGATAAAACGAAACAACCTGATTTTTGACGATTGGCCCAAGCCTCAATTAGCACTTGTCTTTTCAGGCGAAATGGACGGCTATCTCGAACCTTGCGGATGCGCCGGTTTGGACAATCAAAAAGGCGGTCTGAAGCGTCGGCACACTATTCTCAAGCGACTCGCCGACCAGGGTTGGCCTTTGGTGCCGATCGATATGGGCGGTTTGGTTCGCCGCGTCGGTCCACAAGCGGAGATGAAGTATCGATTTGGTCTCCAATCGTTAATCGAATTAGGCTATGGCGCCGTTGGCTTCGGGGTGCGCGAACTACAACTCAGTACCGAATCGCTAGTCTTCGCGGTGGCGAACCTTGATCCGGAAAAGAATCCCTTAGTCTCAGCCAACGTAGGACTGATAGACTTCGAAAGTGGCTTCTCGAAAAGATATAGAGTCGTCGAGAAGGCAGGTAAACGTATCGGCGTAACGTCGGTGCTGGGTAAGCGGCATGAACCCGCTTTGCGGACTGCTTCTGAAATCATCTGGAGAGATCCCGAGCAGGCATTGCGAGAAGTGCTTCCTCAACTCGAGGACGAAAACTGCGACCTGCTTGTCTTGTTAGCGCATGCCGAGCCAGAAGAAGTACGGCAGTTGTCCCAGAAGTTCCCTCAGTTTCAGTTCATGGTAACCGCTGGAGCGCCGGAGCCGCCCGAGGGCCTGCAAGCTGTCGAAGGCACGTCGGCTCAGCTGATCGAGACAGGACACAGAGGAATGTATGTGATGGTGCTCGGCATTTTTGACGATCGTGAGCGGCCGTTCCGGTTACAACGCGTGCCCCTCGATCATCGCTTCGAAGATTCCGATGCCATGCAGAAGATGCTCATCGCTTACCAAGATGAGCTCAAAGTTACCGGGTTCAACGGTCTGGGTATCACCGGCGTCAGGCATCCTACTGCCGGCTTTGTTGGCTCGGCGGCCTGCGCTGATTGCCATACAATGGCAATGGAAGAGTTCTTAAAAACTCCTCATTCTCATGCGACGCGAACTCTGGTCAAACTCGATCCGCCCAGGCACTTCGATCCCGAATGCCTAAGCTGCCATGCTACGGGTTGGGAGCCTCAAGAGTATTTTCCCTACGTTTCGGGATTCTTGAGCCTAGAAGAGACACCGCATCTGAAAGCCAACGGCTGTGAAAATTGCCACGGTCCGGGGCAAGGCCATGTGGCGGCCGAGTCGGGGGATACGGACGCCGACGACATCGAGCTAGAAAGGCTGCGCGCGGCGATGCAGCTTAAGATCGTCGAGAACGAGGGCAACCAACACGGTCAGGTATTCGAAGGTGCGACAGTGGTCAATATCTGCATCAAGTGCCACGATGAGGCCAACAGTCCGGACTTCGATTTCCAAGAGTACTGGCCGCAAGTTGAACACTACGGGAAAGATTAGGTTCGATGGAAATTTACCCGCAGATGCTGGTGAGGAGGTAAAAAAGAGTGTTTCTCTGCGGCCCTCCGCGTCTCGGCGCTCTCTGCGTTTAATCGTTTAATCCTAGGAGTCTAATTCAGCCATCGCCTCTTCGGGGATATTGAAGTTCGCTGCGACGCTCTGGACGTCGTCGTGGTCGTCGAGTTCGTCTACCATTTTAAGAACCTTCTTGGCCGTGGCGACATCTAAGTCGACCGTGTCGTTCGGGACTCGGCTGAGTTCGCACATCTCAGATTCGATCCCTGCTGCTTGCAACGCATCTTGGACGGCGGAAAAATTGTCCGGGTCGCTGACAATTTCGTATTTTTCCTTGATAGTTTTGACGTCTTCGGCACCTGCTTCCATGGCCAGTTCCAGTAACTTTTCTTCATCGACTTGCAAGCAATCGATTATTGCGATGCCTTTGCGCTCAAACATCCATGCAACACAACCTGTGGCACCGAGTTTACCACCTGCGAGTTCAAAGATTTTTTTTACTTCGGGTGCGGTTCGATTGCGGTTGTCAGTGAGGATTTCACAAAGAACGGCCACGCCGCCAGGGCCGTAGCCCTCGTACAGAATCTCATCCAGATTGCCACCGTCGAGTTCTCCGATCCCCTTTTTGATGGCCCTTTCGATGTTATCTTTGGGCATGCTGACGGCTTTGGCGTCATTGATGGCGTAGCGAAGTCGCAAATTCGTTTCAGGGTCACCGCCGCCCATTTTGGCAGCTACGATAATTGCGCGGGAGAGCTTGCTCCAGGCCTTACCACGTTTATTGTCAATGAGAGCCTTTTTGTGCTTAATCCCGGCCCAATGTGAATGTCCTGCCATGCTATTCTTCTAAATTAAATTGTCCGTGATTATGAGGCGAGAGTTCTTCTGAAAATTGCCGACCGCGCCGCGTAACTCGCCCTTACTTCGGCTTGCGCTTCGTCAACTTTTTGTTTGAAGATTGCTTTTTGCCTTTAGCTGGTGCCTTGGTTTTCTTTTTGGCAGCGGCTTTCTTGGCGGGCGTTTTTTTAACCGCCTTTTTCTTCACGGCTTTTTTCTTCACGGCTTTTTTCTTTGCGACTGCATCTTGACTTGGCGAAGATTTACGTTTCGACGTGGGCGGCACCTTCGTAGGGTTTTTCTTTGGGGCAGGTGCTGCCTTGACCGAGGTCTTCTTGGGAGGATCTGCTTTCACATTCGGCTTGGCAGCGGTCGTTACCTGAGTCAAATTCTTCACAACCGACTTCTTCTCGGTCGGAGTTGCGACTTTCTTACCGGGGCGCTTAGGCAATCGCTCTTTACAATCAGGGTTGATCTTAAGTAGCAACTTGCGGACGGTGGTGCCAAAGGGACTCCGATGAACTTCGACGCCCATTTGGTGCAGGATCGAACCGACTTCCACGCCTTTCGTCTTAGGTACCACTCGTTCTAAGCCGGGAACGGTGCCTTTGGCCGCTTCCGAATCAGAGATGACGCCGACCGCGTGCATCGCTACCAGTAAGCCTGGATTGATTGGAATCGAATGGCCGCTTAGCGCGTTCTGGGTAACAAAGGCCACCGTAAACGGCGTCGCGCCGTTATACTTGCCAATTTGCTTCACGGTCTGGCCGATGTTCTGCTTTTTCATGGACTCCAGGTCAAACGTATAGTGCGTTTCGAAGACACTTTGTAAAACACGTTTTAGCCTTACCGCTGAAGCCTTGGGGTCAGCGAGGGGCTTCATCACGGCTGTCAGTTCACGTATCGAGGAGACGCGGACCTCGTTCCAGTCAAAGTACTCCTTGGTCAGTTGGTCGAAGACTTGATCGGCCGCATTGTGCAGCGAGTTTTGTAAGCAGCAGGCATACAACAAATGTTCAAGTAGCGAGCGATCCCGATTGATCTCGGCTGGCTTGTAGCGAGATTTAAGAGTCTTGAGGACTTTGTTAATCAGTGCGGCGCGATTATTGCTTGCCATCGGCGGAGATCTCTGTGGAAAAACTGAACGAAGGATGAAATTAATTGATGTGATACAACAACGTATGCAACGACAACGGTGACACCGATTCAGTGACACCGCCGACCGGGGGGAACTTATTCACTCTCGGCAGGGCATCCGTTGATAAACTTCCCATTGCCAGCATCACCGTTGCCGGCATCACCCAAAACATCGTCGCCTCCACTATCCAGGGCATAGGGCTCTGGATCAGGCGTCTTTTCCGGCAAAACGCTTTCGAGCATCTTGGCAATGGCAATTGAATTTTTGACGCCCATGTCCAATTCAAAACGAATGCGCGGGGTATAGCGTGTATCAATTCGTTTAGAAATCTTCTTCTGTAAGTAACCAGAGGAACTCTGCAGGCCTTGCAAGCAGAGCCGTTGCGCAGTTTCGTCGCCCATGATTGAAACATGCACCTTGGCACCGCGCATGTCCGGCGTCACTTCAACATGCGTAACCGTTACGCCGTCAATCCGAGGATCTTTCAAATCGGCTAGTATTGCCATGCCGACCACCTCGCGAATCGCCTCGGCAGCCTTTAAGACGCGTCGTGAAGTCATGCTTGTTCTGGGGAACCATGTCCCAATATCGTTAAAGTTGCCGGAATGCAGTTGCCGGAATGCAGTTGCCGGAATGGAAAACACAAGCCAGTACCGAGTACTCAGTACTCAAATGTTGGATTCGTCAAAGCTGCGGCCAATTTTCTCAATGCGATACACTTCCATTAAGTCGCCTTCCTTGATGTCATTGAAACCCGAGAGCTTGATGCCGCATTCCATGCCTTCGCGAACTTCCTTGGTATCGTCTTTCTCGCGTCGAAGCGTGCCGATGGGATAGTCGCCGATGATCGTGCTGTCGCGAATCAGGCGCGCCCGAGTATTCCGCTCGACAGTGCCGGCCAGTACTCGGCAACCAGCGATCACACCAAGCCGGCTGATCTTGAACGTTTGCTGAACCAAAGCACGGCCCAGATCGACTTCGCGCTCTTCCGGTTTGAGCAGGCCTTCTAGTGCGGCCTTCAGTTCTTCCGTAATCTTGTAGATTATTTGATAGCGCTTGATTTGAACCCCTTTTTGATCCGCCAATTGCCGAGCATTTTCAGATGCAACCACATTGAAGCCAATGATGATTGCGTCCGAGGCGTCCGCGAGCGTGACATCCGCTTCGGTGACGCCGCCGACGGAGGACTGCAGGAGTTTAATTTTGACTTCTGGGTGATCGAGTTTTTCGAGCTCTTTGTGCAAAGCTTCGATGGAGCCACGCACATCAGCACGCAGGATGAGATTGAGCGTCTGAACCTCGCCGGCATCATGGAGCCGATCAAAGAGATTTTCTAGTGTGACATGCTGAATGCCTCCGCCCAAATGGGTCGAACGTTCTTCCTCGGCGCGATTCGCGGCAATAGTGCGCGCGTCGGCGATGTCGTCGAGGACGTAGAAGTGTTCGCCGGCTGCCGGCGCAATATCAAAGCCTGTGATGTTAACGGGGATGCTGGGGCCTGCTTCTTCGACCCGCTGGTTGGTGTGGAGCGTATCGTACAACGCTTTGACTTTGCCGAAGGCTTGGCCGCAGACGACGATGTCCCCAACACGAAGCGTGCCGTTTTGGACAATGACTTTCGCCACGACACCTCGTCCAGATTCTTGTTGTGCTTCTAGACAGGTTCCTAAAGCCGCACGCTTGGGGTTCGCCTTGTATTCGTGCAGTTCCGAGACTGTCAGCAACGTATCGAGCAGGTCATCCATGCCCGTACCGCTAATAGCGCTTGTCTGAACTACCTCGACATCTCCACCCCATTCGCTAGGCAGTAGCTCATTGGCTGAGAGGCCTTGCATCACTCGGTTGATGTCAACTCCCGGGAGATCGATCTTGTTTAGCGCCACGACGATGGGCACTTCGGCTGCACGAGCATGACTGATCGCCTCCTCGGTTTGAGGCATCACGCCGTCGTCAGCCGCGATGACAAGTACGGCAATATCGGTCACATTTGCACCGCGTGCTCGCATTTCGGTGAAGGCTTCGTGTCCTGGTGTATCGACAAACGAAATCTGTCGGCCGTCTTTATTGATGGAGTAGGCACGAATGTGCTGTGTGATACCGCCACTTTCAACGCTGACGACATCGATGCCGATGATGCTGTCGAGTAGCGAGGTCTTTCCATGATCGACATGGCCGAGGAAGGTAATCACGGGTGGTCGAGGGGCAAGGTCCGCTTCGTCATCCTCTAGATCCAAAATGGAGGAGAGCAGTTCGTCTTCTTTGCTGACGGATTCTCTGAGCTCTATGTCAACATCCAGCTCGGTTGCCACGAGTTCTGTTAATTCGGGATCCATGAGGGCAGTGATGGTGGTCATCACGCCCTCTTCCATCAGGATTCGCAAGATCTGGCTAGCGGGGACGCCGGCGGCTTCCGAAAGTTCGCGGACAGTGCAGGGTAGCTGGAGAGCAACTTTATCTTTACGAGGCGCAGCGGTACTGATGCCGGATTTTTTGCTGCGCCGAAAAGTACGGCGCCGAACCGAGGTGCCGCCTGGCCTACGGGAAGTTTGACGCTGCCGGCTGAGCTGGCGCTGCTCGCGGCCACCCAGTACGGAAGCCCCTTCCTCGCCTCCCGTTTTGCCCTTGCCACGCTTGCCACGTCCTTTGCCTGCCTCTTCTTCTGTCGTCACGGGTTTGGCGGCAAGTTTTGCTTTTTCCAGCGACTCTTCCTGTTTACGTAATTGAGCAGTGAGAGGTTTCGAACCTCCTTTGACGGCGCGCAGCGCGTCAGCCGAGAGTTTCATGTCCGGCTTCTGGGTAGGTTCTTCTCTGCTCTTCGCATTTGGGTCAGCTGGCGGCTGATTGACGGCAGGAATCGGAGCCATTTTGACGGCGGGACGAGCACGCTGAGCCCCGCCGTCACCAGATGGTTTAGGAACGTTTCCCGAGCGGCGCGAATTATCCAGAGTTCGAAGCTTACCAGAGACATTCCCAGGGCTGACGTACTCCTCGCGTCGCATGACGCCAGCCAAGGGGCCGGGCGAACGGGGTTCGTCAGAAGGGCCAGCACTTGCGCCAACGTCTGGGATCGACTGCTTGCCAGCGGAATCTGTTTGGGTCTCGGCTACTGCCGTTTCTTTGGATTGTTCTTGGGAGGTAAGTCGTGATTTGCGAATTGCGGCTAGCGGCGATGCTGCGCGCGAATCGCTAATCACCGGCAACTTGCCTGTTTTCGCGGTGGGATTGACCGGTCGCTCCGGTGCATCGCGAGACGGAGCGGCGGAGGTGCTCACCGTTGCCTGAGCGTTACTAAAGTGATCACGTAGCTTGACAACTTCGTCGTCGTCAAGACTGGCCAGCGCAGAACCCTTGCCTCGAATACCTACTTTGGCGCAGATATCGACCAGCTCTTTGCTGTCTATTTGTAGCTCCTTTGCCAAGGAGTATATGCGAACTGCCAAGTTGAGTTCTCCGTGCGAGCGACTCGGTTCTGCTTGCCAATCATGGCGGCGGATAGCCGATCGACTCGCGATTAATTAATCACACTAGGAAATCATAACTAACGTCCTCCACTAGTGGTTCGTCAAACTAATCCTTTCGGGTAGCGATCGTCCTGTAACATTGACCTGTCGCTTGGACATGTTACCGTCGCAATTTGAAAAGTTAGGCTTGACCAGACACTTTTGCGCCAGTCAGGAATACAAAAACTACTTCACCATTTGCTAAGACTCCGTCTCACTGCTCGCCGCAGTTTTTCCGACTTGGGCTTCGTTCTCCACTATTCCATCACCGGCGGCATCGGATTCTTGAGCGCTCACTGCCCCATCAGCAAGTATTGGCACATCGTCTGACACATCTGCCGGCTCCTCGGCAGTCGATGCCGTCTCGTTATCAACCGTCGGTGATTCAGCATCAGATTCAGAATTCAGCGACCCATCGCCAGCTGCCTCATCGCCAGCCAACTCAGAGCTTATGGACTCGGCGGCGGCTGCCTTTTCGGTCGCTGCAGCTGCTACTCCTGCTGCGGCATCAGCCTTCCCTTGCTGAACCGCTTGCCGTTCTGCTTCGCGTTTGAGTAAGCGAGCCTCAGTCGCGGCTTTTTCGGCTTCCTCGGCTTTGGCTTCGGCTTGCTCAACGATTTTTTCGACTTGTTCTTCTGTGAGACCGCCCATCGCCATCAGAGCATCTGGCTCGATCACCGACAGGTCGTCGTAACTGAGGAATCCTTCTTCCACCAAGCGTTCGGCCACTTCGATCTCGACCCCCTCCAGGGAATTGAAGCCCTGCACGGCCCGATCGATCGATTCCGCCAGTTCTTCCTGGGTCATGATCTCAATGTCCCAGCCAGAAAGCTTACTTGCGAGTCGAACGTTTTGACCGCGCCGGCCGATGGCAAGAGACAATTGATCTTCACGCACAAGCACAATTGCCCGACCCAACATTTTGCAGAGGATCACCTGTTCGACTTCGGCCGGCTGCAGCGAGTTGGGGATGAGCACTTCCAAATTGTCGTCCCAGCGGACGATGTCTATGCGTTCGCCACCCAATTCATCGACGATGTTCTTGATGCGGTTCCCGCGCACGCCGACGCAGGCACCCACGCAGTCGACACGTTGGTCCGAACTACTGACGGCGACTTTTGAGCGGTAGCCGGGTTCGCGTGACATCGAACGCACTTCAATCACGCCGTCAATAATCTCGGGGATTTCCTGCTCAAACAGACGCTGTACCAATTGGGGTCTAGCACGACTGAGAATGACTTTCACACGGCTACCCGATTTGCGTACCTCGAACACTGTGCCGCGCACCCGTTCGTTCACATGATGCGACTCACCGGGGATCTGCTCGCTCCGAGGCAGGATAGCTTCGACGTTGGAAAGCGCCACCGTCGCCGCACCGCCCTCGTAGCGCTGGACTATGCCACTGACCATTTCGCCAATGAGATCCGTGTATTCGTCGTAGAGCGCATCGCGTTCTGCTTCGCGAATTTTTTGAATCATCACCTGCTTGGCTGTTTGGGCACCGATTCGGCCTATGGTTTCCTCGGAGTCGAGGACTTGGCCATCGCAGGTTGCCGAAATTTCGCCCGTCTTGCGATCAATTTGAACGACAATTTCGGCCTCTTCGCCGTAATGTTTTTTAGCAGCGGAAACAAGTGCCGCTTCGATGCCCTCGAAGACGATTTCCTGCTCGATGTTTTTGTCGCGATGAATGGCATCGACGATTCGCAGCACTTCGGTGGCATTCATAATATGTTTTCTCCACGGCGTATTCGCCCACCGGGGGGCAACCAAGTTTTTCGAATTGTCACTTCCATACGAAGCCAACTTAAAGCGGTTCGTAATCTCGCTAACATAATGGCCAAGAATTGAAATGTCAAGTCGCTGCGGTGGGCTAGCAGCCTTGAGAGCGACGGCCGCTTCAGGAGAAGAAATCAGTCGGTGACACGAGCAATCACCACAGCTGCGGCCTGTGCCTGCGGGGTCACGCTTAGTTTCAGGAAGCTGTCACCGGGCGGTAAAGCGTCCGTGGTCGTCACCGCAAGCGCTGGGCCAAGTGGGTCGGGCGCTTCGTAATTTAGCGTTTTGAACAAGCGGCCGTGCTGCAGGGCTTTGACGCTGGCGACTAATTCGACGATGCCACCGCCAGCGCCCAAATTCCCAAAATAACT
>Ga0115002_10002803_pt1 | contig 22372 bp, 19 predicted proteins | sample ArcticOcean_MG_C_8_FD_89576 | JGI IMG/M metagenome (GOLD analysis project Ga0115002, IMG submission 89576) | Marine microbial communities from western Arctic Ocean - ArcticOcean_MG_CB11_86 | ecosystem: Environmental > Aquatic > Marine > Oceanic | place: Arctic Ocean: Canada Basin | collected... | reverse complement strand
GTAGGTGTCGTCTGTTACTGCGCTGTATGCAGCTAGTAATTCTGCTTCTGTCCATCGAGGGTTTGTATATCTGTGGCCACACTCTTTGCAGTCTACAATTTGTGCGTGATAGTGATAATCACTCGTTGTACATCGTACGGTATGCATTTCCAATGTTTCCCCTTCGAGTGTAGAAGGATATACAGGAGTGTATTCTTGGCTGCTACAAAGTACGCAGGGGATTTCTTGCATGCGCGAAGTATATCTGTGCTCTATAAATGATGTGCTGTTTTATAGCACATTTTCCCATGGCTTATTTAGCTTGTCTGGCTTGTGTATGCATAGGACTATATAAACCATATATAGACGTGCCTCGGGCACCTCTCTACGATACCATAATCGTATATGCGAGTTTGTATTCTCATGAACGTTCTAGATCCCTTTAAAGGGGGCAATCATTTGCCCTTACTTTCTGCAGCTTCGAATACCCAGTTTACGATTGTGTGTAATCGCAGTAAATGTAGAGCAGAGGATCTTCCGAAGAATGTAGAGGTGATAGAAGTCCCCGCTAGGATTGGCCCGTATTATTACGGTGTTGCAGATTTTTTGTTTGCTCGTAGTGTCGTAAAAGCATATCCAGTACGATCTGATTTTTGGTTACAGTTTGATGTCATTCATCTCAATCAAACAATGGGACCTGCATTTAAAAAACTCAAAAAGACAGGCGTTTCTCTTTTATTTCTGATTCATCATCCTGTTACTGCTGATAAAGAAGTATCTGGTTGGATCTTGAAGTATGCTCCTCTTATTCAATTTCAACGAGCAATGTGTAAGACTGCAGACCACATTGCTACTGTCTCTAAGACAATGCAAAAGCGCATCGCATCGGATTATGGAGTAGATCAAGCAAAAATTTCCGTAGTGCATAATGGTGTAGATGGCGATAAGTTTCAAATAACCAAAGATTCTCAGTGTGCGTTTGACATCATAGCGGTGGGTTCTTTTATTCATCCACGTAAGGGATTTTCCTATCTTCTTGATGTCTATCGCAACCTTGCTGCCTCTGGCAAAACTATTGCAGATGTTGGACGCAGATCCGAGGAGCAGATTACTGCACTGAAGCTGATTCCAGAAGTGCAGGTGCATGGCATGGTAAGTGCAGAAGATCTCGTCGATCTTGTGCAACGCTCACGTGTACTTGTTTCGACGTCACTATACGAAGGGTTCGGACTCTCGCTTATAGAGTCTCTTGCATGTGGTCATCCCGCATTTGCCTTTGATGTTGGTGCAGTACCGGAGGTACTAGGGGCAATAGATAGCTCGCTTATTATTCCTGTACGAGATACAGCAACAATGGCTGCAGCAGTAGAAGATTTTCTTGCCCATTCTCCCGCAGATAGAGATCTACGTGGAGAGCAATATCGAAAGGCTGTATTGGATCGATTTAGCCTTACATCATCATCAAATGCTCTCAATTCACTATATGAGAGCATGATTGCCTAGGGCTTTCTGGGCTTATTTCTTGAAGAAATACGCTTTCTAAGCTAAATTTGGCCAACGTGCTTGCAAAGAACACCTCGAATGTCGGGAAAATAATGTTTCTTCTAAAGGGGATTAATATTCATCCTTTGTATCTTCTTATTCCGATTACGCTCTCTTTGGCGTCAGCTGCCTTTGAGGGTGCCGGAATGGGTCTTCTCATTCCTATACTTAATGGGTTCTTTGAGCAGAGCTTTGCATTCGTAACAGAGACACCGTACCTAAAGGATATTATCGCGATATTTCCAGATTCTGTTATTGCAGATGATCGACAAATATTTGGAGTTCTACTTGCTGGTTTTGTCATCATTTATATTCTAAAAAATATACTGAGATATCTTGCAGTGGTGAGCATTGGATTTTTCTCGGAGAGGTCTTTGCATCATCTTCGTAAAGTTGTTTTTGCTAAGTACGTCAGCTTTGGAAAGTTGTTTTTCGATACAACCAATGTTGGTCATCACTCTACGTTGCTATTGGAATTTACAAGACAAGCTCTTAATCCGTTGCTTTCTGTAGACCGATATATCAATTCGGTGTTTTCTCTTCTGGTGTATTTCACCATTATGATGATGATTTCGTGGAAGCTTACACTTGTTGCATTGCCATTGTTTGTCATATTGCACTTTGCTGTTCAGTTCATGGTGTTTGCCATTCGTAACCACTCACGTTCGATTGCTATTCGTGGATCGGAACTCGGGAAAAAGTCTGTCGAAATTCTATCAACAATTCCTCTAGTCAAGTCCTATAGAACAGAGCGAGAAGAACAAGAGCGCTATACACATATTAGTAATAAAAAAGCTGAACTCGACTTTCGTGTTCGGTGTTTGCAGAATCTTATTTTGCCAATACAAGAGGTGATTACGATGTTCTTTGCTGCATCTATTTTTGTTGGTGCTTTGTACATATTTGGACGAGAACAGATCGCATCTGCCTCTGCACTGGTTGTCTACTTTTACATTGTCATGAATGCATCGTCGAAGTTTGGAACGATCTCTGGATTTCGTGGAAACCTTGCCGCGGCTAGCGGTGCCTTAGAAGAGGTGTTAGATATCTTTGATGAAAAAGGAAAGTTCTTTGTTACCGGTGGCGATACAGAATTTAAAAGCCTTTCAGACTCTATTGAATGTAAGAATCTTACATTCTCGTATGGCAGTGATCGCACGGTATTAAACAATGTCTCCTTTACTGTTCGTAAAGGGAAAATGACCGCTATTGTTGGCCCTACGGGCTCAGGAAAATCGACGATTATTAATCTCTTTATGCGGTACTACGATTGTCCGAGTAATTCCATTCTCGTAGATGGTACAGATGTTCGTGATTTCACATTAGATTCCTATCTTCATCAAACTGCTCTCGTTAGCCAAGAAACACTTCTATTGCATGACACCCTAGCAAATAACATTACGTACGGATTAAAAGATGTTTCTCAGAAAGATTTAGAAGAGGCTATAGAACGCGCAAGACTTGCAGAGTTTGTATCAAAGCTACCCGAGGGGCTGGATACTCTTATTGGAGATCGTGGTGTTAAGCTAAGTGGTGGCGAGAAGCAGCGTGTTTCTATTGCACGCGCATTACTAAAAGGTGCAGAGATTTTAATTCTAGACGAAGCGACAAGCTCACTCGATTCCCGTACAGAGCGTTTGATTCAAGAGGCTATCGATGATGCCATTAAAGACAGAACTGCTGTCGTGATAGCACACAGGCTCAGTACGATTCAGCATGCAGACAGCATTGTTGTACTGGAGGATGGCAAAGTATCAGAGCAAGGAAAACTGGATGACCTTCTGGAGCGTAAAGGTGCGTTTTATGCTCTATGGGAAGAGCAAAAGTTTTAGTGATTCCTTGCATTCAAAGAATACTTTTCGTAGGATCCATGTATTATTATGACTGCTCCGAATTATCATTCAGACACATGGGGGAATAGAACGCATTTTTCGGGGAATGAAAAAGGCCTTACTATAGATAACTTTTATCGCACGCCTGCATTTTCTGGTGTGTATTGCAGGCCATCGCCATTTCCGTATTTTGAAAAAGGTCGACCAGGATTCTTTCGTAGATGGTTTATTATGTTGCGTCATATTCATCGGTTTCGAGTGCAACTAGCATGGAACAAAGAAGAGCAAATTTTTAAAGACAGTGAGGAATATTTTCCTTCTTGCGAGACAAAGCCGAAATTCTGGATGCCACTTCATGCTGAATACAAGGGAAAGAAATTTAACGGCGTAGTTATGAAGAATGCGGAAATTCAAATGAATATGGAAAAGCATATTCCAGCAGAAAACTTTAAGCGTGTTTGTGAAATTGGTGCGGGGTATGGTGCTCATGTTGAAATGATTATTAAGAGGCATGATCCAGAATATTTTTATATTATTGATCTTCCTGAAACGATACGGCTTTCACGCTTGTACCTTTCTTCTGTATTCCCTGAAAAGATTGATACATCAATTATTTTTGTTGAGGCAAACAATGTTAATAGTATTGATGTACCGTTTACACTTTTTGTTAACACGAACTCTCTTGCTGAAATGCCTATTGAAACGGTGAAGGGATACTTTGAATTTATGGGGAGACACCCAGGTGCATACTTGTCTGCAACGAACCCCCCTCGCTTTGAAGGTGATTACCTTTACGCTGGCCCAGAGACATATCCATATAATGACAAATGGGAAATTATTTGGAAGGGCAGACAGAAGCTGCATTATTACCGGAAGAATCTCCAAATTATCTCAAAGGTGAAAGCCTAGTTTCTCCCATTTTTCCCTTTTGAAATGTGGTTATTACGCTAATATGGCTCGGACTTTTATGCGTCGTACAATTTCAATAAACGGCATTCCAGTGGGGGATGAGCACGAGATTTATGTAATTGCCGAAATAGGCCTTAATCATAATGGTTCGCTCGACATGGCAATGCAGCTCATCGATGTAGCTGCTGATGCTGGGTGTAATGCTGTAAAACTTCAAAAGCGCACTCTAGAAGAGTTGTATACAGCAGATGTATTGGAAAACCCCAATCATTTCGAAGAAGGGTTTCAGTACTTTATTCCTATCTTGCGCGAAATTGAGTTTGATAAAGAGCAATTTGATAAGCTTATTCGTCATGCACAGTTACGAGGCTTAGAGTTTCTGTGTACCCCATTTGATGAATCAGCGATAAAGTTTTTGGATCAGTACCATTTACCAGCATTTAAAGTGGCGTCAGCAGACTTTACTAATTTCCTACTACTCAAGTCGCTTGTTGAGCGCAAGCGCCCCCTTATTCTTTCCACTGGAATGTCTACCCAAGAAGAGATTGATGGAGTGGTAGAATTTTTGGAAAAAGAAGAAGTACAGTATATGTTGTTACATTGTGTATCGGCGTACCCCACTCCACCTGAAGATGTACATTTGAATTATATTCAAATCATGCGAAAGCGTTACGGTGTACCCATTGGGTACTCTGGTCATGAGGTTGGTTTCGAAATTACCTTGGCTGCTATTGCCGCAGGAGCGTGTTTAGTAGAGCGACATATAACCCTCGACAAAACACTTGATGGTCCAGACCATACCTCTTCACTTGAGCCAGATGAATTAAAAGAGCTAGTGAAGCGTATTCGATTGCTACAGCGGGCAATGGGGTCACCAACAAAGATTGTTTCTCGAGGTGTGGTGCGCACAAAGGAGATACTTTCAAAATCACTTGTTGCGAATCAAGAGATTCCAGCTGGTACTACTATTTCTGATGACATGATTGCAGCGAAGTCACCAGGTAAAGGGCTGAGCCCATTTCACTTACATAAGTTAGTAGGAAGGCCAATCTGTCGTTGTATGCAACAAGACGAATACTTCCTTCCCCAGGATTTAGAAGATCAGAAAGAGCAGCCGCCTATTCCAGAATTTCAAACTGCTTGGGGAATGAAAGGTCGGTTTCGTGATATGGATAAGTACGAACAGTACGGTGTGAATTTTGTAGAAGTGCATATGAATGATAAGGATGTCGATTATCCGTTTGAAGAGCTTCATCAAACAGAAAAATATCCATTCGGCCTTATTGTTCATTGCCCGGTCTACTGGTTTAGAAGCGTTACAAACCTAGCATCGGAAGATGAAGAAGAGCGCCAAGAGCATATAAAAGTAATTCAGAGAGTGATTGATTTAACACGTAGAATAGCTCCTCGCTTTAAAGGAGAGCCATCTATTGTTATTCACTTGGGTGGTATGGATATTCATGAAGTAAAAGAAACACAGAAGTTAAAAGATCTGACACATGATTCTATGCATCAATTGAATTGGGACGGTGTACGATTTTTACCAGAAAATATGCCTCCGCGGCCTTGGTATTTCTCTGGGCAGTGGTTTGACAATGTATACTGTACTGCCGAAGATATGCTCGAGGTATGCTCAGAATTTGATCTGAAGATGTGCTTAGATTTGTCACACGCCAAACTTCATACAAATTATTCTGGTGAAGACTACTGGGAATACTTGCGAAAACTAGCACCAATAACCGGACATCTGCATATTGCTGATGCTTACGGGATTGATGGTGAGGGTGTGCAAATTGGTGAAGGGGAAATTGATTTTGCAAAAGCCTTTTCGGTATTAGGTGAGAGGGCAGACTTTTCTAAAATCACTTGGACTCCAGAAATTTGGCAAGGCCACTTACATAAGAACCAAGGTTTCTTAGATGCTTTACAGAAGCTGCATGAAATTCCTCAATTACGTAGCGCATGATTTGATTACTCTTTCTAAGAATTATAAGGTACATTTACTACTATGCATCCACGAACAGAAGCTTACGAACGGCACCATGAATATATTCAAGCAGAAGGCTTGCATAAGTTAATTGATTTCTCAGAGAACGTGGATTACGAGGAGCATGTGTACGATGCGGTTAGTGGTACGCTGGCTATTCCATTTCCACCAGAGCCAAATGACTTAGTACGTCTGCATAAGCTAATTCGCAGTAGAAAGAGTTTTACAGTGCTGGAGTTTGGCATTGGTTATTCAACTCTAGTTATTGCTGATGCGCTTAAAAAAAATCAGCAGGATTGGGAAAATTTGGAAAATGCTCCTGAAATTCGCAATCGCTATGCATTTCATTTATTTTCTGTAGATGCTTCTAAGAAGTGGATTCAGATCATGAAAAAGCGTTTACCTGATCATCTAAAAGATCGAGTACACCTTTCCTATACAGATGTGCACATTGGAACGCACAACGGTCAAATTTGTCATTTTTGCGATTCAATCCCTGATATTGTTCCAGATTTTATCTACTGTGATGGCCCAGGGGTGAAGGACGTAAAGGGCACGGTGAATGGATTAAGCTTCCAGTGTGACGAGCGCACAGTAATGCCAGCAGATGTACTACTGATGGAGTCAACATTCTTACCTGGCACCTTTATTCTTATTGATGGTCGAACTAATAATGCTCGATTCATAGAACGAAATTTGACCCGCAAGTATGATGTAAATTGGGATCGAGAAGGAGATGTAACAACTTTTGAATTAGATGAAGAGCGCCTTGGTAAATATAATTTGTTGGGATCAGATTTCTTTTAGGCATACAAATGACTCAATTAAACCCAAAGCGAGAACCGGTAGAAACTATCGCCCTTATTCCAGCACGTGGAGGGAGCGAGAGCATACCGCATAAAAATCTTCTGAAGCTTGGTAATAAAAGTTTGGTTGCTTGGGCAATAGAGGCAGCGTTTGGTGCCAAGATGGTTGATGCAGTCATCGTCTCAACAGAAGATGCAAAGATTGCAGAAGAAGCACGTAAGTATGGTGCTATCGTAGCTCCTCGCCCTGCGGAATATGCTACATCTCAAAGTGGAGATGCGGGATTCTTTCATCACTGTGCGGTGTGGATTGAGGAAGAGTATGGCTGGATGCCGGAACTCATTGTCAATCTATATCCGACAAGCCCTATGCGCTTTTCAGAAGATATCGATGCGATGATTACCTATATAAATGAAAGTGGTGCAGATGGCGTAAAGAGTGTTATTCCTACTGTGGACCACCCGTATAAAATGTGGAAATTTAGTAATAAGAAGCCTTCAGTTGGTGAGGCAGGAGAGATGCAACCCTTTTTAGATACTGAGTATCGTAGACAGTATGGGCCCGATCAGCCTCGTCAGCGTGTACATCAAATGTACCCGGTATTTTTTCAAGATGGACAGATCAATATTACTCGCAGGAAGTTTGTGTTGCGGCCTGAATCCTTAGAATATGATAATATTTGGGGTGATAATATTCATGGATTTGTACTAGATCCGCGCACTGCAACGGATATAGATTGTGAAGAAGATCTTTGGCATGCAGAAAAAGTCTATAAGAGGATTGCCGAAGAGAGAGGAATAGAACTGGAGTAATCATCGATATTTCTATTCATTGATAATGAAAAGTACTCAACCAATTAGAGCAATTATAGGCAGATTCTCATATCCCTATTCTATTGAGTCACTGGAAAATGTCCTCAAGGAGTACTCTTTTGAGTCTTGTGGAATTATTTCTACAGGTAACGAGCCAGAATATTTTAAAGGTATTCCAGAGGAGAAGCAGGACTGGTTTGTCTCCAGTGAAATACGTGGATGTAAATATACAAGCGCTGATTGGAATACCCTTCTTCCGCTTGACGAAGACCTCATTGAGAATATGCGTGATGCTGAGGCGGTCTTTATGGATATGGTGTATCGCTTGGAATGGAAAAAGAGCGTTTCGTATACCTGTCGGAAACGGTGGTATCTTCGACACTTACGTTTTTGGAACGATTACATCGTACGTAACAAAATCAATTTGTATATTTCAGCTTGGATGCCACACGAAATTCCCGATATCATTATCTATTATCTTTGCAAATTACATAAGATTCCTGTCGTGTATCTTGAATGTGCCTCCATGGTTCTAGATACCCAATTTGTTGAGCATGACTGGGAAGAGTCTTCAGTACAGGTAGAAACGCGGTATCAAGAACTTCTTGAACAACATGCGCACGTACAAGATCCTGAAGACATTCCACTAAGAGACGATTACGAAGAGCGCTACCTCGCTCTTGTAAATATTAAAGGGGCAAAGCCTCATGCTTGTATACCATTACCAAGCTATTGGGAATCTCTTATAAAGTCTGCAGCGCGTTCACCACTGATTATTTTTTCGTGGGTAGCGGAGTACTTCAGTTTGCGCGGCATAGAGAGAGTGCGTTATATATTACAAAAACGAAAGGTGATTAAAGAGCGCAACGAATTTTATGATGCACATGCAGTGGAACCAGATATGAGCAAGTCATTCGTGTATCTGCCTCTGCAATATCAACCTGAGGCCTCCACTATTCCTATGGCTGGATGTTACGTGGACCAGGTACTCATTGCCCAACTAATCGATGCTTTCTTACCAGAGGATTCCTTCATTTATGTAAAAGAGCATCCATGGGAAGGCGGCTGGCTTCTCCGTGATGTTCAGTACTACAAAGATCTTATCTCAATACCCAAAGTACGCTTGCTTAAGCGTAGTGTGGATACCTTCCAACTTCGAGAGCACTGCAAAGCCGTTGCCACCTGCACTGGTACAGCAGGGGTAGAAGCACTATTTCGTGGCAAGCCCGTACTATTGTTTGGGCACCGCTTTTATCAATACGCAAAAGGGGTGTACATGATCCATACTGCAAAGGAATGCAAAGACGCTATTCATTCTATATTCGTAGAAGAGAAAACGCCGACCCTTCTTGACTGTAGACTGTACCTCAAAGCAATGGAGGAAACGTGTGTAAAAGGGGTGTTTAATCCATGGCATTACAAAGTGACGAACCTTTCATACAAAGAGCATGTAGATGCGAATACAGAGGCTCTACTCGTCGAGATTAAAACTGTTTTGGCCCAATGAATCATGAGTGAGTAACTGCTTGAATCTTGCTTGCAATTTTCTTTCCCATGAATACAGCCTTTTCCTCCTGAGAGTACTGTTCATGTGGGCTGTTTGGTGGGCCGGTATAGGGTACAGAGCAGTCTTCCGCAGCACGAAGAAATATTCGCAAATCCTCATGGAGAGGTGTGGCGTTACGAACAAATATATCGTCGATTGCGTTTTTACAATCCTGTGAATTTCGAATGCTATACACTCCAGGAGCAAATTGAAAAAATCGATGACCGAACATTAATGCAGGTGTTCCTTTAAAGATGCTCTGAAAGATTGGAGTGCCTGTGCCTGCTGCTACCGCTTGTGCATGCTTAATGAGCTCAAAAGTATCCTGGCTTTTTGATACGAAACGCACAGAAGGGATACTGATGATATCCTTATAAAAATCCATACTTCTACATGATTCCCCTTGTAGAGGATGTTCCTTTACATAAATTAAGACTCCTTTGGGAAGCGATGCTGCAATTAATTGAATCATGAGTTCCTGATCTTCAAACGCTCCGGCCAATGGGCTTGTACTCATTTCTGGTTGAGCATGGAGAGGCACGTAGATATAGGGGATTGTTAAGTCGCATTGTTGCGATGAATGAAAATAAAACCGTTTTGTTTTATGTTGGTTGATTTTCCTTTTCCATGTCTCGAACGAAAGTATAGATCGGAATAATTTTTTAGGCTTATGCACAAGAAGGCTCATTGCTTTTGCTCCCCAAATACTCAAAAAGGACTTGGGCTGAGTATGTTTAGTCATTGTTTTCATAAAATATGGTTCAGGAGTCCTTTCTGTGTACCCCTTGAAATATGCTTCAGTATTTTGAGAAAGGGTTATTGGCGTACCCTCTTGTTTCCCCTGCTCCTTAAGGTCTATAAATCGTTGTTGAACTTCCTCTCCAGATTTCTCCCAATCCTCACACATAAACATCATATCCATGAGGTATGCCCTCTCGATGTGGATTACAGGGATGTTCCTGTGCTTAGCAAGATTATAGAGGATGAAGTCGTAACCCTGATGCGGAGTATGATTCATAAGTACAAGATTGATGTTGTATTCACTAAGAATGTGATTCCAATACCGTAAATGCTGGAGATATTGTCTTTTTCGCTCGTGGTAGAGCATGTCTTCCTCCAGTGCGTAACGTTGAACCATAGTCAAAAATACAGCCTGTGTGTTTCTCATTTTTTCTATAAGCTCTTCATCAATGGGAGGAATATCACTCCAGTCAATATGTGAATAGTCTCCTGCACGGAGTGGAGTAGCAGGAATCCATTGATGTTCTGAACAATCAATATCAGGAAGCAGCTCTGTATCGTTTGCAATAGAAATGCACGTCTCTATTTCTAAGGCACCCAATGCGTGCTCCAGCATCATTTTGTCGTAAGGGTTACCATCAAAGGATTTTAGAATGATATTCATCGCACTGAAGTATGCCCGATTTCCTCTTTCAGTACAGTATTTAATCGATAAGATCCCATGAGAGTGGCGTTCCTCGGGATATGCTCTGCGCAGCCTTTAAGCCGATCACATCATCTAGGTGCTTTGGTGGTAGTCCATTACTAGGTCGAATGACGCGTACATTTTTGTGAGTAAGCATTTCGCCGTTTTGAATGTCCTCTACAGCAAACAGAGATCTTCTAAAGGCAATACAAGCCTCCTCTTTTTCAGATCGTTCATATGACACTGTGCCAAAGACTTTCTTATCTACTTCAATATCATTCGGGTTTTTCTCTCCTTCGCGCACAGCATCTACCATTACTTTAAATTCCTGTGGCTCTAGCGAGAAAGCACTATCAGGACCGGGGTCATTTCTACTCATACAGAAATGTTTTTCTATTACACATGCACCAAGAGATACTGCTCCCATAACCACTTCATTACCAATAGTGTGATCGGAAAGACCGATGTCACAACTAAATCGCGGCTTCATATCTGCAATGGTATTGAGGTCTGCATCCTCAGGAAGGGCTGGGTATGCACTGGTACATTTGAGGAGTATTAATTGACTGTTTCCTTCAGCCCTTACAGCTTTTACTGCATCAGTTATTTCCTCTCTACTTCCCATACCAGTTGACATAATAACAGGTTTGCCAGTGGCAGCCACTTTCTTAATGAGTGGAATATCTGTGAGTTCAAATGATGCAATTTTGTAAGCAGGTACATTTAATTCTTCTAGAAAATCTACTGAAGTTGCATCAAATGGTGTTGAGAATAGATCCATACCAAGTTCGTTTGCTGTCTGCATTAATTTTGGATGCCATTCCCATGGCGTATATGCTTCTCCATAGAGTTCGTAGAGAGTCTTTCCTTCCCAGATTGTTCCTTTGCCAATGCGAAAGTATTCATTGTCACAATCAATCGTCATGGTATCCGGTGTATATGTTTGTATTTTTACGCAATCTGCTCCGGACTCCTTCATTGCATGAATAATCTCTATGGCTTTGGCTTCATCTTTACCATGGTTGGCAGACATCTCCGCAATGATGTAAGCGGGTGTACCTTCTCCAATCTTTCGACCATTGATCTCTATCATTACTGTATCTGGTAGATAACAGAGAATGGTTCTGCAGCTTGTAGTCCTGCAATACTTCCAAAGTATTCGGCTTCTGCTTTGAGAGCTTTTGCGCTTCGTGGGTGTGGAAACTTTCTCGCTTCTCCTTCGTACATTTCCATCGCAGCAATTTTCTTATCTAGTGTTTCTGAAATATCAGAGAACACAGTTGGTTTAAACGCAGGTTCAAATTGACCAAAGGCCCATTCGGTAGAAGAGGCAACGCGGTAGGCAAGCACTTGTTTCACAGGCGAACCCTCCATAGGACGTGCTGCTGTCAGTACTGCGCGGAATGTACAGACATGATCGATGTTTAAATCTCCGCCATGTTGTGTGTAGACGACTTCTGGCTTGATACGGTCTACCTGTTCTTCAATAATTTTTACAATGTCGAGAAGTGCCACTGTATCAAATCGATTATCTGGTAACTTTGCGAGTGTCACATCTTTTGCTCCTAAAGATAATCCTACAGCTTCTGCTTGTTTGTGTAGCATATCCATTTCCTCTTGGTCTGCCTCTGATGGATCTGCATGCCTAGAAGTAATTCCTTCTCCAAGAATGAGGATATGTACATTGTGCCCATCGCATGCGAGACGAGCCATTGTTCCTCCGCAGCCGAGTACTTCATCATCTGGATGAGCGGCAACAACAAGGATGTTCATAGGAGGGAGTATAAAGAAAATTCGATAGAATTTACACGGTTTTGTGGAGTTTTACTCTGTCTCTCCTCGCAGTTGAATCAGCGCGTCTCTCAATTCTTTTACGACATCTTCAGGCATCCATTTCTTTTCGGTGATGTTTTCAGTCGTATCGATAACAGCGAGGTTTGCTGCGAGCATATCTGCATCGTTAAGTTTAGCAGCAGTCTCTGCAAACCAGGTGTGTGTGTTAAAAACCCAACGTGCGGCCTCGTCAACTTCTTCGAAGTCATCTGCAGCTGCTACACGTGCAGCAAACTCTGCTCGTACTGCTAGGATTTCTGCTTCTTGTGATCCGGGATCTTCTTGTTCTAACCACCTTATTGCTTCTGCGCGAGTCATTCTTCCTTTACGTACATCTCCTGCACTCTCGCTAGACTTACCACTCATCGTCAGCCAACGGGATGCTTCCGTAGTATCACCCTTCTTTTTGAATGCTTGTGCCAATTCGTATTCCAATGAAGACTGTTGTGCTGGATGCTCTGCAAGGTTAGGGTGGTATGTTTGCATGTCATCGATGGCGCTATTGGTGTCATCGTGTCTACGTCTCCATCCGAATCCTGTGACACTCGCTTGCCGAGCAAAATCTGGATCTTCTTCAGTGAGACTTCCTGCATCTGCGAGTAGGTCACGATAAAAAAGTGCATCTCCATCGTATTGGTAGTTGCGCAGTGTTTGTAACGTGAATGGCGTATTTGGTGAAAGAATTGCATCAATAATCAATCTACGTCCTTGCTGCGCTTTTGCTCCACCTTGCTCTATTAACTGGGAATACTCAGATGCAAACGAAGCTACTTGCCCTTGAAACGCTGCAACTTGTTGATCATGAGTTCCGGGATCACCGAGTCTCGATGCAATTTCTGATTGTATAAAACTACTGAGGTTTTCAGTATTGTTTCCAGTATTTGATTCGACAGTAGAATCGTCTTCTGTTGGTCTTTCTTCTACCATAATAGGGGATTGTGAAATTATATATAATATATAATAGTCTAATTTCTAACTATGTCAAATATCAATATATTACTATAAAACAGTGCTTTCTACCTCTAATTCTCCATTATTTAGCCTAGCATTATGGTATTGGTACCATATTCCATCAATAATTTCAAATGCGGGAGGATACCCTTCTGCATCGAGCATCCGAATAAAATCGTACCGCTTCTCAGGGGATAGGCCTTTGGGAATTTCACTCATCTCTGGAGTTCTGCGTTCAAATACTACTATTTCTCCTTCTTGCTCTCTTGGCTCAGGATTTGTTTTGATGACTTCTTCAATCATCGCAGCACTAAGATCACATGCACGCTCAAGGATCTCCTGTGCCCTTCCTTCAAGCGATAGCTCCTTTTTTAAGTACACTGGGCCTTCATCCAACTGCGCTGTCATACGATGCGCTGTGAGCTTGGTGTCTTTGTGTCCACGAAGGATCAGGTTTTGTAGTGGGGATCCACCTCTTCCGTAAGGAAGATCGGTCATATGAAAGTTGATACATTCAACGTTTTCAAATATTTCTGATGGCACGATCCAAGACCAGTGCAAAAAGAATACGTAGCGTGGGCTTATGTTTTTTACCGCTTCAAGGATGAGTTCTTCTTTTGATTCTATGTACTGCCACTTGCCAGGCAGTTTGGAGATAACATTATCAAATACTTTTCTATTCCAACTTTTGCAGCCGCATACAACGTACGTGTTATCCATTTTTTTGTAGTGTGAAGTGCAGAACGTTTTCATCTGATGCTGTTTGTATAAATCCTGATTTTTCAAAAGCTTTTGCTGATGCGGAATTTTCTATTTTTACAGATGCACTTATAGAAACAATCGATGTTTCATCGAAGAGTTTTTGTACGCCTAGTGCAATCAGTTTCGAACCGTATCCTTTTCCTCTTTGATCAGGTGCCAAATGTAGATCTACTTCTGCTTCATCTTCTTTGCAATCAAAACGAATCTGTCCAACAGGAGTTCCAGATAGATCTTCTACAATCCAAATGTAGCAGGAATCATCACTTAATTTAGTATCAAACCATGTTTCATGACCTTCCCATTCGATAGGATCTTGAGAGAATGCTGATGCACGGACTATAGGATCATTTACCCATTCAAAAAGTATCTTCATATCACTACTCATTGCTGGACGCAGTGTTAGTGATGTAAGCATTGCACTGAGAACCCTCTTTGCCCCCTTGCCATCAAGCAATGTTCTTCCTGTATTACTCATTACTTTCCTTCTTCCTTTGTCAGAAATAAGACCAGTAAGAGTTGATGAGATCGTTTCTTTAGAAAGATCGGTATGCCATCCCAGATTAAGTGTCGCGCCAGCGTCCTCAAGTCCTTGCGCTACTGGTCGTTGATTTTCGGCAAGTACAATAGTGAGAGAAGGGAGACCCATGTAGCACATCTCGTATCCAGTAGAGCCGCCTCCAGCGATTGCGATGTCTGCCCACTCCATGAGGCTACGCATATCAGATGTGTTTACAACCATCTTCATCCCGTGGTCATTGCAATATGTTTCGAGAGTGCCCTTGTTGGGATTTACTCCTCCAATAACTACCTGCACATCTAGTTCTTCTATGGCAGAGAGAGCCTCTAATACAGTCAGTGACACGTTATCTGGGTCACTTCCTCCAAGTGTGACAAGAATCTTTGATGCAGTATCTACAATTTTTCTTATTGGTTCTGTAGAAATAAATTCTTGCCGTAGCATTGTATATTTTGTTCCGAGCAGCAGTTTAGTGTGAGCTTCGGTGCTTGGATAGATTTCTTCTGATGCGTAGATATTTTGATTCAGGATTATATCAGATGAGTATGAATCACACTGTCCATAGTCATCAATAAAGAGCACAGATAGTCCTGCATCTTTGAGGGATTTTTGATAGGAGGCATCAAATGCATACCCATCAAGTACGACCCACGTTGCAGCGATCTCCAAAGCTTTTGCTATGGTTTCTGTAACATCATCTCCGTGCATATGATGCACAGTACATCCCGCATCTTTCAGTCGACTATCCAGAGCAGTTTCTGTGGGGAACAGAAAATGGATGTCATAACCTTCTTGTAGACATGCTTCAGAGAGTGCTAGGCAGCGCATGACATGCCCTGTGCCAATCTCCTTACCGCACTCGGTACGAACGAGGAGTTTCATGTAAGTCGATGGAAGTCTTTGTGCGCCTCGGGTCCTTTGAGCTTTGTGGCAAGAGTTCCTTCTTCAATCCCTTTAGCGATTTCTGTAAATACTTCTTCGGTCGCAGCGATGTAGTCGCTTATATGTTGCTCTGTATGTGCATACGTTGCGTAGAACGCATTACTGGCAAGGAAACCACGTTCGAGCATCTCTTGTACAAAATACGTTTTGCCTACATTACTTTGGTCTCCTGCAATAGAGAAATGTCCCAATGGCTTCATCCCACTGATGTTTATTTCTAGTCCTGCTTTTTCGGCAGCTTCTTTCCAGCCATCTTGCACCAAAGTTCCTATCGCAATTAAGTGCTCATGAACATTGTTGTCTCGGTGTTTTTTAATTGTAGCTAGTGCTGCAGTTGGTCCGATACGCTCTGTCCAATACGTTGAACTCATAAATGTATCTTCAGCAGAGGACATTACATCACTTGTTCCAATGATTGCTGCCATGGGGTATCCATTACTCATACCTTTTGCATATACAGCTATGTCGGGGGTCACGCCAAACGTCAGATGTGCACCACCTGTACACAAGCGGAATCCCGCTGATACTTCATCAAAAATAAGCACTGCATCAATCTCACGAGCAATCTCTTTTACACGTTTTAAGAAACCTTCTTTCGGGTTGGAGTTGCGAATCGGTTCCATAGAAATCACACCAATCTCACTTCCATGCTCTTGAACAATTTTTTCCAGTTCTTCAATTTCGTTATATCGGAATGGGTACATCGTATCAGCAAGTGCATGAGGAACGCCGTCCGGATGTAATCCAGGAAGCAAGTGCCCGTCGAGTGCGTGGTCGTGCCCAACGTTTGCAGCCAAGTACCAGTCGTGCCATCCGTGGTATCCGCAAAATGCAATTTTATCTTTACCCGAAGCAGCCCGTGCAATACGAATAGCAACAGCCATTGCTTCTCCTCCACAACGTGCATAGCGCACCATCTGTGCCCATGGGTGTAGTTCTAACATCAGTTCTGCCAACTCTACTTCTTCTGGGCAGTTTAATGTCGACATAGAACCATTGTTAATGGCATGTATTACTGCCGCATCGACATCGGGGTCACATGCTCCAAGAATACAAGACCCAAGTGCGTTGTATGTCATATCGATGTAGTGGTTTCCATCCAAATCTTCGACGTCCACACCGGAGATCTTTTTGTAGTAGCTCGGCCAATGATCCGGTAAGAACATCTCTGGGCGCTTACTTAAAAGCTGCGTTCCACCAGGAATTATTGTCTTCGCCTTTTTGTAGAGGTCTGCACCAGAATTGCTCATTGAGTCGATTATACGTTACCTTCTAAGAATTTGGCATCTTCTTCGTATGATTTCTGCATTCCTTCATTTGTAGCTATATCTTCATTTATATGCATTAATGAAGGATTCTCTCTTAAAACTTCAAACACGTCAGCTGTAGTGAATCCTTCTCTTAGGTGTAGATGGAGGGCTCTGAGAAATTTTAAGTCTCGTGGCTCATCTACTGTGAAGCGGTACATGGTTTGATCTGTATTTTGCTTAATACACCCAAGCGTAAACCGTTCTGGGTGACCATGAATGAATGGGGTTACGTGTTCTCGTTCGGAGGGCAAGGTTGCCTCTTCGTGCACTTGCTTGAGTATATCAAAGCCAAATACTTCAACGTCCAGCCCATCAGGGTACGTGCGCTCGATGACATTACTTACGTAATCGAACTCTTTCGATTGGTACATTTCTACTGCTTGTCTCGTCACATCAGGATCAATCAGTGGGCAATCTGCAGTAATACGCACGACAACATCAGCGTGAGATTCCTTTGCTGCGGCAAAGTACCGGTCCAGTACATCATTGTGACTTCCTCGTACACAGTGCATGCAGTGTTCTTTGCAGTACTCAGCAATCGAGTCATCATCGCTATCATCGGAAGTTGCTATTACCACATCGTCAAATACTTCTGCCGCCAGTGTTCGGTCGTATACATGCTGAAGGATAGTTTTGCCGCCTAAGTCCAACAGAACTTTTCCGGGAAGACGTGTGGATGCCAGACGTGCCTGAATAATAGCGACAGTCTTCATGAATTACGTGCAGTAAGAGCTATAGTAAGTGCGGCAGCTGCTTCATCAAGGTTGCCCTGCGGTATTGTGTGTTTCTCAACACACTCAAAGAAATGAGCAATTTCTGCAATATAACAGTCGTTGAAATCATAGCCTTCGGGCTCCTTCCATTCTTCGAGAATATCACCTTCAGTATTACGGAGTTCAACCTTCTTTTCATTGAAATCCCATCGAATAGAACCACGTTCTCCTTCTACGATACAGAATCGTTTGTAGTCTTTTTCCATATAACTAAGATGCACGTTGGAGGTGCAACCAGAACTGTGCTGCAACACGAGATCCGCTGTACCCTCTGTTTCTATCTCAATCGGTTCGGCAGACTGCAGGAGGACACTCTTTATTGTGGCTGGGCCGAAGTACCAGAGTGCTAAGTCAATCTCATGAATGCAATCTAGCAATGCACCACCTTGCTCGGGGTCTGCGCTGTAACTTTCTTTGTAGTTGCTTTGCGGCCTCCAGTCAGGAAGATACGAACCGGTGTAGACAGTTGCCGAAGTGATCGAACCAATTACGCCTTTTTCAATGAGCTCTTTTACTTTGGTAGGTCCGTGGTGGAACCGCATGTTACAACCCACCATACAGGTAAGGTTTTTTTCTTGTACGATGCGCACTAATTCTTCGATGCCATCTAGTGAATTAGAAATCGGTTTCTCTATAAAGATATGTGCACCTGTACTTGCTGCGATTTTGGCTTGTTCTACATGAAATTTTGATGGACTACATACGAGAATAACGTTTGGGTTTTTCGTTGCGATAGCATCAGTAATATCTAAAAAATCAGCAGTACCATTTGGGTCGCATGTCGTAATATTTTTTATACCCATTGATTCTAAATTTTTTGCGTGCCTTGTTCCAATAGATCCTGCGCCAGCAATCAGCACTGAGAATTCCATTAGGCTGCAAAGTGAGCGGCTACTTTTTGCACTGCGGCGATGACATCGTCTATGTCTCTATCGGTCATTGCAGCGAACATCGGTAGTGAGAGCATTTTTTCATATGCGGCTTCTGCTATTGGGCAGAGTCCTTTTTGCGTTTTAAAGTTTGATTGGTACCAAGGGTGCAAATGCACAGGGATGTAGTGCACGTTTACTCCAATATTTTCTGCATGAAGCGCGGCAAATACTTCTTTCCGTTCCATCCCTTTACATTGTATGACGTACAGATGGTACGCATGCGTGCGGTCGCTTCCAATAGCAAGAGGGGTGATAGCATCAAGCTTTGCAAAGGCTTCGTCATACTTTGCGGCAATCTGCTGTCGGCGCTTTGTCCACGCAGGAACAGATTTGAGTTGGCTGATTCCGAGTGCACAATTAATATCTGGCATTCTGTAGTTGTAGCCTAAATCACGCATCTCGTAGTACCACGATCTCTCATCATGTCGTTGCTTGTGATCGGAGTTGATACCGTGATTTCTAAAGCTTCGCATTCGCATCGCTGCATCTGAATCATTTGTTGTAATCATCCCTCCTTCACCAGTAGCTAGTGGCTTTACAGGATGAAAGCTAAACGTGGAAAAGTCTGCAATAGATCCGACGCGTTCTCCTTTGTACTGGGCATCCACTGCATGACATGCATCTGCAATAAGCGTTAGACCATGTGCGTCAGCAATAGATCGTAGTGCATCGTAATCACATGGTTGCCCTGCATAATCTACAGCAACGATTGCCTTTGTTTTTTCTGTAATACGACTCTCTACAGATTTTGGATCTATAAGAAGAGTGTCAGGATCTGAGTCTGCAAACACTGGAGTCGCTCCTAAAAATGCTGCAGCATTTGCAGTTGCTGCAAATGTCATTGTAGGCACAATTACCTCATCACCTTTGGTAATACCTCCTGCAAAGTACGCTGCATGCAATGCCGCTGTACCACTATTTACAGCAACCGCTTCTTTTGCATTGGTAAATGCTGCAAATGCTTTTTCAAACTCTGCAACGCGTGGACCTGTGGTTAGCCAATCTGTTTTAAGTACTTCCTCGACTGCAATCCGATCTGCATCACTGACAGATGGCTTTGCGTAAGGAAGGAGTGTCTCCCTTATAGGTGTGCCACCATTGATTGCAAGAATATTCATTGAGTTGACTGTATCATACAGTTTTACGCATAACGACTCTGTCGAAGTGTTCTCCATCATGGTTAATAGCGTTTGGCTCTGTTCGTACTATTTCATAGCCACACTTCTCATAGACGTGTATTGCAGATTTATTCTCAGAAATTACCCCGAGAGCAACTTCATTGAGTTTTAGTATCGTAAATGCGTAATTGGTAATGAGATTGATTGCTTCTGTTGCAACACCCTTGCCCCAGTACTCTTTTTCACCAATTACTATGCCTAATGTTGCTTTCTTTTTCTGGTAATCAATTGGTTCGAGTTTCAGATTTCCTATATGTACATCTCCCTCTTTCCAAAATATGCCCAATAGAAGAGCCTCATCACTCGCATTCTTTTCTGCAATATACTTTACCAATTCATGAATTGTCACACTTCTCGTTTCTAAATACTTATTTACCTCCTTATCATTTAACCAATTTGCATACTTTTCTGTAGCATGCTCCTCCGTAAGTATTCGAAGATCGATGTTATTGCCGTCGATAACCTCTGTTTTTAGCACAGTGACTTTAAGAAATGAAGCCTTTCAATTGATCATGGGTAAGCCACTCGCTATTATTATCGCTTGCGTAGGAGAATCCCTCTTGTATGTTTGGATCTGTCCACTTCTCTCTTGTCCATAGTGAATCTTCTGGCTGGATAATGAATCCATCTTTTGTTTCTACTGAGTGGCGAGCTTCGTCTTCTGAAAGCAGTACTTCGTGCAATTTTTCGCCAGGTCGGATACCAGTTATCTTCTTTTCACAATTTGGCGCAATAACATCTGCAAGATCTACAACTTTCATGCTTGGAATTTTTGGTACAAAGACCTCACCACCTTGCATTTTATCAATACAATCGATAACAAAACGTACTCCGTGATCAAGTGTAATCCAGAACCTGGTCATGCGATCATCTGTAATTGTAATGGTTCCACTGTCACGTTGTTTCTCAAATACAGGGATAACACTGCCACGGCTACCAACAACATTACCGTATCGCACACAAGAGAAGCGCGTGTTTTGCTTTCCAGCGTAGGCATTCCCTTGTGTAAAAAGTTTTTCAGAAACAAGCTTTGTGGCTCCGTATAAATTTACGGGGCTTACTGCCTTGTCTGTACTAAGGGCTAACACCTTCTTTACTCCTGTATCTACTGCAGCTTCTATAATATTCTCCGCTCCTCCAATATTCGTTTTTATCGCTTCTAAAGGATTGTACTCGCAGGCAGATACATGTTTTAGCGCAGCTGCATGAACAACGATGTCGATGCCGGACATAGCACGCTTTAATCGGTTTTGGTCTCGTACATCACCAATAAAATATCGCATGCATGGTGCATCAAAACCTCCATTCTTCATATCATGTTGTTTAAGCTCATCTCTACTAAAGACAATCAATTTTTTTGGTTCGTACTCTTTTAGCAGTGTTTCAACGAACTTTTTGCCGAATGAACCAGTACCGCCGGTAACAAGGATGGAGGCCCCCTTTAAGCTGCTCATGATGCTGCATCCTAGCATGAAATTGCTATTTTCAAGGAAATTTTGTGACAAAAGTGGTGCCGGAGAGGCCCAGAAGGAGTTATTCTTACTCCCGATGCAAATCGCCCTATTTTCCTCCACCATCAATCCTAAAGATGGGTACGGCAATATAACAAAAGAGTACTGTGCACAGATGAAAAGCAGGGGGCAGTCATTTGTGTTATTCCTCCCTCGGTCTCAAAAAGAGGTGACGAACACAGAGGACTATCCGTTTGAGATTCGCTTTGTGCTTCCGGAATATATCTTTCGTATATATCAGCCAAAAGCTCTTGGATACTTTAAGGCGATTAATGTGTCAGAGTTTGATCTTGTCCATAGCCTGTTTGCATTCCCATATTGCTTGCTTGCGCAGAGGTCTGCAAAAAAATACAAGAAGCCGTATATTATGGGTGCGCAGGGGACACATGGGGTTCGACCTCTTGCATACTTTCCAGAAAAACACTTTCTTAAATCTTGTTACAAACATGCTGCAGCGATAACTGTGCCAAGTGAATATACCAAGAAAAAGATCTGTGAATATGCGGGAACAGACTATCCGATTACTGTGATTCACAACGGTGTGTATTTCGATCGCTTTCAACGGAAAGTTGATGTGCAATCTGTGCGCGATCGCTACAAAGGAAAGAAGATACTTCTGACAGTCGGGGGATTGTGGGGACGCAAGGGGCATGATCTTGTATTACAAATGCTATACAATGTCATACAAAAATATCCTGACATTATGTATGTGATTGTGGGGGATGGAAACAATAGAGAGAATCTTGAGAACCTAGCAACAGAGCTAGGAGTTCGAGACTCTGTAGATTTTGTGGGTCGTAAGAGTGGCGATGAACTTGTTGCG
>Ga0115002_10002796_pt1 | contig 22403 bp, 29 predicted proteins | sample ArcticOcean_MG_C_8_FD_89576 | JGI IMG/M metagenome (GOLD analysis project Ga0115002, IMG submission 89576) | Marine microbial communities from western Arctic Ocean - ArcticOcean_MG_CB11_86 | ecosystem: Environmental > Aquatic > Marine > Oceanic | place: Arctic Ocean: Canada Basin | collected... | reverse complement strand
TAGTTCAGATATAAATGCTTTTGATAATATAGATTATGTGGTAGATATACTAGATTTTGATATAAACAAAGTACCATTTAAACCTGATATTATTTGGTCATCACCACCTTGTACTTCTTTTAGTGTAGCATCTATTGGAAAACATTGGAATAAAGATCATACACCAAAAAGTAAAAATGCTATTTTAGGAATTGAGATAGTAAAAAAAACTTTATCTATAATTAAAAAACTAAACCCTAATAAATGGTATATAGAAAATCCAAGAGGTAAACTTAGAAAGTTACAAATAATGAGAAACCTACCTTTAACAACAATATGGTATTGTAAATATGGTGATACAAGAGCAAAGCCTACTGATGTTTGGAGTAATAATATATATAGTTTATTAAACCCTAGTGGATGGATACCAAGAGAAGAATGTTTTAATGGTAATAAAAAGTGCCACCATCAATCAGCACCAAGAGGCAGTCAAACAGGAACACAAGGTCTAAAAGGTAATTATAATAGAAGTAAAATACCAGAAGAACTTTGTTTAGAGATATTATCATCTTAACAAAAATGTTAAATATTTATTATATATGTAATCAGATAACTAATTTAAACTGATTTAATTTTATGGATGGTAGAAAAAATAACAAAGGTACATTCGGAAACAAAGGTGGTAGAAAACCAAAAGCTGATGAAATAAACCTAATAGAAAAGTTAAGTCCATTAGAAGATGCAGCATACCAAGCACTAAAAACTGGTGTAGAAAAAGGTGATTTTAAATTTGTACAACTGTACTATAATTACTACGCAGGTAAACCTAGAGAAACAAAAGACATTACTATTAACGAAGATGTACCTATTTTCTTATAATGCAGGTTGAAAGAACCATTGCATTAAATAAATTACAAAAGCTAAACAACCGCACCAAAATTATCAGGGGTGGTACTTCAGCAGGTAAGACTATTTGTATAATACTTATATTAATTGACTACGCTATAAAAAACGAAGGAAAAGAAATAAGTATCGTAGCACAATCAATCCCTGCATTAAAACGTGGAGCATTTAAAGATTTCTGTCAGATACTTAAAGGTATTGGAAGGTATAAGGATCACCAGCTTAATAGAAGTGCTTTAAAATACACTTTTAGCAATGGAAGTTATATAGAGTTCTTTTCAACTGACATACCAGAAAAAATTAGAGGAGCAAGAAGAACAGACCTTTTTATTAATGAATGTAACAATGTAAGCTTTGAATCTTTTAACCAGTTAGCAGTTCGTACAAGTGGAAGCATTTGGTTAGATTACAACCCTAGTGTATTGTTCTGGGCAGACAAAGAATTAATAGGACAACCCAATACAGATTTTATAACACTAACCTATAAGGACAATGAAGTATTATCAGAAAGCATTGTTAAAGAAATAGAAAAAGCTAAAGAAAAAGGTAAGACTTCTACCTATTGGGCTAACTGGTGGAAAGTATATGGACTGGGTGAGCTTGGAAGTCTTGAGGGTGTTTGCATACCAGATTGGAAAGAGATCAATACAGTTCCAGAAAGTGCAAGGTTACTTTGTGGAGGATTTGATTTTGGATATTCCGTAGATCAAAGTTCTTATATAAGATTATACAAATACAACAATTCTTACATATTCGATGAACTGCTATACAAAAAAGGTATGCTAAATAGTGATATAAGCAACTTCTTAAAATCACAAGATATAAAAGAAACAATTTATGCTGATTCAGCTGAACCTAAAAGTATAGCAGAATTAAGAAGTTATGGACATCAAGTATATCCAGTTACAAAAGGTAGAGATAGTATAGTATATGGTATAAACCTAATAAACCAAAATGTTATATATGTAACAAAACGTTCTAAAAACTTAATAAGAGAATTACAGGGTTATATATGGTCAACTGATAAAGCAGGAAACGTACTACAAAAACCACAGGGAGCAGATCACGCAATAGATGCTGCTAGGTATAGTTTAATGATGCAACTAGATAACCCAAACAAAGGGGAGTATTATATTTATTAAAAATATTTTAGTTAATAACTTGTTTATATGTAAAATAGTTGTATATTAGTGTATAATTAAAAACAAACTAACTAAAACAATCAAATGAAAAATCCTACACTTTCTTTCTGGCATCCAAATACAACTTATTTCTGGAATCACGAATACAGACACGAATTAAGATCCGCAAGTATTATAGAACAAAATAAAGTTTTAAGATTATTTGTAAATAATAATTTAGAACCAGCTGGTAAATCAAATAAACATTTATCTATAATAGAAAGTATTATAAACTAAAAAAACAATAACAATGGAAAATACAGAAACAATATTAATAGAACATCAAAAGAAATCTGTTAGCAATGCAATAACAGTTGGAAAAACTATAGGTAAAATTCATAACCTAAAACAAGCAGTTAAATTAGATTTTAATAAACCCTATTTAATTGCTGCAATAGAAGAACTAGAAAATCAATTAGATAAAATAAAACTATAATTATGACAGTATTTGATACATCACATTTAAGTCCAGAATCAGAAAAAATGCAAAAAGAGTTAGAACCAACAGAATCAGAAAAAATGCAAGAAGAGTTAGAGCCAATTAAACAAATTAAAAAAAGAATTAAAAAGAAAAACGTTTAAAGATAATTTAAATAAATACAAAGATTTTATATAATTTAAAAACAATAATATGAAAATAATTAAAGAAGTATTTGCAAAAGAAAACAGAAAGCAAGCTATCCAAATGGTAGTAATACCTTTAGCATGGTTTGTTATATTTTATACAACTATCTATTCAATAGCTTGGCTAGATTACAATATCTTTTACTAATGGAACAATATGAACCCTGTAATTACTGTGAAGAACCTACTGATAGTTTATCTGGGTATTGCAGTTCATCATGTAAAAAAGAACACAACTATACAGCTTATGAGAGATAGTAAACACCATACAGATGATAAGATACGTTCTTGGGCTTTTGCTAATAAGATATATATATCAAGTCATGCAGTTTGGAATGACGAAGGACGTAAACCCCAAGACTTACAGATAGTAGTAAATTACTGGAAGTTTATCACAAGGGGAAAAATACTATATAGTCAAAAGAAAAAAGACCTACATATAATAGAAAATAAAGTAAAAGAATTATATAGACATTATTATGAAACTTATTTAGAAAACCCTAAAGAAGTAAAAATTTAGTTAGTGTTTAATTAAGTTGGGATGAAGGTAGCAGAAATGTTACCTTTTTCTTTTTATACAAATAACTAAATTAGTTATTATTAATATATGAAGTTAAACATAATAGTTCCAGATAGCTTAAATGAAATTACATTAGAGCAATACCAAAAATTTACAAAGCTAAACACTAAAGAAAATGAAGGGTCTGCTTTTCTACTGCATAAGATGATTGAAATATTTTGTAATGTAAACTTAAAAGACATTGCAACAATCAAATATAATGATGTGCAAAAACTAGCAGAACACCTAAACAAAATATTTGATGTAAAATCTGAATTAATAAACACCTTTAATTTAGATAATATAGAATATGGTTTTATTCCAAAATTAGATGACATGACATTAGGTGAATATATTGATTTAGACACTTACTTGGGTGATTGGAATAATATTCACAAAGCAATGGCAGTACTATATAGACCAATTAAACATAAAAAACAGCACCGCTACCAGATACAAAATTATAAAGGTACAAATGATAAACTATTAAAGATGCCTTTAGATATTGTAATGGGATCAATGGTTTTTTTTTACAATTTAAACAACGAGTTATTGAAAATTACCCTGAACTTTTTAGACAACGAGATACCGAACAACCTGACCTCTCATCAACTGGAAGCTTTGGAGAGAAGTGGGGTTTCTACCAATCAGTTTGGGGTCTTGCTAAAGGGGATGTTACCAAGTTTGGTACAGTAACTAAATTAAATTTTCATAAATGTTTATTGCATTTAGTATTTGAAAAGGAAAAAAACGAGTTAGAAAAAAGATTAATAAAACAAAATAAATGAAAGGCTTTTACAATTTAACAAATAAACTAAAAGATACATTAGCAGCAGAACCTTTTGTTACTACTGTTACTTATGGATCATTAGATGATGTTGATTTAAACAAGTTAACCATATTTCCTTTAGCTCATGTTATAGTAAACAACACTACAATAGGAACTAATACTTTAACTTGTAATGTTTCTATACTAGCAATGGATATAGTAGATATTTCTAAAGATGCTGTTACAGATAAGTTTGTAGGAAACGACAACGAACAAGACATACTAAATACACAATTAGCATTACTTACCAGAGTAGTTAATTTACTTCAGCGTGGTTCTTTATTTGAAGATTTATATCAAGTAGAAGGTACTATAAATTGCGAACCGTTTGTAGATAGGTTTGAAAATAAATTAGCTGGATGGGCTGCAACAATGGATATAATAATTCAAAATGATATGACGATATGCAGTTAAAGGAAATGAATAAGGTTTTAAATGCCTTTGGAAAATATGTAGTACAACAAGCAAGAACAAGGCTAACAAAAAACAAAGCTAAAAAGAAAAGGGGATTTGCCTCAAGTAATACAGGGGAATTATATGATAGTTTAAATTACCGAGTTGAAGATACAGCACAAGGTTCTAGGATATATTTTGACATGGAAGAATATGGAATGTTCCAAGACAGGGGAGTAAGCGGTACAAAACAAAAATATAAAACACCTTTTAGTTATACAACTAAACAACCCCCATCAAAACCAATTAAAAAATGGGCTAAATTTAATAACATAAGATTAAGAAATAAAGAAGGAAAGTACACGAAAGGAAATTATAATACCATAGCATTTTTAATAGCAAGAAGTATAAAAGAAAAAGGTATTAAACCCAGTTTATTTTTCACAACACCTTTTAAAAAAGCCTTTCAAAATTTACCTAATGACTTAGGAAATAGTTTTGGGTTTGATGCAAATAACTTATTAAATAAATAACTATGACAAAGATAAATGCAAGAAGCCCATACTTTTTAAGTTATGCTGAACCTACTGTACCTTCACCAGAATTTACTTGTGATGTAGCAAAGGGTGCTTCTTTTAGTTTAACTATAAGTCAAAGAGGTGAAATAAGTTATACAGAATTATCTTATGGAACTATTGCTTTAATATCTAGTTCGGATTCAGATTTTGCTAATGGTAAATTTCCTGATGAAACTGTACCAACTTCAAGAACTGTAGTTTTAAAAATAGCAATACCAACAGGATTTTCTAATAGCTCAGATAATTTTTTAAATTGTAGTATAACAGAACAGCAACCAGCTTATGTTTCAGGAACAACTTGTACAGCTAATACTACTTTGAATGGAACAATAGCAAATCAGTCTTTAGTAACAAACGGCACAACAACAGTAGCATTAGATTTATCAACAAAATTTACAGCTGGATCAAGTGCAATAACAGGTTATAGAATAGTAAATGAATATGAAAGTTTAATAAGTGTAACAGCGGTTACCTCTACAGGGGGTTCTAGTCAGTCAATACAATTTACAACTCAAAATAATTGTGGAGTTGGTTATGTTCAAATATATGCAATAGATGCTTTAAATAATAGTTGTGATGTTTTCCAACAAGCACAGATAACTGTAACAGGGTGTAGTACTAATTTTACTTGTACTGACATGAACTTACAAGGTGGTGCAGTAGCTCAAGGTGGAGTTATTACAATGCCAACAGGAACGCAATTAATACCAGCTACAGGATCGGTATCTGTAAACTCAGATGGTAGTAGTCCTATAGCAGGAAGCCAACCTTTTAGTACAACTGCAAATAGTGGTGGTGCTGCTCAATCTGTTACTTTATATTTCAAAACCACAATTCCTTCAGGTTATAATAATTCAGGAGATTTATGGTGTTCTAAAGTTTTTACTCAACAAGCTGCAAGTACATTACCAGCTTTTGCATGTGCAACTGCAAACCATACAGATTACACTATAAGTTCTAGGGGTTCTATAAATAAAGGACAAGTTCAATTAGGAACTATAAAATCTTTTAGTCCTATTGGATTTGATGAAGTAAGTGCAGATACCCCACAAACAGTAACCTTTACAATTACTTCACCTAACGAATCAACAGTATATAGTAATCCAAATGTAGATATTACTTGTGCAGTAACAATACAGCAACCAGCTTACACAGCAGCATGTGGAACTAATAATATATATTTATCTACTGGGTTTGCTGATGGTACTGGAGGGTGTTTAATTGATTCAGTTTGTTTAAATACTTTTCCGACGACTACATATTGTACAAGCACAAGCAGTTTTGCATCTTTAACTTTAGGGGATAGAGTTTGTTTAATGGGACTTCAAAGTTTTAGGGGTTCTAGTCTATGGTATGGAGTAAACTCTTTTTCAGGTGGTAATGTTGGGTTAAATGCTGGACTGGTTAAATTTATAAAGCTTGATAGTTATGGATTAATACAAAGTATAGCACTTTTAAATTGTGATGGTGGATGTGATCAAGGTGGTATATTATAAAATATAAAAAATGGGATTAAAAAGAATAGAATTAGAATTATCAATTTATACAGGAATAACAACTAATGCTCCTAGTAACCCTACCTATATTATTAGTAAAACAATAGTGTCAGATCAAAGTAGAATAAACTTTGAAATATCAGAACTTGTTAAAGATTATATAACTCATAATTTTAATAATGATTATCCTAGTGATTGTGTTTGGGTTAAGGTATTTATAAATAAATTCGATCAAGATGATGTACCTTATTCATACGATAATTACACAACCGTTTTTTATGAAGGAGTTGATGGATGGGGTTCTTATGAAGATGGAGCAAGTCCAGAACTTAGTACAAATGCTTTAGTTACTTCTTCAAATATGTATGTACCTGAAGATACAGCAAGTAAGATTCCTATCTGGGCTGCTGGTGTAGGGAAGTTTGTGATAGCTGCAAGTACAACCCAAGTAACAGACAATGGCAATACAAACCAAAAAATACAATATATAACAGTACCATCAAATTCTACAAGTGTAGCAATTTATGCAACAGATGATTCTACATTACTTAAAACAATAACGCTAACAAATATATGTGAACCAAAATTCACACCTTATAAAGTTACATTTGTAAACAAATATGGTGCTTATGAAGATGTATGGTTTTATAAAAAAACAAAAGAAACATTTAATATAACTGATGAATTTTTTAAGTCTAATATAATAAATAATTCAACTGCTTCTTATAATACTTACAGCACACAAAATCAAAGATTCAACGTAAATGCTGAAACAACTATAAGTATGAATACTGGGTTTATATTAGAAGATATGACCAGTACAATAGAAGAATTATTTTTAAGTGAAAACACATGGATTAGGTGGAGTGGAAAAACCTTACCAATTATAACCAGTACAAAATCAATGCAAAAGAAAACAGTACTGAATGATAAGTTAATTAATTATACAGTTGATTTTAAATTTGCGTTTAACAAGATAAATGATGTTAGATAATGTTACAATTACAACTATACATAAAAACCCCATTTGACGGAAATGATGATTATGAAAGGATTGAAATGTTTAAAGATGAAAGTGTTACACTTACACAAAACATTCAAGATGTAAAAGATATTTCTAAAATATTTACAGATTATTCACAAACGTTTTCAGTTCCAGCTTCCAGACATAATAATAAAGTTTTTAAACATTTTTATAATTACTTTATAAATGGTTTTGATGCAAGGGAAAAAAAAGATGCTAAGTTGTTTTTAAATGAAAAACCTTTTAAAACTGGTAAAATAAAATTAGAGGGGTCAACACTAAAAGGAAATAAACCAAATACATATAAGTTAACATTTTATGGATCAGTAGTAAATTTAAAAGACTTACTAGGGGATATAAAAATAAATGGTTTAGCTTATTTTAATGATTCAGTATTTACTTATTCAGCAGCTAATGTAAAAACATTACTTGGAGATGCTGCAAGTTTAAATGTATCTGGTACAACTTGGGCGGATAGTTTATTGTTTCCACTTATAACGCACACCGATAGACTTTATTATGATACAGGATCGGATGGAGCAAATACAGAAGGTCTAGCAAATGTTCGTTGGAATGCTGCTGGTAATACTGCACAAGGTTTAAACTATACACAACTTAAACCAGCAATAAGAGTTTATACAATTTTAAAAGCTATAGAATACCAATTTCCAGAAATAGTATTTGGAACTGATTTTATAAATACAACCAATACAGATTTATATGACCTTTTTATATGGCTTAATATTAAAGAAGGTGATTTAATACAAACAACCGATACTACTTATAATGCTTTCAGTCCGAATACAAACATAGAAAAAAATAGCAAAGCTGAAAGTAAAAGAATGGAATTTTGTGATGTATTTTCAAATGGAAGTTTTAATGTATTACAAGGTAGAAAAACAAAACGACTTACAGCAAGTTTTACAAGTTCTGGAGTTGGTGAATATAGTGTAGTTGTAAAAAATAATGGTGAGCTTGTAGCAGAACATGATGGCTTAACAGGATCATCAAGTCCTATTGTTAATTTAGAATTACAAACAGGTAGGTACACAATACAAGTAGGTGGAACTGTAGCAGCAACTTTTACTTCAGAATTTAAAGTAGATGCTTTGTATTCTGGTAAAGATGCTATTGTAACATGGAAATCTACAGCTTCAATATTATCATCACAAAGGGTTTGGATAAAAGATCATTTACCAGAAATTAATATATTAAATTTTTTAACTGGTATTTTTAAAATGTTTAATCTAACAGCTTATGTAGATGACAATGGTATAACACAAGTCCAAACATTAGATTCGTTCTATGAGGGTACTACAAACACCCCTATAGAGTATTATGATATAACTAAAAATGTAGATGTTAAGAAATCACAAATAGATATAGTATTACCTTTTAATCAAATCAATTTTAAGTACGAAGGAACAAAAAGTTTTTTAGCGAATGACCATAAAAATAGATTTGGTAAAACTTGGGGATCATTAGAATATAAAAATGAAGTATTTGATGGTGAAACCTATGAGGTAAAATTACCTTTTGGACATTTTAAATATGAAAGACTTTATAATCAAACAGGAGGAACTTCTACAACTATTATGTATGGGTGGAGTGTAGATGAAAGTAAAAAAGCAATAGTACCAAAACCATTATTATTTTATCCTATTTTAGCTAGTAGTGTTTCAGTTGGTCAAACACCTACTTCAATAAGTTACATAGGAGATTCAGGACACGAAGAAGTAGCGAGTTATTATTTACCATCAAATTCAAAAAGTTTTAGTAGTGTTTCAGCAGGAGTAGATATTTCAAACAACATAAATTTCAATGCTGAAATGAATGAGTATAGTTTAAGACCTTTTGATAAAACATTATTTAAACAATATTATGAAACTTATATTAAAGATATATTTAAACCTGAAAGACGTTTAACAAAATTAAGTGCTTTTATACCTTTGGCAATTTTATCAATATTAAAATTATATGATAGATTAATTATTGATGATAAAGTATATAAAATAAATAAACTAACAACAAATTTTCAAAATGAAAGTTCACAATTAGAATTAATAAATGTATTTGATGATAGAGAGCTAGTACAAAATTTAAATCAAGCAGTAGCAACTATAGACGCTGATTTATCAGGAATAGGAATAACTGCGGATTCTAATTTAGTAACTGCTGATGCTGGATTAGATTATGAAGAAATAATACAGATACCAATTAAAGAAGTTCCAGATACAATACCTGATAATGTACCTGACACTACTAATAACATTCCTTGTGTAGTAACTGCTGCAACTTTATCCCAACCAACGCAAAAAACAAACACAAATTCTACATTATTCTTTTCACATAACATTACTGCAATGGGAAAAATATGTGAAGTAAATAATTTAGAAAGTTATGGGTTTATACATTCAACAGCTGAAGCTAATTTAATAGATGATTCTTTAGATGTTTTAATTGCTCGTGTTGCAAATACAACTATATTATATAATGCAATAAACCCTCAAGCTACTGCAAACATTAAAACATATACAGCTGAAGTAACTGGTTTGTCACAAAATACTGTAAAGTATTGGATATTTTTTGCAAGAACAAACACAACAAGTAATTTTGATAAAGTAGATGCAACATCTAATATTTACTCAAGTATCGCAGCAGCAACACCCCCTCAAGTAGAAACTACAAACGGAAAAAGATACCATCCAGCAGTAGCACAAGACAATGAAATAAGAACTATTAGAATAATGGATAAAGATCAAAACCTTGTAAACTTTACAGGAATTAGAGGATACCCTTCATTTATAGATTCTAAAATTGTTCCATTTGTAGTTTCTGGTTTACCAATGTCTTGGCAGGAGATAGTAGATCTTACTGCGGACTTTGTACATAGTTTAGGAATGTATCATTCCAATGGGATATATTATCACGCTACTGATTTAAGTGCTGTAGTTAATGCAGCAAAAGCAGCTAGTATAGGAAATACTGGTGCAACGTCTGGTAATTTTATGTCAGTTTCTTTAGGAACTGGTGATTATGTATTTGCAGGATTAGATTATTTAGGGGTTTCACTTTATGCAAACAGTACAACAGCAGTTAAAGAACCAGATGGTTATTATGGAACAAGATTAAGTGATGCGTGGTCAGTTCAAACAGATGCTATTAATAACGTTGAGGGAAGTTGGATAAAAGATGCTAGTTGGACTTATTCTAATGTTCCAAGAATAAAAGTAGTTCAAGTAGTAGGTGGGTATATAACAAGTGGAAACATATATTAATTATGATAGATAACATTTTACAATTATTAGAAATAGCAAAAAGCGAAAAAGCAACAGGTAAGTATATTGATATTGCTTTAGGTAAAAATAAACTTCCTGAATCATTAAAAGAAGCATACAAACAATTTAAATTAGGATTATGGCAAAGGTAACGGTTGATGTAGAAGTAAAAAGCAAAGCAGCCCAAAAAGATATAGAAAAATTAAATAGTAAAGTAGAAGAATTGGATAATTCAATTCAAGATACTAACGAAGCATCAAGTGAACTAGGTGGAACTTTAGATGGGGTTTCTGGGGGTGCTGTCTCTGGGTTTGCTTCTATGAAGAAATCAATAAAAGGTGTTATTGGTGGATTTAGAACATTAAAAGGTGCTATTATAGCTACAGGAATAGGTGCTTTAATTATTGCAATTACAGCAGTACATGCAGCTTTTACAACTTCTGAAGAAGGTCAAGATAAATGGGCTAAAGCAATGTCCTATCTAAGTGTTATTACTGGGAACTTAATGGACATATTAGCTTCATTAGGTATGGTTTTAATTGATATTTTTGTTAACCCTGTACAATCTTTAAAAGATTTTGGACAAAGCATACAAGACTTTTTAATTGGAAAGGTAGAACAATTAATGGGGGGATTTGCTTTATTAGGTTCTGCATTTACTAAATTTTTTGATGGTGATTTTGCTGGTGCAGCTTCTGATTTGGGTGATGGTTTTATAGAAATTCAAAGAGCTGCAAACCCTCTTGTTATAATAGGTGAAGCAATAGCAGGCGGAATAAATAAAGCTGTTGAAGCTACTAAAGAATTAATAAAAGAAACAAATAAAGAATTAATACAAGCAGGAAAGATTGCTGATATGCGTGCCAACGCAGACAAAGCCGAAAGGGCTCTTATAGTTGATAGGGCTCAAGCCAATAGGGATAGAGCTGAACTATTAGAAAAAGCTGTAAACAAAGAACTATATACTTCGGCACAAAGAATAGAATTTTTAAAAGAAGCTGGTAAAATAGAGGAAGATATTACAAACAAAGAAATAGCAGCGGCAAAATTAAGATATGATGCAAGAGTAATAGAAAACGGATTAGCAGGTTCAACTAAAGCAGACCTTGATGAAGAAGCTCAATTAAAAGCTAAATTAATAGAACTAGAAACTGCTAAATTAACAAAGGCAAAAGAAGTAACAAGTCAATTACAGGCTTTAGGAGCAGAAGTTAAAATGCAAGCAGATGCAGAACTAGCAATAACCAAAGCAAAAGAAGATGGAATTGATGCAATAAATTTAGCATTTAAAATAAAAAGACAAGATGAGGAAGCTACAGAATATTTAGCTAAATTAGAATTAGAAGAAGAACGTAAAATAGCTGAATTAGATGCTTTAGATGCAACCGAAGCCCAGAAACAAGACATAATAGATTATTATGCTAATAAAAGAAAAGCACATGAAGTTGAGGAAGGTGAAAAAACAAAGCAATTAGACAAAGATGTTCAACAAGCAAAATTAAACATTGCAAAGCAAGGACTTCAATTAGTAATGGCAGTTGCTGGAGAAGGAAGTAAAATAGGAAAAGCCGCAGCAGTAGCAAGTGCAACAATTAGTGCAATAGAGGGAACAATGAATGCTTTTAAAACAGCAGCAGGTTCATCAATTACTAAAAGTTTTCCTGCATATCCATTTATACAAGCGGGATTAGCAGCATCATTTGGTGCTTTACAAGTGTCACAAATATTAAAAACTAAGACCCCTAATGTAGGAGGAGGAGGCGGTGGAGGTGGTGGTATAGTAGCAGCCCCCCCAATACCCCCTGCATTTAATGTAGTAGGTGCAGCACCAGAAAATCAATTAGCTATGGCAATAGGAGATCAAAAACCAGTACAAGCATTTGTAGTAGGTAGCGAAGTAACAACACAACAATCCTTAGATAGAAACATTGTAGATAATGCTAGTTTAGGATAAATAAAACAAAAACAAATTAAATTATTATATTAATATGGAAATAATAGAACTTTTTATAGACGAAGAAGATGAAGTTTCTGGAATTGAAGCGATTTCTGTCGTTGAAAACCCAGCTATCGAATCAGATTTTATAGCTTTAAAAAACCAAGAATTTAAATTAGCTACAATAGATAAAGAAAAGCGTATTCTTATGGGTGCTGCTCTGATACCTAACAAACCTATCTATAGAAAAAGCGAAGAACAAGAATTTTACATTTACTTTTCAAAAGATACAGTAAGAAAGGCTAGTGAGTTATTTTTTATAAAAGGTAATCAAAACAACACAACCCTAGAACACCAATTAGAACTAAAAGGTTTAACTGCTGTTGAGAGTTGGATAGTAGAAAGCGAACAAGATAAAAGCAGAATGTACAACCTAAATGTACCCATAGGTACTTGGATGGTATCAATGAAGGTTAACAATGATAAAGTATGGAAGCAAGTAAAAGCTGGTGAGATAAAAGGTTTTAGTATCGAAGGATATTTTTTGGATAAATTACAACGCCCTAACGAACCAATAAAAGATAATTTAGAAATTGAAGCACAGGCTAAAATTGATAAATTAAAAGAATTATTTAATGAGTAGAATACCAAGCCCTCAAGATGATCGTAGAGCTTGTTTATGTCCAGATGGTACATACTCAAGAGAATGCTGTGATGGTAGCTTACAAGCACAAGGTATTGGAAATATAACTAAAGTTTCTGTTACTAGATATTATACTGTTACAAATTGTAGTGGTGGTACAAAACACATTCACACACACGACATAGATTTAACTGTAGGTAATATTTATTATTTAACTTTTGTACATCATAACCATACAGATTGCTATACAATTTCAGCTACTAGAAATCAGGGTCACTTTGAAGTAAGTGCTGCAAGTGCTTATAGTGATTGTGCAGCTTGTTTAGTAGCAAACTAAAAATATAACAAAATGTTATAAAATTATTATAATAATAAGGTTATAATAAAAATATAACAAAAATCAAAAAACCATATTGTAAATATATGAAAGCAACTGAAATAATAAACAAAGTAAAAGAGGTTATTGGAATTGAATTATCCGAAGAACCTATAGAAGTAAAGTTGGCACAAGCTGAACTTGAAAATGGAACTATAATTGAATCCGAATCATTTAAAGAAGGTGATGAGATTTTTATAGTAACAGAAGATGAAAAAGTACCACTACCAACAGGTGAATATAAACTTATTGATGGTGAAATATTAATTATAGAAGAAGAAGGTATTATTAAATCTCTTGGAAAAGCTGAAGTTGAAGAAGAAGTTGAAGCAGAAGATGAAAAAGAATATGCTACTAAAGAAGAACTTGAAGAAGTTAAAAAAGTAGTAGAAGAAATAAAAGCAATTCTTGAACCTAAAGAAGAAGAAGAAGAAATGAGTAATGAAACTTCTGTTAAATCTGAAGAAGTAATTAAAAAAGTAGTTTATTCATCCAAAGAAAAAATGAGTGAAGTGGAAAAGGTAAACCACAATCCAGAAGCTGAAGCTGTACCAAACTTAAATTTACATGGTCAAAACAGAATAGCAACAACCTTAGATAGAGTAATGGCAAAAATTGCTAAAAAATAAATTAATAAATAAAACAAAATGGCAACAACAATTTCAAATGACGTTAAGAGAATTCTTGACAAATACGTAACAGTTTCAGCTTTAAGACAATTATATTGGGCGGATTCAGGTACAACGTATTTTTTAAACGCAGCCGCAGGAGCTGCAATAACACTTCCAGCGGTAAAAGCAGGAGTAAGCTTTAAATTTATAACAGCAGCATCTTTCATTACTACAGCATGGACTGTAACAGGAGGAGCAGCAGTAATACAAGGTTCAATACTTGTAAACGGAGCTAAAATAGCAGGAGCAAATGAAACAACTATTACTTTTGCACACGCAGCAGAAACAGTAGGAGATCATGTAGAATTACAATGTGATGGAACTAACTGGTATTTATCAGGAGTTGCAGATGCAGCAGGTGGAATCACATTAGCATAATTAATAAATAAATAAAATAAAATGAAAAAAAATGTACAATTATCCACTACAACTTCAATCACTACTACGTATGCTGGTGAATTTGCAGGTGCTTATATATCGGCAGCCTTATTGAGTGGAACAACTTTAGATAATGGTTTAATAACAATCAAACCAAATATCAAATATAAAGAAGTAATTAAAAAAGTATCAACTGATGGTCTTGTAAAAGATGCAAGTTGTGATTTTGATCCTACTTCTACTTTAACATTAACAGAAAGAATATTAACTCCAGAATATCAAAGTGTAAATCTACAATTATGTAAAAAAGATTTTCAATCAGATTGGGATGCAATTTCTATGGGGTATTCAGCTTTTGATAACCTACCAAAATCTTTCGCTGATTTCTTAATAGCACATGTAAGTGCTAAAGTAGCACAAAAAACAGAACAAAATATCTGGAATGGAGCAGCTGCAACCAATGGTGAATTCGGAGGTTTTAGAGAAACACTTTTAGCTGATGGAGATGTAACAGATGTAGGAGCTGGAGCAGCCGTGACGAGTGCGAATGTAATAGCAAAAATTGGATTAGTAGTAGATGCTATAGGTTCAAGTCTTTATACTTCTGAAGATATGTATATATATGTTTCACAAAATGTAGCGAGAGCTTATGTAAGAGCTTTAGGAGGATTCGCGACTAATATAGGTGCTGCTGGTGTAAACCAAGATGGTACACAATGGTACACAGGTGGAACTTTAAGTTTTGATGGTATTAAAATTGCTGTAGCAAATGGATTAGCTGACAACACAATGGTAGCTGCTGAAAAAAGTAACTTGTTCTTCGGAACTGGACTTTTATCAGATCAAAATGAAGTGAAAGTTATAGACATGGCTGACATAGATGGATCACAGAATGTAAGAGTTGTTATGAGATTTAGTGCTGGAATTCAACACGGAATAGGATCAGACATAGTTCTTTATTCTTAAAATTAACCAATAAATTGGGTGGGTGAGCAATAAGCCTACCTACCCTTTTTTAATTAAAAAAAAATAAAGATGGCTTGCGATTTAACAAAAGGTAGAAAAGAACCATGCAAAGACTCGGTTGGGGGAATTAAAAATGTTTTCTTTGCGGACTTTGGTGATATAACCATTGCTTATGATGGTGTAGATACAGACGTGGTAGATGATTTAGGTACTGTTACAGTATTTAAATATGAAGTAAGAGGTGGAAGTAGTTTTGAACAAACTATTACAGCTTCAAGAGAAACTGGAACAACTTTCTTTGAGCAAGGTTTAAATCTTACTTTAAAGAAATTAACAGTACAAGATAATAAAGAGCTAAAATTGATGGCTTATGGACGTCCGCATATTATAATACAAGATTATAACGGGAATGCTTTCTTAATGGGAGCAGAAAATGGAGCAGATGTTAATGGTGGTACGATTGTAACTGGTGCTGCAATGGGCGAATTAAGTGGATATACACTTACTTTTTCTGCACAGGAGCAAGTACCAGCTAACTTTTTAGAAGGTGCAACGGAAGCTAATCCATTTGCAGGATTAACAGGAACGGTAACAGTAACAGAAGGTACAAATTCTTAATAGGTTTTTCTTTTCATTAAAAGGGGGTTGCATTATTGTAGCCCTTTTTTTTTATACTTAACAAAAAGTAACTAATTTTATTATATAAGTATGATAATATTACAAGATACTGATAGCACTCAAGTTATTAAATTTATACCTCGTAGATGGGTTACTGGTAGAAACTATAATATTAATATTATAAATGAAACCACAAACACAGATGCTTATAATGTAAATTCTACAGCAATAACAGAAACTTTATATTATAATAGTTATTCAGCATCTTTTCCAAACCTAAAAGAAAACATTTTTTATAATTTAATTATAACAGGGATCACAGTAGCGGGGATTGTTTTTAAAGACAGAATATTTTGCACAAACCAAACAGTATTAGATTATTCAGTAAATAATGGTGAATATACACAACAAGCATCATCCAACGAATATATAACAGTATGACAAATAATTTACACATAGTAAACTTAGCTTCTTATAATAGACCTAAAATAATAGAAGACCCTAGAAGGGGATGGATTAATTATGGGGAGGATAATAATTACTATCAATATCTGATTGATCTATTTATAAATTCAACTACTAATCATTCTATAATTTCTTCGGTATCACAAATGATTTATGGAAAAGGTTTAGATGCACTAGATTCAAACAAAAAGACAAATCAATATGCAATGATGCGTTCTATTGTTTCAGATAATTGTTTACGTAAAGTTGTTTTAGACTTAAAACTTTTAGGTGAAGGTAGTTTTCAAATTCTTTTCAAAGATAAAAGAGTAATAAAAGCAGAGCATTTTCCAAGACAAACACTAAGAGCTGAAAAATGTAATAAAGAAGGTAAAATTGAAGCATATTATTATTTTCATGATTGGTCTGAATTAAAACCTAGTGATGAACCTAAAAGAATTGCAACTTTTGGTTTTGGTAATGGTAATGAACCTGAAATAAAAATTTGTAAAAAATATGTTTCTGGATATGATTATTATTGTCCTGTGGATTACGCTGGGGGTTTAGCATTTGCAGAATTAGAATCTGAGATAAGTGATTATTTAATCAATGATGTACAGAATAATTTTAGTGGAACGAAAATAGTGAACTTTAATAACGGTGTTCCAGATAAAGAAAAACAAATACAAGTTAAAAATGATGTAATGCGTAAGCTTACAGGTGCAAGAGGTGAAAAAGTAGTTATAGCATTTAACAACAATGCAGAAAGTAAAACAACAGTTGACGATATACCTTTAAATGATGCTCCAGCTCATTATGAATATCTGTCAAATGAATGTAGTAATAAACTTATAGTTGCTCACAGAGTAACAAGTCCTTTACTGCTTGGAATAAGAACAGATAACAATGGTTTGGGATCAAATGCAGATGAAATTAAGACTGCTGCTTTGCTTTTTGACAATATTACTATAAAACCCTACCAACAATTATTAGTGGACTGTATAGACGATATTTTAGCTGTTAATGATATTAGTTTAAAGCTTTATTTTAAAACAGTACAACCATTAGAGTTTATAGAAACAGACAATGCAATTACTGATGAAGCTAGAGAAGAAGAAACTGGAATTAAAGATGAATATAGTTTATCAGAACAATTTAATGATGAAGAAATGTTTATTGCATTGGATGAATTAGGTGAAGATGAAGATTTGGAAAATTGGGAACTAGTAGATGAAAGGGAAGTGGATTATGAACAAGAAGAAACTTTAGATAAAATGATAGGTTTAGCTTCAACTGGTGTTGCAAGACCAAACGCAAAAAGTGAACAGGATGAAGTAACACCAGAATTAATACAATTTAAAGTACGTTATCAATATGCACCATTAAAAGTTTCCGCTAACAGTAGGGTGTTTTGTAGAAAAATGGTATCAGCAAAAAAGATATACCGTAAAGAAGATATTTATGCTATGGGAAAACATGAAGTAAATAAAGGATGGGGTTTAAATGGTGCTGCTAATTATGATATATGGTTATATAAAGGCGGTGGAAATTGTCATCACTTTTGGATGCGAAAAACATACATGAGTAGAAAAGAAGGTGTAAGAGCAGATGCAGGTAATCCAAGAGCAGAAGTATCTGTAAACAAAGCAAGAAAAAAAGGTTTAAAACCTATAGTAAATGATAAAAAGGTAGCAAAACGACCAGTTGATATGCCTAATAATGGATTTGTAAATAAAAGATAAATTATGGCAACAGCATTATTTGTAACAAGAAATGACGTAGTAAAATTTACTGCAATGAACGGTAACGTAGATACGGATAAATTTATACAATATATAAAGATCGCACAGGACATTCATATTCAAAATTATTTAGGTAGTAAACTTTATGAATTAATAGAAGGGTATGTAAGTGCTGGAACATTGGGATCACATGCAAATGAATTAGCACTTGTAACAGATCATTTAAAGCCTATGCTGTGTCATTGGGCTATGGTTGAGTATTTACCCTTCGCAGCTTACACAATAGCGAATAAAGGAGTTTTTAAACATAGTAGCGAAAACGCACAAAATGTAGAAAAGAATGAAATTGATTTCTTAATAGAAAAAGAAAGAACTATAGCACAATACTACACAGATAGATTTATAGATTACATGAGTTTTAATGCTGCAACTAAATTTCCTACATACTATACAAATAACAATGATGATGTATTTCCAGATCGTGAATCAAATTTTAGTGGATGGGTATTGTAAGAACGTATAAACCAAAACAAAGTAATATTTCTAAACTAAGTCAATACTTAGAAAAGACATATAACAAAAACATAAAAAAATTATTATAATAATATGGCTAATAGTATAGGGTGGGGAAATATATATTGTGAAATGATAACAACTGGTGGGTTTGGTACAGATACCGCTTATTTAACAATGTCAATTCCTGATATATCAGCTCCAGCATGTTGGGGTACATTTCCTTTAACAGCAGATTTAACAGAAATTTCTGGTACACCATTTTTAGCCGATACAACATTATATAAAGCAGATGCAACACAAATATAAAATATTAAAAAATTATAACTAACTGATAATCAATGACTTATGTGCGCTAAACAAATAATAGATATAGGAATAACTGCGAATGACGGAACAGGATCACCCCTACGTAGTGCGTTCGATATGTGTAATGATAATTTCACTGAATTATATTCGGATGATACTGGGGATGTTGGAAGTATAACAGCTACAGCACCAATAGAAAGAGATTCAGCAACAGGAGCGGTAACAATATCTTTAGCAAACGCTGGGGTTACATTTGCTAAAATGCAAAACGTAGCTGCTAACAGTTTATTAATAAGAAACGCAAACAGTAGTGGAGTAATGAGCGAACTAGCTTTAGCAACTACGCAAATAATGATAGGTGATGGAACTGGAATGGTGGGTGCTGCTTTAAGTGGTGATACAACTATGACAAATGCAGGAGTTGTTACAATAGCAAATGATGCTGTTACTTTTGCAAAACTAGAAAATAGATATACAGCTAAAGCTACAAGTTCAGCAACAGGAAACCAAAATATAGATGCTTCAACCGCAACAAGTTTTTTACTAACAGGAAACGTAGTAACTGCAACTTTAACTATTCAAAATATGAAACTTGGACAAGTTATAGATATACAAATGACTGGAACGTTAAGTAGTGCAGCAATTACTTTAGCAACTGATTTTTCTAGCACAACAATTAACAAAGTAGGAACTACTGATTTTGATACTGCTGAAAATAATGTAATACAAGTTGTTTGTGTAGATGATACAGATGCGGCTGCAATTATTAATTATGCAGTAGCTAAATTAACAGTAGATACAACTCCATAAAAAAACAGATATGAAAGCAAGAACAGATAACGGTAATATAAAATCATACAGTAGTACTCCTAAAAGTTGGGGTGCTGTTATATGTGGATTTAATACTTTTTCAGATAGTAAACTTGAAACCTATGGTTTTTATAATATAGAAGATATTAAAACAACTCATTCAGATTTTGATGGTAGAATTCACAATATAGGTGCTTTAAGTTTTGATGCAGATAATAACGTTTATAAATATGCTAAAACAAATAAAACATTTAGTCAATCAGTATCGGAATTAAAAACTCAAAAAATAGAAAATTTAAATCATATATACAAAAGTAAAATAGGTGAAACTGATTGGATAGTTACAAAAAATTTAGAACTAGGTAATGATATTCCAAGTAATACTTTAACAGCTAGAGCAGCTTTGAGGACAGAATGTAACAATCACGAAAGTTCTATAAATTCAAAAACCACAAAAAACGCAATAGTTACTTACGATTTACCAAACTTTAAATAATGGGTATAAATAAAAAACTATTCACAGCAGGAGAAGCACCTTTAGTACCTAGTGAAAATTTTAATACAGTTTTATATACAGGGAATCAAACAGCTCGTTCTATTACAGGTTTTGATTTTACGCCTGACCTTGTATGGATAAAATCAAGGAACGAAACAAATCTTCACGTTTTAACTGATTCAGTTCGTGGAACTAACAAACAATTATTTTCAAATCAAGCCGATGCAGAATCAACAAGTACTGATAGATTAACAGCCTTTAATGCTAATGGGTTTAGTATTGCAGCAGGAAGTTCTTTTTATCGAGTAAATAAAAATAGTATTAATTACGCAGCTTGGAGCTGGAAGGCAGGAGGTGCGACTAGCACTCCTAACGTAGCTGGAGTAGCAGCAGTACCTACAGCAGGGAGTGTAAAGATAAATGGTGCTGATTCAACAACAGCTTTATCAGGAAGTATAGCAGTAACAAATATTTCAGCGAATACAGCCGCAGGTTTTAGTATTGTACAATATACAGGAAATACTACCAGTGGAGCAACTATAGATCACGGTTTAGGAGGTATTCCCGAATTAGCATTTTTTAAAAATATACCCAATACCGCAGGGAACTATAATTGGTCTGTTTATTCAGGAGAAAATGGACCAACAGGATTGCTTTATTTAAATGATACGGCTGCCTTTACAACTACCGCTAGCAGGTTTAATGATACTTCTCCTACGGATACTGTTTTTACATTAGGAAATGACGATACAATTAATAAAACTGGAGAATCAACTATAGCATACTGTTTTAAATCAATAGCAGGATACAGTAAAATAGGTTCTTATACTTGGGCGGGAAGTTCTTATACAGCTGGTACAATGGTAACAGGATTAGGGTTTACCCCCAGATTTGTTCTGATTAAAGGTACAGATCTTGTTTCATATTGGCAGCTTTATGATAATCAAAGAGTTTCAGGTACACAAAGTTTTGCAATTTATCCAAATGCTTCAGATGCTGAATCCGAATCAGGCTATCAGGGTATTATATTTGACTCTGATGGATTTAGTGCTGGAGCTGGAGCTGATGGTAATACAACATCAAGCTCAAGTTTAAATCAAAATGGTAGAACTTACATATATATGGCTTTTGCCTAATAACTAATGATTATGAACGAACTAAAGACATACAGCTTAACAGGTTTTGCTTTAATAGTAAGCTCAACAAATATAATTCCAGCACTACAAATTATTTCGCTTTTACTTGCTTGTGTTTATACTATAATACAAATTAAAAACAAGCTATGAAATTAGTAAACGGTGTAGCTAAGGATATTAGGCATTATAGCGGTGCTTTATTAATATTCTTTTTTATAGTTGCTTTGGTTGTGGTGTTTATTCAATATCCTGTACTGGACTCAAACAAAGAAGTGGTGATGATGTTAGTAGGTACTTTATCCGCTAGTTTAGCGATGGTAATTTCTACAATTACAGGGAGTAAACCTGATGATATTAATGCGTTAAAAAATACTTTAGAAAAAAAGGATTTAACAATCACACATTTAACAAAATCAAAAGATGAATATGAAAATATCATAATCAATCTACAAAAAGAAATTATTAAAAACCAAGATGATATGTTTGATAAAGTTTTATTAAAAACAACGTTGGATTTTGAT
>Ga0115002_10002792_pt1 | contig 22425 bp, 13 predicted proteins | sample ArcticOcean_MG_C_8_FD_89576 | JGI IMG/M metagenome (GOLD analysis project Ga0115002, IMG submission 89576) | Marine microbial communities from western Arctic Ocean - ArcticOcean_MG_CB11_86 | ecosystem: Environmental > Aquatic > Marine > Oceanic | place: Arctic Ocean: Canada Basin | collected... | reverse complement strand
GGCCTTTGCCGACATCGATGCAGATGGGCTGCTCGATCTCTACGTGGCGAACTATCTCGAGTTCGATCTCGCCGCACCGCCTGCGGACGGCAACTGGTGCCACTTCAAGGAGGTAGAGTCATTCTGTGGCCCCGAAGGCATTCCAGCCCAACCGGACAGACTCTATCACAATCTGGGCAATGGTCGATTCGCCGATATCAGCCGCAGCAGCGGCATCGACAGCGAGGCCTATCCCGGCCTTGGTGTTCTCTTCACTGACATCGAATCCGACGGCGATCTCGACATCTATGTCGCCAACGACTCAGAGCCAAACTTCCTATTTCGCAATGACAGCACTGACGATAACATTCTCTTCACTCAGGTCGGCACACGACTGGGTGTCGCCTACAGTGATGGAGGATTGGCACAGGCCGGCATGGGTGTCGATGGCGGTGACATCGACAACGACGGAGATATCGACATCTATGTCTCCAATTTCTCCGATGACGTGAACACCCTGTATGCCAACAATGGTCAGGGTTGGTTCGACGATGGCACGTCAGCTTCTGGCATGGGGCGGGTCGTGCGCCCCTTTCTCGGTTGGTCTACGGCCTTCTCTGACTTTGATAACGATGGCTGGCTCGATCTGTTCGTTGCCAATGGCCATGTGTATCCTGCGTTGCAACGGGTCGTTGGCGGTCTCGCCTATGCTCAGCGGAATCTCCTCTACCACAATGAGGCAGGCCGTTTTAGGGAAGTCGGTCGCGAATCTGGCTTGCATCGAGTGAGCGCCAGCCGTGCAGCCGCCATCGTCGACTTCGACAATGACGGAGATGCGGATATCGTCACTGCAAATCTCAACGACACGCCAAGCCTCTGGCGCAATAACACAGGCAATGCCTCCAACTGGATTGGCCTGCACCTGGAAGGACGAGCGAGTAACCGCGATGCGATCGGTACTCGAGTGACTCTGCATGCTGCCGCTAGCACGCAGACTCGACAGATACAACGAGGCCGAGGCTTTCACAGTCAGTTCGACCCAAGGCCACGTTTCGGCCTGGGGCAAACCACGGAGATCGACAGCATCGTCATTGACTGGCCCTCGGGGATGCATCAGACCATCGCCTCCGACGAGGCCCCAATGCTGCGCCGGTATCTGCACATCGTCGAAGGCAGGGCACCCATCGCGGGGACTCTGATTCCGGCCCCCGACGACACCGTTCCCTCAATCGAGCATGCGCAGCCGTCGGCGATCGGGTTGGAATCAGTGGCATCCGACCTTGGAGAGCTCAGCGACGATCCGGTCCTTCTACGCCAGCAAGCAGTAGAGTTGTATCAGCAAGGCCGCTATCCAGACAGCCGGAGACACCTCGAACGTGTCATCGAATTGATACCGGATGAGGTGGCCTCACGAATCAATCTTGCCACCCTCTATTTTTCAGGCACTGGTGAATTCGTGAAAGCCGACAGTGTTCTGACAGAAGCGCTAGCAATCGCCCCAAAACGGGTTGAGGCACATCATCTGCGGGGTAAGATCCGGCTGCAGCAAGATCGCCTCGACGAGGCGATTGTGTCACTCGCGGAAGCGACCCGATTGTCTCCAGCGTCGGGAGAATATGAAGGTTGGTTGGGTCTCGCCCGGCAGCGACGCGGTCTCCACGCCAAGGCGGAGGCATCATTTCTTACGGCAGCACGACTCGCACCATGGGATCCCCGCCCCTATCTGAATCTTGGCAGACTTTATCAACAGACAGGGTTGCGAGACAGCCTGGCCACGGCGCGGGTATTCGCGACATTTGAACGTCTGTCACCCGCTCAACGTCTCGTCGACCACTACAGACGAAAGCTGGCAGAATACCCCGATCACGCCGCAGCACCTTATCTGCTGGGGCGAGCGTATCACGAACAAGGTCGACTACAGTTGGCCGAGCAGAACTACTCGATGGCACTGGCATTGGATCCGACCTACGCCGACGCCCTGCACGGGGCAGGTCGTCTGCTACAAGATCGTGGTCAGCTACTTGAAGCAGCCAACGCGTATGAAGCAGCCCGTAAGAAAAACCCAGAACTACCCAACATCGACAACGAATTGGGGCAGATCTACCACCATCAGCGTCGCTTTGACTTGGCTGTCAGCGCCTACCGCCGCGGACTCGATCGTATCACCGACCGAGCAGCGGTACCCACCCTACTGGCAAATCTGGCCATGGCTCTCGCAATGAGCGGCCAGCTAGATGACGCCAAGGGTGCCTTTGAGCGCAGCCTCGAACTCGACCCAGAGCAGATCGACACACGCGGTGCCTTCGCCCAGGTGCTGATGGCAATGGGCGATGCAGAAGCAGCTGCCGCCCAGTGGCAGGAGGTGCTCAGACGTCAGCCCAATCACCAAGACGCGCGGCAAAGACTGCAACAAATGCGATAGCGCAATGAAGGAAGTTGTTAGGCGGGAATTGAGTGCAGCTCAGTCGTTGTCAGGAGGATCGTCTGTCGCCAGAGGAATCTGCTCGATTCCTGCTCGTTTCGCCGCTTCGAACAGATCAAGCACATGCCGGTGTTTTGTCTCTTTGTCAGTACGCACAACAAGCGTCAGGGAGCGCGTGCTTGCTTTTTCACGGCGCAGAATCTCATCGAGATTGGCCAGAGACACGGGCTGACGGTTGATCTCCATCGTCCCATCTGCCGCAATGGAAGCGACGAGCTTCTTCTCTTCAACGATCTCTGCCTGGTGCGCTTCGGGCAATTCGACACGCAGACTGTAAGGCTCTTTGAAAACGGTCGTGACCATGAAGAAGATGAGAAGCAGAAAGACGCAGTCGATCATGGGCGTCATATTCAGATCTTCTTCCTCCATCAGAGGGCGATGCTTTGGCATATCGGTCCCCTATTCCTCTTGCTCACGAGCGAAGGCAATGCCCTCGACACCGACGCCGCGAGCTTCATCCACGACGTAGACGATGTAGCGCTGTGGACAATCCCCATCACCGTTGATGATGATGTTCTTGTTATTTGCCTCTTCCATCGCCTTGGCCAGACGTTCGGCCAGCACGTCTGGCTCTACATCGACACCCTTGATCTGAATCTTGCCGGTCGCATCAATAAAAATGTTGATGTCCTTCTTCTGCTCTTCCTGGGAGTCGCTCTGGCTCGGCATGTCAACTTCGAGCCCCTTCGTGTGCAGGAACACAGTCGTCACCATGAAGAACACGAGCAGCAGGAAGACACAGTCCACCAGCGGTGTCAGATCTGGCTCGCTCTCGTCGAGCAACACCTGTCCGTGCCGAATGCGGTGGCGTGCCATCGCCTGACCTACTCGCCGCTTGCCTGAGAGGTCATGATCAGACTATTCGCAAAGGCGTGGCCATAAACCTCGACCGTCTCCAACAACGACTCAGCTTTACGAGCCAGGTAGCGATAGGAAACAATCGTGGGAATGGCGATGACCAGTCCAGATGCCGTCGTCACCAGTGCCTGTGAGATACCACCAGCCACGACACGCGGATCACCAGCGCCAGCAACGGCGATCGATTCGAAGGCGACGATCATACCGGTAATCGTGCCGAGAAGTCCCAAGAGTGGGGCGATATTGCCGATTGTGTTGAGCATGGCCAAATGGCGCCCCAAATAGCCACGGGCAGCCTCCTGAGTCTCGATCACAAGCTCCTGCTTTAGATCGCTCAACTCTTGCTGCATCACCATGAAGCGCCCCATCTCACCGGAGCCACCCAGCTCTGCACGGCGAATGATCTCTTCGTTCGTATCGCGAAACTCGCGCTGCTCAATCATAAGAGTATTGTGACGCCTGAGAAGGCGGGCAAAGACGAAGTTCAGTACCCCCTTGCCTTCATCGCAAACGCTCACCGCCGCCTCCTGGCCTCCACGACTCAGCGCAGCCTCCAGGGTATCGAGTTGCTGTTTTGCTTCATCCGCCGAAGGCATCTGGCTCAGTACCCAGAAACGTTCGATGGAATAGGCGACGACGAGGAGGGCGGCCAGGATGAGCGGTACCATGAGCGGGCCACCGCTCTGAATTGTCTCCCACATACGTGACTCCTTTAAGTGTCCCTTAGTCTCTCGTGTTACGTCAGTTCTGATTCAACGCATCTGGTGCCAGGCGTGGGCCGAGTCGATGCCCCACCTCGATCACACCGACCGAGTTGCCAGCAGACTCACTAGTCACCTGCAAATCCTCTGCTACTTCCCTGCTCCGCAGGGTCGCACTCGACAGGTGCGGCCCGATAATCTCCACGACCTCTACGAGGGCGACGCGGCCACCTTCGTCATCAAGAATCGGCAGTATGTCGCCGATTTCGAGGAAGTCTTCGATGCCGATTCCGAGAAAAATGCGCTCCCCATCAACGGCGAGTACTCGTGCCCCTTCGCGACTCAAAATCAGAGGACGACGATCATATATGGTACTGACAATCGTAGCGGCCAGATCGTCGAGAGCACCACGTACATAACGGCCAAACTTCAACTCATCAAACTCTTCACCGCCGAAGTCGATCTTGAGCAACTGCTCAAACTCGCGGTCGAGCGCTGTGGGACGCCCGAACAGATTCAGTTCGAGTGGACGAATCACGCTGTCCCGCACGACACTCATCGTTCGCACGACCGTCGACGTCGCCGTCCGCGTCAGATCCACATCTTCAAAACCTATGGCATACGTGAAGGAACGATATCCTCCCAAATTGGGATCGCCCGCCACAACTCTTCTAATGCCACAGGCACTGACGACTCCGGTGACAACAAAGTCTGCCTGTAACTTCTCACCAACAGCAATGGCCAGGTCCTGCCCACTCTTCCCATCACTGCGGCTGCTTTTCTCCGCAGCCCACACACTATCAGGATCGACCACCTGTAACGACGACATCCCCGTTAGATGTTCGCCGAGAGAGATCGGCACCTCTTGGCCGAGATCCCATTCTCCCTGAAAACCGGCATCATCGGAAAAACTCAGTATTGCCAGTCGGGGCCCAGCCGCCGCAAGGGTGGTGCTGCCTGCAAGCAACCACGCCAGCATGAGTCGAGATGCGACGACTCCTCGTCGCAGCGATTTCTTATTCCTGAGCGCCAGTCGCCACCTGCACTTCGCCTACTTCGAGGGTTCGATCGAAGTCCATGGTGATGTCAACCACTTCCAGTGGCTGACCGGACGCGTCGAAACGGAGCACGAAATCTTGCAGGACAAGGCGCACCTGCGTGACATCTTCGGCCAATGGGTCGAAGGCGATCAACCCACTATAGGATTCGCCTTTGAATACTCTCTGGTCTTCCAGATACGCCGAGCTTCGAACATTTCCCATGCGTAGATCGAAGCGATAAAACTCGTTTCCACTCTGACCCCGCAAGGCTCGATAGTAGCGCTCAAAGCTGTTATGCGGCGACCAGGAAGGAATTCCGTAGCTGTTTAGCTCTTCACCGCGGTCTGTAAGAAGCACGACTTGTAGAGGGTCCAGTAGGACCTTGGCATAGATATCGTTGGTAATCGACACCTCGAAGATGGTAAAACGAACCGGTGTATAGCCGACCAGTGGATTGACCCAGTCGCCATACGTATAGGGATTGGTGGAGAATCGACCCCGCTTGGAGTCGCCTGGGAACAGCGCATTGAGGCGCTCGTCTGTGAGGGGCTCTACCTGGACTCTCAACCCTTCGATGGAATACACCGCCCCGGTCTCGCTATGCTCAACATCGGCTGTGGTCACCGCTGAGGCGGCCAAGGTGCTGTTGTATTTGATCTGGGGCAGGGTGACGCTACACGCCACAAGGGCAAGGACTGCCATGGCGACCATCGTGCGTTGCATGTCAGCCACTCCCTTCGCTGTAGAAGTCGATCTGTTGCTGCGCAATCGAACCTTCCTGAGTAAGGGCGAAGATGACAGCATTGATGCCGAACCTTAACTGCGGTTCGTTGCCGTAGTTCCGCGCCCAGGTATGGACATAACCCTTGTCTGAATAGATGGCAACCAGCCGACCATCTACGAAAACACCCTCGAGATGATACGACTGTCGTGCGATGGAGATGCTCTCATTATCTCGCTGCTGGCCAGTCGATTCGACCTCCAACTCCGAACCGACCGGCGGCCCGTCGAAGTCATAGTAGGTGTGGTAGATCGGATGGTCGTTGGGAATGATCTGCAAGACCCCATCGCCACGCAGAGCGTCACCGAAGATTCGACGTAGTGCCGCCTCCGCCTGGCTGAACTCGGCCGTAGGATTGGCATTGTCCGTGAAGACAAAACCACCGCGTCGCATGTACTCGCCCAGATTCTCAATCTCGCGGGCAGTCAACTCGAAGGCTTCCTGCGCCGTTAGAAAAACGAAGGGCGTGCGGAACAGAGCTTGTGAGTCGACGAAGAGATGCGCGTCTACTTTGGCTGTAATTCCTGTTTGCTCATTGAGGGCACGCACGAGATTGGGGACAGCCTTGGCCGCCGAATCAAAGGTCGGTTCGAGATCTGTCGCCCACGCAGTGCCCAGATAGACGAAACCTCGCACATTGCGCCGATCGGACGGGTCCTGAATGATCAGTCCCTTGAACTTGCCTGTGTCCAGAGCGCGTAGATCGATCAACTCCTCGCGCATGGCAATACGCTTCTCGGGCTCTTTGGTACCGGCAATGCGCGTCGCGCTCAATTCGATGGGACCCGTATCGAGTTTCAAACCTGCACCCGTATCGAGGGCATAGTCGAAGCTCTGCACGCGACCTAATCCACTTAGGCCCTGCAATCTGGGCGCCGGACGCTGGAGACGAGGTCGCAGGGCGGTCACCTCTTTGGTCATCGCCCGCGGCCTGAGTCGTTGCCGCTTCATGACGAATTGTTTGGTCGATCGCGGCTTACGAATCACCAGACGGGTGAGCGCCGGTGGCGGTGGAGTAGGCTCCGCTGCGTAATAGATGCTATAGACCACCCCCCCGCTGAGCATCATCGATGCAATCAGCAATCCATAGATCGTCAACCGACGCGTCTCGAGGATCAGACGACGGAAATTGATCCGATCGGAAGGAGAAGAAAAGCGGTCTGGGGCGGAAGCCATTGAGTAACCGATCTTCGCCGTTACGGAACGACCAATGTGTCGGGCTCAGACGTGGGGCCAAAGAACCCCACGTCGTCGACCGCCCACAGGCGAATGATGTAGAAGGTGGCGGATTGCAGTTGCAGACCCGCGTCAGTGTAGGTCGTGGCTGTGGAGTCATCGACGAAGCGCGTGTCTTGCGCACCCGATGTATCCGTCAGACTCACCACATAGCCATCGACATTCGCCGTCGACGTCATCTGCCACGTGACGGAGAAATCTGAACCATCCAAGAGGGCCTCGACGGCCGTCGGCTGATCGAGAACATCATCGTGGTATTTGGCTGGCAGTTTGGTGTCGTTGCTGCAACCGAACACCATCAGTGCCAGAGCAGTCGCCAGCAGAAGCAACCTTTTCATCATCGCCATCTCGCCACCAGGGCCAGGCCCGGTGCCTCCCCGATCTTGCGTGGGCGCAGGGACATGCGTCGATCCTGAGGTGGCTCGACACCGCCGAGTAGAAAGACATCTACGAGATTGTAGCCGTATAAAACCGCAGTGAGAGCAGCGCAGGTAACCCGCGTTGTGTGCGCCTGGTCCATGTCATCCTTGCGATCACTCACCCGTCGCCAAGCCTCCCTGGCATTTTCAAAACTTCCGCCCTCTCGCAAAGACGAATACCCTGCGCTCTCGAGATCAAACTGGTCCTCGTGGGTGCCAAAGTCGCTGTTGGACGACAACCAGGCAACGAGGAATACCGTGTGTCCGACGATCATCGCCGTACCACGTTGGCGATGGCCGGCTGCCAGTTGACCAAGTCCAGGGTAGAGGACGGACAGCAATCGTGCCTGTCCCGGTGACACCTGATCCTGTTTCAGCTGGAAACCAGCGCCCTGGGCAGTTGCCCCTGTGGCCATCAACATCAAGACCATACCAGCAGCAACAATGATTCTTTGTAGACGCCACATGCGGCGCTCTCCTCTTCCAATCCTGCTCATAGTCGAGTACTCACGATCCAATCTCGGTGCGCCTTGGCAAATTGATAGGCTTCACGTGTCGCCCGTTCTTGCTCGAAGAGGACGATGACTTCGTCATATAGATCCACCGCTTCCTGCCAACGACCAATGCTTTCCAGACATACCCCCATATTGCTGATGGCACCGATCTCACTCTCCGTACCTGGATATGCTTCACGGACCTGACTAAAGATATCGATGGCGCGGCGATAGTCCTGCTCTCCCCCACCGCCATCCGCAAGATCCATCAACTCCAGTCCCTTCTCGTACTCCTGATATGCCAGTGCTTCTTTGAGTTCGTCGATCAACCTCGGCACTTGAGCGGCCACCGTAGCCTGCGGATAGGCGTCCTGCACCCGGCGATATGCTGTCAGAGCCTCCGAATACTGCTGTCGATTGTAGGCATAGTCACCGAAGGTGAACTGGGCGGCCGGGGCAAACTCTGACTGTGGATAATTCTGCAGAATCCGGCCAAACTCGACCATCGCCTCGTCCTCACGATTCAGCTCGATCAGACACCACGCGAGATTGTATTGCGAATCGTCCGCGGAGGTCTCATTGGGGAACTCTGCAAGAATCGTCCGGTAGTGGTTGCTGGCCTGCTCAAATTCACCCAGCTGATACTTGCTCTCTGCCAATCCAAACAATAGATCCGCTCGTTCGGGTGCATTCGGATCTGCTACCAGTAGATCGGCAAACAGGCGATGCGCCTCGTCGAATTGCCGTAGGCTGTAGCGTGTATTGGCGAGATAGAAATCAACCGTATAGGACTGCTCTCGATCCAGTGGACGCTCCCCCAATACCTCAAAGGCCACTGCCGCTTGCTCTAACTCGCCAGTGACGAACAATTGCGTGGCTCGATTGAGGAGTACGGGAACCTCGAAAATCGATCCTTCATATTCGTCCAACAGGCGAGCGAAGGCGGCCATGGCGCCATTGCCGTTCTCCTGACGTAAGAGAGCATCCCCCAGCAGATAAAGGGCCTTTTCTCTCAACGTAAAGGGGCGCTCCGCCGTGATCCCATCGGCGAACTCGAGATCCAGCAATCTTTGAGAGATTTCGGCAGCCTGCTCGTAGTCGTCCTGGTCATAATACAGATCGAGAATTCTACTGAGCAGCTCCGCTTCCTCTTCAGGGGTCTGCGCTGTACGCGTCATCTCGTCGAGGACCGTCAGCGCATCGGCGCCGCGATTCAGACGAAGGTAACCGATGGCCAACGCATCGCGCGCATACTTCACCTTTGAGGGATCGTCGACCTCGTTGATCACCCACTCGAGATCCTCGATGGCCGCTTCGAGTTTTCCCGTCAGCAGGGCAGCATTTCCACGTGCAAGACGGAGTGCCTCCTCCAGATCTCGCGGCGGCTGCGCCGCCAGCCCTTTGCCGAAGTGATCGAAAGCCTGTTCGGATGCGCCCAGTGACTGATGCGACTGACCAATGAGATACTGGAAGCTGCTGAGATAAGCATCCGCCGCGACGCCGACACCTGCCTCGAGAGTCGTAATCGCTTCCTGCGGGCGTCCAAGGCTCAACAGGGCATGGCCGCCGCCCATGGAGGCCCTTGTATACAGCGCAGGATCTGCGGACGATATGCGGGCGAAGGCGCCGACTGCTAGGTCGAGGGCTCCCTGCTCCTGATGAGCCAGTCCCATCAACAGCAAGGCTTCGTTCGTCAGATCACTCGCGGGAAACTCATTGAGCAGTCGTTGAGCCGCGGCGATTGCTGCCGTGTGATCTGCGCGCTTGCCGTGCAATTCAGCCAATTGCACCAGTGAGCGTTCGACGTATCCAGCGTCGGTCGCGTCGGCGACCAGTCCTTCGTATGAGCTTTGTGCGGCATCCAGGCTCGCAGGAGTCGCCATCGCCTGGAGCGCCACAGCCCTGTTGAATGTGGCATCGACGACGTATGCGCTTCCAGGCGCCTGCACCAGGAGCGTATCGTAGTGAGCGATGGCCGATTCGAGGCGAACCTGAGCTGCCCCGGAACCGGCTACTTCGAGGACAGTTTGCGCCCACCGCTGGTATGCACTGCCCAGGCGGTAGCGTATGCGGGGTTGGCTGAACCCTACCTGCGCGGCAATGTCCCCATAGGCTTGCAGATAAATGCGGAATTCTGAGATCGAACTCTCGTATTCGTCCCGCACAAGGAATCGCTCCGCCAGTGCATATTGGATACGCGCTCGCAAGGTTCGGTCGGCGGTCTCTCGAATCGCCTCACGATAAGTCTCCACTGCCGCTTCGGCATTGCCCCCATCGTCATACAGACGAGCCATCTGCAGATAGGCTTCTTCCACCAGATTGCGCTCGGTAGCGAAGCGGTCGATGACGGTTCGAAACGCCTCAACCCCTTCGTCGTGTCGCCCGAGATTGGCATAACACGTGCCGACGCGAATCTGTGCCTTCGCAGCAAGTTCTAGGGCCGTTTCATCAACCAGACCTGCCAATTTTTCGCGCCGGATTTGCTTAAGTTCAGCCTCCGTCAGTTCGTCAATTCGTTGTCGACGAACCAGATCGCGGTAAACGTCAATGGCCTCCTCGTAGCGTTCCAGAGACAGATAACACTCGCCGATCTGGAACCTGCTGCGGTCGGCCTCAAAGCCAGCAGGAAACCGCTGTAGTAGCGTCTCGAAGGCTTTGATGGACTCTTCGTATCTCTGTGTTTCGTAGAAGGCCCAACCCGTGTTGTAGTACGCCGTCTTGCTTAGCGGGCTCGAGCCAAAGGCCTCGATCAGCTGCGCCGACGTTTCTATGACTCGATCGAACTTCCCCGCCTCATAGTTGAGTTCGATCAGCCGTCCATAGGCCTGACCACGTAACTGAGTATTGGTTGCCGTATCGATGACCTTGCGGAAGGCGACCTCGGCATCCGTCAGGGACTCTTCTGCGAGCGTGGCAAATTCTTCGCGGGTCTGGTCATCTTTTGCGCTCTCGGAAAAATTCCGATAATCAACGTAGAGTTTGCCATTGGCATTCCCTACCTGATAGAGCGCCGCTTCCTGCACCGGATAGGAGGCCTCACCGACCGTGACATCAAGGGACTGCGTATCAAGAACGCGGCTGCGAACCTTCGACACGGCATCATATTGGCTGATCGCTTGGTCGTAGGCACCTTCTGCGTAGAACCGCTGCGCCTCGCCAAAGCGATCGAGCAGTTCCTTCTCGGACGGTGCCTGGAAAGAGACGTAGGTCCCGGCCAGTGTCAGAAGTGCGAGTAGGAGTCCCATACGATGCCTTACTCGTCCGCGAAGCCGACGAATACTTTGACAAAAGCTGACACGAAGTCCTCATCACCAAATATGGCGATCACCGGATCAGAGAACTCTTTGCGCCGCTTGCTCATCCCCATCGTCGTGGTCAGGATGTAGCCAAAGTAGTTGGAGTTATTTGTCAGCATGAGGACCGTGTCGTTTTGCTCGAAATTGATTTTCGGATTCACCAGATCCGACACGCGGTAGGGGAACAATGAACCGAAGCCCTGCAAGCCCAGTTGGAAACGGGTTCGCTCGGTGATGCGATACTCCAACTTGGTCAAGGGAATCGAGTGGCGCTCATGAACGACCGGCGAGTTTGTACTGCCGAGCCATTCTTTGCGATAGCGCATCTTGTATCCGGTGAACAGTGTCCATCGGGCGGAGAAGTCCCAGCGATAATCGAGAGTATGGACCATCGTCCATCGATTGAGTTGGTCTCCCTCTTGAATAGTGCCGTCCCAAAGCTTGCCATCGCGTTGATCGTTGATCTCGAACTTTACCTTGTTGCGCATCGACAGGCCCGGTATCGACAGCCACTGGGAATCAGTGTAGAAACGATACCAGTCCGAGTTCTGAAACAGGAGTGGGTCGCCCAGAGGCTCTTCCAGGAAGGGCGCAATCTGGATATTTCGCTGCAAACCAGCGAAATCAAGATCAAACTGCTCTGACACGGTCAGCACACGATCACTGTAGACGCTGAGAGAATCCGGGACACTGTCCTCGACGCGTTCGACCGCCGCATGGGCGTAGAAACGGCCAACGGACGGCTTCTGCGTACGCAACTGCAGGCGAGCATAGCTCGAGTTGTTCGGTGACCCCCCGCCGATTCGCTCGCCGCGCAGGGCCCCAAGACTCAATTCCAGATTGCGCAGCAGACGTATACTGCTGTAGGCGTGGATTCCACTCAGGTCGCGATCATAGGGGAGATCGGCATAGATATCGTTTTCACGAGCATCGATGAAGTCGTTGTGATTCAGATCGAGACCGAAGTCATAGATCTGTGGATCAGAACTGTACATCAGGAAGGGTTCCTGATGATCAGGGATCGCGTCGAAATCTTTGTTTGTATCTGGCACGCCGTCGGAGTCTTCATCCAATCCCGGAAAAATCCCATCCACATCCGACTGTCCCTGCAATGCACTCGGGGTATTGTTGTACCAGCTGTCCGGGTAGCGATCGTCATCGTCGTTGTCTTCAACCAAGCGATGGATCATCGTGTTGTTATAGGCGATGGGATTGCCAGAAACATCCACTTCATCGCGCCCGATATACGTACGCAGTTCTGTCTCGTACAGCGGTCCGACGCCAAACACCTCAGCACCGACGCCAAAGCGGTCGAAATCACGCTCCAGAGTGAAGTAATAGGCCATATCGCTGATCTGCGAGCGACCACCGGGAGCTTGCTCGCGAGCGAGGGCATTCAGACTGATCGATCCCAGGGCAACACGTGGTTGAGCCAGACCGCTGGCATACTGATAGAAGGACGTAGATCGGCTGACCTCAGCATTTATCTGCCAGCCCTTATACACGCCATACATATTGGCACTGGCGATATTGAGACCTGTGGGTACACCGCTCTTCACACGAACGCGACGCACACTGTCATTGCGCGGATTGCCATCCGCCTGAGCAATCGTGCGGAAGTAGGTGGCATAGCGATATTTGTCCCGGTAGTTATCGCGGATACCCTGGTTCGTCGATCCCGCCATATCCATTTCGGATAACTCGACCTTGTAGTCACCGGACAGTTCCAAGTCGACATGGACGGACTGGATCGTCTCCCCCGCATTCTCCAGATCGACGTAGAGAATACCATAGGTCTCGCCGTCCATCGCCTGTGGCAAGTCGCCCATGGCGGCGAAGCCGAAGTCGCCTGACGCCTCGACCTCCTCGTAGGCGAATTCTTCGCCCACGATGATGTCATTTTCGAGTTCGTCATGCCCCTCATTGATCACATAATCTGGGCCATTGACCTTGTAGTCTCGGTAGTAAAGATGGTCGATGAAGTAGGGAAATTCGTAGCCGCGATAGTAGACATCCACATCAAACAGGGCATAGTTGATGTAGCCGTCGTAGGTATTGAAGGAACCACCGCGATTGAGCGTCTGGTAGTCATTTGCCAGGGGCGGTAGAGGCCGACGATCGCCGCTGCGCAACAGGCCGGCCATATAGCTCTGCCGGTCATCGCCACGTTTCTGCTGCAACACGACAAAGGGTTCAAGGTCGGGTCGCTCGACACCGTTGACGACGACGCTCACACTGTGCAGCACAGGACCCTGACCATCAGTAGGAGATTCGTCAGAGATGCGAATGGCCAGCATCGACGTCGTCCCCTGCATCGCGCCAGGGACCCCCTTGTAGGACAGTGCACTCTGCTGCATCAGCGGCTCATACTGATGAGCATTGACGAAGGTTGTGCCAAAATTGAGAAAGCCGACTTTGCGCTCGTAGTGCATACCAAACAACATGGCCTTCGCCTTGATCGATCGATCACCTTCCCGACCCGAGGAATAGATCGGTGCGTGCAGGCGGGAGAACATCATCGAAAATCCATCGAGCTTGGTTCCCACGTCCACTCGCAGGCCATTTAGATTCGACATCTTGAATGTCAGCGGTGTCAACCGCGTGTGAATCTCATTGGCATAGATAATTCTTGATTGCCACGCATCGGTCCCGTCTGTGCCGACGACAACATAGTTGAACAACTGGCTGAAGCTGGCGCCGGATTCTCCGTGTACGCCGCCCTCACTCAACGTCGTGCCCGAGGCAAAGCGCTGTACACCCAGTCCGCGCCTCTCGACCCAATTGATTGACTCTGATCCGTAAACAAGGGGATCACCGAGAATACTGTAGACATTGCGCAGATTGCTGGTGACACCTGTCAGTCGCGGATAGTCACTCTCGCCCCAGTTGGTATACTGCTTGCCGAACCGACCGACAAAGGGCTGCGATTCGATGATGCGCTGCGGCCCAATGGTTGGAGATTCCGGTGTGTCCTGGCCCGCCTCGTCTGCGGCGAAGGCAGCAAAGGAAACGAGGGCCACCAACGAAGCCAGCCACATGGGTGTGCGCCGTATCGCGCTGCGGATATGTCGTGGAATTGTCATCATTAGAACAATGGCCGTAGCCCGGCGATGACACGCAGGAAGACACGCTGGTAGTCGAGGTCCTGGTCTTTGCGTGATCGATCCAGAAAACGACGTTGACGTCGTTCGAAGCCCAGATTCACGTTGACCTCATACCCCACGTAGTTGGATGTGTTATTCAGCTGTACGAGGTAGACTTTCTCATCGAAATCAACATCTGGCGAGACGTCGTTTCGGTAGGTGCTTTCCAGGAAGGGAAACCCCTGGGCACCTGCCTTGATCGACGTACGACTCGAAATCGGGTATTCCACCCGCAAGATGGGGAAGAAGAACCGCTCCTCGACCTCAAGAATCGTGCCGTCATCATCGCCGAGTTGCTGGCTCATCCACTTCACCTGCGGAATCACCCGCAAGTCCCGCCACGGGCGCCAGGTGTAATCGGCTCGTGCAACCAGGGCAAGATCTGTGATCGTATTGGCTGATTGCTCTGCCACGGGCTGTTGCCGATTTCGATCGTAACGGCTACTCACGTCGATGCGAAGATTCTCGACCCGGGAAAACTCGCCTTTGACGTAGAATCGATTCATCCAGCTGTCACGGAACAACTGCGGATCCTCCTGCAGAACAGGAATGCCCAACGGATTCAAGCGCTCTTCGTCGGATAGACTCTCCGGCGGCAGCACATCGGGCTCCAGATAGATCGGACTGCGACCGAGACCAAAGACGGGATCGGGAATGTTATCCTCGATCCGCTTCAGCTTGTAAATACCGAGAAGACTCCCGAAAAATGGGAAGCGGCGGTGAATCTCGCCGCGCAGGTAGGAAACCTGCGCCTCCCCCCCCTGGAAAGGGGCGGTGGTCCGGTAGTGACCGATGCTCCCTTTGGCTTCGGGATGCCCCGGAATCGGCATCTCACCGAAGACATGAAAACCTCTCCGGTCGGCGTCATATGGATAGTCGGGCAACTCGTCATTTTCCCGCTCGTCAATCACGCCATTCCCGTTCATATCCTCGCCGAAATCGTAGGCGTCCGGATTCACATTGTAGAGCAGGAAGGGTTCGTAGTAGTCGGGAATGAGATTGTTGTTCTCATTGATGTCCGGACGACCATTCAGATCGGCATCGAGACCTGGGAACACGCCGTCGGGGTCTGCGATGGCGCGACCACCCGTCGCCAGATCTGTCGTGCGCCTCAGGAAGTAGCTGTCCGGATACTGATCCTTGTCGTCGTTGTCGTCGACGGTGTTGAATTCGATCGTATTCGTCGGTGACGCACGCTCGCCAGCGACGAAGTTGGCCAGACGTGGCTCGTTGAAGTTGGTGGGATAGCTGAACGGGCTGGACAGGTACTGGAAGTAGCTGCGCAGGTCGTCGTCCTGCACATTCAGGGCCGTCGAATAACGACCATCGATATTGTAGGCTTCGCCACCAATGCTAAGAGCGCCCAGATCGCGACGTGCATTGACGAACCAGGCGTGCGTCTGATCGTCAAACACCTCGAGGGCGCGTCGGTTCAGCCCCGGGTAAGCACGGAAGCTATAGTTGCGAACAACCTCGCTGTGCAGCAGCCAACCCTTGATGTCCAGATTCACATGAGCACTCACCAACGTGCGGCCTGTCTGGCGCCCGTAGCGCACGCGGACCCGTTTGAAATTGCCCATCGATGGCCGCCCCTCCGACTGGGCAGCCGTATAGAAGTACGTCGCCGGATTGGATGAGGCACCGTTGAAAACCTCGGATAACTCAATTTGGTAATCTCCGGCGACTTCCAATTCGACTTCTACTTCTTGAACCGGCTCACCCAAGGCACCTTCGCCAGGGATGGTTGAAGGCACCTTGAACCACAATAACAAGGCATCCTCCCCTTCCGTCTCATAGAAGCCCTCCGGCGAGGGGGACTGGTGCACCTGCTCGATCACCAACGAATTCGAATTGTCGCGAGCCGCCGGGGGGATCACGGCTCGATCGGGATCAATCGTCACCGTCAGAGTTAGCCGGTCCGGCGTCCCCTTGTCGTAGGCGGCCAACTGGGGTCGGTGGGGTTGCCCGTTGAGATACAGGATCGCGCCGCGGACGCGTGCCCCGACTGCATCGGAAGAAGACTGGTCGGCGACGCGCACCACGAGCCATTGTGGCGGCACACCCTTACTGGGCAACGTTCCCTTGAAGCTATTCTCATCCAGATCGCGCAGACTGTCCGTGCGGAATTGATTCACCCAGGAAACACCCGCATCGAGCCCTTCAAGCTGCGTGCGCAGATCCGCCCCCATTAGATACGTCGCCCAACGGGGAATGAACTGCGTCGATTCCGAGCCATGAATTCGGTGATCGTTGTTCGAGATCGCTTCGAAAATTGGCTTGTCGATGCGCGAGGTAACCAACACCAAGGAGCCACCCTTGAAATGCGAATCGAGACGCATGCCATTCATCGCCGCCATATCAAGTGTCAGCGGCGTGAACTTGGCACGGATCCGATCACCGATAATGAAGCGGGTCGTCACCCCCTTGTAGCTATCATCGGCTACGACCAGACGATTTAGATACCGTCCGTAACGGAACGGCTTGCGAATGATGCTTCCAGAAGAAGGACTGATGGAGCGAAATTCCTGCAACTCGAAGACATTGATGCCATTCATCACGAACTGACCTAGTGCATCGAACTGCGGCGTTCGGTCACGACCAAAGAAGATGGAGTCATAGGCCCGGTAGCTCTCGTATGCATAGTTCACATACGGCTCGCCCGGCCGGAATAGCAGTTGCGCCGGTGCCGACACCGGGATCGCTACGATCAACGTCAGGAGCGCCACGATGGGGCGAAGGGGTTTTGCGAGATCACGCATTAGCCGATGAACACCCGGAAGAAGTACTCAAAGGTGCCGAAGGACGGCCGTGTTGTGCTCGTATAGTTCTGCTTCGTGCGATAGATACCCATCAACACGGTCAGGTCATACCCCTGATAGTTGCTGCGATTCTGCAGGAACGCCGTGAACGTGCGCCGCGTGAAGCCCTGTTCGGGATTTGCGGGATCTGTCACACGCTCCTGTAACACCGGCAGCCCCTGAAGACCAGTCTTCAGAACTGTTCGCGGCCCAATCTGTAGATCTGCCCGCAGGATCGGCATGACCCAGCGCCGCTGGCGCTCGGGAATGTCGCGCTCGGGCACCTTGGTCAGCTGGTAGATGTGTTTGATCTGGGGAGTGATCGTCAAACGACCCCGCTGCCACGTGTAGTCGGCCTTGGTGACAGCGGACAGTTCCGTCACTGAACCCGGACGGGTAAACAACGGATCTTCGAGTATCTCGCCGTCGATCTCCGTCAAGCCAAGGGAAACAATGTTGCGGACATTGAAATGCGGAATCGTCGTCAGACCCCACTCGACGTAGGTCAAACTGTTGCGGCTGCGTCGTCCCTGGAGCAGATCATTGTCGAGGACATAAGTCCGCGGGAAGGGATCACTGATGACGGACGGTGAGTACACCGTATTCGGCACGTTATCCTTGAGCCACTTGAACCGCTGATTGACTCGCAGGTAACCGCTTCCCGGCCATTGCCGCAGATAACGCGCCTCAATGTATCGCGTGTCGTTCCGCCGACCGATGTCCGGCTGGTCGATCGCATACCATCCCGCACGCAACTGAGTTCGCGTGGTGGGCTCATAGTTGCCCTGTGCATGGTATCCCTTGTGGTCGAGGGGATACAGATAGTCGGGAAGATTGTCATTCTCCCGGTAGTCGGCGATACCATTGTTGTTGAAATCGTCGCCGTAGACAAGCTCGGGTGGTTCGGCGACGTAGCCAAGAAATGGTTGGAAGGCGTCGGCCCCACGGCCCCCGTCAATATTGAAATCGAGGACACCGTCCCCATCAGGATCCAGGCCGGGGAAAACGCCATTCCCGGCGCCAATGGATGTGGGAACCGCCGCCAGCGGATCATTGTGTTCGAGTCCATCCTCCCACTGGTCGAGATCGTCATTGTCAGCGACCAGTTCAACGGCATCGTAGAGCCGCCCGCCAATCGTTTGCCCGACATTCGATTGTCTGAACCGCGAGAAACTCGTGCTGTAATCCGCCGGCACATCGAATACTTCGACGCCGATCCTCGATCTTTCACTGACTTCGCGACCGATCTGCAGATAGTATATGTCGGCCTTCTCCTGCGAGCGGTCGCCGCCCGCAGCGGGCACTCTGTAGAACCGGGTGCTTCGTGCAAATTCTCCGCGTGCCTCAAAGCCGAAAATATCCGCCTCGAAATTGGCGCCGAGAATACTCAGAGCAGTGGGAAAGCCGTAGTCGAAGCGGATGCGCTGTAGATTGGCCCCGCCACCTGGCGCCCCTTCTGCGCGTGCGACATTCTGCCAGTCGTAGTAGAAATCTGTTTCGCGAGAAGCGAGGATCGGCACGTGCATTGCGCCGGCGATATCGATGCTGTAATCGTCGCTGACGACCGCTTCAAATTCGAGGGAGCGCGTCGTATCCGGGACTTCGAATTGGTAGACGACGACATTATCCCCCGCTGCCTCTAGTGGCCCGCCAAGCCGTGCTGCCGCCACAGGACGGGAGATGTTGCCAAGAACGGCCGCAAAAAAGGGCGTATTGCTCGCCCCGACAACCGGTTGCAGCCACGGTCCGTTCTTGCGAAGAAAACTGACCTCATTGCGCTTGAGCAGGATCGTACTGGTCAGATCAGGCGTGACCGGGAGTTGCTCCAGAAGGTGATCGATCACCGACACCCTGACGGGGTCCACAACTGCGCCATCGGCAAACATGGTCAGTTCGTGGACTGCGGCCCCAGGCGCGTCATCTTCAGGATTGTCGTCGGTGACGAAGACAAACAGTTGCCGTAACCCACCGTGCATAATTCGTGGAACGGCGCCGTGCATGCCATTGACATCAGAGCCTGCCTCGGAATCGAAGCGATGGGTATTCACATAGGTCGTACCGATCCGCAGCGCACCGCCGATCTGACTTTCCCAGTGCCCTGCCATAGCGGAGGTCCCGAAGATCCTGCGGCGATTGAAGTCGGCGCCGGTGCCCGCGTTGTTTGGTACCAGGACGGGATCTGTAAGATGGGTGGCAATGATGCTGAAACGATTGCTGCTGGAGGCACCATCCCAACGAATCCCACTGAAGGAGGGCATGTTCAACGTCATGGGTGTAAAGTGGGTACTGATGTGATCGCCGATAATCAATCGTGTCGACCAGGGGCCGAATCCTTCATTGGCGATCACGAGTTTGTCGAAAAAACGGTCGTAGCGGCCATTGCGCTGCTCGTAACTACCACGCAACCCGGGTCGGTCGCGACGGACCTCTTCTAATTGGATGATATCCACGCCGTCAACTATCAGATCACCGAATAGATCGAACCGTCGATTCTCCTCGCCAAAATCGTAATCGCGATACCCTCCCGGGCCGTAGTTCTCGAAAACCTCATTCGTCCACAATTGGCGAAAGTCGCGCGACAGAAACTGCGCGGACGCTGGCGCCCAGGCGGACCCAATGAGACATACGATGATCCCAGCAAGAAGGGAACTCGACCAAGTCAGACGGTGTAGACCGTTGTATTGCATGGGAGAGATTGAGGCAGGCTCAGTAGGCGACGCCGACGAGGCCCACCGACGTTTCATCGTCGGGCTCAAGATCTACCACGATGCGGTAGACGTAGTTACCGGGGGGAACGAGATCCCCTTTGTCGTTACGGCCATTCCATGCACCCGGATGTGACGGATCGTCGACGGCACCCCTCAAATACGTTCCTGCGCCAAGCAAGCGCTCCGGTAGGCGCCGGATAAGACGTCCACTCAGGTCGAAGATTTCCACCCGAACAGGCGCACGGGTCACCCGACCCAGAACGAAACCGATCGTCGCCTGCTCATTTTCCCCATCACGATTGGGTGTGACAACGGGAGGCGTCGCCGCAACTTGCGACAGCACGGGAAATGAGAGCTTCAGTGCCTGTACGATCGTAGACAGCGTATCAATCGCGTCTTGCCGCGCAACGACCAACAAAGGATTGTCCGATCCAGGCGCAGCCAGCAAAGCTTGGAAGATATGACTGCCCGAAAGCAGGCGTGAGCTGAAATCGAACCCAACCTGGGTGGACTCAGTCAGGGGTGGATTGAGGGCGATCACGAGAGAATCATTGGTGCTATACGTAGCGGCCTGATCGACACTGGCTGCGCCGAGTCCGGTCACGGAGGCGACATCCAACTCGGCTGGATAAGGTGTCAGCACGATGATGCGATCAACACCAGAGCTGCTGCCGTCGACAACCACGTCGAGTATATAGCTGAAGTCCGTGTCGGCACCGATATCTACCTGCAAGGGCGTGATGGAACTCGCCGCACTTGCAACAGGCATATTTCCTGTGCTGAATGCAACGGCAACACTGTCCAGACGCGGACCGTCGAAGAGGCTTCGTGTGGACATGCGCACTTCGTATTGCAACCATCGCGCCGGTTCAGGCACTTGCAAGGCAAATGTGGTGTCGGCCTCCCATGCGGACCATTGGCTCCACGTTACTGCGTTATCTCCCGAACGGAATCGAAGGTCCAGTTCGCCCGTCTTACCAACCTCGCCAAACCGGGTGACATCTGAAAAATTCTTGAGTGCCGATGTGCCCAGGTCGAGTGGCAGCGAGCGGAAGGTGCCTTCCTGATCCAGGCCGACGCCGAAGACCTCCAGTTCGCCAATCTGTGGAGACGCGTCCCGTGCCGAAAATTCCGTCACAACCAGGCGCACATGACGTGCTGCGATGGCCGCGAAGGAGACCTCCGTCTCGCGAAAGTTTTCGATCTGATTCCGCGCCGCCACTTCGGTGAAGCTCACACCATCCTTGCTCACAAGAATGCTGTAACCGCGCAGCGAGTTGTCTTCGTAGGAACTTGCACTACTTGGCGGCTGCGTGACGACGCGAACTCGATCGATGGTGATCAGACGACCAAGATCTGTCTGCACTGACTGCAGCAATGATGTGGCCCCGCGCCGGAACGACACGGCACTCGACACGTCACCGTCGACAAGCCGTGGCTGATCGGACAACGAGTGGTAGGCGATGTTCAACCCCGCCAAGGACCGTAACTTAAGTCCTTCTACACTGCCATCCATACCACCGCCGTAACCGGCGATGCTTGTGGCACGTGTCATGTCGAGATCGGCTAAATCCGCAAAACTGGTCGGATCGAAGGTACCTGTCTGCACCGGAGCGAAGACCACGGGTGTATCATCCAACTCCACTTCGTCGAGGCGACTTAAACGGACCTTAGTCCAGCTACTGCCCGCTTCGTTGGGTAGAGCCGCATCGCTCCAGAACCAGGGAACGCTACGATCAAGGGCCGAACTCAGGTTGGTGCCTTGGGGACTTTCTATGACGACGAGAAGACCAAAGGGCGACACACTGCCATCGTGGTCGAGGACGACGGCGAGGACATTCTCGCGATTCTTGAAGGATACGTCCCAGATTTCGACGGTCGAGGTATCCGCGTCGGCTCCTATGAGCTTGCCATTGAGATACAGCGTGTACCCACCGGCAGCTGCAATACGAATCTGCCCATCATCGGCCCCGGAAAACTGGATGAAACCCAGATAATTTGTCGTCGATGGCCAGACGTTGATGGTGCGGGAGACGGTTTGCGCATCCACGCTCGTAATGAGAGCCATGGTAAGCAGCGCCAACCAGCAACCGCTGAGACGAATCCGGGGCATGAGAACCTCAATCCAGGAGGAGCTTAAGATCAGCCACTATTTCGGCTTCAGATCGCGCAGCGCTCACGACGAACACTATATGTATCAGAGCGAACACTGTATGTATCAGTGCATGACAGAGTAGAAAAGGGGCCCCCGTTGCCGGGAGCCCCCCTCCCTGTGAATCAAACATCGCTACTTAATGAAGGTGACCTTCTTGCTCATATTCAGGTCGAGACTATTGATCTTGTAGATGTATACGCCACTGGCGACCTGACCCCCGTTGGAATCTCTACCATCCCAGGTTACTGAGAAGTTACCCGGTCCCATGTGCTTATCAATCAGCGTGACCACTAGCTGGCCTTGGTCGTTGTAGACCTCAACCTTGATCGGTGCTT
>Ga0115002_10002789_pt1 | contig 22440 bp, 21 predicted proteins | sample ArcticOcean_MG_C_8_FD_89576 | JGI IMG/M metagenome (GOLD analysis project Ga0115002, IMG submission 89576) | Marine microbial communities from western Arctic Ocean - ArcticOcean_MG_CB11_86 | ecosystem: Environmental > Aquatic > Marine > Oceanic | place: Arctic Ocean: Canada Basin | collected... | reverse complement strand
CTCTGGCCCAAGCAACCCGGACTCCTATCGCGTCCACACTGCACGAGTGACAGTGCCTGGCGACATGTCAGCACAAGACGCAGTTGAAGCGGTGAAGGCACGGATGGTCGGCCCAACGAAGTGGGAAGCGACCAAGGCCTAACCCTGATTCGTTAATCAAAAAGAGCCCCCGCCGTTCTGGCGGGGGCTCTTTTCTTTTGCGTGATAATCAGTTTCCTAGAACATAGCAATCGCCTCTATCTCCACCTTCATGGATGACAGAGCAAGGGCCGCGCAACCAATCATGGTATTGGGTGGATACTGGCCTTGGAACAACTCCTGCAATATCGCGTTGATGGCGTCACCGTGCTCAGCCCACTCGTTCACGTCCGTCACGAATGTTGTCAGCTTGACGATATCGGCCATGGACTGGCCTTCGCTCTCTAACACACCTTTGATTCGTCCTAACGTGACTCGCACCTGATCCGGCAGAGACGCCGAGCTATCACCGGCAGTACACCCTGCCATGAAGAACATGTTGCCTACCTTTGTGGCGCGTGAGTAGTTGCCCATGACCGGGGCGATGTCAGGGTATTGCTTGAATTCTTTGTCCATATGTTCACCCCTCATGTATATATGTGGATAGCACTTTATAGGAACAAGGGAATGGGGTCAAAACCGCGGAGCGGCTCTGCTGAGGGTTTCGAGATAGCGTTCGCTTTAAGCATATTCGGGTGCGCGGTATGCGAGCGGTCTGCATAAGGTTGCTGTGCACTGTTATTTCTTCTTGATTGCGATGCAGGCAGCAGCTCGATAGCATTCCACACAAGAATGAGCTGAATGGGGTTGAAGCCCGGCTTGAGAGGGCGGTGGAGCATATTGACGCACTGAAGCATGAATCGAGGATGTTCATGATGGAGTTTCCTCCAGCCTATGGATTCTCCACCCCTGACAAGCCCATAGATGGCGAGTACATCGTGAGGGCTAACATTTTTCGCCCACCACCTCTCCGACTTGGGGTTCTCGCTGCCGACTACGCCCATAACCTGCGGGCTGCATTGGACATGCTTGCTTGAGAACTTGCCCTCAAAGGGCCAAAGCCGCTCCTCGACAGCGAGAAATCGACTGCCTTCTCCATCTGCTTGTATGCAGAAGGCTGGGAATCTGGGGCCACAAATCGAATGCTCAAACGGATTGGGCCTGATGCCGTTGAGGTTATCCGCTCGTTTCAGCCATACAGCAGACCAGGCAAACCTCCTAGGCTCAGGGTGGTTCAGGCCATAGACAACTGGGCTAAGCATCATGCCATCCCCGGTTTTCTTAGCGTTGGGGTTTCTGGTTTCGACATCACCAAGTGCTTTGAGCTTATTTCCTTGGTCGGCCGTGTTGTCGAAGATGGTGACGAAATAGGCCGTGTTCGACGAATCGAACCTATCTCTGACCCGAATGAGAAACTCCAAGCGAGCATGATGTATCATGTAGGACTACCTAGGAATGTTGTGGGATACGGCTGGCCCATTGACTTCCTCGGAAATGCTCCCGAGGAGATTCGTGACGAGATGCTGCCAGCCTTCCGGCGATTCTTCCTATAACTGGTCGAAGGCAAAGTGCTTAGCCACACTTCACCTCCTTTGTAGAGGTGTCTTTAGGGGTTAAATATGCAAGATGCTCAATTGACAGCCGCATAGCTGTTCACTAGACTCAGACGTGAGAACTTGTTCTCTCACCCCTAACCAACCCATCAGACAAGATGCACGCATAAACGGAGGACCCGGAATGGCTCATTACAAGGCAAGTGAGGCCCAGGATTGGGCTTGGGAGACGCTGAAAGGTCAGTGGAGCACTCTCATCACGCCCTTTGAGCAGAATGGTGATCTTGACGAGCAGGGGCTTCGGAACAACATTAGACACGTCAAGAAGCTTGGAACCCGTGGCGCTGGTTGCACCTGGGGCATGGGTGAATTCTGGAGTCTGACCCACGATGAACGCGTTCGTGTGATGGACATCGTTGCTGAAGAAGCCGGTGGGAAGTGGCCCGTTGCAGCCCATGTCACCCACACGTCTAGCCGGGAGACCGTGGATTTGGCCAAGCATGCAGAATCAGTCGGATTTGACCTGCTGGTTGTCGCGGCACCATACATGGAAGCCAAAACCGAAGGTCAAGTCATTGAATACGTCAAAACGCTGAGCGAAAACACAAAACTCGGCATCATGTTCTACAACTCGCCACAGTTTGGCATCGTCATGAGCCCCCAGGGGCTAAAGCAAATCTGCGAGTTACCTCAGGTCGTCGGTGTCAAAGAAGCCAGCTTCAACCAACAGCTTTCCATCGAGACGCACTTGTCCCTCGGCAAAGACTACGTGATTAGCACCCCGAATGAGTGGATATATCCCTTTGCCCAGGACCTTGGGTTTCAGCAGCAGGTGATGTTTGCCAACACATCCGATTGGCGATTCGACACTCCTGAGGCGAACTACTACGTCCAGTTCATTGAACGTGCCAGCGCCGGAGTCTATGATGACGATTTCTATGAGGCTCACCTGAGGCGTCTCAACGAGCTATCGGAAACGTGGTGGATCCGGACGGCCGACAAGAACGGCGGCGCATTGCCTGTTGCCATGATTAAATATTGGGGCGAGTTGATGGGCATGGCTGGTGGCCCCACCCGACAACCGTTGCCACAGTTCTCAGCCGCAGAGAAGGCCCAACTTAAAGAGGAGTTGACTCCATTGAAACCTAAAACACTAGTTACCAAGACACCCTATAAGCCCCGGGCAACCTGGCTGACCGGCAACAACGCGTTTGCCACCGGGATGCTGCTCATGGTCAGCGTGCAGAACGTTGAAGAGGCCCTTGAGGCAGAACGCGGCGGCGCAGACGTTGTAGACGTCAAGAACCTTCAGGAAGCCCTTGTCGGCTCTGGGCATCCCACCACGGTTCGGCAGGTTCGCGCGCAGATTCAGCCGGAGAACCACGTCAGCATCACACTGGGCGTAGTGCCTAATCAGGCCGGTACTGTGGCGATGGCTGCATATGCAGCGGCAGTAATGGACGCCACTTCCGTCAAAATTGGCTTCATGCAGACCGAGTACGACACGGCAGTTGAGATTCTGAAGGAATCACGGCGAGCGATGGACGGCTACAACACGAAGCTTGTTGGCTCTCTCTTTGCCGATAACCTGTTGTACGAGGGTGGACTTGACCCCAAGCTGATGGTTCAACTGGCAACGGATGGCGAGTGTGACGGCTTCCTCATTGATACGTTGATTAAAGACGGACGAAACCTCTTTGACTTCCTCACCGAGGCAGAGTTGCACGATATGGTCTTGGAAGGCAAGAAGCGTGGTTTGAGCACTGCCCTTTCCGGCCACTTAAAGCTTGATGATTTGGATGAACTGGCCCGTATCAACCCGGACATCGTTGGTGTGCGCGGCGCAGTATGTAGCACCGGAGACCGTGACCGTGCTGTCGCATGGGAAGCAGTAGCCGAGTTCAAGAAGCAGGTAGACTTGCGGAAGAGCGGCGAGATAAGTGTCCGTCCAAACGCAGCTGGTACTAACGGCGATGCACCTGTCGTAACGGCGGGAGGCGGCTGGGTAGTCATTGATGGTAGGGGCAAGAGTTGCGCCGGTGTTATCGCAGCACTGGAGAAGCAGACGAAGGCAGATCATTCTTCAATGGTAGAGACGATTCTGGGCGATGCGTTGAACATCTTTGATGTCATTCTCTGGACCGAGAAGGGTGGCCACGTGTTGGTCAACCAGCGTGACGAGGGCGATGGCACCGTCCGTGTACTCATTCAGCCGAAAGCCTAACTCGCCAAACACCTTTTAAGGCACATAGAAAACAGGGACGCTCAATTGAGCGTCCCTGTTTTGTTTAGCTAACCACAGTCTCTAACAATTGACTCGGACGTAGAAAAAATGCTACGCGTCTTGCAACGACTCAAAATTGGCTCTGAACTCGTTGTACCACTTTTCCTGATCCTCTTTGCTCTGCGCCATCATTACATCAAGGGCGGCCTTGTGATCTGCATCGCCTGCCTGAACCCTTTCCATGACATGACCTCTGCATTTCCCGCCCATCTCTTCAGGAGTCTCACTGGAAAACTCCATATCGCACGCGCCGCGCATTTCTTTGCAGGTTGCTTTCTTCATACGTAACTCCTTATTCGATATTGCCCAAGCGTAGCAGAAAACGACCAATCTATCATGTTGTCGGCACCCAGCATTAACCGTTTCTGTCAGATCATATGGGGTCAAAATCGAGCCCTTGGTGCTTGACGCTCCCAGTCCATAGCAGTAAATTTGGCGGGTGCTCACGGGCGAGGCGACAAAAACCCGAAGCGTGTACCGAACAAGGAGGCGTCATGGAGTACCCAACAATAGACAAAGAACCGGCAGATAAAATGAGGGTGAAACCCAACCTGCCGGACCTGGATGCGGCCCGTGTGGGCTTCCAGTGGACAGACATGTACAAGGAGCTTGATTGGCTACCTGGCGGTTATCTCAACCAGGCCCATGAGTGCATAGACCGGCATGTTAATGCTGGTCGCGGTGACAAAACCGCCCTCATCTGGGTAGGGAAGAACGGCGAAGAAGAACGCTACACCTTCAGTGATATGAAGGAACAGACCAACAAGTTCGCTAACGTGCTCCAGGGCCTTGGAGTGAAAAAGGGCGAGCGTATCTTCGTGTTCATGGAGCGGCTACCGGAACTCTATTTTGCCATCTTTGGCGCGCTGAAGCTGGGCGCAGTAGTCGGGCCGCTCTTCTCTGCCTTTGGCCCTGACCCTGTCCGGGATCGCATGCTTGATAGTGGCGCAACCGTGCTGGTGGCCCAGCCTGACCTGAAACGCCGAGTCGCGGATATGATTCCCAATCTCCCTGACCTCAAGCACACCATCATCGTAAATAAAAACGGCAGGAGCGCAGAACCTCTCGCAGATGGCGATCTCAGCTACGAAACCCTTATAACAGACGCATCTGCTGAGTTCGATATCGCCAACACCAGCATGTATGACTACTCAGTAATCCATTACACCTCCGGCACTACAGGGAAGCCAAAGGGCGCCGTTCATCGCCACGTGGCAGTGGTGCAGCAGTATGCCACGGGCAAGTGGGTCCTTGACCTGCACCCCGACGACCTCTACTGGTGCACAGCAGACCCCGGCTGGGTGACAGGCACTTCATACGGCATGTTTGCCCCCTGGTCCAACGGTGTGACGCAGCTCATCTATGAAGGCGGGTTCAGTGCTCGAGCCTGGTATGAGCTCATCCAGAAATACAGCGTCACTGTGTGGTACACGGCTCCTACAGCCATTCGTATGCTGATGAAGGCCGGTGATGATGTCCCAGCGCGCTTCGATCTGTCTTCCCTTAGGCATATCAACAGCGTTGGCGAACCCTTGAATCCTGAGGCCGTTGTTTGGGGCACCAAGGTTTTTGACCAGGCTATCCATGACAACTACTGGCAGACGGAGACCGGCGCAATTATGGTGGCCAATTACCCGGCCATGCCTGTACGTCCGGGCTCGATGGGACGCCCTATTCCCGGAGTTGATATGGGAATTCTGGACGGTGAGTACAACCCCCTCCCAGCAGGGGAAGAGGGGTACCTTGCGATTCGCCCAGGCTGGCCTTCCATGTTCCATACGTACTGGAACAATCTGGAACTTTACAATTCCAAGTTTCACAAAGGCTGGTACATCTCCGGAGATCAGGCCAAAATCGATGAAGATGGCTATATCTGGTTTGTGGGCCGTGCAGACGATGTCATCAACACCGCCGGTCATTTGGTAGGCCCCTTTGAAGTGGAGAGCGTCCTTATTGAGCATCCCGCAGTGGCAGAAGCAGCCGTTATTGGTATTCCCGATGCGCTGGCAATGGAAGTCGTGAAGGGGTTCGTGTCGTTGAAAGACGGTTTCGAGCCAACAGAAGAACTCCGACGCGAAATTCTTGGTCACGCACGACAGCGACTGCAAGCGATTGCACCACGGAGCATAGAGTTCAGGGCGTCGCTGCCGAAGACCCGCAGCGGTAAGATTATGCGGAGGCTGTTGAAGGCGGAGGAGCTTGGACTGCCCTTGGGTGACACATCAACGCTTGAGGACGATTAACGCTCAGAAGCCTTCAAATCCAGTACCCTGAATTGCATTGTGCTACGACCGTTGAAATTGTTGATTTCAGGGATGTACACCAGGTCTATAGTCGGATAGCTAGAACCGTCAGGCATGTTGAGGCCCTCGGGCCAACGCTGGCTGAAGGCCACTGCGTCCCACTTGGCACCGCTTTGGCGCAGGGTCAGCCGCATATGTTGGCCTTCTGTACCCATCTGTCGGAGTGCTGTCACCTCTACGTTTCGCGCCAGGAACGCAGGTGGAGCGTGCTCCTGACCAAAGGGCGCTAGCGAACGCAGGAACTTGTACGTCTCTCCCAGCACGTCCTTGAAGGCAACCTCCGCATCAATGAGCAGCCTAGGCTCCAAGGCGATACCTTGCAGTTGCTCCCTCGCTAGCCGTTGCAATCGTTCTTTGATGGCATCAAGGTTTGCTGTGTCTGCCACAAACCCCGCTGCCGCAGGGTGCCCACCAAAGCGATGGAATAGCTCCTCGCACTGAGCGAGCGCTTCCCCCAGGTTGAACTCAGGGATGCTGCGACCACTGGCTCGGGCAATATCACCATCTACTGAAACTACGATGGCGGGTCGGTAGAATCGCTCTGCCAATCTCCCTGCCACAAGGCCACTGACACCAGGCTCAAATTCCTCGCTGGCCAGAAAGATGAGCGATTCATTCTCAACTTGTAGGGATGCACCATCAACCCCTTGCTCTACCAGCATCCCGGTAAGCTCTCTCCGTTGTTGGTTCAACTCTTCAATCTGGGCCGCTAGTTCTCTAGCTGTGTCCATATTGGGCGCGGTTAGTAGGTCAAAGCTCAGGTCTGCGGTGTCCATGCGTCCTGCTGCGTTGAGGCGTGGCGCAATGACGAAGGGGATGGATTCATGGTCGAGTTCGGCGCTTGTTGTATGGGCGGCTTCCAACAACGCCAGGAGTCCCGGACGTTTGGTTCGTTTCAAACCTGCTAAGCCAAGGGTTGCCAGGGCACGGTTCTCACCTAGAAGAGGTGCCATGTCCGCCACCGTGCCTAGGGCCGCGAGTTCTAATGCGCCTTCAGACACTGTTTGTTCCTGTACCTGGTTCAAGGCTTGCACCAGTTTGAAGGCAATCCCTGCTCCCGTCAGAAATGGGAACGGGTACGCGTCTACCGCTCTTCTTGGTGTCACAACCGCATATGCGTCAGGGAGGCTGGTCAACGGTGCATGGTGGTCTGTCAGGATGACTTCCATGCCTAACTCTTTAGCTGCTTTAACCTCCGCCACGGAGGTAATCCCACAATCAACGGTGATGATTAGCGTCGCGCCCTGACTTCGCATGTCATGAACGGCGTCGATGTTTAGGCCATGACCGTCTCTGACGCGGTGAGGGATGTGGGCAATGGCCGTGCCACCTAATTCGCCCAACGCTTCGTAGAGCATCACCGTGGCTGTAACGCCATCCGTATCGAAGTCGCCGAACACCGCGATAGTCTCGCCGTGGTGTATCGCCTGGGTGATGCGGCGGACCGCAAGATCCATGTCGTCGAAAAGGAAAGGGTCATGAAGAGCTGTGTGGGAGGCATCCAGCATGTTAGAGGCGGTGTCAGCGTCCTGGATACTCCTGTTGTATAACACCTGCGCCCACAATCGAGGCATACCTAATACAGTGACCACATCGTCAGGAACCGGCGGAGCCACCGTCCAGCGTGGACGAGGAATGCCCTTCTCAAGCGTCATAGAGTTATGAGCCCTGCATTACGCATCGTATCGCTGGAACACCAGAGAAGCGTTGTGGCCGCCAAACCCAAGTGAGTTGGTCATGGCAACGCTCACCTGAGTGTACTTGGCTTTGTTGGGCGTGTAGTCCAAGTTGCATTCAGGGTCAGGGTTCTCAAGGTTTATTGTTGGAGGAATACAGCCGTTCATGATGGACAAGGTGCAAATGGCGGATTCTATAGCCCCGGCTGCTCCCAGTAGGTGGCCGGTCATGGACTTGGTTGAACTGATAGCCACCTTGTTAGCGTCATTCCCAAAGACCCCTTTAATAGCGTCCGTCTCAGCCTTATCGTTCATAGCCGTTGATGTCCCGTGAGCGTTGATGTAATTAACGTCTGTAGGTTTGAGATTGGCGTTTGCAATTGCCTGGCTCATTGCTCGCGCGCCGCCTTCACCAAAGGGTGCTGGCTGCGTGATGTGTGATGCATCTGAAGTGGCGCCATACCCAACTAACTCCACCAAGGGTGTTGCACCACGTGCTAACGCATGCCCCAGTTCTTCAATGACCAGCACTGATGCACCCTCTCCAATAATGAAGCCGTCTCGCTTGGCATCGAAAGGCCTGGAAGCGGCCTGGGGGTTATCGTTGTTCTTGGACAGCGCGCCAACTGAGTTAAACCCTGCAACGGCGATGGGGCAGATAGGGGCCTCGGTACCGCCGCAGATGGCGATATCAATCTCGCCTCGCTTGATGAGTTCATATCCGCTACCAATGGCATCCGCTCCGCTAGCGCAGGCAGAGACCGTTGCAAAGCTGGGGCCTCTTGCGCCGAATTTCATAGAGACGTTAGCTGCAGCCATGTCTATGAGCATGGCCGGTATAAGGAAGGGGCTGATGCGTTTGGGGCCCTTCTCATGCAGCACGCCAAATTGCCCTGACAGGGTGATGATGCCTCCAACTCCGCTGGCGATGAGGGAGGACGTTCTGTTTCCTAGAGGCTCATCCTGTTCCAACCCCGCCTGCGCAATGGCTTCAATTGCCGCGGCAAGAGCAAGCTGAGAAAAGCGATCTGCCCTCCGAGCTTCTTTCCTGTCCATATATTTCTCAGGGTCAAAATCGCCGACTTCTGCAGCAATTTGTGTTTCAAAGTCAGTGGGGTCAAAGGCGGTGATGAGGGAAACTCCTGACCGGCCATTGACCAACGCATCCCATGTTGATGCAGCAGTGAGACCAATAGGGCTTACAATACCGATGCCTGTGACAACTACACGAATGTCGCTCACGCGTATCTCCTTACCAACACTTGGATGTTCTGTGAGCCTGCCTAGCTATTTCTGGAGCAACTCACGCCGTTGGTGGGAGGAGTTCCAGACGTTGCCGACAAGCGTCTTCCTAATCGTCGCGGGTCTTGGGCGCCAGTTGGGCATCACCCGCTTGCGGGAGATTATACCAGAGGTGTCCAATAGGAGAACTCCCCTTGAGGTGTAATCGTTTACTCTTTTGCGTAAAACGCTACACCCAGAAGCCCTGGCCCTGTGTGCGCTCCAATTACAGGGGTGAACGTGGTCGTCAAGGTTTCAACACAAGTAAATCGCTCCTGGATGAGGCCTAGCAATGCACTTGCTTCTTCAGCGGCGGCGGCATGCATCACAATCACATGGAGGGGTTTGCCTAGGGATTCTCTTTCGATGACGTTGAGGACGCGTTCAATGGCCTTCGGCTTGTTGCGGGGGCGCTCAAGCATCCGCACTTCGCCTTCGCCCGGCCAAATGGCTAGCACGGGCTTGATGTTCAACAGCGAGGCTGCCCAGGAAGCGACTCGTGGCACACGCCCACCCCGTTGCAGGTGCTTTAATGTCTCTAGCACACCTACAAAATACACGCGACCTGCTACCCATGTAGCGACAGCTTCCACCTCTTCCAGCGACTTGCCCTCTTGTGCAGCTCTGGCAGCTGCCAGGGCTACAAGGGCTTCAGCGCCACCGGCGGTTCCACTATCCAGTAGGTGTATCTGTTGGTGCGGAGACGTTGTCTGGGCCAACTCAATTGCTGCTCGCGCAGCGTCGTATGTGGCGCTTAAAAGGGAAGAAACAGTGATGCAAAGGACATCAGTTCCCGTGGCAGCGGCTTCAGCAAAAGCAGCTTGAAACGATGACGGCGATGGCGCGGAAGTCTGTGCCGTAGATTCGCTGGTCGCGATGCGTCGATAAAATTCATCAGGCGTCAGGTCTATGCCGTCCTGGTAACTTTGTCCGTTTAATGCAATCTGCAACGGCACTATAGTAAGCGGCAACCCCTCAACCTGGTCACTGGAAAGGGAGGCTGTGCTGTCTACCACCACCGTTGTACGCAGGCCGTTCGTCACATCAGACTCATTCTGCATTCTCTTTCGTTTGGAACATCAGCCGCGATGGTAGTATGACCGAATACTAGGGTCAAGAAATGAGAAACAGCACAAATGCCTGAGTCGTTTAAATTATCGGTTCATGTGCAACCTGGAGCGCGCCAATCCGCCATTGTAGGCTGGGTTGATGACGTGCTGCGCGTGCGGGTCGCCGTTCCACCCGTGGAAGGTAAAGCAAACGAGCTGCTGATAGGATTGTTGGCTGACGCCTTAGGTGCACCTAAAAGTCGAGTTCACATCCAACGAGGCGGCAAGGGCCGCAGGAAATTAGTGGGAGTTGAAAGATTAACCCTGGACAAGGGCTACCGGCTACTCAATAAACCTTCATCTTCACCTGGAAACGCTCCAGGCCTACCCAAAGACTTTCGTAACAGTAGGTTGAAGAACCCAAAGAATGATAATGATGACGAGCATTGGGCTGAGGTCCATGGTACCGAACCGTGGCAATAATCTCCGTATAGGCGCGAGCACTGGCTCTGTCACTTGGAACACTATCACTTGAATTGGATTATTTGGGCCTATTGGAAACCATGTGAGGACGGATCTGATGAAAATAGCCATCACAAATAAAAACAATACCGAGTTGATTAACTCTCCCATAAAACGGTTACTCCTCTTCGCCTAATAAAAGTGCTTTTTCATATGCCGCCTCTACCGCCTCTATCACACTGGCCCTGAACCCTGCGCCTTCTAGCACCAAGGTTCCATCCGCTGTTGTTCCCCCCGGTGATGTCACCATGTTCCGTAGTTCAGCCGGGTGACGTCCGGTCTGCTTAACAAGTTGAGCGCTTCCCAGCACAGTCTGCACCGCTAGCTTTGCAGCGGTATCTCTGGGCAACCCAATATGAACGCCTGCGTCCGTCAGAGATTCAATGAACATGAACACGTACGCAGGGCCGCTCCCGCTAAGTCCCGTCGCCATGTCTACATATTTCTCACTAGCAACATAGACCTCTTCGCCTATGGCCTGTAGTAGGTTGCGTGCATCTACCAGTCGCTCAGGGGACACCTCAGGTGTGGCAGTCCAAACGCTGGCGGCAGAGCCAATCTGGGCAGGTGTGTTGGGCATGACTCTAATGACAGAGCTGTGATCCAGGCCGGAACTGATTGCTCCTATCTTAACTCCCGCGACTATCGATAACACTGCCTGGTTTGCGGTTAGCGCCCCTTTAATCTCGGACATTGCAGCAGGTAAGTCCTGTGGCTTTACTGCAAGAACGATGATGTCACCTGTGGCCGCTGCTGTATTGGCATTATCTGTAGTGGCAACGCCGTATTGTTGGGATAAGAGCGTACGCCGGGCTTCAACTGGTTCAACCACAGCAATGTCAGCGGGTGCAGCGAGTTTCTTCGCCAGCACTCCGTTGAGGATAGCTTCAGCCATGGTTCCGCCACCAATAAAGGCGATACGCATACCAACTCCGTACACAAGATGAATCTATTGTAGCACCTGACGTTATGTCGGGCCATTCAAACAACTAATATCGTTATGGATGTGACGTTGCTAAGCCAGCGCCTGCTGCCAGTTCAGCGGCGGCATGGATTGCTTCTACCATGCTGGTAGCATCTGCTACTCCCTGCCACGCGATGTCGAAAGCTGTTCCATGGTCCACCGATGTGCGTATAAACGGGAGTCCTAGATTGACTGTGATGCTCTCTTCAAACCCATATACCTTAACAGGGATATGGCCCTGATCGTGATACATCGCCAGAATTGCATCGTAGTCTCCGTGGATGCCCTGAAGGAACACTGTGTCTGCGGGCACCGGGCCTGTGGCCTTAATACCCAAGCGTTGGGCCTCCTGCACCGCCGGGGTAATTTCTTTCTCTTCTTCGTCCCCAATGAGCCCTCCATCTGAGGCGTGAGGGTTCAGGGCTGAAACCCCAATGCGAGGTTCTTTGATGCCCCATTGTTGAAATACCTGGTTCGTTAGCACCAACGCCTCCAAGACGTTGTCCTTTGTGACGTAATCACAGGCCCTTCTCAGTGACCGGTGGGTAGTAAGGTGTACAACGCGTAAGCCCTTTGAGGTGAGCATGGTTAGAACCTTAGGTGTCCCCGAGAGGCGTTGAAGCACCTCCATGTGGCCAATGTCTTTATATCCTGCCAAGCTCGCGGCTTCTTTATGGAGTGGTGCTGTTGCCATTCCTGCTACGGAGCCATCCATGCAGAGTTCTCCTGCCCTGATGGCCCATTCCATAGCCGCTTTACCGGCGACAGCGGAAATTTGCCCTGGTAGAATGCTGTTTGCATCCAAATTGCCAATATCCAACACTGCTACGGAGCCTTGCCCAACTATCGATTCTTGAGGTGATTCCACCGCTTCCACAGCCAATCCTGAGCCAGTCAGTACCATTGCCTTGCGAAGCACCTCTGCATTGCCTACAACAAGCGGTGTACACCAACTGGCTATGTCTGGAATGGACAGTGCCTTCGCAATGACTTCTGGTCCAATACCGGCAGGGTCTCCCATGGTGATTGCAATGATGGGTAGTTTTGCCACGTCTCATTCCCCCGGGTGGTTTCTTGGGCTGCGGTTGGCTCTGTTACAACGGACGTTCCCAGTATACTCGGGCATCGCTTTTGCTGAAACAGCAACCTGATGAGCTTAACTCAGGGAACTGGAGGGTTTGTATAAGCAAATTTTCCTTGACACCCGCTTTGGCATTCTACTAGTATTGTGGCAACAACAGCATACTGGCAAATTACTTTTATCAAGAGTGGCAGAGGGAACGGCCCAATGATGCCCGGCAACCGGTCTCCTGGGAGTGTTCCAGGAAACAACGGTGCCAACGCCGTCAAGTCGTGTAACGGCTTGATTCGATGAGAGTGTTGATCGGCTAAGAGCTTCTCTTGTCGAGAAGCTCTTTTTTATTGCCTATAGCGGAAGGGAAGTTGTTTGACCTCCGGTGCTGCCAAGACCGAAGAAGTTAAGGCTCTGGAATGGACCAACAATCGCTTGCGGTTGCTGGATCAAACGCTCTTACCCATAAAGGTTGAATATGCCGAATTGGAGCACTGGCCTCAGGTAGTTACGGCAATCACTTCAATGCAGGTACGCGGCGCACCAGCGCTGGGCGTAGCCGGGGCATACGCGGTTGTCCTAGCAGCTCAAGAATTGAAAAATCTCCCTTTTGCGAAATTCCAGGAGAACCTCGCGAGCGCGGCATCATCAATCGCCAAGGCTCGGCCTACGGCGGTCAACCTCGCATGGGCTGTCTCCTGCGTGCTGAAAGCAGCGGCACCCGCCACAGACGCCCGCCAAGCTATAGAACTTCTCCTCATGGAAGCGCAAACGATTGAACGTGAGGATATAGAGGCCAACCACTCCATCGGCGAACACGGATCCCAGCTCCTCCCACTAGATGCCACCGTGATGACCCACTGCAATGCAGGTGCCCTGGCAACCGCTGGATATGGCACGGCTTTGGGCGTCATCCGCACTGCTTGGGGCCAAGGTAAACTCAAAGGGGTTATCGCCACAGAGACACGTCCCCTCCTTCAAGGTGCGCGCCTCACCGCCTGGGAGCTCAAACAATCAGGTATTCCTACTACACTCATCGTAGATAGTGCGGCAGCCTCTGTCATGCGTTCCGGCAAGGTTTCCGCAATCATCGTGGGAGCTGACCGGATTGCAGCTAATGGTGATGTGGCTAATAAGATCGGCACCTATGGACTAGCAGTGTTGGCCAAAGCCCATAACGTTCCGTTCTATGTGGCTGCGCCCATGAGTACCGTAGACCTAGACACTCCAACCGGAGCGCAGATTGTCGTGGAGGAACGCGGGCCGGACGAAGTTTCTTTGCCCTTGGGAGTCCAGGCTGCCCCGGCAGAGGTTAGGGTTTTTAACCCTGCCTTTGACGTGACACCTGCGGAGTACGTCACCGCCATCATCACGGAGGACGGCGTGTTTACTGCGCCTTACGGTGGTTTTCTGCATACGGGAGCGCAAAGCAGTGGCTAATGCGCGAATCGGCGTTATCGGCGGTACTGGGTTGTACCAGATGCCCGACCTTAAGGGGTTGGAAGAGGTCAATCTCACAACGCCCTTTGGGCCCCCAAGCGATGCTTTACTCGTAGGGAAACTTGAGGGAGTTTCAGTAGCGTTTCTGCCCAGACATGGGCGAGGCCACCGTTTAAATCCCACGGAAGTACCGTCAAAGGCAAACATCTACGCGCTAAAATCTCTGGGGGTGGAACAGATAATTTCCATCAGCGCTGTTGGAAGCTTGCAAGAACCCATCAAGCCGTTGGACTTGGTTGTGCCTGACCAGTTGATAGACCGGACTCGTGGACGACCGTCCACGTTTTTTGAAAACGGCATCGTAGCCCATGTCAGCTTCGCAGAGCCGTTCTGCCCGGTGATGCGAGGACTGTTGGTTGAGGGCGTCAAAGAGACAAAGACTATCGTTCATGACGGAGGCACATATGTGGTTATGGAAGGGCCTCCATTCTCTACAATTGCAGAATCCAAGCTCTATCGTTCTTGGGGCGCAAGCATTATAGGGATGACTGCTCTCCCGGAAGCGAAGCTCGCAAGGGAAGCCGAAATGTGCTACGCGACGCTAGCCTGCGCAACCGACTATGATGTATGGCATGACGATCACGACTCAGTTACTGTCGAGATGATTATGGCGAACCTTCAGCATAACGTTGCTGTGGCTCAGGATGCATTGCGTCGCGTTGTTACGCGACTCCCAACCCATCGAGAGTGTGGGTGCGCTACGGCGTTGACCAATGCGGTTATCACATCTCCAGATGCAATGACCCCATCTGCGAAGTACCGATTGAAACTACTTTTGGGCAACCGTGTAAACTAGTACTTCACACGGTCAACCGTAGCGCAATTATTAGGAGGACAATAATGGCAAGGCAGCAACCAGGGGAACCGTTCTTTCGGATCAAATCAGATGAAGCAAGTCAAATGATTGATAGCGACCCTAACATCGCAATAATCGATGTACGGAACCTTGATGAATATGCAGCGGGGCATGCAAAGAACGCTACGCTCATCCCCCACGACCAGATACTGGCTCGATTTGAGGAACTACCCAAAGATAAAACCCTTCTATTCATCTGTGCCATGGGACAGCGAAGCGCTGTAGCGTGTGAAATGGCCGCTGCAATGGGCATAGATTCAGAAAAACTGTTTAATATTGAAGACGGCACGCCTGGCTGGATTGCAAATAACTACCCCGTAAGTTACGGCAAGGAACCCTAACCCACCAAGAGATCGAGAGAAGAGGAAGTATGTTTAAGAAAAGTAGAATCACAGCCCTGAAGCACCGAATCACCCGGAAGAAACTAGAGACGCGCCGACAGTTGGCTCGTCAGCTCATTAAAGGTGATCTCACAGTGGACCAGCTAGGACGCCTGGCTGGAGTCGCCAGCAATGGTGTTCTGCGCACGGTGAATTACCTAAGTGAGACAGAAGGTCTCACCTTGGCACCCAATCTATCGCAAGCTGTTGTTCAGGCAATTGCTCCTGCTTCTAGCAGCGGATCCGCGATACTTAAGCGAATGGCTGCTGTAGCACCGGTTGCACCAAAGCCTGCCAAAGCTCCGGCGGAAGCTGTAGCGGCTGCTGAAGCACCTACAGCAACAGCAACAGAGACAGTAGCAGAAGCCCCTGTGGCCGAGACTCCAGCAGCGGAAACCCCAGTAGCCGAGCCAGAGGCAGCCCCAGCACCACCGGCGAAACGCACCCGTGCAGCAGCTAAAACGGCTGAAGCCCCTGTCGCAGAAGTAGCAGAGGCAGCACCGGCGAAACGCACCCGTGCAGCAGCCAAGCCGAAAGAAGCCCCAGCCGCAGAAGTAGCAGAGGCAGCACCGAAGAAGCGTACTCGTGCAACAGCCAAGACCGAGGGTGCTCCGGCAGACGCGGCCGATGCCGCACCAAAGAAGCGCACTCGCGCAGCAGCTAAGCCGAAGGAATAGGCAAGCCTGTGCTGCGTGCCTATAAGGTCAAAAAACGGTCAACTTTGGATTCTTGGATTTCACATCGCTGGAAAAACGGAAGTACTTCTGTGAACGAGAGCTTGCGTTAAATCAGCGCCTCCCCCCCAATGTGTACCGTGAGGTTGCTGAGGTTAGAGAACTGAACGGAGTCTACACCATTGGTAGTTCTGGTACGATAGTGGAATACGCAGTGGTTATGCACCAACTCCATCACACAGATGCAATGGACCCGGTTTTGGCCCGAGGGGACCTCCACATGGATCACATGTTTGTAACTGGAGAAGTTGATTTCTTCCGATGTCCTGCGTAAGGAGGTGACTGGCATCCCCTCAACAGAGCGACGCTACCAGAACTGGGAAGAAGGACTCTACTCTCCAGAAGCATGGAATCAAACCTATCAGGAGATGCATGGCAAGGCTGCTGAGACTTTAGCATTAGGCGTCAGCGTGGTTCTGGACGCTTCGTATCGGCGACGAACTTGGCGGCAGGACGCCCTCAGGCTAGCCCAAGAGGCTGGCGTTTCGTTCATCGCTTTAGAGTACGGTTGCCCCAGTGATGTCGTAAAACCGCGCCTTGATACGCGTTTGGATCAACCAGGCGTTTCGAGTGACGGGCGGTGGGAGTTGTACCAACAACAAGCTGCTGCCTTTGAACCATTCAATGAACTCCCTGAATCAGACCACATCGTTTTGGACACTGCAGCTTTAGAAGAAGAGACTGAGCGCCAGGGTTTGTACGGTATTTACAAAAACCTTTTGTCCGCTGGGGCGTGGACGCAGGAGGCGTTGCAAGTGAAATGAAGCTACAGGTACGCCCAGGGGTTTATATCCAAAGAACCAAACCAGAAGAGGAACAAATATGACAACTCAAGGCAACGCGTTTACAGAGTCCAGTAGTTACCTCTATACCTCAGAGTCCGTCACGGAAGGTCACCCAGATAAAGTGTGTGACCAGGTGAGCGATAGCATTCTAGATGCTATCTACGCCCAGGACCCCCAAGCCCGCGTGGCATGTGAGACCGCAACAGGTACCAACTTTGTAGCGGTTATAGGCGAGATCACCACCATCGCCAAAGTTGACTATGAGCAGGTAGTTAGGGACACCCTAAAGCGCATAGGATATAACAGCGCGGAAACAGGTATTGATTACAAGACCTGTGAAGTCCTTGTTCGTCTTCATGAGCAGTCACCAGACATCAGCCAAGGCGTCACCACATCCCTTGAGCATCGCGACACCGACAAGAAGATGGGCGAGATAGACGCGCTTGGTGCAGGTGACCAGGGTATGATGGTCGGCTTTGCCTGCAACGAGACTCCGGAGTTGATGCCACTGACCATCTCCTTGGCTCACCACCTCACCAAGAGGCTTGCCGTAGCACGGAAGGAAGGGGTTCTCCCCTGGCTCAAGCCAGACGGGAAATCTCAGGTCACAGTTGAGTATGCGTTTGGTAAGCCGAAACGTGTGCACACCATTGTTGTCAGCACGCAGCATGACGCTGCTGTTTCTCAGGAGCAGATAGCCAAAGAGGTCCGGGAAGAGATTATCAACCAGGTAGTCCCCGGTGCGTTGATGGACAAAGATACTCGCATCTACGTGAACCCCTCCGGACGGTTTGTCACTGGCGGCCCCCATGGAGACGCAGGTCTCACTGGCCGAAAGATTCTTGTGGACACCTATGGCAGCGTTGCCCGTCACGGCGGAGGCGCTTTCTCCGGCAAGGATCCAACTAAGGTTGACCGCTCCGCTGCCTATGCCGCCCGCTGGGTTGCCAAGAACGTGGTAGCTGCTGGCCTGGCAGAACGATGCGAGGTACAAGTTTCCTACGCCATCGGCCTCGCTGAGCCGATTAACGTATCAATTGAGACCTTTGGCACCGGTGCCATCCCCAACGACAGGATCGCAGAGCTTGTAGCCGAGCACTTTGACCTTCGCCCAGGCGCCATCATCCACGACCTGGAGTTGCGTAATCCCATCTACGCGCAGACAGCATCCTACGGTCACTTTGGCCGAGACGATGTGGATTTGCCTTGGGAGCGCACGGACAGGGCTAGCCTATTGCGGAGAGACGCAGGAATCTAACTAATTTCGTCCACCCGTGGCTCTGTTTGTGTCACGGCAACAGATGAAATACCATGCTCCTCGTTCAGTTCAATTGGTCGGGCTGGGCGGGGAGTATGTGCTTTAATGACAATGAAGAGAGGTTTGATGGAACCGGAGAAAATTACGTTTGGCACTGACGGATGGCGGGCCATCATCGCCGACGACTACACGTTCGACAACGTTCGCGCTTGTGCTCAGGGCGTCGCTGCGTATCACATCGCCCAGGGGTTGCAGGCCGACCCGATTATCGTTGGTTATGACACACGCTTCGGGTCTGCAGATTTCGCTGATGCCGTTGTTGGAGTCCTTGCGGGGAACGGCCTTAAGGTGCTTCGATGTACTGTCCCTGCCCCCACCCCCGCCGTTGGTTATAACCTGGTAACCCGTGGAGCGTCTGGTGGCATTATGATTACTGCCAGCCACAACCCTGCCAGATGGAACGGGTTCAAGTATCGGACGAGTTCCGGTGGCAGTGCTCCCCCGGAAGTGTTGGTGGAGGTTGAAAAGGCCATCCATCAACTGAAGTCGCTAACGGACATCAATCGCATAAATCTTGACGATGCCCGCAGTGCCGGCCTTGTCACAGATATAGACCCTGAGCCAACATACCTGGCTCACATCGCCACCCTCGTCGACCTGGATGCGTTGCGTTCTGCCGGTTGCAAAGTGGTTGTTGACCCAATGCACGGGGCCGGCGCGGGGTACTTTGCTGGCCTTCTTAGCGGAGGCGTCACAAAGATCTTGGAAATACGTGGAACGGTGAATCCCTCATTCCCTGACATGCACAACCCGGAACCGATTGAGCACAACCTAGGCCCTCTGCGCGATGCGGTGCTGCAGACCAATGCATTGGTAGGTGTTGCAATGGATGGTGATGCTGACCGCGTTGGCGTAATCGATGCCACCGGGGAATACCTCACATCACTTCAGGTATACGCTCTGCTTGCCTACTATTTTTTAGAAGTCCGTGGCCTTCGGGGGCCAATCATCAAATCGCTGACCCTCAGCAACATGGTCTGGCGCCTAGGTGAGCGATACGACGTTCCCGTCTATGAGACAGGTGTAGGGTTCAAGTTCATTGCCCCTGTCATGGTTGAGAAGAACGCGTTGATGGGAGGCGAGGAGAGCGGCGGATACGCCTTCCAAGGACACATCCCTGAGCGTGACGGAGTCCTCAGTGCGCTTTACTTACTAGACCTTGTGGCGCGCAAAGGGAAGACGCTTTCTGAGATAATGGAGGAGATTTATGCGCTGACGGGGCCACACCACTACGGCCGCTCGGATGTTGTCTTCGATGCTTCACTTAGGCCCGACGTAGAAGCGCGACTGAAGGAACCATACCCAACACAGATTGCAGGTATCGCTATCGTTGGAGTAGATACGATTGACGGCATTCGCTACCGACTAGAAGGCGGGCAGTGGTCAGTAATTCGTTTTTCTGGCACAGAGCCTCTTCTGCGCATCTACGCCGAAGCCCCAACGCCGGAACAGGTACAGGAGTTGCTGGCCGCCACTCGCTTACTAACTGGTGTGTAGCGGGGGGTGACAAGGACTTGGGGAGGCTGGGGCGGTTTTGGTATGATAGCCATGTCAGGTTAAGGCACGGGGAGTATGGGAGGTGGTCGGTGAGTGTCTTAGAATTACCGGTGTTGCTTTTGAACCAGAATTATGAAGCTCTCAACATCTGCAACATCTGCAACATCCGCCGCGCTGCCGTTCTCCTAGGTGGAGAAAAAGCGGAGATGTTGGAGAATGGCCGAGGGGAACTTCGTACGTCTCAAGCAATCTTTGATATCCCTACGGTCATCCGGCTCATCTACATGGTGAAACGGCCTATCCAGCAACACCGCCTTTCTCGACAAGAAGTGTTCCTCAGAGACGGTTACATTTGCCAGTACTGCGGCAAAAAGACAAAGGATCTCACTATTGACCATGTGATGCCTCACCACAAAGGCGGCCCTCACGTCTGAGAGAACGTCACTAGCGCGTGTGTGCCGTGCAACCATCGTAAAGCGGGAAATACGCCCCAAGAAACTAGGATGCGGTTACTCAGTGAGCCAAAAGCTCCAAGACCTAATCCCTATATCCTTTTCCAGCGGAGAACTATCCTTGACGAGTGGCGGAAGTTTCTTTCTTGGCTGTCCTAGCGTCTTCACCAAGCTGACCGGGCTAAAGGATGCTACCCCAACGTTATCTCGTGCTTTATTCTGTGTAATTTAAGCGAAGAGGAAATGAATGATTCGATCTTGGAACGGTTTCACTCCGGTGATTCACCCTGATGCCTTCATCAGCGAGTTTGCCTACGTTGTGGGCAACGTGGAGATTGGCGCTGGCAGCAGCGTGTGGCCCGGAACCGTCATACGCGGCGATGTTGGCAAGATTATCATTGGTAAGAACACATGTATCCAGGACAACAGCACGGTTCACTCAGACGGGCGAGGCGCTGTCATTGGCGACAACGTGGTCATGGGCCACCGCGTTCTCTGCCACGCAGACAAAGTGGGCGATAGCGTGGTGATTGGCAATGGCGCAGTGTTGAACGGTGGGACCACAGAGGTTGGTGATTTCAGCCTTATTGCTTCTGGAGCAGTGCTTAAGGAGAACGCCAAAGTCCCGCCTTACACATTCATGGTTGGCGTCCCCGCAGAAGTGAAGGGCGTAGTGAGTGAGGAACAGATGGCACGGTTCAAACGCAACGCCGAGCACTACGTTGAGCTGGGGCAGCAGTACAAAGCAGAGGGAACGCTGGAGTAGTTGCTTAACCTTCTATCAGCGGTCGCTCTTTCAGAAGGACTTCCACCTGCACTTCATTCTCTACGAAGATTGTGCCCCTACTATTGGGCTACACACATAGAAACGGCGGATATACGAAATAGTTACCACGTAGCATTGGGCGGGGCTTGTCCTGCTACATTTTTTCAGGCGCAGTCATCCCCATGAGTGCTAAGCATCTCGCAAGACCGATTCGTGCAGACTCAACTAATTTGAGTCGTGCGCTGGTCAACGCTTCGTCATCGGTTATCACCCTGCACCGGTCGTAGAAGGAATGAAACGCCGTAGCCAGTTCCAAAGTGTAGTGGGGTAGATGGTGCGGTTCCATAGTATCCACAATGGAGTCCACTACCTCCGGGAGCATCAATAGTTGGCGGATTAACGTCAATTCCTCTGGCGTGGAGAGCAGATGGACGTCACCCTGTGCAAATTCTTTACCGTTTTCAGTGGCGTTACGCAAGATGCCTGCCAAACGTGCATGAGCATACTGAAGGTAGTACACGGGGTTGTCTTGCGATTCTTTCGTCGCAAGTTCCATGTCAAAGTCCATGTGGGCGTCTGCTGAACGAGCCAGGAAAAAATACCGACAGGCGTCAGTCCCAACTTCTTCTACAAGCTCCTTAAGGGTGATGATATCCCCTGTCCGCTTTGATACCTTCACCGTTTCTCCACCGCGTTTCAGCGCCACCATCTGACCAATGATAATGTTGAGCTTCTCTGGGTCTATGCCCAGTGCGCCAACAACGGCCTTCACCCTGTTTATGTGACCTTGGTGGTCTGCACCCCAGATGTCCGTAACCTTATCGAACCCTCGGACTGCGAACTTGTGGTAGTGGTAGGCGGCGTCAGAGGCGAAGTACGTAGGCAGACCATTGGATTTCACCAGCACGTTGTCTTTGTCCTCACCCAATGCGGTGGAGACAAACCACGTTGCGCCATCACTTTGCGTTACATGCCCGCCGTCCGTGAGCATCTTCATTACCTTGTCGTAGTACTTATCTGTGTAGAGGCTTGTCTCACTGAACCAGACGTCAAACCCTACCCTCAAAGCTTCTAGGTCTTCTTGAATGTTCTGGATCATACGCTCAATGCCGATTGCCCCCAACGCTGTAAGGCCCTCGTCTTCAAACATATCGGCAAACGTTGAACCATGGGTCTGGGCCATCTCCTGCCCAAGCTCAACCATGTACTGGCCCTGGTAGCCGTTCTCTGGAACCTCGGCATCCCTGCCCAGGGCTTGGAGATACCGTGCGTACAACGATTGATGGAAGAGGTCGATTTGATTGCCTGCGTCGTTCAGGTAGTACTCGCGAGATACTTCATATCCCGCTGCCGACAACACTGATGACAACACGCTGCCGAGCACCGCGCCACGGGCATGGCCAACGTGGATTGGGCCGGTTGGGTTAACG
>Ga0115002_10002782_pt1 | contig 22463 bp, 14 predicted proteins | sample ArcticOcean_MG_C_8_FD_89576 | JGI IMG/M metagenome (GOLD analysis project Ga0115002, IMG submission 89576) | Marine microbial communities from western Arctic Ocean - ArcticOcean_MG_CB11_86 | ecosystem: Environmental > Aquatic > Marine > Oceanic | place: Arctic Ocean: Canada Basin | collected... | reverse complement strand
GTGGTTTCGCCATCAGGAGAATGGATATCGATTGGATAGCCGCCTACAGCTATGGGGGTTTCAAATCGCACTTCATTTACCAGATCGTCAGAAGTAAGGACGTATTTGGCATGTGGATGACGTGATTCTCTAATCCCGATATGCGGTGCCGTGCTAACCAAAGTAACGTTCTCGAAGCCGGGTGCATATTTTTTAAGGAACTGATAGATCTCAATACACTGTTTGCGCCCCATCGTCTCCGCCTTGCTCAGGTCGAACGGATTCATTGGATCTAAACCTAACACTCTTGAAGTGTTGAAGATAAACTCTCCCTCAGTGTTCGTTTCAAAGAATAGCACATTGTCGCGTGGCACGGAGATCTCTCCCTTGGCTTTTGCCTTTTCCCACAGGTCGTAAAAGCCCCACATGGAGATGCGCTTGGATCTTTTCAAAACGTTCTCCTTATCAGCAGCTCTCATCTCGTCATCGAACTGATCCCAATGGGACTCCATGTACGCTCGCAACACCTTGGTATCTACGTTCCCCACCTTCACGTTCATAGTCATCGGTTGTGATTTACCATCCTCACTCCGACCCATTGTAAATGGCACGCCCGACAGTTTTACGATTTCACTATCACCACTCGCATCCACAAATTGCTTCGAAGGTATTTCCTGAATACCACCCCGGTTGTGAATGATTATCGATTTTATCTCAGTCCTCTCCTTGGAAATATCAATAAGCCTTGTATGGTAAAGTATTTCAGCTCCCGCCTCGAGGACCATATCTTCCAGCACAATTTTGAGCATCTCGGCATCGAATGGAGTCACCGTGGAGCAATAACCCGTACCATCCAAAATATGTCCTGGACTCGCACCCTTTTTCACCAATCGATTAACCATTTCATTGGGTGATCCAAAAACCAATTGTCTTCCGGATCTATTGTGAAATGTCATCATGGGACCAACCCCCATGGCGGTCAAAGAACCTCCCAAAAAACCGAATTGCTCGATAAGAAGCGTCTTCGCTCCTGTTCGCCCAGCAGCGATTGCAGCATGGCTTCCAGAAACACCGCCGCCAACGATGATGACATCGTATCCTTCCAGTAGAGTTGTGTTCATTTGCTTCATTTGTGTCCCGGATTTTTCGAGTTACTAAAAAGGTCAGATACCAATGCCACGACCATCACAACCAGGGCCCCAACTGGGAACCACCAAAAAAAGCTGATTCCTTCAATGTGCATCCAAACAATGGTAAGGATAGCCAAAACCGAACTTGTCAGTATGCCCGGGAAACTCCCTCTCCGCATCAACGCCAGAAAGGAGATACCAATCAACGCACCGTAAGCGTATCCCGGCACTTTAAATCCAAGTGCCAACAAACCTCCACCCTGAAAAAAACTAAACCCATAGGCCAACAAAGCCAGGATGCCGCCCCAGATAATAATGGCCAGCCTGGATAGCTTGACGATCTTCTTCTCCTCCATGGTTTTCATACTCGGAAACACCAACCTGCCAACACCCATAACACTCGTTTGTGAGAGAGCTGTAAGCGCGGAATCAAGAGTGGAAATTCCTGCCGCAAACACCATGAGGACGTTGCCCAAAGCGAACCCGATGGTCATCTGCAAATAAGTCAGATTCCCGTTCAACGAAAATACAAACGCCGGCACAGCGATAAAAGTCGACACACTGGTTTTGGTTGCAATCAACGACAAGGTCACCGCCCACCAGGGAATCTCCTTCCCCCCCTTGAAAAAACTATCCAGACCTTCGTCTTTTCGTTTTACCAGTTCACCAATCACAGTGGTACCCAACAAAAACACGATCAGAATAATCCAATTCAAATTGCTGAAATGATTCGATGCAACTGCTTCGCCTGTGGCCGCCTAAACAGGAATGGCAAACAAAGAAAAAGATACAAAAAATAGAAAGCTTTTCATTATTTCAGATACCCATTCTCACATTGTCTTTTATTCAATAGGCTGCGTCGAGACGTCAACCGGAGAGCCGGCAAACTGACTGGATTCAATTCTTCTTCAATCGACATCTATAAACTCGTTTCCTAATTGATCCAGCATGAGTATACTATTTTGTTTATGTGCAGCTTCCATGCCACTCCTATCTATATGGAATGTCAAAGGAAGCCGGTAGCATTACCTTAAAAGAATCAGAGATGGAGCCAACCTTTCTGTGGTTCGTTGACTTGGTAGACATTATCAAAGCCTGGGTAGGGACTGATCGCCGATCGGTCCGTTTCAGTTGACAACAACCGGTAAGGCATTCCGTGAAACTCGATCGATTCGAACAGGGCAAGGCCGTCCTCGGAAAATGGATCTGCTTGCGATTCAATAAAGTATTAGTCCAATGCTTTACCCAAGGCTTTAGCATCTTCTTCGTATTTTGCATAAGAAGCCTTTAGGGTTGAACTGTTGAGTAAACACTCGGCTACCAACTCGTTGGTTTGCTCATCATAGACACGCGTCATAATCCACAAAGATTCCACTCGCCGGCTCTCACTTAAATTAACAATTTCTCGTTCTAAACGATAAGGGTGATTCACGAACAGTGGCCCCTTAATTAATTTGATTTCCTGATCGGCAAATAAACCCACTGCTGGACCGCGTTGAGGAAAGCCGGATTTCTTGCTGCTGTATTGAGTTAACACACTGATCATTTCCAACGGAATAATGGCTCGTCCCCAGGGTGAAGTTATACCGTCTTGCTCGGTATACCAGGGGCTTAATTCGGTAATACGGCTGAGTTTTTTGTTCAGAGTAAAAGGATAGCTGTCACCCATATGCTGATCAAAATCCATGATCACAGGTTCCGCTTCCTTGCCCTTCATTCCCACTTCGAGATCAGAAAGAATCACCAATTGGTCGTAGGGTCTGAGCTTCGCGCGTCGCCGGTCGAGTTCAGACTCACCATGATCTGGACCCACAGCGGCAGAACCGCTTAACACTAAAGTGCCATCCCGTTTTTCAGCCCAGATTTTGGTGATTTTGTTTTCCGGTTCAGGTAACTCCACGTAAGCTCGAACTTCTTCACCTTCGACCACCATATTCTGGTAATGAGAACTGATACAGCCGGTTTCTAACCATGACTGGCCGAAAATTTCACACAAAAGCGGCACAAACAAACTGAAGTGTGTGGGGCCTTCAATAGGCGCTCCACTAAAGCCCAAGTCGGCGGCCATGTTGTCATCATGAATGGAGAGATGACCATCATAAGTCTGGTCGCCCAACATTTGTCTTGGGTATTTAAATTCTCCGCAAAGAAAACGTTTTGAGTTAAATGCTGGCATAGATTTGCTATCCTAAAAAGGTGGTTCGAAAGTGGTTTAATTCACTGTAGTCGAGTGTTACTCAAGTGTTTCAAAAGATCGAGATGTGATGTGGAGCAAGGCGTAGTCCTCAAGCAGGTGCGGGAGCGTAGAATCCTACGTGACCAAGCGGGTTGTGGACTGGAACGCAGCTCCTCGTGTATGTCGGTTTAGCCTTCGAAAGTGCATTTTTGAAACACACCTTTTCGTGCGGTTTCAAAAATTATACAAATTTTCATAACACACTGGTTTTTAAATATTTAATGCCTGCGCTTTCGAAGGCGTTTGAAACGTTTGAGTTAATGAAGAATTCAACCCCGTAGCATGAAACTAAATACAAAGCTCCAATGTCAACAAACACAAAATCGACAAGGTGGCTAAGCTATAACATTTTTCAGCGCCTCACCACGAGCCAAGCGATCGATATTCTTTGCCATAAACTGAAGCTTCCGCGTTAACATGCCAGTGGTCAGACTCGATGCATGGGGCGCCATAATCACATTGTCTAACTCCCAAAATGGACATGACGCAGGCATGGTCGCCTCACCCGGACCTTCCGGTTCGTTGTACCAAACGTCAAGGGCTGCTGCCTTGATTTCCTTGCGTTGCAGCGCATCAAAAAGCGCTTCTTCGACAACCACGTTTGCCCGTGCAACATTGATCAAGCAGGCACTAGGTTTCATCAATGCCAACTCACGCGCCCCGATTAACCCTTCTGTTGATTTGTTTAGAGGAAGTGATAACATGACAAAGTCAGCTTGTTCTAACACACCATCGAGGTCATCCATTCCGTAAACGGCGGCCAGGCCGAGATGGGTCGCTTCACCGTCTGATGGAATGGTTCGTGTTGCGGCAATGAGACGTATCCCAAACACCTTCGCAATTTCAGCCGTTCTGCGTCCAATTTGCCCGAGCCCAATGATCGCAAGCGTCCGTTGTCGCAGTTCCATCGACCATAGCCCCGTATCAAAGAGTCTGTCCCAATTGCCAGACCGCACCTCTTGGTCGGCCTGGATCATCTCTCGTTCCATTGCCAGCATGACCATCAATACCCATTCAGCAATTGCATTGTCGTGCTCGCACACGTTGGCGATAGGGCAACCTTCTGGCACGGCGTCACAATCGATCTTGTCAAGACCGATGCCAGCGCACTGCACCAGCTTGAGACGGCCTGCCATTGCACCCATTTTCTTTGTGAAAAACATGCTGAGGACCACATCGGCCACTGCAATTTTAGCCGCCATCTCGGCCGCATCATCCGCATAATGGAATTCAACGGGCGTCTCGCCCGGCCAATTCTCTTGGGTGAGCGCACGATAAGGAGTTAGGATTTTGATCGGGGTGCTTTGTTTCGTATCCATAATAAATCTCGCTTTTGTTAAGGGATAGAAAAGAGGTAAATTGAGGTTCTGTTGATTTCTATTCCGAATTGGAAATACAATCAAGATGCTTTTTCAAAACCGTTGATGAAAGCGCGGAATAAAAAGGAAAGAATTCTGTCAAGAATGAAGGGGCTGTTGCCCAAAGGGTGATAAAAATGGATGAGGCAGTGTAGCATGAGTATTAATCGAGGAAGTGCTGAGGCAATCGTTATCGCCATATAGATCTCTCACGTTTCGTATGAGTGCCTTGTAAAGGTATTTTAGAGGTGTATCCAGGTTTTGGATCTTATATTTTAGTTCAATAAGGGCCTCTGCGGTCATTTTGGGAGGCAGGCTGCGGGTAATCAGGATGCGGGCGTTCTGGATGGCGCAGATGAGATGGTCCTGGATGCATTGATTGCCCAAGCGTCTCCATCGGGATCGTTTGAAGTGATGTTGATTGGGCCCGTGGGCGAAGCTGCCTTCCATCAGGTAGCGTCTGCGGATGCGATCAAGCCAAGCTTCTTTACTCTTGGATTGTTCTATGGCTTCATCAATGAGTTCCTGGCCAAGGCGGCGCATGATCGTGCGCCCGGTCTTGGACTTCGTGCAGGCGTCTTTTAGATGACAGGAGGCGCATACATTTTTGTAGACTTTGTATTCGGTGGATTTTCTGCGTTTGTCATAACGTCGCGGGTACAAAGTTTCGCCAGCCGGACAGATGTAGACGTCTTGTTCGGGTTTATAATCGAAGTCACTTTTGGGGAAAATCTTTAAGTCTTTGCGAGCGTTGCCCGCATGCACTTTCATGTGAGTGCGGATTCCGCGGGTCTGCAGTTTGCGCATGACTTCGGCCGTTCCATACTGGCTGTCTCCTATGGCGGCATCCAGGCTTGCTCCGCAGTTTGCTTCGTGCTGGTCAATTAGGGTTTCAACTTGAGTTGCTTCATCGACGTCTCCGGGGGTAGTAGTCGTGCCTGTGATCACCCCGTGTTTGTCATCGACTGCGCGGTGGTTCTTGTAACGCGGTCGGGACTCGCCCCCGCCAGCGCTTTGCTTGCGCGATACACAGGGTGCGTCCGGGTCGGTCGTGCTGAGGAGCCGATGGTTAACCGGCTGGTAATGGGGATCGCTCAGATTGCCTTCCAGTTTTGCCTCCACTGCTCCGTAGGCTTGGCGCAGTTGCTCGATCAGTTCAGCCGAGGCCTTCACCACTGAGTCTTTCGAAGCATCAGCATTGATCAGACTCCCATCCATGTGGATCTTCGATCCTTCCACTAGTCCGGCCTCCACGCACTGGCTCACGCTACGAATGAACAGGCTTTCAAATACCTCATACCCCCAGCGGGCACGGGCTTTGGAAAGCACGCTGTGGTTGGGGATCTCATCGTCCAGGCTGTAGCCTAAGAACCACAGGTAGTCCAAGCGCTCAGGCAGGATCTGCATCAACTCGCGTTCACTGCGTATATCATCCCAGAACAACAGGAACATCAACTTGAGGAGAATCTCGGGGTCCAAACCCTCGTTGCCATTGTAACCGTAACGCTCTTTCACTTCTTCACGAACGAAGGAAAAATCAACCATTTGGACCACCTTGCGCAGGGGGTGTTTTGAGCGGACACGCTGGTCCAGATCAACACAGTAACTGAACAGGTTCTTTTGGGGCAGGGGTTTCCCCATCATAGTGAAAATAGACTAACAAGTATGCCAGTCGTATCCAGGGTTAAATGACCGATTTGGGCAACAGCCCCTCAAGATATGACTCCGTTTGGATTCTATGAATTATGGATACAGTTTTCATGAGATGATTTTTAATTTATTTTTTTGGCTTAGACAAAGGTGGATTGTCTTATTGGAATTTGATCCAGTTAAGGCCCAGCACCTGACCGGCAGGATTGTCAAATCGACCAACCACGCATACATCGGTGAGTCCGGTTGCTTGGTTTAGCTTCGCTGGAATTTCGATAAATTCTCCTTCGCCAGTAGGTGATACCTGAATACTGGCGAGTAGATTCCCTTTATTTGATCCGTCTCGCAACTCAATCCGGCCCGGGTGGTTGCTCAAACTTCCAGCCCTCACTTTGATTTTACTTATCCCGTCCAGGTTTAAATCGCGCCAGATTATATAATCCCCATCTTCGAAATGACCGAGAAGACCTGTTTCACCGTAAGCATGGTCCACATACTCCATGCCGACATTTTCATCGTAAAGTGCAGCTTTTTTCTTTCGTGAGTGAAGGACGATAGAAGATTCGCCTCGCAAGGGTGACAGGTTTAAAGCGCCTTTGTCCGTGTATTCCGCGGTGAGAACGAGGACCCCTCCATCTGTGCGAGTTACTTCGCCAGGTTCGGGAGGCGCGGTGCGGTTGTCTTCGTCCGCTAACTGCAGTGCTGACCAGAATCCCGAAGCACCTAATTTTGGGGCAATTCCAGCTTCAGGCGTGAGTAAAAGAACCCAGGATACCATTTGGCGAGTCTGGTCGATAGTGTGCTGCGGATGTGGCGGCATCGGAAGTTCTCCCCAGGTTCCGGTACCTCCGGTCAAAATTTTATGGGCCAGCCGTTCCAACGCGGTTGGATCATTTGCATATTTAGCCGCCACTTTTTCGTAGGAGGGACCCGCTGAAGGGGCATCGGAGAGATGGCAGGCAAAACAGGTACTTTCACGCATGAGCGCCAGACCTGGATGCACAAATGCTTCTTCGTCGTCGTTTAAAAACCTGCGATTCAGGTACTGACCTTGAACTGCAACCAGGGACTCGTCGACGGTTTCGCTATCCTCGTCGTCGACTTCTACCTGATAGTGTATTTCCTTTCCCCAATCAAAAAAAGAACCATGAACCGGTTGTACAAACCTAACCCGGGGACGGGCATTGCCAACTTGAATTGTTTCACTGGTCTCACTACTTGCCCTCGAAGAATCGGTGGCCTTGAGGCTTACGTTGTAGGTGCCAGCTTGTTTGAAGGTATGTTCGAATGTGGAGCCGCTGCCTGCCTCCACTCCACCGGCATCCCACGTGAATGTCATGGGATCGCCGTCCAAATCGTAGGATTCGTTGGCGTCAAAAATAATGGTTAGAGGCTGCTTGCCGGCGGTTTGAGTGCTCTTGAGTTTTGCTACGGGAGTTCTGTTTCCCCGGCGGTAAACCAGCCGGACTAAGCGGCTGTCATTATTTTCCCACCATTGGTCACCGTATTCAATCATGTAAAGTGCCCCATCAGGTCCGAGTTTCATGTCAATGGGCCGGCGCAGATTTCCATTTGGTAGGAAGGATTCGATCATCGGAATTTTGTTGTCGAGATTCACGGTTTTAATCCAGTTGCGCATCCACTCGTATATAAAGAGGCGGCCATCGAATTCTATAGGCAGTTTGGTCGGTGAGGGATTCGATTCGTCATAGTGGTAGACCGGACCGGCCATGATGGAACGACCTCCGCTTCCCAGAGAAGGAAACAGTTTTGAAGTTCCGGTTGGGTACCATATCAGAGCAGGTTTTGCCGGAGGCAAATTTTTGATGCCTGTATTTCTTGGTGAGTAATTGCGGGGTAATCGTGGATCGAAAAGTTCAATCACTGTATTATTCTCGAAGTCAAATACAGGCAGAGCTTCGTTCGGTCCGATGAAGGAAGGCCATCCAAAATTGCAGGCTTCTTTTGTGGCGTTAATTTCATCATAACCGGCGGGCTCAATGCCTAACTCCGCGCTGATGTTTGGACCCACGTCACCGATGTAGAGCGTCCCTGTAGAGTCGTCGACGGAAATGCGAAACGGATTTCGGATACCCATGGCGTAAATCTCAGCCAGACCATCTTTGCCATTAGGGAACAGATTGTCTTTTGGAATCGAGTAGGAGCCGTCCGCTTCGGGGTGGATTCTCAGGATTTTTCCTCGGTAGTCGCGCGTGTTCGCTGCGGATCTGAAGGAGTCCCAATTTTTCCAGTCGAGTCGCATATCTACGGGCAGCCCTGGGCTATGATGAGAGTTGTCGCCCGTGCCGATGTGGAGGTCGCTCTGACCATCCATCCACATGGCGCCGCCCATGTGGAAAACGTGTTCGGTGTCGTAAGGGAAGCTGAGGAGTTCTATTTCTGTGTCGGCCAGCGATCGATCCTCCTCCGCCGTAAACCGGCTGACGCGCATGATAGAAGAATTCTCTGCGGGGCAGAATAATACGTATAGATGACCGGTCTTGAGAAAATTCTTCGCAACGGCCATGCCGAGTAATCCTACTTCGCCTTTGGCATGAGTCGGAATGCGACCCAATGTAGTCACTTTTCCCGAGTCGGAGTGCCAGCGCTTAACCTGCCCCCAGAATTCTATGAATACGACGTCGCCATTTGGTAAGACTTCGAGTTGCAAGGCGTCATTGCTGGCTGGCACAAGAACTTCCGTTTCGAAGCGATCGGGATCATAGGAATCAGCGGAAAACAGCGACGTTTGAAATACAACCAAAAGCAACGTGACCAGGATACTCGGCAGGTAACGATTTGTAAGTTTCATTGATTGATTTGGGTGAGAAAAATTCGTGTTGATGCCAGATCTGGTGTATAATTGGGCTGAGGTAAAATCCAGGTAACCCAATTTTAAGGTAGTTCAATGAAAGTAATCACCTCAAGCCTTTTGCTTTCTTAGACTTGCCAAAAAGGAAAGAACCTAACATTTATTGATCTATCTCCTATGAAGTTTCCCAGAATTCTCCCCGTCTTAGTCTTCCTGTTTCCAATTCTACTCGTTGCTGCTGATCACCCGCGACTTAAGAACCCGGTGATTTTTCAGCGGAACGAGACCGACAGAGCCGGGAAGTCGATTATCCATGGCAAGCTTTGGATCATGGAGGCCGATGGCTCTCATCTCCGGCAAATAAGTTTCGGGACAACCTATGACGAACATCCATCGCTTTATTCTGATCAGGAGAACGTTCTGTTCGGAGAATTTCGGGCCAATGGCTATTTGCCAGACAGTGGTGCGCGCTTAGTGAAGCTGAATATTTACACTTTGGATCGAGAAGTGATAGCCGAAAGGGTTGATCGGGCTCTGCATCATGCGACAATTTCGCCGATCGACGATCTGATCGCTTACCACGAAGACTACGGTGAGCGGGTTTCTCAGTGGATTGATATTGGTGAGGCTGCTCGTGAGATTCCGTTTCGGGCGACGAATGGAGTCCGTACCAAAACCGGCATCATTTCCATGCATGAAAGAAACCCATCGGTGTCCCCACGAGAGGTATCGCTAATCAATGTCGGCACCAAAGGTGAGATCACAAAAGCTACTTTGCTGACTGATGATCGGGTTATGCATCGTCGGCCAGCCATCTCTCCAGACGGTAAATGGCTCTCATGGCAAACGGAACTGACGACGAGATTTACATTGCGAAAATTGACGGCTCCAATCCTCGTAACCTGACTAAAACGCGTGGCCAGGATGGACATCCCTGGTTTTCGCGTGATGGAAAATGGATAGTGTTTGAATCCGACCGTTCGGGTAATTGGGAGATCTGGAGAATGCGAACTGATGGGAGTGACCAGGAGCAGCTCACTGAAGGCAAAGGTAAGTATATTAGCACCCGCCCACGAATGTAACTCCAGATAGGTTCAACTATGAAATTTGCCGCGATTTTCTCCCATTTTGTTATTCTGTTTTCGACCGTTGCCGGGCTAAATGCCCAAGTCTCCGAACGTGCTCAGCGGATTCACGACGAGGCTCTGGTCTTTGATGCGCATGTTCACATTATCAATCGTCAGCTATTTCAGGGAGGATCTATCGGTAACCGTTACCCGGATGGACACGTTGATTTACCACGGATGGAAGAGGGGGGAATAGACGCACTTTTTTTTACCGTTTTAACCACTGAAAAATATTTTCCGAATCGGTATGAAACCAGAGTTGCTTTACGTCTGATGGATCGGGCATTGAGTGAAATTGAAGCCCATTCCGATCGTATTGAAGTTGCACTGACTGCTTCCGATGTGGACCGCATAACAAGCTCTGGGAAAATTGCTGCTGTTCTCGATCTAGAAGGTTCCATAGACCTTGATGGCGACCTTGGAGTGTTGCGTATGTTTCATCGGTTAGGATTACGCGTCCTGCAATTGCCCGCTCACAATTGGGGAAACGAATATGCTGATTCTTGCTGCGCGCCACACAAATGGGGTGGGCTGAATGAACACGGCCGGGCTTTCATTAAAGAAATGAATCGATTGAATATGGTCATTAATATTTCGCATGCCTCGGATGAGACAATAGAGCAGGCGATCGAGGCGAGTGATGATCCCATCGTCGCAACTCACCACGGTCTTCGAAGTGTTAATGATATTCCACGGTTAATGCCTGATCATCTTCTCAGGAAACTAGCCGCAAAGGGCGGGCTCTTCGGTATGCACATCGGACACTCATTTAACAGTCCTGCATTCTTCGAGTGGAATACCGCCAGGGAGGGTAAGGCATTTTGGGACACAAGTTCGGTCCATAAATCGGCAGAAGAACTCACTATGTATGAGATCGATGAAGAACAAAAGGCCCGCATTCCGAACGTCGGTCCTACACCACCACCGGAATTGCAAATGTCGGTTGACGACTGGCTGGAAGTCGTTGAACGGGCTATCGAAATTGCGGGAGAAGACCACGTTATTCTAGGAACAGATATGGATGGTGGGCCGACACTTCCTGGGGATATCAAAGACTATTCTGGTTTGCCGCTTTTGACTGAAGGCATGTTGCGTCGCGGCTGGTCCGAAGAACGCATTCACAAATTTCTTGGAGGGAATCTCCTTCGTGTATTTCGCCAGATAAATCCATGAGAATGAAAACTTTATATTTTGCAGTTATCCTTTCTGCTAATGTGATCCCGCTTGAAGCTCAGGGACACGAAATGGACGGGGACGGACCTGAATGGCACTAAGTTAAGGGTGGTTATTGAAGTTTAGCGTGTCGTATTGGACGCAGAAAAGGCGTCAAACGTAAGATTCAAAAATAGTTTCTGGCCTGTTTCACTTTATCACTGTTTAGGCCTCGGAACAATCCCCGTTCGTTTTCCCCAGGCTAACCACATGTCGGCCATCTTAGCTACCAGTTTATTGTTCTCCGATGCGAGGTCGTGCATTTCAGTTCGGTCATTTTCCATATCGAAGAGTTCCCAGTCTGAGGATTCCAAATTATCCGTTTTATCCCAAATGAAACTGTCCTGTTTATCAGCCTTTGAAATGAGTTTCCATTTTCCCATTCTCACGGCTCGGTTGCCTTCGTGTTCCCAATAGATGGCTTCCTTGTTTAGGTCTTGATTTGCAAAGGTGGGAATCAGGCTTCTGCCTTCCATCGGAGTAATTGCCTGGTCGTTGTAGGTTGTGGGATAATTGCCTCCCGCCACATCCACGCAGGTTGCCATGATGTCAATCAAGTGCGATGGCTCCGATCTGAATTCGCCCTTGCTGTTTATCCCTTTCGGCCAGTGCACAACCAGAGGCGTCGAAATACCACCTTCGTGCACCCAGTGTTTGTATTCCCTAAAGGGTGTGTTACTAGCGTTGGCCCAGTCCAAGCCGTAAGCGGTGTAACTTTCAGGAGGGCCAGGCCAGCCGTCTTTCATAACGGTCACCGGCTTGCCGTCTCGAGTGATCGTGGGAATCATGAGGGTTTGCAACTCGCCGGGTTTCATAGGAACGAGGTCTGCAACGGCAGGTTGTGGATCCACCCAATCTAATTCTTCAGCGCAGGCGCCGTTATCCTGGAGGAAAAAGATCAAGGTGTTTTCGTATATGCCTTTGCCCTTGAGTATGTCGACTACCTGGCCGATGCCTTCGTCCATTAATTCCACCATGGCTGCGTACACTTCCATATTGGCAATTTCCCACTCTCGGTCGGGGACCTCATCGTCCCACGCTCTGACATGCGTGTCTCTAGGCGTAAGCTCCCAGTCCTCTTTGACGAGGCCCATTTCCTTCATGCGATTGTAACGCGTTTCTCTAAGAGCATCCCAACCCGCATCGTATTTCCCTTTGTATTTTGCAATCGCTTCGGCCGGGGCGTGCATGGGCCAGTGTGCGGCTGTATAGGAAAGGTATAAAAAGAAGGGCTTATCTGTTTCGTGGTCTTCAATACACTTTACTGCGTAGTCCGTAAAATCGGTGGTACAGTAAAAGCCTTCACGGGGTGCAACATAGTCGTTGTCCTCAGCAAGTGATCTCGGATCAAACAGACTTCCTGCTCCGGAGATCATTCCTAAGAATTTGTCGAAACCTCTTTGACGGGGCCAGTTGTGCTTGTCCGGATTTTCAACTACGTAAGGAGTAACGTGCCATTTCCCAGACATGTAGGTCGAGTAGCCGGCTCCTTTTAAGGCTTCCGCGATCGTTACTGCTTTGCTGCTCAAGTCTCCTTTAAATGCTGGCGTACCTCGATCGTTTACCATGTGCCCTACCCCTGCCTGTTGAGGATACAAACCAGTCAAGAGAGATGCCCGTGTCGGACAACACCGCGCGACGTTATAAAACTGAGTAAACCGAAGACCTTCGGAGGCCAAGCCGTCAAGAACCGGTGTATTGATTTCACCTCCGTAACAACCGATGTCGGAATAGCCCATGTCGTCGCCCATGATCAGGATGATGTTGGGCGGTTTGGTGGTTGCTTCGTCCTGAGTGCTTTGCGCGCAACCACTATAAATCATCAGGAGCAGACAAATGGGGAAAGGAATCTTATTTATAGTTAACCTCATAGTTTCAAAAATCTAGATGTGATGAATCGCCAATTGAAATACCTTGTTTGAGAATGGGGATAATCGAGTGGAGAAGGCGAGTAAGATTTATTCGCTTTGGATCTAATACCTCGAAGCTTGCTTCGGCTTAGGTAGGGACGCCTCACCGAGGCGTCCGGAATGCCTTTCGCCAATATTGAAGACGGTCTGATCGAGCAGTCTTGGAAACGGCGGTTTGGGCCAAATCGCCCTACCTTTAAATGCCTCGGAGCTTGCTCCGGGGTACTTTACTGGAGCCAAAAGGAGAGTGTATGAAATTCGAAGTCTTGGTAATCATTGGTGAAGTGATTGCAGAGAGCCTCTTGAATCAATGAAAGTTAATTCGGTTGATGAGCGCTCCAATATTGCTTGTATCCTATCTGCCGAAGAGATACCGCCGGTTAACCATCCGTATATAAAACGAAGCATCACGCCATGAAAGTCACAAAAATTGTTATTGTTCTCCTTCTCTGTTTATCACGCCCTGGATCTGGCCAAGAAATTCCAGACTTTGTCAAAGCACTCGACGGTACTTCAGTGGCTGAGAGAACTCCAGCAGAAGCACCCGACAACTGGTTGTTGGCACATGTCGATGTCGAAACGAATGGTCTGGTTCCCGGATACAACGAGATGATTGATATCGGAATCATCATGACCGATTTGCAGGGTAAAGAGGTAGATCGCTTGTTCTTGAGGATTATGCCGGATCATCCCGAACGAACCGATCCGGGGGCATCTGCGGTCAATGGATTTTCAGTCGAGTTGTGAGAGGAGCGAGGTTTTGTTTCTGGCTCAGAAGCGGTAGACAGCATGGTCGCGTTTCACCACCGAGTAGCCGGAGATAAGGACGTTCTATTCGTGGCTTACAATGCCTGGTTCGATATTTCCTTTGTCGACCATTTGTTCCGTGCGGCGGGCAGAACCTGGCGAGAACTTTACCACTATTTCGTTTTGGATCTGCCGTCGATGGCGTGGAGTCTTGGCATCCACGATTTGGGCGGCCAGGGTATGTCTGATAAGTTGGCGGTTGCACCCGAAACGTCCGATCCATTGGAGCACACGGGGATTACCGGAGCTGCGTCGAACGTCGAAGTCTATCGGGCAATTCTTCGGATAAAGAATTCGGAGTAGGTCGCTTCCTTTTTGCTTCGTCATCTAAAGTCACTCTCCGGATTTGCTTTTCACCGCTGAAAACTCAACGAACTGAGTATGTCTTTATAAGGTCAATTCTAACGCTTATTTTCTGAGCTGTCACCGGATGGTGCTCGATCGGTTTGACTTGTTCCATCGAATCTTTGCCACCCAGATCCGATTGTCGGCTCCCCGTTGCGACAGGATCGCCATATCGCGTTTGAGTCGTTCCCTCCGCCCTTCATATGTGCTTGGAGTTTGCATCCATTCTGTCACGGTTACCCATGATTCCTTTTCGCTGACTTCGGTCACACCAAAGTTTCCTAATCGAGCGCCATACTCGGGGACCAAGACCTGCTCGGACGCGCGTATGACGTGAAGCTTGTCCGGATCGATTCGCGCAATGAAGAGGGGTGCCCGGTGACGGGCCACGTGGTCGTTGTTCGCTCCACGGCGTGTGTAGACCAGAAAAAGTGCATCACTGTGGCTGACCCAATGTTGCTGGGTGTTGTAACTACCCAAATCGGCTCCGTCATCGAAGGTCCACTTTTTTGGCTCGCTGTACGTCAGGCCGTCGTCGCTGACACATATGTAGCCATGATCGTCGTTTCGCAAGGTGAGGTAAAACCGGTTTCCCAACATCGCGAGCGAGGGTTCATAGAGGCCACGCTTCACCGGGACCGTGAGTTCTGAGCCGTGCTCCACATAGTGAATCTTTCCGTCTTCAAAACGGGCCCGCATCACGGTGGTAGAGTATTGATATTCTTCCGGTTCCTTGAAATAGAAAGGGATGAGAAGATCACCATTAAGAAGATCGTAGCGTTGGGTACAACCCGCTCCGGCGTTTTCAAATCTCGGAAACTTTGGGAGATTGATGGTTTGCCAATCCGACCAGCTCTGCTTGTCAGAATCGTAAACCGCGTAGGCTGCTCCGCGTGGACGGGGGAGTTTTACGCGATTGTCTTCATACACCACGGTGTGTCCGATTCCGATTAGCTTGCCCGATTGGGCATGCCAGCGGGGCCAGAAGTCACACACAGTGATTTCCAGGTCTTCGGAATCTTTCCATGAAAAAGGTACGCGGGCAAAGGATTCGTGTTCCAGTGGATCGGTCCAAGTTTTGCCCCCATCAGAGGTCCGGATTGTGTTGAGCGCAAAAAAGACATCCGATCCGGTAAGATCCAGCTTTTGAAGCGTCATGACTACGAGAGGCGAGGAAGCGGGATTGCCCGGAGCTCTTGGCGGGATCGCCCCGGCTCGGGCGTGCACCCAGCACATTTTGCCGTCAAATCCCTGGCGAGCGACGGTCAGGTCAATGTCATATAGAAGATCCGCTTTCGCGAGAGGGGAAAGAATCAAAAGAGAAATGGCAATGGAGATCCTCATCATGGGAAAAACTATAAAGGAAGCGCTAAAATCGTCAATGGCGCTGTTAAAGATAAAAAAGGGAGAAATGGGGTCAAACGCTACGAAGTCGTAGACGACATCCCGCCTACCGAGGAGAGTGGTGACGACACTTCTAAAAGCGCCCCTAACAATATTAAAATACAATCACACATTGAACTAAGCTTTCGTTGTTCAATTATTATCTTTCACTACCAATTCTTCGACCCGACACCTGGTTTACGAGCTTAGTGAGGAAGAGCAGAAAAACGAAGCGGATTTTACCTACCCGGTTGCACAATATGATCATACGAATGGTTACGCGATATCCGGAGGTGGTGTGTATCGCGGTAAGGACCTGCCAAATTTGTATGGAAAATATGTGCTTGGGGATATCGTTTCCGGCCGATTGTTTTATGTGGAGGAATCTGAATTAAATTTTAGTTCCCTCGCTCAGATTTCAGAATTTAACATCAGCATTGATGGTGAGCTTACTTCTCTTGCCAGATTAATTGGTGGTGGGCGTGTCGATTTGCGCCTGGGTTGGGATGCCGACGGTGAGCTGTATGTTTTTGGAAAAGGCCAAGGGGTCGTTTATAAGGCAATCGGTTCTGAGCTAATTCAGGAAGGCAAGGACTTGGCTTTGCAGAGTATCGATCGCCAAATGATTCAGCATACGTTGGAGGTAGATCCAATTCACGCCATAGTTGCTTCCGGAGAAAACGCTCTCATTGATAACATGGAAGATGGTGACCTAGATCTGCTCGAACTGGAAGGGCGAGAAGGATCATGGACGGCTCTAAACTTCGAATCGAACGGAACCGATCCTATTCAGATTGTAGAGCTTGGAGAAACCCCAGGAAACGGTTCCCAATTGTTGCAAATTTCAGGAAACCGAGCTGGCCGTGAGTCACCGATGGTTCTGTTTTCTCTCGTGGGTGAGTTGGAAGCTGAGAATACTGTGCACTACGATGCCAGTGTCTACGACGGGATTCAGTTTTGGGTAAAGGGAAACCAAGGGGGAAGGATGTCCTTTAAGATCCATACTGCTTATACGGTTCCCATATTGAATAGAGGGTTATACGATGCTAATGGTTACGATTGCTGGAACGAATATGAATGTAGAGTGAATGTTGAGGATGACTGGTCGTTAATTCGCTTACCATTTACCCGTTTTCTACAGTCGGGACTTCCGAATGACGACCCCCTCAATCCCAGTATTCTTAAGACCATTGGGTTTTCATTAAGATCGAGATCTGGTACGGTCTTTTGGCTCGATGATATTAGCTTTTATGTAGACAACTGATAGCGATTCCTCCTTGCCGCGTTAAACCCTGTAAGGTGATATCACTATTCGCGTGAGTTCCTTCCACTGTATCCAAACGAAAGCCTCCATCCCGAGCTGCTTGGTCAAGACCGAGATATTCAAAACAATTTTCAGCCAGCATGGATAGAGTTTCTCGACCGAAATCAACTGTCGCGAACTTGGTGAAAAGGGCTCCTGGTAACGATGCAAGAACCGGATTGAACGCCCGAAGTTACATCATTCGAAGGACTAAATAGAGTCTAAAATAAATTAACTGAATTTAGATGCCGGTTAAGTAGCTCTTGGTAATGCTAGAACAGTTTTGGGACCATCCGACCAAAATCACAGATTAGATAATTTCCTTGATCAATTTCCCTTCCAAAAAGGTCAGCCGCTCGTCCCTACCGAGGTGTGGGTAGGTTAGCTGGTTTTGGTCGATTCCAAGCTGGTGAAGGATGGTATTGTGAATGTCGCGAAAGTGGTAGGGCTTTTCTATAGCCCTTAGGCCTATTTCGTCTGTGGCTCCTACGACTTGTCCACCCTTGATACCGCCCCCGGCCATCCACATGGTGAATCCGAGATTGTGGTGATCGCGACCTATTCCTGTTTGAGCTTCCGGTGACCGGCCGAATTCTCCACCCCACAAAACCAGGGTGTCATAAAGCAATCCACGGCGTTTTAAATCTTTCAGAAGGCCGGCGACAGGTTGGTCGGTTTGTGCGGCCATGCGCAGGTGGTTTTCTTCAATATCTTTGTGCGCGTCCCACATTAAATCTCCAGTGCCGCCACCAGATACCACACAGGTAAAGCGAACGCCCTGCTCCACCAGTTTTCGCGCCATCAAACAACGCCTACCGTAATCATTAGTCGGCTCTTTGCCGACTCCGTAAAGATCTAACGTCTCCTGGCTTTCACTTGAGAGGTCCAAAACCTCCGGCGCCTCTGTTTGCATTTTGAATGCCAGATCGTAGGAATTGATACGTGCCGCAAACTCATGATCGGCCTGGTGCAAGTTTGACTCATTCAGGTCGTTGATGAAATCCAGCGTTTGTTTCCTTTTTTCCAAGGAAACTCCTTTTGGAAGATGTAGGTTCAACACCGGATTTTCCCCAGGGCGAAACATGGTCGGCTGGTAAACGGCCGGTAGGAAGCCCTGAGTGTACATGGGTTGACCGGCTGGAAGAGCACCTTGGGGGTCAGTCATCACGACATAGCCTGGCAAGGACTCAGACTCTGAGCCTAGTCCGTAATTCAACCAGGAACCCAAGCTGGGCGAGCCGGGGATTAAGCGTCCCGTAAACAGCTCGTACATCGCTGCCGAATGCACAACGCTGTCACCAGTGCAGGACCGAATGATCGCGATGTCATCCACGCAGGTGGCCATGTGGGGAAACAAATCTGAAACTTCGATTCCACTTTGTCCGTAGCGTTGAAACGTTCGTTTGGTTCCCAGTAACTTGGCATTGCTTTCAACGAATTGATACTTTGCCTCCCCGAATGATGCTGGCCGTTTTTGACCATGCAATTCGTTCAGCAGCGGCTTGGGATCGAAGGTCTCCATTTGACTGGGGCCTCCCGACATATAAAGAAAAATAACGGACTTGGCCTTCGGCGTGAAATGGGGAATTCGCCGAGCGAGCGGGTTTTTGGTTGAAGGGTTTCGCAACGCTTCGGCATTCAGCATTGACGCGTAGGCCAGTCCACCGAAACCACAAAATGCATCCCGAATAAATTCACGCCGAGTTCTCGTTAACTGTGAATGAGGTTGGTGTGCGAAATGTTGTTCGGGGTCAGTGGACATAGAGAAAGTCGTTTACATTAAACATGGCCAGGGTGAATTCCCGTAGAGGCTGATTCTGGAGAAATCGGACGGAGTGGTCGGCTTCCTTTTGTGTGGGTTTTCGTCCAGCGATTAGCTTCCACGCTCTATCAACCAACGCTTCTTGTGTATCGTGTTGCTCGGCGGTCAATCGATCGGCAAACGACTGAGCGAGATCGTTGGAAATATCTCCATTGAGTAGTTCCAGCGCTTGTGGCGGGTGAGTGCTGGATTCCCTGCGCCCGCAACTGCTCTGCAAGGTAGGCTGGTCAAAGGTTTCCATGAACGGCAGCCGAAGATTTCGTTTTGCAATCAGGTATACAGAACGACGATCCAACTGCTTGGGGTCCTTAGGTACTTGCCATTGGTCGGGTTTGTAAAGCAACTGTATCAGTTCCTTCTCGACAGGAAGCATAATGCTTTCACCATACATCTGGGTGTTTAATCGTCCGGAAACTGCAAGTAGTGAGTCTCGGATTTCCTCGGCCTGTAGCCGGCGTCGATTGAATTTCCAAAGTAGGCGGTTCGCCGGATCAATATTGTGGGCATGCTCGGTGGCGAGAGTACGTGAGGATTGACGGTACGTCTTACTCATCATGATTTCCTTGTGCAAAGGTTTCTGCCGCCAACCGTTATTCACCAGTTCTAGTGCCAGGTAATCGAGTAGCTCAAGGTGGCTGGGTCTTTCTCCATTGAAACCGAAATCATTAGGCGTATTCACCAGTCCATTACTAAAGTGATTGAGCCAAATGCGGTTTGCCAGGACCCGTGACGTTAACGGATTTTTGGGATCGGTCACCCATTCTGCCAGGGCGGTTCGCGGTTTGTCAGAATCGGCCGCAAATTCGACAGGTTGCACCCGATTGATAATATCGGGTGGCCGCATGTTTACCAGTTCACCCTTGAACTCCCATATACCCCGATCGAGTATCCGTACTTTGGTCCGCTTTTCCGGATCATTTTTAATGGAGAGAACCGTGGGAAGCTGGCTTAACAGTTGGCTCTTCAGATCGCCGATTTTCGTTTTTATGGCGGTTTCATCTGTGGCCAACTCTTTTTCTAATTTTTCTTCGAGCACGGCAATTTCCTCTTTGATAGCTTTCGTATTTAGATTCCATTCATCTATCATCTCCTGAGGCGCGAGAAAATGGTTGTACTCCTGTGTGCCTGCCATGAAGGCCTGCAGCGAGTAATAGTCTTTCTGACTGACAGGATCCAACTTGTGATCGTGACAGCGTGCGCATCCCATAGTGACGCCTAAAAAGGCAGATCCAATGATGTCCGTTCGTTCGGTGAGCACTTCGTTTCTGCTCAAGGCGATTTCGGGATTCCCAGCATTGCGCCTAACAGGGCCGAAACGGTGAAAACCAGCGGCAATCCATTGGTCTTCAGTAGGATTCTCAAACTCATCACCGGCGATTTGCTCCGTGATAAATTTATCGAACGGCTTATCTTCGTTGAAGGAGCGAATCACATAATCCCGAAAGCGCCAGGCACCGGGTAAGTGACGGTCGTATTCAAATCCCTCCGACTCGGAATAGCGGATTACGTCGAGCCAGAGTTGGCCCCACTTCTCACCGTAATGGGGATTGGCGAGTAAGCGGTCGATTAGTTTTTCGTAGGCGTCTGATGAATCGTTGGCCAAAAAGCTTTCAACTTCTTCGGGGGTTGGCGGCATCCCCAGGAGATCAAGTGTGGCCCGTCGAATGAGCTCAGCTTTACTCGCTTCCGGTGACGGCTCCAATTTATTCGCCTCTAGTTTAGCTACTATAAATCGGTCTATTGTATTTGTCCCCAGACCTTCATTTCTCACCTCCGGGATCACCTGGGTCGTGGGTGAATTAAAAGCCCAGAAGTTTTCTGGATCCTTCATTCCCTCGACGGCTGCTGTTGCCACGGAACCGCACAAATCCAGAACGAATAATACGTTCAATACTATGCCCGTAGAGGATAAGGCTTGGGATAGTCGAATAATCATGTGTTGTAAATCGCAGGGATACGTTCGGGATTTCGAAAAAATAGAATGAGTAAAACAATAGGACGTCAACGATTCATCGAGACAGACATCCTGACTTGATCGAGATGCCGCTGTCCTCTTTAAACCAAGGAATTCTCTTATTCCAAATGCAGGGTATGTCTAAAAGGTGTATAACCTGTTAAATAGACACTCTCTCCATTTTGCTTGGGCAACATACCTCTGATTTCCGCCCACTTGTGCTCAGCGATTCCGGGGCCAAAAGTAACAACATCCCCACCCTGTTCGTACTGCCCCATCCCGTTCTCCAGAAAGTAGGCGCCGTCCAGATTATTGTCAGCCACCACTCCCTTCAAGTTGCCTCCGGAACGGAAGCTCATTTCTAGAGATACCGGAACATGAGGCGTTCCCTCGATACGGATATCAATCCTGACCTTGCCGTCCGATTCTGTAATTTCTACACGATAGTTGAGGGTTTGAAGCTCGCTCATGGCGCGCTTTTCTCTGGGCATCTTTTCCATGTCGCCATCGACGGTTCTTTGATCTTTCGGAAAGGGTTGATAGTACCCATGGGTATGAGATTTAGTTAGGACGACCTTCCTTCCGGACCATTCAGCATACTCTGAGATGAATTGTCCTCGACTTCCAAAAAACGCTGCCGCCAATCGGATAGACTGCAAAACCGAGCTTCCTTTCATGAATGACATAAAGGTCGGATTCTCCTCAATGATTGAGAGATCGGCGTCGCCGTTTCGGATTCTAAAAACTCCCGAATGAGCGAATCGTTTGGCATAGTTGTCGCGAATCTTTGAGGCGACAGGTAGCTCTTCGAGCAATTCCGGATCTTCCAGTAGCTCGGAAATATACCGCGTAATTTTCTCCGGCATCCGCTTTTCGATTAATTTGCAAACAGCAGCATATACCGGATTGTTATCCTTCAGGGCGAAGTATCGGTAGGCATAATAGTAGTTTGCTACATAACCGATTCGGGCACTATCTTGCCGCCCCGAGGCATCCGTAAATACCTCCCCACCCGGCTGAATATAATACAACGTCATATCCAGGTTTTTCCGTACAATATCCATCAACTCAATACGGTCGAGCAAACGGCCCATTGTTAAAAACATCGTGTCGCAGATCGGAGAATAGATACTCACGCTCCGTTCCGTGAATTGCCCATCGGGATCCATATCGATGCCTTCGCCCAGCCAATCATCGATCCGATCAACGTAAGCCTGTGACGGAAACAGCGAATGGATACGCGCCAGAGCAGAACAAACGACCCAGCGATGATTCGGTGTATGAATCCCTCCAATCTCAAGGCATTTTCCCGTATTTCTCAAAAACTGCTCCATCTTTGCAACAACGCTTGGCAATCCGGGACGATCCAAACGCTTCAGGTTCACGAATATCGGGCTGAGATAATTCACGATAAATGCCGCGTCGGGAGTTGAAT